>ERZ1036402.511-NODE-511-length-16079-cov-3.784011_pt1 | contig 16079 bp, 15 predicted proteins | sample MGYA00514216_ERZ1036402 | MGnify/ENA primary metagenome ERZ1036402 (study PRJEB33795, sample SAMN09464942) | human gut metagenome | host: Homo sapiens | place: USA: Stanford, California | collected 2016-11 | study: EMG produced TPA metagenomics assembly of the...
CGTTCAGAAGCCTTCTGCTCTTTTCAAGCCGGTGTTCCAAATCTTCCTTGCGCCACTTCACGCTAGTCAGGGCGAATTTCCATTTTGCCACAGTCTCAGGGTCCTTCAGATACTCATTCCCCGGCATAAACTCTGCCAGATGGCGGTCTCCGGCCGCGGCTATTAAACCAAAGCGCTTGAATAAGTCAAATTTCACCCTATGCGCACAGGCAAAACATGCATTAGCCCAATTGGTATCCCGTTCTGCATAACCTTCCTGGAAATGTTCATCCACATACTTCCTGTACAAAGGGAACAGGTCAATTCCCTTGTAAGACGCACAGTCAAACCAGGTAAAATGGTTGATTCCCAATACATTGACATGAATATCCCTCCTGTCAATGTTTCTTAATCCCAGAACATCCTCTGCCAACCCCTTTAACACCTTCTGAGTGCCGAAAACTTCATGGCAGCATCCAAATGCCTTTATCTGGGGAAATACATGGTACAGTGTCTTTACGCATAAAGACATGGGATTGGTATAATTGATGACCCAGGCATCCGGGGAATACTGTTTGATGGCTTCTGCAAATTGTACATATATAGGTATGGTGCGGAGCGCTCTCATCATGCCTCCCGGCCCGGCTGTATCACCTACGGACTGGTATATGCCCAGCCGCTCCGGCATGTGGACATCCACAGCCATCTCGTCAAATGTTCCAGGAAGGATAGAGATAACAACAAAATCAGCTCCTGTAAGAGCTTCCTCCATGCTCATACAGGTCCTGTATAACCATTTACCTGCTGCCTCCTTTCTCTGTGACAGGCGGTTTCCAATGATTTCATTGGCCCTGGCTGCCTCTGTATCAATATCATACAACCGTATGGTACCACCCAGCCTGGGCTCCATGGCCAGGTCTGTCATAAAGGTCCTGGCCCAGCCACGGGATCCGCCTCCTATGTAAGCAATCTGTACATCCTTTACCGCTTCATTTTCACAAATCATTTTAAATGCCTTCCTTTCTCCATGATTTTTCTTATCACTCTAATCTACACTGGACATTATAAATAAATTTAGTATAATTATCTTATTCTATATTGATTAATTTCTGTTGTAATCAACTTATATTTACTATTCCTGATTATATACCATGAGGTACCATGAAGGTACGATGAAGATACAATGATGCATATATCCAGGATACATCCGGAGCAGAATACAGACATCCGGCCCATTTAAGCCTGTTTCTTATAAATTATTGGACTTTGTATACAGGAGAACGATTATGGAACAAATCATATATACTGAAAAGACCGACGGCATCTCCATAGACCGCATCCGCAGGGATGCCGCCTTTTCCATGCCCCGCAAACATCTTCATAATGAATATGAGATATACTATCTGCTGGAGGGAGAGCGGTATTATTTCATTGACAGGAGGACCTGCCATGTTACAGGCGGAAGCCTGGTGTTCATTGACAGAAATCAGATTCACCAGACAAGCCAGGCCGGTCCCTGCAGTCACGAACGAATCCTTATATCCCTTGACCCAAGTCCCTTCTCAGAATTCCTGTCGTCTACAGGTGAGATGTCATTACCGGGCTTTTTCCGCTGTCATTCTGGTGTACTTACCCTGGATAAGGAAGAACAGGTTCGGGCTGAGTGCCTGTTGGACGATGCGGCTAAGGAACTTCATGAAAAAAAGACTGGATTTAGGCATATGGCCATGTCAAATTTGTCCCGGCTTTTCATTCTTGCCCAAAGGCATATGTCAGGTTCTTCTCCATCTCCCGTCCTTCCCTTGTCTACCCATCCCAAACACAGAAAGGTAGATGACGTGGCCTCTTATATTATTGACCATTACGATGACCGCCTGTCCCTGGAGATGATAGCAGACCATTTTTATGTCAACAAATGTTACCTGAGCCGTATTTTCAAAGAAGTGTCCGGATTCACAGTAAATGAGTATATTAATATGATACGGATACGCCGCGCCAGAGAGCTTTTGTCAGGCAGCTCCATGAGCATCACGGAAGTATCAGAATCCGTAGGGTACGAGAATATAACCTACTTTGAACGGGTATTTAACCAGTATACCCAAACCTCGCCTTCCAGGTACCGTAAACAATACTGGTTAAAAAATGACTTTTAAAACACCGGATTAGATGTTATACTAAAACATCAGAAACCTATATGTCCGCCAATCGTTTGCGAGAGGAGAAGCTTTATGTTCAGAATGTGGGGAAAATTAATGAAAGACAACCATCTTTTAAAAGATACGGTGGTCTGCATATCTGACTATTCCTTATCCAGAACCCAGATGGTCTTTGATTCCCTGGATTCTATTTGTTATGAATTTGATCTGGAAAAACCCATCTGGCTGGACTCTACTGTAAAGGAATTTAAGTACCATGATAAAGCCAGATTCACACAGGATAATTTTATTGAATCCGTAGATTTTGACTTCCTGGAAATCCAGGTAATTGAAGAATAAAGTGGAGAATAAACGTGAAAAACCTTTTCACAATCGGAGAAATGGCCGACCTGTTCGGCATCAACATACGCACCCTGCGGTATTACGATGAAATCGGTATCCTGCATCCCGAGACAGCGGACCCGGATACCGGATACCGCTATTACTCCACCCGCCAGTTTGAACGCCTGAACACCATCAAGTATCTCCGGGCCCTGGGCGTATCCCTAAAGAAAATCGCATTGTTTTTTGAAAACAGGGATGTGGATATCATGCTTGACCTTCTAAAAGAGCAGAAGGCCGAAACCCAGGCAAAAATCAGCGAACTGACACAGATTGAACAGAAGCTGGAATACCGTCTCAAAGCCCTGGAGGACGCGGTTCATACACAATGCGGTGAGATCAGGACCCTTCATTTTGACCAAAGACAGATTGCATATCTGAGAAAGGATATCAGGCTGGGAGAGGACCTGGAATTCTCACTTCGCGAGCTGGAACGAGCCAATACCCTGGAACCAGTGATGTTTCTGGGCAAGGTAGGCGTTTCCCTGTCCTCCTCCAATCTGAAGGCCCGAAAATTTGAATCATTTTCAGGTATCTTCGTACTTCTCGAGAAGGAGGACCACTTTATGGGGGAGGAACAATATCTGCAGGCCGGGGATTATGTGAGCGTGCGCTTTTCCGGTACTCACCGGGAAGCGTCACAGTACTATATGCAGCTTTTGGAGTATATGGACCGGATGGGATATGCCTGCTGCGGGGATTCCGTGGAAATCACACTGATTGATGCGGGTTTTACCAATGATACATCCCGGTATGTGACGGAAATACAGATTCCATACTTAACATGCATGAAAGAATAAATATTTCTTAATGGAATAAATATTTTTAAATTAAATAAGCGTTTCTTATTGACCCTCCAGTAACTGGAGGGTTTATTTTTATTTTTAACAAACGTTATATTGAGGAGAGATTCATTATGAAAAACCACAATCTGCTGACCGAAGGCAACGTATTTCACGTACTGCTGGCCTTCTCCGTTCCATTCCTGATTGCCAATATCATACAAGCCCTTTATGGAGCCGTGGATCTTATGGTCATCGGGTGGTACTGTACGCCTGAGAGTGTGGCCGCAGTGTCCACCGGAACCCAGGTAACCCAAATCATCACCAGCATGGTATCCGGCCTGACCCTGGGCGGTACCATTCTGGTGGGGAAATACACCGGTATGAAGGACGATGAAAGGACCTGCCGCACCATCGGCACCACCCTGTCCGTATTTGCAATTGTGGCATTGGTGCTGACCATTGGAATGCTTATTTTCAGAGACACCATACTGACTGCCTTAAGGACGCCGGCTGCCTCCATGGATGAGGCCAGACAGTATGTGACCATATGCTTTTGCGGCATATTCTTCATCTGCGGCTACAATGCCATAAGTGCTATTCTGCGAGGATACGGCGACTCCCGCAGGCCCATGTATTTTGTGGCCCTGTCCTGTGTGCTCAACATTGCGGGCGATATTATCTTTGTAAAGTATCTGAAATTAGGAGTAGCCGGCACGGCCCTGGCAACCGTCCTCTCCCAGTCCATCAGCATGATATGTTCCATTGTCTACCTTAACAGGAAGAAGTTCATATTTACCTTTACCTTTAAGAATCTGCGCATTGACAGGGACAGGCTGAAGGAGCTGGCAATGGTGGGAATTCCCATCTCCTCCCAGGAATGCATGGTTCGGCTGTCCTTTCTCTATCTGACCTCAGTCACCAACCGCCTGGGTGTAAACGCGGCAGCCGCAGTCGGAATTGCCAGCAAATACGACGTGTTTGCCATGCTCCCTGCCACCTCCATAGCCAGCGCCCTGGCAGCTATCACCGCCCAGAACTATGGCGCGGGAAGGCCTGAACGGGCACGGCAGTCCCTGGCAGCCGGCATTGGATTTGCGGTATTGGCATCCTCTGTCTTTTTCCTCTGGGCCCAGCTGTCTCCCCAGACCATGATTGGTCTCTTTAACACCAATCCTGAAATCATCGAGGCGGGAATTCCCTTCTTCCAGTCCTGCAGCTTTGATTACCTGGCTGTATCCTTTGTATTCTGTCTCAACGGCTTCATGAACGGCCGTTCCAAGACAGTATTTACCATGGTCAGCTGCTGCTTCGGCGCCCTGGTCCTCAGAATGCCTCTCATATGGCTGTCCTACACCTACTGCCCGGACAATCTGTTTGTCATCGGACTAATCGCGCCTGCTGTGTCAGACTTCATGGCCTTTTATACCCTTCTCTTTGTCATACGGCAGTTAAAACAGGACGGGACAGAACGCCAAAAGGAGCTTACACCCCGCAGAGTCTAAGAAGCTTACACATCGCAGGCACTGATGTAAACCGGCCCAAACCAGGTGTTCACGATATTTTAGGCAATCGAAAAGCCGCCCTGCTGATTCACCCCATCAGCAGGACGGCCTTTTCTCTGTGCCGTATCTCTGTTAAGCTCTTATCCGTCTAAGATTATATGGTATGACTGGCCGGCTTCCGCAGGCCCGTCCTGTCATTACAGCCTCTTAAGCAGTTCCTCTCTCTGAGCCTCATATCCTGGCTTACCTAACAGTGCGAACATGTTCTTCTTATAGCTCTCCACACCTGGCTGGTTAAATGGATTCACGCCCAGGATATATCCGCTGACACCGCAGGCGAACTCGAAGAAGTAAAACAGTTCTCCCAGATAGAACTCGTTCTGCTCCGGAATCTTAACCATCAGGTTAGGTACATTGCCATCGGTATGGGCCAGTATGGTTCCATTCATGGCGCTCTTATTTACAAAATCAACACTCTTTCCCGCCAGATAATTCATGCCGTCGGTATCCACGTCTTCTTTATTCAGAAGAATCTCAGCAGGAGATTCCTCAACATTGAGAACTGTCTCAAACATGATACGTGATCCGTCCTGGATGAACTGGCCCATGGAGTGAAGATCTGTGGTCAGATCCACTGCCGCCGGGAAAATGCCTCTCTGGTCCTTACCCTCGCTCTCGCCATAGAGCTGCTTCCACCACTCGGACACATAGTGAAGGCTTGGCTCATAATTGGCTACGATTTCAACCGCCTTGCCCTTGCGGTGCAGGATGTTGCGCACAGCCGCGTACTGAAGGGCTGCGTTGGATTCATATGGTGCATCTAAGGCTTTCTGCCTTCCTGAGGCAGCACCCTCCATTAATTTATCAATATCCGCTCCACTTACTGCAATCGGAAGAAGGCCTACAGCCGTCAATACGGAGAAACGACCGCCCACGTCATCCGGCACAACGAATTCCTCATATCCTTCTTCGTCTGCCAGGTTCTTAAGGGCGCCTTTAGCCTTGTCTGTGGTTGCGTAGATGCGCTTGTTGGCTTCTTCCTTGCCATATTTTTCAATGAGCATTTCCTTAAATACACGGAATGCGATTGCAGGTTCTGTGGTAGTGCCTGACTTGGAAATGATGTTGACGGAGAAATCCTTGCCGTCCAGTACCTGCTTTAAGTCATGGATATATTTACTGCTGATGCTGTTTCCTACAAAATAAATCTCAGGTGTCTTACGAACGCTCTTGGGCAGCACATTATAAAAACTGTGCGACAGAAATTCAATGGCTGCTCTTGCTCCCAGATAGGAGCCGCCAATACCTACCACCAGCAGGACGTCAGAATCATTCTGAATCTTTTCCGCTGCCTTCTTAATCCTTGCAAATTCAGCCTTATCATAATCTACCGGCAAATCGATCCATCCCAGAAAATCATTACCGGCGCCAGTCTTCTCCAGCAAGGTCTCCTTTGCACTCATGACTGTGGTCTTAAAATTGGCCATCTCTTCCGCAGAAACGAATCCTGCTGCCTTGGAATAATCAAACATAACTTCCTTTCCCATAACTCGCGCTCTCCTTTTCTTATGTCCATGGACCATGTGTCCATGATTCTGTCAGTGCTGCGGTAAAGCCGCTTATCTCTTAAATTATATCATAATTTCCCTTATAATACCATTTCTTTCTGACCCTGGTAACAAATTCCTGGAAGTCAGCATATTTAGGAAATAAATTCTTTCAGCAATTCCCCCAACATTCTTTTTTGTTCCGGATTTAAATCCTGAAGCCAGTTATCCTTTGACTTCTCTTCCTGCTTTTCCCTGCTGGCAGCAGTCTGCTCCAGCCCCCTTCTGTTATTACTATTTGAACGGCGGTCTCTTCCTATGGAACGCAGATTAGCCGGCTCCCTGCGGTCCTCCTCGGCTGTAACGGCAGGCCCATGCTCCGCTGTGCCTTCCCGGTTCATTCGCGGCCACATCACATTTTCCAGATAGTCCTGGAGGCAGGTAAGAAGCTGCTGTCTCCTGGATTCCAGGTTGACTCCGTAATCCACCAGCATGGTAAACATGCCGGCCAGGATGCCTGTGGTGCCGTACAATACTATATAGTAGTTATCACTTCTAAACCAATAAGAGAGAAATGCTGCTCCGCCGCCTGCCAGGAAGCAGAGAAGTGTCAGCTGCCCCGACAGGTTGTCCAGTCCCTTTACGGACATTCCAAAGGTCCGCAGGCTGTACATCTGGCGCTCCAGATATACACGTGTGTTATTCATTCCCTGATTCATACGATATGTATCTTCTGCATTCTGTTTCAATCCGCGCAGATATTTGTTCTTGGTCAATGCCATATTGGTGCTTTCTTTTATTAATCGTTTGTAGAAGCTTCCTGCCATCAGCCTGGTAAATACTCCAGCCAGGCAGATTGCTGCCAGCACGTACAGTGCCTTTCCTGTTTGTAAAAAGCTCATCATAGTAAAAGCTCCCCTTTCTTCCCGGATTCCATCCCGTTTCTATATAATATTATTTTTTGGCCCGGGCTGCTGGCTGCAGCCGCTGCCTGGTTTGGGAAGCGCCCCTGCAGTCAGGCGTTTCCCGGTAAAGTCTATTATAGCAACGGATTTTGATTTGGGAAGTTGAGAGTCCCTAGAATCGTTCGCCAAATTCTCCTAAAAAACGATTCTGAGAGGTAAGATTTTGCTTTAGACAGTTAAGGTATACGCCAGGATTCTCTGTCTGTATCCGGGCGCTGTTCCCGGCGGGTTTCCTGGTCTGCACGCTTCTTCGGGCCGGTTTCCCGGTCTGTGCGCTTCTCCGGGTCGGCTTCCCGGTCTGCACGATTCACCGGGCCGGTTTCCCGGTCTGCACGATTCACCGGGCCGGTATCCCGGCCTACGCGATTCTCCGGGCCGGCTTCCTGGTTTTCATGCTTCCTATGAACAGATTCCCGGTCCAACCGTTTTTTCATGATCCAGTACACTGCCATACCTGCCGGAAGGAACAGTCGGAACTCCCTGCTGCCATTCTCATATGTAACATACCGGCTGAGCCGGACTGTGGCTGCCGACCAGTTGACCTTAAATTCCCACGTGTTTGGTGTACGAATAACGGAAAAACCCATAGACAGATAGGCTATTAATATCAATATAATCCATCCCCATTTATATCTCGGATTCTGTCTGTAGCATATGATGGCAGTCTCAATAGTAGAGAAAATCATGATAAGTGACAATAGGAACAATCCCCATTGAAATACATTCCAATGACTGATGGAGTGCAGCGTTCCCTGTGGATTTAAGGATACATTGTCCCTAATGATAAAACTGATGATTCCCTGGTTTCCATCTGACGATTCCATTCTATTAAGGATTGCCGTAAACCGCTGCCCATCCTCTGTTTTTATTCCGTAGCTGCACTCCACAGATTTAGTTTTTACACCGTTTTTAGTACTGGTCCGGATATTTAACCCCTTCTTTTTAAAAGAATCTAACTGACTTTTGCCCCATATATCCACATTTTCCTGTATTTGCCTTTCCATATGTTCTTTCGGTACCGCTCCTGACATATACAGAGAACGCATGGCATCTCTGTCCCCCTGGGATGCTGCCGACGTCATCTGTTCCAGATACTGGTCTGCAACTATTTCCCTATCAAAAAAGAGAGTCACTCCTTTATATAGGAATAAAGCTGCAATGCAAAGAAATACTCCCACAACAACAACCGCTGTTCCCCCAAATATCATCCACTTCTTTTTCTTTTCCATACCATCCCCCTCTCTTATAAAACAGACCTCTGAATCTTGTCATATCCAGAGGTCCGATTATTAATGAGTCATGCGTGTATTGTTTATGAGTCTGCCATTTGTAAGTGTCCTTTTTATAAATGTGTTATATATAAAACTGTTATTCATAAATACAAATAGTATAAATTGACTGCCCATCAATAGTTATCTGAATCAAATGGAACGTACAATCTCAGTAAGCAGATTAACACTGTGAATAATGGCCTTAGCCTCAAAAGCAGGGTAATCTACTGTGGCACTGTCATCTGCCTTATCAGAAATAGCCCTAACAATGAGGAATGGGATGGAGTTAAGATAACAGGCCTGGGCTATGGCTGCCCCTTCCATCTCTGTACAATATCCTCCAAAGATATCTGTCAGCCACTTCTTTTTTCCCTTATCAGAAATGAACTGGTCTCCAGTCACCACTCGTCCTACGAAGGTATGGATGTCCGGATTGACTTTGGAACAACATTCCTCAGCAAGATGTATAAGACCTTCATCTGCCTTAAAAGCCAGTGTCTCCACCCTGGGTATCTGTCCCGGTTCATAGCCAAATCCGGTTGCATCCATATCATGCTGAACTGCATCGCTGGATAGCACAATGTCCCCAATGTCAATCTCTGCCTTCAGGGAACCTGCTATTCCTGTGTTTACCACACCTGTTACACCATATATATCTGCCAGAATCTGGGTACACATAGCTGCATTGACCTTACCGATTCCGGAGCGGACCACCACTACCTCTTTCCCCTCCAGCTTTCCTTTATAAAAGTCCATGGCAGCTCTTGTCTCCACCTGTACATCCGTTAACTGCGCCTTAATCATAGCCACTTCCTCGTCCATGGCTCCAATAATTCCTAGCATAATTACCTCCTTCTGTCTTGTACTATTCTTCTATTATATAGGAAGCTCGCAGATTTTCAAGTTCAAAGCTTGTTCTCACTTGACATTATCTTTTGCATAAGGCATAATCGGATATACACGAATTTATCACAGGAGGCACTACACATGAGATTTAAAACACAGGGGGTCTGTTCCAGGGAGATATCCTTTGAAGTAAAAGATAATAAACTGACCAACGTCCAGTTCGTAGGCGGCTGCTCCGGCAACACTCAGGGCCTGTCTCGGCTCATCGAGGGCATGGACGTGGATGAGGCTATCCGAAGACTGGACGGAATCCAGTGCGGTCCCAGGCCTACGTCTTGTCCGGATCAGTTGGCTCGAGCGTTAAAGCAGTTTAAAAGAGGATAAACTTATACCTGGGTTCCCTTCAATTCACAATTAAAAAGGGGATTGTCTAGTATCGCTCATTGTAAACTATTCAATCCCCTACTTCAACCTTTCTATTTAATTAAAATTCCATCAGTTACAGGACTAAAACCTTCAAATTTACCATCATGAATAGCTCCGAAAACCCCTCTTAAACGATAATAGTATCCTTTTTGTTGATTTTTAAAAGTAATATTTAATGTTGGATCAGTTAAACCATCAGGATAATCTTTCGCATAGAATTCAGCATCATAGTACGCTACTTGTCTCCAACGGTCAGCATCCGCATCCCATCTATCCAAATATAGAGTTATATATATTTCATCAACAGGAATTGACATATATGCTTTTGCAAATGCTCCAATATCACCATTACTATTGTCTATTATAATCAGATCTGCATTAAGAAAAAAATCACCTCTAAGCTGTGCAGATTCATGTGCTGTACTTACATGTGCAGATGGAGGCAATAATTCAGAGTACATTTCAACTGATGTATAATCATCTGGATTATGCGACATAGCATAAACATTATTTGCCATCAAACTCACTGTTATTATAACAGTCATTAAACTGCATAACATTTTTTTCATAAATGTTGCTCCTTTGTATTAAAAAGTTAAACGCTCAACAAGTTTCACAAATTCCTCTTCACCCGAAAAACCTAAAATTCTATAGTAGTTTCCCTCAATTATCACCTCTGCCCCATATTTAATCTCTCCTGTACCAACTGTTTCTTGCAAAATTTTAATATCTTTATTCAACCATTTATTATGAACTATTTGTTTAGCCTCTGCGTCCGTCTTATAATCAAAAGAAACCTTTTGCTCAAATTTAGATTGAATAAAATAAATACATTCGTCTTCATACAAAAACCTTAATTCTGCAAATCCTTCTGTTGTCTCTACATCCAAAAAGGTCATTTCGGGTGGAATATACCCTAATTTTAGTGGCCGTATGCCAGCTTTTTCCTTTATTTCAATATATGCCTCATCCTCTCCATTAACATCGCTCATATTTGAGTCATTATTGAACACTACATTATTCTCGTCCCTTACCCTCTCCCGATAAAAATACGACTTCGTCCCCATAGCCACCATACATCCACTCCCTGCCACAAGGCAGGCAATTAAACCAACCGCAGCCAACCGTTTCCATCCAAACCTTGGTTTGATAACCTTGGGGTGCTCCGGATGGTCGGATTCCGGTACATTCTTTGACTCAGCCCTTTCTTCCTGTATCCTTGCCCAGATTTTTTCAAATTCATCTGGGGATGGGGATGGAATGGGGAGGGGGACGTCCATATTCTTGACTGCTTCAAATTCTTTTAACAGTTCTTCATCTGATATATCATCCGTCCCCCAAATCGGGCAGTCCATAGAATTGTCCTGTTCTGAATCTCTTTTATAATCTCCCACGTGACACCTCTGTTTACCAAATCTCCTAAAGTTCCCTTTGCCTTTAGGGTTGACTTTTTGCGTTTAATGCTTACTATAATAGTAGACGTTTATGAATGCCGGTTTCCCCAGCATATCATATACTTTAGGAGGTTTTTATGAAAAAAATCATTTTAACCGGCGGCGGTACTGCCGGACACGTTACCCCCAATCTGGCCCTGCTCCCCTCGTTAAAGGAAGCTGGTTACGAAATCCGCTATATCGGTTCATACCAGGGTATGGAACGCAAGCTGATTGAAAATGCAGGCATTCCTTATGATGGCATATCCTCTGGCAAGCTGCGCAGATACTTTGATATCAAGAATTTTTCTGACCCGTTCCGCGTTGTCAAGGGTTACGCGGAGGCCAGACGGCTCTTAAAACGCCATAAACCGGATGTAATTTTTTCCAAGGGCGGTTTTGTTGCAGTTCCCGTGGTTCTTGCTGCCAAGCACTATAAAATCCCTGTCATCATACACGAATCTGATATGACGCCGGGCTTGGCCAATAAAATCTGCATTCCTTCCGCCCTTAAGGTCTGCTGTAACTTTCCGGAGACTCTTAAGTACCTTCCATCTGACAAGGCTGTACTGACAGGCTCCCCTATCCGTGAGGAACTGCTCCAGGGTGACCGGCTGTCCGGGCTCACTTATGCCCACCTGTCTGCCGGCAAACCTGTACTTCTTGTCATAGGCGGAAGTCTGGGCTCTGTAGCCGTAAATACAGCGGTCCGCAATATCCTTCCCCGGCTTCTGGCCAGCTATCAGGTAATACATATCTGCGGCAAAGGCAATCTGGATGAAAGCCGGATAGGAACAGCAGGATATGTACAGTATGAATACGTTGACGCTCCCTTAAAGCATCTTTTTGCTGCAGCCGACCTTGTCATATCAAGGGCAGGAGCTAATTCCATCTGCGAGCTTCTGGCACTGCGCAAACCGAACCTGCTCATCCCTCTGTCAGCCGCGGCCAGCCGCGGAGACCAGATTCTCAATGCCAACTCCTTTGCAAAACAAGGATTCAGCAAGGTTCTGGAAGAAGAAGCATTGTCTGATGACTCCCTGTTTGATGCCATTAACGATTTATACCTGAACCGCAATTCCTATATACAGGCGATGGAGCAGAGCAATCTGAACAATGCGGTTAAAACAGTTGTATCTCTCATTGAATCATGTGCGAAATAACATTAGGGCCAATTATCACTTTTTAGCAGTTCCTCAAGGTACTTCCTGATACGGCTGACTCTGGAATAGCATGCCTTTTCTGTAATATTCAGCATAGCGCATACTTCCCTTGTCGGCCGTCCCTCTATCAATCTGAGCGTCGCGACCTGACGCCAGTTTTCAGGCATCCTCTCGATTTCCTTAAGAAGCGCCTGACATCTCTCTTTGCTGACTACATAATCCGGCAGATTGGCAGCCTTATCGTGTGCCGGATAATCTTCACTGTTATATGCCTCTTCGTCCAATTCCCCATAGCTCCTGTACTTCATCCTGCGGTGAAAATCCATACACCGGCTCTTCAGAATACGTATCAGCAGCGCTCTCTTGCTTTCCTCAGACATATCCAGGGAATATTTATAGCGGGCATATGAGACGAATGTATCCTGTACCACATCCTCAATATAATCCACAGGAATATCGTTGACATAAGCTATCCTTCTCAGGTATACCTCATATTCCAGATACATTTCCTCAAACAGTTTCTTATCTTCTGTATCCATCTTCTCAATCTTCATTGCAACTACAGACAGCCTTTGATTTTATCCGCAACCTCTGCCAATTCCTCCGGCGAAGCCTTTCCCGGAGTCCAACTGACCATGGCCGGACCTCCCTCATATCTTGGAATCACATGCATGTGGAAATGGAACACAGTCTGCCCGGCTGCTTCTCCATTATTCTGAACCAGATTGAATCCCGCGCATCCAAGAGATTTCTTCATCGCAGAGCCAATCTTGGCACCCAGAGGAAGTACCTTGGCGGCTATATCCCCATCCAGTGCGCATACATCTGCAAAATGCTGTTTTGGAAGGATAAGGGCATGTCCTCTGGACGCCGGTCCCAAATCCAGAATCACGCGAAAATCCTCATCCTCATACAGAGTGGTTGATGGAATCACCCCTCCTGCTATTTTACAAAAAATACAATTGTCATCTGTCATTCTGAAAATCCTCCTTCCGCTGCGGTTAACACAGCCTGCATTCTATCCAGCCATACCGGAAATTCTGGCAGCATGTTTTCTCCTGTAAAGCAGGATACCTAATATGAAGCCGGAAATCAGGCCCCCTATGTGAGCCATATTGTCCACTCCTGCTGAAGTAAACCCATGATAAAGCGTCAGCAGAACCATAAAGCCCAGCTGCCTGTTGGTTAGTCCGTCCAACTGACCATGATGAATGGCAATCACATAGATCAGACCGCCTACCACACCGAAGATTGCGCCTGAAGCCCCCGCCGACACACTGGCCTGGCCTATCCGTACCTGGACAGCCAGGGATATACCGTTGGCGGCAACACCGCTGGCAAGGTAAAATATCAGATATTTGATATGACCCAGCGCCTTTTCCATCTTCTCACCAAGCACCAGAAGAACCAGCATATTATTTGCCAGATGGATGACTCCAAAGTGCAGGAACATGGCAGTAAACAGCCTGTAATACTCTCCACCAAGGATAACTAAAGGCGCAAAAACAGCCCCGTGTTTTACCATGAATATGCCATCCTCCGTGGAGCCGATGGCCTCCAGGTACAGAAATACCAACACATTGACTGCTGCCAGAGCAAAATTGACATATGGTTTGTTCCTGTTTATGCCTGTAACCATCCGTATTCCTCACATCCTCAATGATATATAATCTTAGCATACTTTAAAGGACTTGTTAAGTGGCTTTGACGCAATAAAGTTATTTTTTATGCCCCCACCCCCTGCTGTTTGCTATTTCTGCGGCCACACTCACATAATTATTTTTTAAGACATACGTAACATACAGGGCCGCTCTGTGCTGCTAACCAAAAATATATCCGCAGTCCGCTATAAATATCTGGTCTCCCGGCTCCAGCTGTGTTGTCTCGTTTGCCTCCAGCAAACGGCCTCTGACCCTGGTACCATTGGTAGAGTTAAGGTCTGTTATAGTATAATTGCCGTTGTCCTCGTCTAATCTTATGTGAAAACGGCTTACTGTGTCTTTCAAAAGCACATAGTCTGCCAAATCCTTGTGTTTGCCAATCACAAATGGATAATAGGAAATTACAATGTCTTCATCTGAACCATTGAGGGCAGATAAACGCCGGACTTCCTCCCCTTGTGCAGGCTTTTCTGATAAAAGCACGGTCTGAAAGCTTTCTCCAGCGCTGGTTTCCGGCAATTTCTGCAAATAATCATTTTCATCCACATTCATATACACAGAGGACTGCTGATTGCCCAAATCTCCGTCTTCGCCATCTTCATCCTCATACAAAATTCTCCATGGGTCCTGCTCATCACCCGAGCCTGCCTCATCTGCCTTTGCGGTCCTCTGCCCAATGAACGACCTATACAGATTCATGACTGACAGCATAAACAATAAGCCTCCGTCAATTGCCGCCAACAGCTTCCAGTTGTCAATGACCATTGTCATACCTTTAAACATCCAAAGTGCGGATGGACAAAGTACTGCCGCTGACAGCCATAGGATAAACTGCCGTCTTAAAGTGGCTCCTTTCCATTCAGCTCCAGCCCGGCCGGGGCTTTCCTGATTTCTTTCATTCCCGACCCATTTATCCTTTTCTTTTTTTCTCCGCGTCTCCCTTCTGTCACTATTATGCTCTTTCTCTGTCTCCCCGCTTTTTCCTTTATCCAGCCCTGTAATACAAGCTCTATATTGCTCTTTCCCCTCTTCTTTCCCATTTTCTTTCTCATTTTCCACCCCATTTTCCTTACGTCCTCTCTCCCTATGCTCTGTTTCCTGTCCCCCTCCTTTCTTTACGTAATCTCCTTCCATCTCACTCAATAACTCCCGTTTCTTCCCCTTTCGCCGTTCTGACGCAATCAGCCCCAGCAAATCATCCATTCCGCAGTTTTCTTTAAGACTCTCCTGATAAAGTCCATAGGCCAGGACTACGCTCTCCCTGTCTTTATGGTTTATCCTTTTCAGAATATATTGCAGGAGACGGCTCAGCTTCTCCTGAAAATTACCATGAACACCGGGAACCAGGCACAAACCGGTCTGGAATAATTCCGGCTCCACATAAATATATTCGGGTTCCAGCAGGACACCTCCTGCATCTAAAAGATACTCCTCCATACCACTTAGTGCTGTATGTATCTGGATTAATAACTGGCATATCTCATCTCTGGTTATAAAACGGGTCTCCAGAAGCCGGCTTAACGGTTGTCTGGAAGTAATGTCATAACAATATGAGGGCTGTCCGTCCTGGTATGTTATGTACATCCTCAACAAACCGCGAATCTCGTTGTGGGCCAGCATTCTGGCTTCATATCCGGCTGTGTTCTCTGCCATCCCCGCTACCAGGTAATTGCGTTTTGCTTCTCTCCTGTAGCTAATCTCCATCTTCTTTAACCAGCCCTTCAATTAAAGTAATCTTGCGCAGAAATGTCTCCGGCCGGAACCTTCCCGCCCCAATCTCTCTTTTCCATTTTCCCCCTCTGCCTTCTGCGTATATCCTCTGTCCTTTTTCCTTTATAGCCAGATCGCAGTCAGGAAAGAACATGAGACGGCCCAAATGTTCCTGCGCAGCGGACCCAGTGGCCTGCAACTCCTTCGCACTTCCATGACGTGCCTTTTCCACCGCCTCATGCAAGCCCATGGCG
>ERZ1036402.519-NODE-519-length-15898-cov-37.447706_pt1 | contig 15898 bp, 9 predicted proteins | sample MGYA00514216_ERZ1036402 | MGnify/ENA primary metagenome ERZ1036402 (study PRJEB33795, sample SAMN09464942) | human gut metagenome | host: Homo sapiens | place: USA: Stanford, California | collected 2016-11 | study: EMG produced TPA metagenomics assembly of the...
GACCCTCTGATTAACAGTCAGATGCTCTAACCGACTGAGCTAAGGAAGAATGTTGTTTTTTCTCAAATGCGCTGCAAAAGTAATAGGATATTTTGAAATATGCAATATCTTTGCAAAAAAAATATCGAAGATGGATAAAATAATTGGGTTGGGCAATGCTTTGGTCGATGCGCTGGCAATCATTGAAGATGATAATATTTTGACGGAGATGCAGCTTCCGAAAGGAAGCATGACGCTGATTGATGAAGATAAGTTCTTGAAAATTAGTGAGTATTTCAGCCGGATGAAGACGCACCTGGCTAACGGAGGTTCTGCCGGAAACGCAATTCGGGCAATGGCATGCCTTGGTGCGGGTACGGGATTCATCGGAAAAGTAAGCAATGACTTTTACGGTAACTTTTTCCGGGATAGCCTGCTGGAACGTGGGACAGAGGCGAATTTATTGCTTTCCACTACCCTTCCGTCCGGTGTAGCCTCTACTTTCATTTCTCCTGATGGGGAGCGTACTTTCGGCACTTATTTGGGGGGCGGCTTCTACATTGAAGGCGGAAGATCTTTCGCTGGATATGTTCAAAGGATATGCTTACCTATTTATAGAGGGGTATCTGGTGCAAGACCATGATATGATTCTCCGTGCCATTGAGCTGGCTAAAGAGGCCGGCTTACAAGTATGTTTGGACATGGCGAGCTACAATATAGTAGAAGGAGACCTTGAATTTTTCTCTCTGTTGGTCAACAAATATGTGGATATTGTTTTTGCCAATGAGGAAGAGGCAAAGGCCTTTACGGGTAAGGAACCGGAGGAAGCATTGGACATCATTGCCAAAATGTGTAGCATAGCCATTGTAAAGGTGGGTGCCCGTGGTTCTCTGATTCGCAAAGGTACAGAGATGGTGCAGGTACAAGCGGCTCCGGTAGAGAAAGTGGTGGACACTACAGGAGCTGGCGACTATTTTGCGGCAGGTTTCTTGTATGGACTGACGTGTGGCTACTCGCTGGAGAAATGTGGCAAGATAGGCTCCCTTCTCTCCAAAGATGTGATACAAGTGGTGGGTACAGAGCTTCAGGCTGCACAATGGGAAAAAATCAAGGAAGAAATTTTATTAATTAATTAATGTGCTGATGTGCCAATGTGCTAATTGGCTGCGCAATATTTGTTTCGCTATTACGCTGCAGGTTATTAGCACATTGGCACATTGGCATATTAGCACATTATCATAATTATGAGAAGAATTTTAAAGATACGCTGGATGGTTACCTTGCTGATTGTAGCGGGAGCCGTTTGTTTTTGGGGGTTTAAGAGTGGTGATAGCCGCAGTTTCCAAATAGCAAAGAATCTGGATATATTCAATTCCATTGTGAAAGAGTTGGATATGTTTTACGTGGATACGATTGATCCGAACAAGACTATCCGTGAAGGCATTGATGCCATGCTCTACTCGCTGGATCCCTACACGGAGTATTATCCGGAAGATGACCAAAGCGAATTGGAGCAGATGCTGAAGAATTCCTATGGTGGTATAGGTTCTGTGATTACTTGGAATCCGAAACTGAAACGTTCCATGATATCTGAGCCATACGAGAATATGCCTGCTGCCGATGTAGGCCTGAAAGCCGGAGATATTTTGATGGAAATTGACGGAAAAGACCTTGCCGGAAAGAACAACCAGGAAGTCAGCGAGATGCTTCGCGGACAAGTGGGTACCAGCTTCAAGCTGAAAGTGCAGCGTCCCGGTACAGAGAAACCGTTGGATTTCGACATTGTGCGCCGTTCCATCCAATTGCCGTTCATACCTTATTATACGGTGCTGGATAATAATATAGGTTATATCAATCTCAGCACCTTCTCGGGGAATCCTTCCAAGGAGTTCAAGCAGGCTTTTCTGGACTTGAAGAAGCGGGGGATGACTTCGTTGGTGATTGACCTGCGGAACAATGGGGGGGGCTTGCTGGATGAGTCTATAGAGATAGCCAACTTCTTTCTGCCTCGCGGAAAAACACTTGTGACGACAAAGGGTAAGATTAAGCAAGCCAGCAATACCTACAAGACATTGCGTGAACCGTTGGATCTGGAAATTCCTTTGGCTGTTCTGGTCAATGGCGGAACGGCTTCTTCGTCAGAAATCCTTGCGGGCTCTTTGCAGGACCTTGACCGTGCGGTCATTATCGGTAACCGTACTTTCGGTAAGGGATTGGTGCAGACCACCCGTCCGTTACCATACGGTGGTACCATGAAGCTGACGACTTCCAAATATTATATTCCCAGCGGCCGTTGTGTGCAGGCTATCGACTACAAGCACCGGAATGAGGACGGCAGTGTGGGACGTATTCCGGACAGCCTTACTACCGTGTTCCATACGGCTGCCGGACGTGAAGTGCGTGATGGTGGAGGCGTGACTCCGGACATTGCGGTGAAGCAGGAGAAGCTGCCCAACATTCTGTTCTATCTTGTCAATGACAATCTTATTTTCAATTATGCTACGGACTATTGCCTGAAACATCCTACCATTCCTTCAGCAGAGAAGTTTGAAATTACAGATGCCGATTACGCGGACTTCAAGGCGATGGTGAAAAAGGCGGACTTCAAATACGACCAGCAGACAGAGAAGATGCTGAAGAACCTGAAGGAGATGGCCGAATTTGAGGGCTATCTGACTGATGCTTCGAAAGAGTTTGAAGCGCTGGAGAAAAAATTGTCGCATAATCTGGACCGTGACCTTGACCATTTCTCCAAGGACATCAAGAGCATGATTGCGGTAGAAATCATCAAGCGTTATTATTTCCAGCGTGGAAGCATTATCCAGCAGTTGAAAGATGATGATGATTTGAAAGAGGCTGTAAAGATACTCACTGCTCCGGAAAAATATAAGGAAATGTTGAGTGCTCCGGCAGTGACGTCAATGTCTCTGCAACAAAGAAAGGAGACAGCCCCGGTTTTTCTGAGTACCGCTACGAGAGCAAATGAGCATGTCTATGATGAAATAGTATAAGGACACTCTTAAGAGGATTCTTTTATTTGCTCCTTAATTTATACCGGATAGTCTCTGTATAAGCCTTTTATACACGACTATCCGGTTAAGTTGTTTGTAGGGTATTAACTTGTTTTATATTTTTGCAGGTGATAATGAAAATATTGACAAGGTTATGAAACGATTGAATTCTCTGAAAGTATGGCTGTCTGTGGTATTGTTGCTTTGCTTCTCTCTTTCCGGACAAGCCCAGTTCCTGCGCACTTCCTACTTTATGGAAGGAAGTAACCAGCGTATGCAGCTCAATCCGGCCTTGATGCCGGGACGCGGTTATCTGAATATTCCCGTGATAGGTTCGTTGAATGCTACCGTCAACTCCAGTTCCCTGGGGTATAGGGATATTATGGACATTATTGAGAACAGTGATGACAGCGACTATTTCATGAGCAATGACTTTATGAACCGACTGGATGCTACCAATAACTTGAATGTGAATTTGAGTACCGACATTCTGTCTGCCGGGTGGTATAAAGGAAAGAACTTCTGGTCAGTCAATGTGGGGTTGCGTAATGATATCGGTGCCGCCATACCGAAAACCATGTTCCAGTTTATGAATAACATGAGCAGCCGGGAGTTTGGTGACAATATTTCTGACTATTTGGGTATTAACGAAACCATTAATGGACAGAAGCTTGAGATAAATTCCTATGCGGAAGTCGGCCTTGGCTTTGGAAGGAATATCACAGACCGACTGGCTGTAGGTGGTAAGGTGAAGATGCTGCTGGGTATCGGTAACTTAAAGCTGAACATCAACCAGATTCATGTGGAAACTCCTTCTGTCGGCTCTTCAGGAGTGACGAGTAAAGCTTCCATTCAAGTGGATGCAACTTTGGAGAACTCGTCAAAGCTGTTAGAACTTCCCGAGAATGAGAATGGTGATTATATCGATGAAATTGATTTTGGCAGTTTTGGTTTTGCCGGATATGGTGGGGCTATTGATTTGGGAGTATCTTACAAGTTACTGGATAAATTGACACTTTCTGCTTCAGTTCTTGATTTGGGCTTTATCAAATGGTCTAAATCGAATACCAGTATAGCGCGAGCCAATGCAGAGCAGACTTATGATCTTCTTGACCCGGCCTCGCAGCAGGAGTTCATGAATATTGTGAACAGCGGCGAGATTCTTAACTATGACATGTTGCAGCTCAAGACGGAGGAGGCTTCTGAGAAGAGCCGTACCCGTGGATTGACTTCTACAATGGTTCTTGGCGCTGAATATGCCTTACTGAATGATTGGCTGGTAGTGGGTGCCTTGTATACCGGTCGTTTTGCCAAACCGAAAACCTTGAATGAGCTGACTTTCTCTGCCTGCATCCGTCCGACGAATGCTTTCAATGTAGCTGCCAGCTATTCCGTACTTCAAGGAGCCGGTAAAACCTTCGGTCTGGCACTGAAACTGGGTCCTTTCTTTGCGGGAACAGACTATATGTTCTTTGGCAAGAATACGAAGAATGTCAATGCTTACTTGGGGGTTTCTATTCCTTTGGGAAAACAGAAAACGGCTGAAAATTAATAAAGTGAGTTATCAGTTGTCGCGGGTTATCTTTCTATAAAAGAGGATAATCTGCGATTTTGTTTTTACGAAAACGCAAAAAGCTTTATCTTTGCTGGTAAATACCTATAAACAGTACTCATGAGAATTGCAATAACGTTTCTCTTGTTTTTGGTTTTCAGTAGTTTGCTGCAAGCTTCACCCATACCTTTTTCTCCTATAGTGAGGAACTATTCGGTGTCGGATTATAATGCCGGTATTCAGAATTGGGCCATTGCTCAAGACGAAAGAGGAGTGATGTATTTCGGTAATAACAGTGGGCTGTTGGAATTTGATGGAAGTGCTTGGCGGCTGTATGAATTACCGACAAAAGGAATTGTGCGTGCTATATATATCAGTGAAGATGGAAGAATTTATGTAGGCTCTTACGAAGAATTCGGTTATTTTGTCCGTACTCCTTATGACACTCTTGAATATCATTCATTGAAAAATAAGGTGAAAGATTTTGCGTTTCATAATGACGAAATCTGGGATATTGCTTGCGTTCAAGGAGAAATTGTATTTCAATCATTCGGTTCTCTCTTTTTTTATAATGGAAATTCGGTAGAAGGTATTCGAATGAAGAACCTTCCACTGAATTTGTTCCAGGTTGGAAATACTTTTTATTCTCAAAGAATAAACGGTGGACTTTATGTCTTTGCCGGTAGGGAAATGAAAGAACTTATTCCCAGAAAAGCATTTGGAGATAGTGATGTCCTGGCCGGGCTCCCTTATGATGATGCGGTTTTAATGTTTACCCGTAATCAGGGAGGTTTCCTGTATCGAGATGGGAGGGTAGAAAAATGGGAAACTGAATGTGATGATATATTCAAGAAGCATACCATTAATCGTGCGGTGATGACCAAAGATAGTTGCTACGTTGTTGGCACAATATCCGATGGCATATATGCGTTGGATAAAAAGGGAAAGCTGATTTGGAAGGTCAATACGGATAATAAACTACAGAACAATACTGTTTTGAGATTGTATTGTGATGATGACAACAATATATGGACAGCTTTGGATGAAGGTATTGCCTATATACACAACAATTCTTTAATCTATTATTATGAACCTCCATTTCGTAAAATAGGCATGGTATATGATGTTTTGGTAAGGGAAAATGAAGCTTATATTGCTTCTAATCAAGGACTTTATTGGCTTAGGGATGGAAAGACTGAATTAGTTCCGGGTTTGGAAGAACAAGCGTGGTTCGTCGATGAATGGGGAAAACAGATTTTCTGCGGGCACAACAAGGGAACTTTCCTTATATCAGGACTGAAATCAAAGCTGGCATCTGATGTAAAAGGAGGGATGTGTATGGAAAAAATTGAATTGAAGGAACAATCTTTTTTGTTGGAGGGAGCTTATGCGCTTCTGAATTTATATACGGAGACTGCTTCGGGAGAGTATTGCTTTACTCGGTCCTTACGTGGGTTCAGTCACATGATTCGTCATATAGAAGTGGACCATCAAGGGAATATTTGGGCGAAACATTTAAGGAATGGTTTGTATCGCTTTCGGATTGATTCGGATATGAAGCAGGTAAAGGATGTGCGGAAGTATGAGAGTTTGGGAGAAGTGAAAGGTGGGAGTTTTACTTTGTTCAAAATCAATGGTCGGGTAGTTTTTTCTAATGGGGAATATTTCTATACTTACGAAGATATGACTGATTCGATTGTTCCCTATGAAACAATGAATGAACAATTGATGGAATTGAAGGGAATCAAGACTGTGAGTCATGCGAACGGAGATTACTATTGGTTTGTGGGCGACAGGACTGTGTATTTGGTGAAGTGTGCGATAAATACTTTCAATATCGAACTTCGGATTCCATATTCTTTGTTTGACGGTCTGGCTGTGGAAGAACGAGGAAGCGTGGTTTATGACAAGAGAAATAATCATTCCTATCTTTGCTTGAATAATGCTATTGCCCGTATTGAAACAGATAGTTCCTCGTTATATAAATCTCAGACTAGGCGTTCTTTATGGATTTCAGAGATGCAGGTTACTGAGGAATTCAGTGATAAACGGAAAACATTGGTCGTGCAGTCGGGAGTCAAGGTCGAACATGAGTTTAATACAGTGAGTTTTACATTGTGCTATCCGGTTTATAACGATTATACTTATAAAGTAAGATACCGGTTGGAAGGGTATTCTGATCAGTGGATACCCGATGGACGCAATTTGCAGAAAAAGTATGCCCGTCTTCCTTATGGAAGTTATGTTTTTCGGGCGGAGATATATGATACTGGTAGAGTTTTGGCATCGGTAGAGTTTCCCTTTGAGATTTTGTCTCCGTGGTATTTGTCTTATTGGGCTGTGGGAAGCTACATTCTGATAGGGTTGTGCCTGCTGGCCTTGCTGCAATATATTGTTTATCGTTTTGTGAAGAAAAAGAAGGATCGTGTGATTGAGCAGCAGCGTGTAGCCCATCAGGCAGAGCTTGAACGGCAAGAGAAGAAGATTATCGAGTTGGAAAAGGAACAGCTTGAGGCCGATTTGCGTTTTAAAAGCAAAGAATTGTCCAGCGTGGTAATGATGAATATCGCTCATCAGGAGTTTTTGAATTCATTGAAAGAGGAGATACAGAAGCAAAAGTTGTCCGGACAGCATAGTCGTAAGAATTTGGATAAGCTTCTCGCTTTGGTTAACAATAATATAGTGTCTGATGAAGAGAGCTGGATAATGTTTCAAGCTAATTTTGACCGTATACATGAAAATTTCTTCCGGAATCTGAAACTTCAATATACTGATTTGACTTCAGGAGATTTACGCTTTTGTGCATTGCTCCGCTTGAATATGCCGACAAAGGAGATAGCGAAGTTGCTCAACATTTCTACACGTGGGGTTGATGCTGCGAGATACCGGTTACGTAAGAAATTCAATTTGCTTCCGGAAGAAAGTTTGACTGATTTCCTTATAAATTTTAAATGACTGTTTTACAGTAAAATATTAATGGAGGAAGTACTAATATTGTACTTCCTCTTTTGTTTTTTAGTGATGGGTGTACTTTTGTTGTAGTGCGGGATGTGGAGGTTGTCGCATGCTTTTCTTTTATTTGCAGCAAAATAATATTTCTATAAATTAAAAGCATGAAAGACATGAAGCATTTACTTTTCAAGTTACAATCATTTTTAGTCTTGTTGGTGTTTACTGCCGCTAGTGCGTATGCGCAGAAATCTCCGGTCGATATGAATCGTTTCATCGACGATTTAATGAAGAAGATGACCCTGGAAGAGAAAATAGGTCAGTTGAATCTGCCGGTTACCGGTGAGATTACGACCGGTCAGGCTAAAAGTAGTAATGTGGCCAAACGTATTCGTGCCGGTGAAGTGGGCGGGCTTTTCAATCTGAAAGGCGTGGAACGTATCCGCGATGTACAGAAGCAGGCGGTTGAAGAAAGTCGTTTGGGTATTCCTCTCTTATTTGGTATGGATGTTATTCATGGATATGAAACGGTGTTTCCCATTCCTTTGGGATTGTCGTGTACATGGGATATGAAGGCGGTTGAAGAATCGGCACGTATTGCAGCCATTGAGTCCAGCGCCGACGGTATTTGCTGGACATTCAGTCCGATGGTGGATATTTGCCGTGATGCCCGTTGGGGGCGTGTGTCCGAGGGCAACGGTGAAGACCCGTTTCTGGGAGCAGCCATTGCGCAGGCCATGGTACGTGGTTATCAGGGAAAGGATATGAGCCGTAATGATGAAATCATGGCTTGTGTAAAGCATTTTGCCTTGTATGGTGCCGGTGAGGCAGGACGTGACTATAATACAGTAGATATGAGTCATCAGCGCATGTTCAATGAATACATGTTGCCCTATCAGGCGGCGGTTGATGCCGGTGTGGGCAGTGCGATGGCCTCTTTCAATGAGGTCGATGGCATTCCTGCCACTGGAAACAAGTGGTTGATGACGGATATACTGCGTAAGCAGTGGGGATTTGACGGCTTTGTGGTGACAGACTATACTGGAATTGCTGAGATGACCGACCACGGTATGGGCGATACGCAGACTGTTGCCGCCTTGGCACTGAATGCAGGTGTGGATATGGATATGGTGAGCGATGCATTTGTAGGTACGCTCAAGAAGTCATTGACAGAAGGAAAAGTGACAGAAGAAGCAATTAATGCGGCTTGTCGCCGTATTTTGGAAGCTAAGTACAAGTTGGGCTTGTTCGATAATCCTTATAAATACTGTGATGTGAAGCGTGCCAAGAAGCAAATCTTTACCAAAGAGCATCGTGCTGTTGCGCGTAAGATTGCTTCGGAGAGCTTGGTGTTGTTGAAGAACGAGGGTAATGTGCTTCCGCTGGCCAAAAAAGGCACTATTGCTGTGGTAGGTCCGTTGGCAGACAGCCGCAGTAATATGCCGGGTACTTGGAGTGTGGCTGCTGTATTGAAGAATGCAACTTCTTTGGCTGAAGGTTTGAAGGCGGTAGCAGGCGATAAAGCCGAAATATTGACTGCGAAAGGCTGTAATTTGATGAGTGATGCCGAATATGAGAAACGTGCCACTATGTTCGGACGTTCTTTACACCGTGACAATCGTTCGGACAAGGAGTTGCTGGACGAGGCTCTTGCCGTGGCTGCCAAATCGGATGTTATTGTGGCTGTGCTCGGTGAGTCTTCGGAAATGAGTGGAGAGAGCAGTTGCCGCACGAATCTTGAAATGACCGACACCCAACGCATGCTGTTACAAGAATTATTGAAAACAGGAAAACCAGTGGTACTGGTACTGTTTACCGGTCGTCCGCTGGTACTGAACTGGGAGCAGGCAAACGTGCCGGCCATTCTGAATGTATGGTTTGCGGGCAGTGAGGCAGGTTTTGCCATCGGTGATGTACTGTTTGGTGATGTGAATCCGAGTGGGAAGCTGACTACGACTTTCCCGAAGAGCGTGGGACAGATTCCTTTGTTCTACAACCACAAGAACACGGGCCGCCCTCTTGCCGACGGTGCATGGTTCCAGAAATTCCGCAGCAACTATATAGACATAGACAATGAACCGCTTTATCCTTTTGGTTTCGGCTTGAGCTATACCACATTCTCTTATAGCGACGTGTCTTTGGACAAGACTAGCATGACGGATAAGGGCGAACTGACTGCTACCGTGACTGTGACCAATACCGGCAAGAGAGACGGTGCAGAAGTGGTTCAACTTTATATTCGTGACCTTGTGGGAAGTGTAACCCGTCCGGTGAAAGAGTTGAAAGGCTTTGAGAAGATTTTCCTGAAAGCCGGTGAATCTAAAAAAGTATCTTTCAAGATTACTCCCGAATTGCTGAAGTTCTACAACTACAATCTTGATTTTGTATGCGAGTCCGGTGACTTTGAGGTGATGATTGGCAGAAATAGCCAGGACGTAAAGAAAGCAGCGTTCAAGTTACTCTAACTGATTCTCAAGACGGCAATATGCAGCATTCGAGCCACTGCGTTGAGATGGCATTGTTGCTGCATATTGTCTACATCTTCACTGCAAACGTTTTGCAGTATTTGCTTGGTATATAATCTATCGTATAATGGCAATCGGTTATGGAAATCTTATGGTCGGCTTTGAGGCAGTGAAAGGTATGACGTTCTTGAATATGGGATAAAAAACTTCAGAATAGGATAAAAGCCCCCTTTGCTTTTCTATCTTCTTGCTCTATATATATGAATAGTACCTAAATATTTATTGTACTTTTATATTCCTTATAATCTGTCGTTTATGTTATACAGTAGTAGTAATGATGTACCCCTCCGGTGAACTGTGGTACTCTTGTGGTAGCTTGTTTTTTGACATATATCAACTTCTCCGGTATGTTTGCAAAAGAATTTTAAATCAATACAAAATGAAGAAAAATCTACTAATTACATGTGTGATGTTATTGTTTGCCATTACTTCGATGGCACAGAACAAAATTACGATTTCGGGTGTCGTTACGGACAAGACAGGCGAAACTGTTATCGGTGCTTCTGTTCGTGTAAAAGGGCAGGAGAGTAAAGGTAGTATTACTGATATAAATGGTAAATATCAGATTGTTGATGTGGCATCTAATGCTACCTTGATTTTTAGTTATATAGGTATGCGTGAGCAGGAGATTGCCGTAAATGGGCGTTCAACTATCAATGTGAAGATGGAAGAGGACAGCCAGCTCATTGATGAGGTGGTTGTAGTTGGTTATGGTAGTGCCAAGAAACGCGACTTGACCGGTTCTATCGTTACTGTGAAAGCGGACGAGATTGCCTCTAAGCCTTCTACCAATCCACTGGCATCCATACAGGGTAAGGTTGCCGGTGTACAGGTGGTGAATACGGGTCGTGCAGGACAAGACCCTGAAATCCGTGTTCGCGGTACGAACTCCATTAACGGTTTCAAACCCCTTTATGTGGTAGATGGACTGTTCACGGACAATATCAATTATCTGAACACTGCGGATATTGAATCTATGGAAATCTTGAAAGACCCTTCTTCTTTGGCTATTTTCGGTGTGCGTGGTGCCAATGGTGTAATCATCATTACTACTAAAAGGGCAAAAATAGGGAAGACGATGGTCAACATCAACTCTTCAGTGGGTTGGAAGGTTATTTATGACCGTGTAGGTGTGACGAATGCCGAAGAGTTTAAGATGCTGTACAACGAGCAGTTGATATCTCAAGGAAGCGACCCTTATGATTATACTCAATGGACTGGTAATACTGATTGGCAGAATGAGATATTCCAGACAGGTTTTCTGACCAATAACAATGTGAGCATTACGGGTGCAACGGATAAGAGTAAGTTTTATTTGGGTTTGGGTTACGTCATGGAAGAAGGTTCCATTAAAACGGAAAAGCTCAATAAGTTTACCGTAAACTTGAACAGTGAATATAGCATAACCGATTTCCTGCGTTTTGGTTTCCAGCTTAATGGAGTTCGTGCCAAGTATCCTGATGCAAAGGGTGTGGATGGTGCTTTGAAGGCTGCTCCTATTGCTCCTACTCATGACCTTGAATCGGGACTGATACATACGCTGCCCGACTTCCAGCGTGCACAAGTGTGGAATCCTCTTATTGAAACAGAGCTGCGCGGTGCTCACAACAAGTCTGAAAACTATCGCGTGGCAGGTAATGTGTTCGGAGAGATAGATATTCTGAAGAACCTTACGTTCAAAGCAACTTTCTCTATGGACTATGCTTCCAGTCAGGGACGTTCATATTCTCCGCTGATTTATGTTTATAATCCCGATGTGGAGGGGGGGAAAGAACGGTTGACTGAAAGAGAAAGTGTGAACCAAAGCAAGTCTACCTCTCTTGCTGCACAGTCTGACTATGTGTTGACTTATCTCGGACAGTTTGGCAATCATGGATTGACATTGACTGCCGGTCTTACAACCAATTACAATGAGTCTTCCAGTTTGAGTGGTGGACGCAGCCAGCTTGCGGGCTACGGCATTTTGGTGGGCGACGACCCGGACAGATGGTGGCTCTCTACCATCGACGATGTATCTACGGCAACTAATGGCGGTTCTCAGAGTGACAGATTTACCATGTCTTATTTGTTCAGAGCATTGTATAACTACAAGAATCGTTATTTACTTAATGCTTCTTTCCGTAGGGACGGTTCATCTGTTTTCTATAAGACAGGTAATACTTGGGACAACTTTTACTCTTTCGGTGCCGGTTGGGTAATGACCGAAGAGAAGTTTATGCAGAACCAGAATGTAATTAACTTCTTGAAGTTGAAAGGCTCTTGGGGTGTGTTGGGTAGCCAGAATACTGGTTCCAGTTATCCGGCATATGCCACCATTGTTAGTTCGGGTTCAGCTGTGTTCGGTGACAATATCATTGCGGGTAAAGGCCCCAACAAACTGATTTCACCTACTTTGGGATGGGAACGTAATTATTCATGGGAAGTAGGTTTTGACATGCATATGTTCAATGATCGTTTGCAGCTTTCTCCGGTTTATTATAACAAAACAACAAAAGATATGTTGACTTCCATTCCGGGTATTGCAGGTACTGTTCCCGGATTACAGAATGTGGGTGAGATTCGCAATCGCGGTTTTGAACTTAGTGCTTCTTGGAACGACAAGATTGGGGAAGATTGGAGATATGGATTAGGTGCTAATTTGAGCACTATTGATAACAAGGTGCTTTCACTGGTAAACAAAGACTATAATATTATCAGTGGTCCCTCACGTGTTTCCGAAGGTTATCCGATTGGCTATTTCTATGGTTACAAGGTTGAGGGTGTATATCAGAACGAAGACGACATCCGTTTCTCTCCGATTAACTCGGTTGGCTCGGTAACACCGGGTGACTTGAAATTTGCTGATGTTGACGGTAATGGCAAAATTACTGATAATGACCGTACAATGATAGGTAATCCAACTCCTGATTTTACTTACGGTTTTAATGTTAATTTGGGATGGAAGAATCTGGACCTGACTGTTGACATGATGGGTGTTTATGGAAATGAAATTTACCGTAATTGGGGAAGCAGTAGCTATGCACAACTGAATTATCGCACAGAGCAATTGAATCGTTGGCATGGAGAGGGCACTTCCAATTGGGAGCCCTTGCTCGACCCTTCACACAAAATAAATCAGGAGGCTTCCACGTATTTCATCGAAGATGGCAGTTTCTTCAGAATCCGTAATATCGAATTGGGGTATAACTTTGACAAACGACTGTTGAATCGTATCAAGGTACAGTCACTGCGTCTTTACACTAATGTGCAGAATCCCAAGACCTGGAGCCGTAATGGAGGATATACTCCGGAAGTGGGCGGAAGTGCTATTTCGTTTGGTATTGATGGTGGAGGCTATCCTATGCCTACAGTTTATACGATTGGTTTTAATTTGACTTTCTAAAATTATATAGAGACAGACTATGAAGAAGATATTTTATTATATAGCATTTTTAGCAGTAAGCTTTGCACTAACTTCGTGTGAGGATATGTTTGATAGAAAACCGCTTGGACAACAGACAGAGGATGATTTGACTGGTGGTACTTATGAAACACAGGTTTTTAATATGTATGCCAAGTTGCGCGGTTTTCATTTGACAAGCGGCAATACTGCATTGGCAATCCACGGTATGCGTTCTGAGGACGCAGAGAAAGGAAGTACATTGTCCGATGGAGCTGCTACCGGCAAGATGTTCGATGACTTTGAATATTTGGCAAGTAATGGGATGATTAAGAGTTATTGGAATGATAACTATTCATTGATACATAAGGTAAATGATTTGCTTGATGAGATGAGCCAAAATCCGTCATTGACAGAAGGTGACCTCGTCAATAAGGGGGAAGCTTTGTTTGTACGTGCTTTCTGTTATTTCAACCTTGTACGCGCTTTTGGTGAAGTGCCTTTGATTGACTTTAAAGTTTACGATGCAGCTGAGGCAAATGTTCCAAAGTCTTCTGTGGCAAAGATATATGAATTAATAGATTCTGACCTTACGGAAGCCGAAAACAGTCTGCCCAGAACGTGGGAGCAACTTTATGTAGGTCGTCTCACTTGGGGAGCTGCTCGTTCTCTTCATGCACGCACATACATGATGCGTAATGACTGGGGGAATATGAAGGCTGCCGCTGAAGAAGTGATTAACTCCGGTTTATATAATCTGAAAACACCTTATGAAGACATATTCCGAGAAAAAGGTGAAAACTGTAGTGAATCTGTTTTTGAATTGCAATGTACGGCAACAGAATCACAACCAGGTTCTAATGACATAGGAAGCCAGTTTGCTTCCGTTCAGGGTGTACGTGGCGCAGGCGAGTGGAATCTCGGTTGGGGGCAACACACCGCTACTCAAGAATTGGCAGATGCTTTTGAAGAGGGAGATCCGAGAAAAGACGAAACTTTGCTTTATTTTATACGCAACGGCAAGGACGATCCAGAGTCCATACCTGCTAACAAGCCTTATGGTGAGAAACCTATTTCGAATGCTGATGTTATAGCTAAATACTTTAACAAGAAGGCATATACGGACCCGGCGATGCGTTTGAAATTCACAAAGGGAGGATATTGGGTAAATATTCGTCTGATACGTTATGCTGATGTGGTATTAATGGCTTCCGAAGCTGCTTGTGAATTGGGTGATTTATCTTCTGCCCGTAACTATTTGGAGATGGTGCGCGCTCGTGCTCGTGGCAATAATATCGGAATTCTACCGGAAGTGACGACCAACAACCAGAATGAACTGCGTGAGGCCATTCGTCATGAAAGACGTGTTGAGTTAGGTATGGAGTTCGACCGTTTCTACGACTTGGTTCGTTGGGGTATTGCTAAAGAGGTACTTCATGCGGCAGGCAAGACCGGTTATCAAGACAGACATGCTTTGTTGCCCATTCCGCAAGACGAAATTGACAAGTCGAATGGTGTATTGGTTCAAAATCCCAATTATTAATCTATAAATGTACTAACTACTTATGAAAAAATATATAGTATCTGTGGCTTCTTGCCTGTTTGCATTGTGTATGCAGTCTTGTTTTCAGGATATGGATCATCCTGCTTTCGACTACCCTGAGAGTACAGGTGAAGTACCTACTACCCCTTTGAAGATGTATCTTCCTTTTGATGAAGAGGACATTCGGGATAAAGGTGAATGGGGATTTTTGGTAGCAGATAACGGTAATGCCAAGTTTGCGGAAGACGGAATCGCTGGCATGGCCTATCAAGGTGCTGAGAATGCTTACATTTTGGCCAAGACTCCTTCTATATTGGAAAATAACATGCCCACTATCGGTGATTTGACTGTAGCTTTCTGGATGAGAACCACTAAGAATACTTCTGCGCAAGGTTTGTTCTCTATCCCTAACTCTATTAAATTCTGGGGCAACTTCGACATCTTCTTGGAGAATAATAATAGCGAGACTCAGGCATTTTTCAAGGTTCATATCTTCAATCAGACAGCAAAAGAGAATGATGAAAGATGGGTTGAGGCAAAAATAGATGATATTTTTGGTAGCGAATGGGTGCATCTGGCTTTTGTGTATGATGGCAATACTTCTACCATTACTGTTTATCGTAATGGTGAGGGTGTCTTTACCAAAGAATTGCCAGATTGTGGGAAATTGAAGTTTAATAATGTAGGCGCTTCTTTGGCTGTTGGTGCATTTCAGTTCAGCACTACTCCGAGTCTTACTTCGGGTGCAGGAGCACAAACCTGGGCAAAGAACTTTCCCGGTCAGCTTGATCAGTTCCGCTTATATGACAAGGTGTTGACGGCAACCGAAATTCAGAGTATTTACTCTGGAAAAGAATGAAGCTACACTTTAATCTGATGATAGGATGAAAGTATTATATTTCATAGTATACCCGTTGGCGGAATTAAAGAGAGCGTAATCTGAACTCTGTCTCTAAACAA
>ERZ1036402.532-NODE-532-length-15392-cov-4.029341_pt1 | contig 15392 bp, 15 predicted proteins | sample MGYA00514216_ERZ1036402 | MGnify/ENA primary metagenome ERZ1036402 (study PRJEB33795, sample SAMN09464942) | human gut metagenome | host: Homo sapiens | place: USA: Stanford, California | collected 2016-11 | study: EMG produced TPA metagenomics assembly of the...
AGGCATCTGTTACCTCAATTCCCACTGCACGATAACCTGTCATAACCGCTGCAAGGACAGTTGTTCCTGCTCCGACAAACGGGTCCAGGATCAGCCCTCTCGGTTCACAAATCTGGATAACATCTTTCATAAGCTGCAACGGTTTCTCTGTCACATGAATCCGGTTCTGCGGATTGCCATATCGGAAGACGCCCGGCAGACAAGATACCGGACGGTTGATCGGCATCGGTCCGTTACTGCCCCACACAATATATTCAGCCTGCTGGCGGAAACGGCCTTTCTGTGGACGGGAGTTTCCCTTATCCCACACCGCTGTTCCTCGCCAGATCCATCCTGCCCACTGCAATGCATCGGTAATCGATGGATACTGACGCCAGTCAATGAACAGACAGATCGGAGCACCTTTCTTGCAGGCTTTCCGCACATCATAGAGCCATTCAGCCATCCAGTGCGTCCAAGATCTCTGGTCTTTGTTATCCCCATCGAAATCCGGAAGTGCATTGGCAGCACTCATACTGCTGTATTTCTGATTTGTAGTACGATTTCTTTCATTCTGTTTTGTTCCACCGGATGCATACGGCGGATCGGTAATAACTGCATCAAAGATTCCCGGCTGGAATGCTTTGACCAGTTTTAATGTATCTCCATGTAATATTTTCCAGTTTTCCCCTTCAGTATATTCCTCCGGGTATGTTCCCTCTTTCATAAGTTCTTCCAAACTCAGGCCATTTGTCATAGGCATCATCCTTTCTTTTCTCAGCGTTCCGGCTGATTTTTCTTCTTTGTCTTTTTATTTTCTTTGGGCGGCGGACTCAACTCAGTTTCTACATATTCGCTGATAATCAAAAGTGCTTTGTAATAGTCCCCACTTTCCAATACCCTTTTACGCATTTCTTTTGCTTCTGCTGTCTGTTTATTCTTTTTCAAAAGAGTTGAGGCATCGCCCATAATGGAAAAAATATTCCCATCATGTCCAAGGAGCTGTAACTTGGGACGTTGTTTCTCAGGCTTTGTCGGAATCTGCTCTGTTTTCTTTTCATACATTTTCGGCTGTTCCATATTAGGATGCCAAAAATGCACATTCATCGTTCCACCATCTACCTTGATATCCCTCTGTTCAAATCCTTCACCCCACCCGTCACTGTACTGCCCTGTAATGTATTCGGTGAATTCCTGTAGTTCTTCCTGACTTAAAAATTCATTTAATTCCAGTTTGGTACAGCCGTACAGGATTCCGTCTTTGTTTTCTATCGTAACAACTGCACTTTGTATCTTTTCCTGAATGGACTCACTTCCGTCAAAATACTGCATGAGATCATCTTCCCCATAGCGTTCCAGTTCTTCTCGGATGACTTCTTCATAATCGGCAAGTTCTGTTCCATCTAATGGCATTCCATATTCATCACTCTCCGACCACTCTTCTTCCCATTCGGATTCTTCTGAATAAAGATTTCCAGTCAGCTCCGTCAACAGATGTACGTGCATCGTTCCTTTTTCTTCCATTCTCTATCACCTTCTTTCTAATGGTCTGTCCCTGCATTTATTTGTCTGCTTTTTTTCTTTCGCAAGGTCTGCATAATCTGCCCCTTCTTTTTCCGGCAGATTGCAAATAATCTGATACGTTCCCTCGTAATGTTTTTTCATCTGTTCTTTCGCCCATCTCCCGGCAAAGTCATTATCGGTGCAGATTTCAATTTCTTTGATTTCCGGATGGTTCTTCAAAAACTCTTCCAGTGCATCCGGCGGCTTTTTAAAACGTTCACTCTGTATCTGTGTGTTTTCTTTCGGAGCAGCGATTCCTCCAAGGGAAAGACGATATTTATCCCTCTTTCCTTCTTCCAGTGTCATGTGTGCCAGTGCATCAATACACGCTTCATATACGGCAACTCGTTTTGTTTCTCTTTCAGGTGGAATACAAAAGCTGTACTTTTTTTCACTCCCGGTCTGCTCCATCTTGAATCCCTTCCCGTTTTTTTCATAGATTCCTCGCAGGAATGCATATCTTGCTTTTCCGGATTCATCTTTTCCAACAAAAACAGCGTTATGGTACGGGACACTTTCATAAAGGATTTCATGCAAAATACAATACGTGATCACTTCATCGCTGATTCCTCTGTGGTTTAAATAAGCCCTGATTCGTCTGCAATTACAATATCTCTCCGGCAGCTTAAAGGGTGGTTTTTCCTTTTTCGCAGACTGTGTCGGAATAAAAGACGGACTCTCTTCGCACAACAGTTTTACGGCATCTGTAAATTTCATTCCATCTACTTCAATCAGGAACCGCAGTGCGGACACGCCACCGATATCTCTGGATTTCCAATGCCATTTGCTGGACAGTTCATTGATTTTAAAACTGTCATGGTCCGTCAACTGCCATTCATTTCTGGTTCTTGTCTTTTGCAACCGCTGTGCCTGATGCGTCCGCAAATACTCATACGCAGTCATATTTTTTGCTGCCTGAATCTCTTCTTCCGTTACCCAGGGCATTACAGAATTGCATCCTGAAGATCCAGTACCTTATCCGTCCGCTCCCAAGGAAACTCCTTTCTTCCAAAATGACCAAAAACTGCCGTCTGCCGGAAAATCGGACGGTTCAGTCGAAGGGATTCCATGATCTGAACAGGTGTCACTCCAAACACCAGTGGGATTGCTGCCGCCAGACAATCATCCGCACACACTTTCCCTGTATCAAAGGTATCCACCTCAATCATAACCGGCTCTGCTACTCCGATTGCATAAGCCAGAGACACCTGACACTTGCTTGCAAACTCAGCAGCTACTATATTTTTTGCGATATACCTTGCCATATAAGCTGCCGAACGGTCTACTTTCGAACAGTCCTTTCCTGAAAATGCACCGCCGCCATGCGGAACCATACTTCCATAAGTATCCACCATCAGCTTTCTTCCGGTCAGTCCGGTATCTGCATCAAACCCTCCACACACAAATTTTCCTGACGGATTGATCAGAATCTTCGTATCCTCATCCGGCGGCAGTAATCTGAGTGCTGAGCGAAGCACTTTCTCTCTGATTTCGGCATCTAACTTCTTCAGGCTCTTTTCTGCACCATGCTGGCAGGAAACAACAACACTTTCCAGTCTCACTGCTTTTCCCTCTTCATATTCTACGGTTACCTGTGCTTTTCCATCGGAAAAGATATCTTTGATATATCCGCTTCTTCTGCAAGCCGAAAGTTCACGTGTGATCCGGTGTGCCAGAACAGTCGGCATTGGCATAAGCTGCGGAGTATCATCACACGCATATCCGACCATAACACCCTGATCTCCAGCTCCCCTGCTTCTATCTCTTAATTTTGCGCCGATATTATCCCGAAATTCTTTCGACACACTCACTGCTTTCGCAATATCTGGACTCTGCTGGTGTACAAACGTATCCATTTCTATCCCATCTGTACAATATCCACACTCTTCTAAAACTTTTCGGATCACATCAAACACTGGTGGTTCATATCCGCTGGTGATTTCTCCTGCTACAAACACATTTCCTCTTGTAGCAAGGACTTCACACGCCACTCTCGAAGATGGATCGTAACGCAGACATTCATCTAAGATTGCATCTGCTATCTGATCGCATACTTTGTCTGGGTGTCCTTCTGTTACTGATTCTGCTGTATAAAAACGTCTCATCTTTCTTCTCCTTATATGCAGACAGGGCAGGAGCTGCTCTATGCACATCTCCTGCCCTGTCAGATTGGTTTATCCTGTAATTCTTATTTTATTTTTCTTCTGTTTCTTTTTTGTTGTCTGTCATTTTTGACTTCTTTCTGCGGTATACAGTCACTCCGGTAGCTGTTCCAGCAGATGCCAGTGCAAGCAGAACAAACGCCCATATTTTCTGGTTATCACCTGTTTTTGGTGCATTTGTTTTTTCTGTTGTTTTCTCCGGTGTTCTGGCATCTTTCATTTCTACTTTCTGGACTTCCATTGTATCTTTCAATGTAAATGTGACATCTTCCGCAATCTCGTAACCATCCGGTGCTGTGATCTCACGCAGAGTAAGTTCTTCATTGACTGGGAGTTTTTCAACGGAATGTGGTTTTCCATCTGTAATCCACTCTTCCAGAACAGTTCCGTCTTTGCGGATAATCTGAAGCTTTGCCCCTTCCAGTTCTTTTCCGGTTGTAAGGTCTGTTTTTGAAATTTCCACTTTGGAATATTCATCTTTCATCTCAACCTTTGTCACACTGCCATCTTCTTTGACTTCAAACATCACATCGCTGGCAGACACATAGCCATCTTCATAAGGAGCCAGTTCCTCATGTAAGGTATAACTTCCTTCCGGCAGTCCGTAAATGACATGTTCTTCCTTACTGCTTACCCATTCTTCCACAACATTTCCGTCTTTATCAATGACCTGCAGTTTGGCTCCTTCCAGCTCATTTCCGGTAGTTGCATCTGTTTTTGTAATGCGTGTTTCTGTCGGCTGATTCTCAACTTCTTTGTTCAGTTCAATCTTTGCAAGATTCTGATTTTCGTAAGTTGCATCTACATTCCATACTTCCTCATTTGGAAGATATCCAGCTTTTCTGACTTCCTCTTTGACATAGTATTTTCCATGTGGAAGATCACTGTCGAAAGTAAGTGTTCCCTTTGCATCCGTTGCTTTCTTTTCCAGCAAGGTATCTTTCTCTACGAGAACCTCTCCCTGATTAGAAAGAATATCTTCTGCAGCATACAGTCCAAAAATAACACCTTCCAGCTTTTCGCCTGTGACAGAATCTTTCTTTTCTACTGATACGAAAACTTTCTGTCTTTCATTTTTATAGGTAACGCCTTCATAAACAACTGCCTGTGTATCATCCTCTGCTGTCAGGGTAAATTCTTTCTGTTCTGTATTTAGGACAAAATTCTCTCCTGCTACAACTTCTTTCAGATAATACGTTCCCAGTGGCAGATTGTTGATAACTGCTGTTCCATTTTCATCTGTAGTCAGTTTGGCTACCAGGTCATCTTTCTCATATCGGACAACTGGATTTCCTGCTTCGTCCTTTGCTCCGTCCGGTGAATAGATGGTATCTTTGGCATATATTTCGAATTCAGCGCCTTCTACTCCGGTTTCTTCATATTTAAAGCCTTTATAAATACCTGTTTCTTCTTTTCCAGATACGGCATTTCTTACTTTTGAAACCAGTGCTTTTACTTTTGCCAGAACAGAATCTCCGGTTACTTCGGTAAGCTGTTCTCCCTTTTTCGTCAGGAGCAGGCTTCCTACCTGTTCATCGTTTTTCTGTTCTACCTCTACAATCGCAGCTCCTGTATCTGGATCAATCTGATGTGCAGTGTTTGAGGATACTGTAATTACAATACCACTCTGTGGATTTTCTTTATATGTTCCTTTTGTAGTCTGTTCTAATGGTGAAATAATCGTTGTTCCATCATACAGGGACTCCTCGCTTCCCTGTCTTACAAATCCTTCCGGTGCTTTCACTTCTTCGATTCGGTAGGTAGAGCACTTCAGTTCCTGCGGTGTGATCAGATATCCTTCCTCGTTTGTTTCGAATACACTGATCTTTTCTTTCTTCGGATACTGAACAACCTGTTCCACATATTTCTTATTTGTCACATCGTAAATCTTATAAGAAGCACCAGCCTTTAAAACAGTATTTCCAGTCTGTGCATCCTTCTTTACAATTTTCAGCAAAAATTCAAACGGGCGGTCATCAAATACTCTCTGCTGTCATTTTCCACATTTACAACAAATGGATCAATGGTTTTCAAATTCTCAGGGGTAGTACTTTCCACTACAACATAACTTCCATACGGCAGTTCCGGGCTGACTGCATATCCTTTTGTATCAGTGATCAGTTCTGGTACTGGTACGGCTGTTCCATTCTCGTAAGTAACTGCAACCTGCTCTTTGCTGAAGTCATAATTTTTGAAATCGCTTGCTGTATAGCTTTCTCCATTGGCTGGCTTCAGTTTTCCATTTTTTACCTGTGTCAGGTCGCTGATCAGATATACCTTAAATCCTGCTCCTGCAACCAGGTCTGTTTCTGTCTGCTCTCCATCTTCACTGACTTTGATTAACTGGAATGCCTGTTTCTTTACCTGCTCTTTTACCGTAAGGTCTCTTGTCACTTCGGCAACATCCTGACCTTCATAAGTTACTGATACCTCGTATTTGGTAGTATCCAGTGTATATCCTTCCGGTGGAGTGATCTCTTTTACATACATTTCTCCAAGGTATAATTCTGAAAATTCCAGTGTTCCGTCATCTCCGATGACTCCCTGTGCAATCAGGCTGTCCTGTTTATACAGAACCCCTGTTGTGCCATCCGGATGCACGATGTCCTCTTTTGCATACAGACCATACACAGCACCACGAAGAACACTGTCCCCCTGCGCTTTAAATGCAAGTGTTTCTTTATCGATCTTTGCGATTTTCACCTTTCCGGTGACTCTCTCATCTGTTGCTGTTACAGTCATTGTCTTTCCGGCAGTAACAGCCACTTTATATACTTCTGTATTCAGTTTGTATCCTGTCGGAGCAGTGATCTCTTTCACGTACACTGTTTTCAGTGCAGAATCAAAATAATCGCTGACTGCTTTTCCGTCTGTTCCGGTTGCTGACATTGTCATCAGCAGATTTTCACACTTCTTATCAGTATAAATACCATAAACTGCTCCTGACAGTGGATTCTGTGTATTGACATCTTTCTTCATAAGTTCAATGCGTGTCATATTCAGCCACTGTACACTGAAGCTTACCGGCGCTGCTGTTTCGCTTTCAAATACACCGATATCCTGCTTGGAATCTCCGGTTGTCAACACCAGTGTTCTCCATGTCTTTCCGACAGAACCATATAAGTTGCCGGAAGCATAACTGCCTGTCAGTAATAAATCTGCGGACAGATAGAATGTATCTCCACCATAAATCTGGATTTTTCCATTTGTAACACTTGTTCCTTTGGAAAGATTATGTGCTGTCACATTTTCTGGTACACTCAGTGTCACATAGTTTCTGTGATCTCCAGACAGTGTGATATTTGGTGTTTTCTGGATGTTTCCATCCCGTACTGCATTCAGCTTTGTGCTTGAAAGGCTCAGTTCACCTTTTGGCGGTTCTTCCTGTCCAAACAGATAATTGATATATGCGATAACCCCTGCATTTACAAGGTCATTATAATTACACCCTGTAAATCCGGCTTCTCCTGCATAAGCATAGCTGGCTGCAATGTGTGTATACACATACTTTTCATCTTCCGTTTTTCCAGACAGATAACTTCCTGTCAGATCTCCTGCCCCGCCATAACCATAATAAAGGACTTTCTGCAGATTTTTATTGCTGTCCAGTACCTGTGCTACATAACTTCCACTCGGTGGGGATGCTTTCTGGGACTGAAGGCAGTATGCAATTTTTCCATTGACTGTAAACAGGCAAGTAAGATAATTTCCAATATAACTTGGATAATAAATAGTTCTCCCCTTTGTCAATGTAACTGTGGAACCGCTGCTTGTAGCTCTTTCAGCCGCAGACAATACCATCACATTTCCCTCTTCGATGTCCTCTTTCAGTTCTTTGATTGCCTGTGCAGATGCATCTTCTTCGGATGTTTCAATTTCTACATCTGTGTAGTTCTGCACAGGCGAATCCGAATCATCTTCAGATTCTGTATCTGACTTCTGTTTCTCTCCACCATTTTCTTCGGAATGTGCCTGTCCTTCGGTATCCGTCAGAGTCACTTTACGGGTGATGGTATAGCTGTCACTCTTATCTTTTGGAACGACCATATAAGTGGCAATATATGTTCCTGCTTTGTCTGAATGATACTCTCCACCATTCTCATCTTTGATACTTACAAGCGTAACATCTTCTTTTTCTGCATCATAATGGATTCCTTCCATACTGGTTTCCACTGCAAATGTATCATCTGAAACTGCTTTTGTGATATCATCTGCTGTAACTGATGTATCTTTCTGGCTTGTTACCGCCTGTTCAGATGCCTGTACTTCCGTCTGCTGTTCCGAGCCTGTCTGTTCGGCCGCAAACGCATTCGCACTGCTCAAGGTACTGATGCCCATCAGGACAGCCAGTCCAAAAGCAGCAATTCTGGTCTTTAATTTTCTAACCTTCATGTGCTTTTCCTTCCTATTATAAATAGATTTTTTCAGTAAAATACCGCAGAAGATGTTTCCTCTGCGGTACGTTTTATCTTGCATATCGATTTTTTTCTTTTTTTACTTCCTGTCTGGTACGTTTTACCGCTTCCATGACAGACTCCGTTGGAATCTGGTTATCCTTACATCCTTCCAGAATTCCATCCAGATAAAATTTCGATGGCTTTGCCGGAACATCTTTGTGCGGAGCGTTCATCATATATACAAACACTTCTTTCTCCACACCATCCTGATTTTTTACCCGAATCGATTCTTTCCCATAAAAACTTGGGAATCCTTCATAAAAATCCAGACTCTTCTCACACGCTTCTGTGATTTTCCATAAGACTCCTTCGACATAGCTTCCTTTTTCCGGCAGAACCGTTGCTACCCCATTGCCCGGAGCCCTTCCCCGAAATGCCAGCCGATAATTTTCAAGCCGGACGTTTTCCACAACTTCCGCAGCCGGACACCTGTACTTCATCTGCTCCAGATTCATGTTGCTGCCATAAGCGAAGTAATATCTATCTTTCATTTTTTCTCACCTCTATCTGACTCCTTCTGTCCTTTGATTTTTCTTCAGACACTCATACGTGCTTTTATCATATCTCCACGCAAGATCACCATCCAGATTTGCCAGCAGATGTTTTCGAACATTTTTATATTCGTCTCCAATTAACCCAAGTCTCAATAAAAATGTACGAAATGTAAATGCCGGGTTTTCTGATATCAGTGTCTTTTTCATCTGTGTCGATCTCTGATTGATTGCCTGTGCGGAAATGGCTAATGCCAGTGTAATATTTGCTCTCACCTTTCCTGCATGTAGTGTGCTTTCAAAACAACGCCATTCCAAAGTTCCCTTGGAAAACACAGCATGAAGATTCAGAGCATAATAACGGGTATGATCATAATGGGTATGACTTCCATCCCTGCCTCCATACCAGACATTTCTTACTCGGTCCATTGTGATTGATTTATTTGGTATTTTTCGGATTTTCTCCAATACCTTCGGTCGCACCCTCTGACAATAACTATTTGCTCTTCTCTCCTGCACTTTCAGTGCTTTGAACAGGATATCTTCCTTTGCATACATAATTGTCAGTGCATTTTTCAGACTCTGCGGTGTATGATTCGATGCATCTACATGAACATGCTGACCACAGGACTCATTTACAAAACCTCCATGCTGTCGCAGACATCGTACTACTTCCTGTAACTTTCCCATTTCATCATAGGATAATTTCGGTGATACCATTTCTGTTGAATATTCTCCACCTGCGTCTACAATTCGACCGTATACTTTCCGTTGTGTATAAATGCTCCCATCAGACATAAATTTCCACTTTTTTCCTTCCAGATCTATCACTGACCAGACTCCATAAGTAGTGCCGTCATAATATGCTTCTGTTCCAAACATTTCAGCAACAACTTCTGCAGCACGTTGTCTGGTAATCCCTGTCATTTCGATTTCTGTGCCAAAGTATTGGTCTTTTATTCCGATCATGCCTAATGGATTCCTTTCTCAGACACTTTCTGTGTGTTAAGTTCGGAGTCTGCCTTTTGTAACAATCTGCCAATTGCCTCGATAACATTGACAGTTACTCCGTTTCCAGCCTGTTTATAAAGCTGTGCGTCAGAAGTGCTGTCTATGATCTTATCAATCTGCCAGTCGTAATAACCCTGCAGTCGCAGACATTCCCTCGGAACTAACCTTCTTATTCTGCCGTGATACAAGATGCCATGACGATCGGTTGCAGTAATTGTAAACATCGGTTCTTCGGGTTCTTTCATACGTCTGCCGTTCTGACGAACATTCTCTTTTGCTGGTGTTAAGACTGCTCTTGCTCCATCCTCTGCTAATACACCAGAACATTCTCCTTTGTATTTGTGGACACCGCATTGTCTGGTATTCAGGCTTCTGCATTCTTCCGTTACCACCGGCGGAGGTGAAAGATCGACAAAGTGCAGCGTTCCCTGTTGAACACCTGTTGTCAGGGTATGTGCGATCTGGTGTCCGACTCTTCCTCTCCTGCTGTTGAGATTCGCATAACCCAGATCGATGCTGTCCCCTTCTCTTGCAAGTTTGTAGCCGAGCTTTGTATTCTCTTTGATTGGAACACCTACATCATATAATCCTGTCTTGCCGCCCATTCCACCTGCCTGTGATGTCAGGGTACAGCTTAGTCCTTTGGGACTGTAGACTCTTTTCCCCTGACTTCCTGCCCGGACTTGAACAAGAGCTGCTCCATTTGTTTCTGGTTCAGGTAATACTTTTCCGGCACATCGGAAATCAAAATATCCGACAATATACACCCGTTTTCTTGCTTGGGGGACTCCGAAATCCTTGCTGTTAAGCACTTTCCATTCGACATGGTACCCCAGTTCAGAAAGCGTACTGAGGATGGTGCAAAACGTCCGGCCTTTGTCATGCGATAACAAACCGGGAACATTTTCAAGGATAAAATACGAGGGTCTTTTAGCTTCAAGAATCCGGGCAATTTCAAAAAAGAGAGTTCCTCTTGCATCTGCAAATCCTTCTCGCTTTCCGGCGATAGAGAATGCCTGGCAAGGAAATCCTGCACAGAGTAAATCAAAATCTGGCATTCGTTCTGGTTCGATTGTTCTTGCGTCATTACAATACCACTCCCCTTCCGTATCAAACAGCAATCGGTAGTTCTTATCCGCATAAGTATCCACCTCGCAATGTCCGACACAGACAAAGTTTCCTGCCCGTCTTAAGCCTTCACGAAATCCCCCGATTCCGCTAAAGAGATCAAAAAATTGAATGGTTGCGGCTATCAACCTCCTTTTTGCTGATAAAAACAGGCGGCATGATCTCTCATACCGCCCTTCGTTATTCTGTATCAATTGGTTACCATTCTGTTGGTTCTTCTGCTTTGGATTCTTCCGGATCAGTCTCTCCTTCTGGTTCAGTTTCCTCTTCCGGTTCACTTTCCCCTTCTGGTTTGTTTTCCTCTTTCGGTTCACTTTCTCCATCCGGTTCGGCTTCCTCTTCTGGTTCACTTTCCCTTTCCGGCTCAGTGCTTTCTTCCGGTTGAGTTTCTTCTGTTCCCAATTCTCCAGTTGTCTGTTCGGATTCTTCAGGCTGCTCTTTGCTTTGCCATTCGACCTCTACCTTTTCCAGTGCTTCTTCTATAATCTGAATTAAGAAGTCTTTCTGTTTCATGTGTTTCTTTCCGATGACTACTTTTAATCTCTGGAATAATTCCTCTGATACCTGTACTGCTACTGTTCTTACTGCTCCCATGCTTATTTCTCCTTTTCCTTCCACTCTGTTGAAATGTTCTTCAATGACCTGTTGTAAAAATTTTTGTGTGCTGCTTTCTGTGAGTTCAATCTCTTCTCTTACTTTCTCATGTAAGTCCATCGGGATCTTTCCGCAGATATTTTTCATCTCTGCCATAACCTTTCTCCTTTCACTTTTGCTACACACAACATACTCCAAAGCCGCATGGAAAGCTATTCACAATACCCACCAAAGATATCGATGCATTTCTTGCCTTACCCCTAGCAGATCCAACAATGTATGTATCGTGCAATCATAGGCCTCACCCCCTTTACAAATTTTCCATTTGAGATAAAAAATCCATCATCTGAGCTGGTATTTCTTCCGATGATGGTTTCGTTTTCAATTGTTCCGTAGTGCCACATATTCCTAATTCCCGAACACTTTCTTTTATCGTCTTTTGAATGACTTCTTCCATCCATTTCCGATCCTCTTTTTCCAGAATTGCCTGAACCAGATACTGGCTTTTCTGCCCTTCTGGAACACTTTGAAATTTCTCCCATGCCCTCTGGTGTTCTGGATTTTTCAGGTTCGGGCGGAACGAATATACCGGGCGTGTCATCTCGTCCACATCTGCTCTACAATCCGTTCATACCCTGTTGCGTTGGCATGGACGTCCTCTATAAAAACGGGGCGGCAAATCGCGTCCTGTGCAGTCACGTGGCGTTTTAAAATTGCGGAGCCTCCCCCCATAAATACGGTGGGTACTGCCCGGAGATCAAACCCGGATTCTGTCACCGCAGACAGTATTCTTTCTATATATTTCCGTCCGTTTTCCTGTATGATCCGTCTGGCCTCCTCTGCCATACTGCAAGATTCCCTCCGAAGCACACGCTCAATTTGAGTTTCTGTCACAGACAGTCCGGTATTTCTACGCACTTGTTCTGCTGTCTCATCAATACATCGGATTACTCCAAGTTCCAGACTTCTGCACGTTGCTGCATTCGGAACAGCATTGTCCAGCCTCATAAGGTCAACGGTCCAGCCACCAATATCAACAAGCAGAACAGACGGTTCATTCTTCAGATACTCTGGATGCAGAGCAAGCGCAGAGTATCCCTGTGGGAACAGTTTCACATCTTTTATTGTTATCTCATATAACTCACTTTCATATAAAAATCGCACTGGCTGCTCTTTCCGCAACAGATACTCCCTGAATCCCTGTTTCTCTCTTCCAAAACTTGAAAGCGGAAGTCCAACAGCCAGAATTACCTCTGTCTTTCGTTCCGCTTTCCGATGCTTGATTTCTTCTGCAATGGCTGCCAACGTCAGCAGATAATAATTATCATTGGACGTTTTATTTTTTACCAGCGTCTGTCTTCCCGTACCGCAGACATAATACTTTCCTTGATATTGCAGAACATTCTGCATGGTATACGGCTCGTAATCATACCCAATAATTCCACTTGGGAAAGACACTTGTCTTGTTTTAATGGCATAATAGCCATGATCAATTCCTATGATTATCGCAATCACATCCTTTCATTTTTTCTGTTTAACGTAAGGTCAAAAATGTTGTCACTGCTGCAACGGATCGTTGCAAAAGTGCCATTCGTGAACACTTTTCTATGTTCCAGCGTCCCAAAACCTGCGGAAAATCTGGTTTTTTTATACCACTATCGCCAGAGGAACACTACTGTTCCTTCCCAGCCGGTTATAAAAGATCCCTCTCCCGGCGGCGGTCCAGCCTGTCCGGGGGAGGGATATATCGCAAGTTTCCTTTTTGAACAATTGCCTGTCTTTTTATTTTTATGAGATGTTTTTCCTGCTTTTGTAAAATGGGAAGATACTCCGGTTCTGTCAAAAACTTCCGTATATAATTGCCCTTTTTTCCCAGCTTGTTATCATTTTTCAGCAGTTCTATTTCTACCATGTAATGGGTATCTGGATGAAATCTCTTCTCACACAAAATGCTGTCCCCTTTTATATAATCAGATTTAGCCGATTCTCTTGCTGCCGCCAAGAGTTCATAAATACTTACTTCCACCTCTTATCACCTCCCAAAAGACCAGAAAAAAGCAGACCTCTTAATCGAAGTCTGCTCCTGTCGGATATGGTAATCCTCTTTCTTCATATTTTTTATCGATATAATTTCGAATCCATTCCCTGTATTCTTCCGTTAATGCCAGTTCCTGAAATTCTAACAACCACTTTTCCCCTTTTGCTTCGTCATCAAGCCATCGATCTTCTATGCACTCCGGCTCATCTAACATTTTCATCATCGCTTCAAATGGCTCTTTTACATCATCACCAAATTCTTTCCATAAGGCGATTCCATAGTTCTCCAGTTCAAAAAATTCTGTCAGATATGTCAATCGTTCCATATCCCCCAATGTCATTCTTTTTTCACCTGACAATAATGCTCGATCTCTTTTGCCACATAGATTTAAAAATTTTCTCTTTTCCATCTCCACATCCATTATACTTTTACCTCTTCCTGTTAAAAATAATTCCTTATTACGAAACATTATAAAATTTAAATTCTTTAGAATCAATATATATATTTCTGTATTACGAATCTTTTTATTTTATAAGGGAAGTTCATCATTATGCAAAAGATTAGACCAGATATGGATATTGGTAAAAATATCCAAGCAATTCGATATAAAAACAATATGACTCAAGACCAAGTAGTTGCAAAATTAAATCTTATGGGTATCTCCATCACCAAAAGTACCTATGCCAAACTGGAAACAAATCGCATGAACATTAAGGCATCTGAATTAGTTGCACTTGCAAAACTCTTTCATACCGATATCAATGCTTTCTTTTCCGGCTTGCTATAGTTCGACATTCCCCGACTCCCTGTGTATATAATAGCATATTAAAAATAAGAACCAGTCTATATTCTTATCGGATATAAACCAGTTCTTTTTTCTTATCAAATAATATAAAAGTGACAGGGAATTCAGATTCTTATCTTCTGTCACTCATGTAATTATTATTCTATTTTAAATTTAATGAATTTACCCATTCTTGAATTTCTTTTTCAATGTTATTTTCTATATAAACGTCATACACATTTTTCCACATTATCTGTGTATACTGTTATTTTCAACCCCATAATTATAACTTGGTACACGCTATACACTACTATAAACTGTACTCCATTTTAGGGGCATGGCAGCGGTCAATTCCGCATAAGTCAGGCCAACGAAAAAGATCATCACGCCGCCGAGAGCAAAGCCGATCATGGCTCCCAGCACGCCGCCCCTCTGGATCCAGTCACCGGAGGATACGACCCAGCCCCAGCCGATCATAGCTCCAAATGCTATGACCAGAATATCCCAGGCACTGAATACTTTATCAAATTCTGATTTTTTCTTATCCATAAACACTCACTTCCTTTTCTCATTCTCTCCTCAGTCTTCGAATCGAAGATCGATCATCTGCAACATATACTGTGCTGTTTTCTCCCAGCCAAGTACGCTGCTGTCGATCATCATATGACGTCCTTTCCGGTCACCCCGGTAAGAACCGGTCATATATTTGTAACGGGAATGAAGCATCTCGTCATGATATTTCACCAGTTCTGCCGCTTCTTTCCGGCCAATGTTTTTCTTTTCCATCGTTGCCTGGATCCGGACTTCTTCCGGTGCATAGACGAAAAAGTTCAGGGTATCTTTCCGGTCTTTCAGAATATAGTTGCTGCATCGTCCGATGATGACGCAGGAAGATTTCTCTGCAAACTTCTGAATAACCTCAAACTGGTTATAAATAACACGGTTTGTCAGATTTGCATACCGTGGACCATACTGTGTCTCAAAGCTGTATAAAACATTACTTCCGGCATCTGCCTTTTTTACCAGGTCACGGTCAACACCAATCTGTTCCACAACTTTATCCACGAGATCACGGTCGTAAAATTCGATTCCCAGTGCCTGGGCGATCCGTTTTCCGATCTCCGGACCGCCTGCACCGTATTCACATCCGATGGTGATTACTTTATGTTTCATAGGTCATCCTCC
>ERZ1036402.549-NODE-549-length-14529-cov-3.655866_pt1 | contig 14529 bp, 9 predicted proteins | sample MGYA00514216_ERZ1036402 | MGnify/ENA primary metagenome ERZ1036402 (study PRJEB33795, sample SAMN09464942) | human gut metagenome | host: Homo sapiens | place: USA: Stanford, California | collected 2016-11 | study: EMG produced TPA metagenomics assembly of the...
ATCCTTTACTGCCTGCAACGAAGACTCAACCTGAATATAAGGGAAATCCACTTCTCCTAACGGGCGTTCGCTCAGAGTAGCCAACGCCCCCTGTTTCATTACCTGATCAATAAATTTATGACCATCTGCCCTTGCACCCACAATCGGAACAAACAGGCAACCCCTTTCTACTTTCCGACTGTCTGTTGTTACTGCTTCAATGCACTGACTCTGTTTTTCTTCCGAGCCGTAATAGGTACCGTGGCAGGCAGCCGCGATATGTTCCAGTGTAAGATTCTTCATCATTACAATTTCCTCTTTTTCCGTAACTGTTTCATATCCTTACAGTTACTTTTCTTTTTGCAAACCATCATTTATTTCTGATATTTTCTCATAGAAATTTCAATCAGCTTTTCACACAGCTGAGCATAATCAATGCCCAGAACTGCCGCCTCCTGCGGAAGCAGACTGGTCGGAGTCATACCCGGAAGTGTATTTGCTTCGAGGCAGTACATGGAACCATCCTCTTTCATCAGGAAATCCAGTCTTGCATATCCCTCAACTGCCAGTGCCTTGCATCCTGCTTCTGCATATGTCTGCATCTTCCTGGTCTGCTCCTCGGTCAGAACTGCAGGACAGGTGTCGATGGTCGCGCCTGCGGAATATTTATTCTTATAATCGTAAAAGCCTTCTACCGGGGCGATCTCGATGATCGGATAGGCTTTACCGTCTACCACACCAACAGAAAATTCTCTTCCCTCGATATACTCCTCTACTACCACTTCATCCTCGTAAGAAAATGCACCTTTCAGTGCCTCTTCGTATTCTTCCGGTGTCTTTGTGATATACACTCCAACGCTTGATCCTCCACAGCAGGTCTTAACCACAACCGGAAGTTCCATATTATAGTCAGCCAGATTCATGCTGTCTTTCCCCTTTTTCAGTTCCACACCGCGTGGTGTCGGAACACCGGAAGTCCGAAAGATTTTTTTTGTGATTCCTTTGTCCATCGCCATCGCACTGCTCAGATAACCGGTTCCGGTATACGGGATACCGCACAGATCGAAGTAGGCCTGTACTCTTCCGTCTTCACCGTTCGCTCCGTGAAGTGCCATAAAGACCACATCCGCTGCCTTACACAGCTCAATCACACCCGGACCGAAGAATTCTCTTCCGCTTGCCACCGCATCTTTTACCTGTGCATTAAAACCGCTGATATATGCAGCTTCTGCATCTACATCATAATCTCCGTCAAAAGCAGTGGCAGGATCTGCACCTTCCTTGCCGAAAAATACATCCACAAGAATCGCCTGATGTCCCCTGGAACGAAGTGCCTTACACACTTCTGTTCCCGATACAATAGAAACCTCACGTTCCGTGCTGGTTCCAGCTGCCAATACTACAATTTTCATTTTTCTTCTCCTACTCTTTCTTTCCAAAATTATTTTCGCAGTTTCTGTTTCAGCCACTGCTTTCTTCTTTTTAATACACGATTACCGGTGTTCCAATCTCTACCGTATTAAAGATTTTTTCCGCGTTTGCTGTAGGTGTGTTCACACATCCGTGGGAACCGCTGGTTTTGTAGATCTCACCACCGTATTCGGAACGCCAGGTATCCGCATCGTGAATTCCCACATTACCATTAAACGGCATCCAGTAGGTTACAGGCTGTGTATAACCTTCGCCTTTTAAGACTGCATCATGTTTTTTCGCATCAATTGCCCAGACACTTCCTGACGGTGTATCATATCCTTTTGACACATTACCCGTTACTACGGGCGTATCCACCACGACCACACCATCCTTGTAACACCACATTTCCTGATCCTGGATACTGATTTCTACGTAGGTACCACCGATATCGTTGGTTTCCCGGCTCTTTCCTTCATACAGATAAACCGGCTCTACCGTTCCGGTTTTTCCTTCTTTTATGTATTCCACAAGGGCTGCGGTGGTTTCTTTTTTCTTGATGACCCATCCATAATCGCCGCCCTTCAAAGTGATCTTCTTTCCTGCATGTGTGGTAAATTCATGGGTCAGACCAAATGTATCATACTTATAAGCAAGCTGCTGTACATAATCAGCTGCTTTGCTTTCATCCACCGTCCAGTTTCCATCACTGTCCCGGATCAACCAGTCTTTTACTACGGAACCATCTACCGTCTCACTCCGATCTCCGAAGTCATACGTAATATCGACTTTCAGAAGCTGATTTTTCGCATCTCTCTCGGCAATCAGATCAGGATCATCCTTCCATACCGATGGTTTTTCATAGCAGCCAAGTTCTTCCAGATTAATTTCTGTCTTTCCGCTTTCGATTGCATCCTTTACTGCCTTTTCCACTTTTGTGCGATCCAGTGTATTTCCTTCTTCCTCCGGCACGATCACATACTCGCCATTTTGCTCCTTCAGACAGGCATCCTTGGGTGCGACCACATTTTCTTCCTGAAAACAGCTCATATCATCCAGAGCTTCCTTCAGTTTTTTCTCATCATAGGTAGTCGTTACTGCCAGTTCGTATGTCTTTTTTGATGAGAATGCTGTGATCCATTTCCACTGTTCCTGTTCTTTTAACAGTTCATCTACTTTATTATCATCCACGTAAGTAAGATCGATCTGGGTTGCCTGAATTGTCTCTGTCTTTCCATCCAGCTCCGCGATCCGCAGTTTATACTGCCCAAGCTGTTTCTGAATCTTCTTTTTCACCTGCGTGGCTGTCTTGCTGCTGCAGTCGATACCACTGATCGTAGTTCCTTTCAGAAAATGGCTGGAGAAATAATAGGACACCCCCATATATCCAAGAGCCATAATCGCTACATAGGCAACCAGTACGCCAAGAACCAGTTTCTTCGCATTCTTCTTTTTCTTTTTTGCCATAACTATAATCCCTTACTTTCTTCTGAACATGCAGATCTTCCTGCGCATTTTACTTTTCCTTCTCTTTTAAAAATCTGCCGGTATTCCTGCATCATCCCTTCATTTACTTCACAGACTTCCGCATATCCCCCTCGCGACTGTCTGTTCCACATTATTCTAACACCGAACCTATGATGGGTAAAGCCATTTTCTTAAAAAAGAGCAAAAGAAAAAGACCATTTACCGGAAAATTTTTCTCCGGTAAACAGCCTTGTTTTTCCTGTGTTTTATGCTTCAAGAAGCTTATCGATACTTACTAATTTTACGCTCAGTACGAAGATTTCAACGGCAACCGCCAGTTCTTCTACTGTCGGGAAAGACGGAGCGATACGAATGTTACTGTCTTTCGGATCTTTTCCGTATGGATAGGTTGCACCTGCACCTGTCAGTACCAGACCTGCTTCTTTTGCTTTCGCAACGATAGCTTTTGCACATCCTTCCATAGAATCAAAGGAAATGAAATATCCACCCAGAGGTTTTGTCCAGGTACCGATCTCAAGACCACCCAGTTCTCTGTCCAGAACCTCCCATACTTTTTCAAACTTCGGACGCAGGATATCCGCATGTTTTCTCATATGTGCATACATTCCCTGCATATCTTTAAAGAATCTTACATGACGCAGCTGATTCAGTTTATCGTGACCGATAGTCTGCACACGCATGTATTTTTTCGCATCTTCCAGGTTTGCTTCGGATGCTGCCAGTGCTGCGATACCGGATCCCGGGAAAGATACTTTGGATGTAGAAATAAATTTCAGAACCATATTCGGATTTCCTGCTTTGACGCATTCATTTAACAGCTCCAGGATCACGTCTCTCTTGTCATCATACAGATGATGGATGGAATATGCATTATCCCAGAAAATACGGAAATCTTCTGCTGCCGGTTTCAGGTGTGCAAATCTTTTTACAGTCTCATCAGAGTACGAGATACCGGTTGGGTTTGCGTATTTCGGTACACACCAGATACCTTTGATCGCCGGATCCTCTGCTACCAGTTTCTCCACCATATCCATATCCGGACCTGTCGGCAGTAATGGCACATTGATCATCTCGATTCCAAAGAACTCGGTAATACCAAAGTGACGGTCATATCCGGGTACCGGACAGAGGAATTTTACTTTATCTAATTTACACCATGGAGTGCTTCCCAGAAAGCCGTGTGTCATGGCACGTGCTACGGTATCAAACATAACATTCAGGCTGGAATTGCCATAAATCAGGATGTTTCTCTCCGGCACTTCGCTCATATCAGCCAGCAGTTTTCTCGCATCACTGATACCGTCCAGAATCCCATAGTTTCTGCAGTCTACTCCGTCAGAGCTTACCAGATCGGTTTCACTGTTCAGAATGTCCATCATGCCGTTACTCAGATCCAACTGAGCTTTTGCCGGTTTACCACGAGACATATCCAGTTTCAGGCCCTTACCTTTTACATCCTCAAACTGCTTCTCCAGTTCTTTCTTCAGAGCGGTTAATTCTTCTTTGCTTAACTGACTATACGGTTTCATAGATCTCCTCCTGTGCTTTTGCTTCCATCATGGTTCATTATGCAGCATCCGTACTTTTACGCTACACAACGCTACTAGAAAATATTTTATCCAGAAAGTGACCATATGTCAAGAAACACTTGCATTTTCGGCATATTATACGGATATATTTTATTTTTCCAGACCCTTTATGCAACTTTTCTTCATAAAACTTGCATTTTCAAATAGCTGTTGTATTGTCTTTCCGGTTTATGGTATTCTATAGATAAGTATGTCCCTTGGACATTCTGACTTTACTCATAGAACATGTACAGGCTTTTTTCCAATTTCCGGAAAAATACTGTTAGCCAGACATACATTTATATAGAAAGAAAGGATATTTTATCATGTGGATTGCAGATCAATGGAAAGATTATCAGGTGCTTGACACCTCCAAAGGAGAAAAACTGGAACGTTGGGGCGACTATCTGCTGGTTCGTCCGGACCCACAGGTTATCTGGGATACCCCGAAGAAGAATCCGGGCTGGAAAAAGATGAATGGCCACTACCACCGCAGCAAGAAGGGCGGCGGTGAATGGGAATTCTTCAACCTGCCGGAACAGTGGACCATTCAGTACAAAGACCTTACGTTCAACTTAAAACCATTCAGCTTCAAGCACACCGGTCTTTTCCCTGAACAGGCAACCAACTGGGACTGGTTCGGTGACAAGATCCGCAAAGCCGGACGCCCGATCAAGGTGCTGAACCTCTTCGCCTACACCGGTGGTGCTACCCTCGCCGCTGCAGCTGCAGGTGCCAGTGTTACTCATGTGGATGCTTCTAAGGGAATGGTCACCTGGGCGAAGGAAAACGCAGTTTCCTCCGGTCTGAAAGATGCCCCTATCCGCTGGATCGTAGATGACTGTGTAAAATTTGTAGAACGTGAGATCCGCCGTGGCAATCACTACGATGCGATCATCATGGATCCGCCGTCTTACGGTCGTGGACCCAAAGGAGAAATCTGGAAGATCGAGGAGGCGATCCATCCGCTGATCAAGCTGTGTGCAAAACTGCTCAGCGATGATCCGTTATTCTTCCTGGTAAACTCCTACACAACAGGACTTGCTCCGGCAGTACTGACTTATATGATTGCTACCGAGTTGAAACCATTTAACGGTCATGTGGACTCTCAGGAGATCGGTTTACCGGTTCGTGATACCGGACTGGTGCTTCCATGCGGGGCTTCGGGACGCTGGGAGCGGTAATCATTGTAAACGATTGGTACTATGCAACATTATTATGAGAAACAGGCAGAAGAAATCCATTTTTCCGGATCTCTCCTGCCTGTTTTTTCTCTGATCTATTTCATTTTCCCATTAGTTTGTACAAATCGCCACAAACTGTTTCATACAACGATTTCCCGCATCATTGTTCATCTGTTCCGGATGGAACTGTACACCGTAGACACGTTTTGCACTGTTTGAAATAGCCTCAACTGTTCCATCTCCTGCCCGCATATCTACCTGGAAACCAGGTGCCAGATCACGGATGGACTGATGATGATAGCTGAGGACACTCACAGAACCGGAATATACTCCTGAGAGCCATCCACCGGCAACCACATGTGCCGAATGCCATACACCCATGTGACCTCCAATATTCTGATTCAATGTTCCACCAAAAGCGACATTCACCAACTGTATACCTTTACAGATGCCAAGAACCGGTTTTCCAGCTTGGGCACTTCTTTTCACTGCATCGATCTGTCTGTCATCCAGTGCATTGTCGATATTGCTGCTTCCTGCATTTGCCTGTCCATATCGTGATGGATCCAGATCTCCACCTCCCGGAATAATGATTCCATCATACTGTGAAGGATCATAGCCTCCTGTGACGATCACGGCATCAACACCCATTTCTCTGACTTTTGCCGCCGTAGTTGCCGCTCCTGCCTCATTGTTACCGATAACTCCGATAAGAATATTCTTCCATACACCATTTGGTTTCAGATAATAATTTCTCTTTCCATCATTGATCCAACCGGTTTTCATGGCTCCGTCACCGCCAAAATAGTACCAGGAACCGTCAACCTGACCCCAGCCTGTCTGCATCGCTCCACTTCCGTTAAAGAAGTACCAGGAGCCACCCACAACGTTCCATCCGGTGAGCATGGCTCCGCTTCCGGCGAAATAATACCAGGTGCCGTTAATCTTTTTCCAGCTATTAGTGATTCTGCTTCCATCTGTTCTCTGGTAATACCAGGTGTTTCCGTCCTGTACCCATCTTGCATTCTGATCCGGGTCATAATTCGGGATCCAGTTCCCGTCAGCTCCTACCCAATATGAGCCAACCCATGTATTTGTCAGCATCGCTCCGCTTCCACCGACATAATAATTTCCAATCCATCGGTTGCTGCACATGGCACCACTTCCGTTCATATAATACCAGGAATTATCGATCAGATGCCATCCGGCTCCGACCATGGCTCCATTCCCCGGCACCATATAATACCAGGAACTGCCGATATACGCCCAGCCTTCCACCATAGCTCCGCTTCCGGTCAGATAATACCAGGTTCCTCCACGGTTCAGCCAGCCTCGTTGCATCGCTCCGCTTCCATTCATGTAATACCAGATGTTTCCGTCTTTCACCCAGCCGACCTGCATTGCTCCGTTTCCCGGCTGAAAATAATACCAGGTACCACCGATATTTCCCCATCCTTCTGCCATCGCTCCGCTTCCCGTCAGGTAATACCAGGTTCCTCCACGGTTCAGCCAGCCCGTCTGCATCACGCCACTTCCATTGGCATAATACCAGGTCTGTCCATCCTGAAACCAGCCGCTTTGCATTGCCCCGGCGGAATTCATATAATACCATTTTCCACCGATCCATCGCCAGCCGATAGCCATAACTCCCTGATCATCAAAATAATACCAGACATTTCCCAACAATCGCCAGCCTGTCAACCGGTTCATGTTTTCATCCAGATAGTAGGTTTGTCCGCCACTCTGATTCCATCCCAGATGTGGTGCTTCCACCGTCTGCGTCTGAACCGCAATCTGAGCTCCCTGGGACTGTACAGCGGGCTGCTGTGCTTCCTCATTCAGTTCAGGAACTGCTGCACTTTCCGATGCTGACTGTTTTTCTGCCTTTATCTGTGCTTCAGATTCCGACTGTTCTTCTGAAACATCCTGCGTTTTTGTATCTTTCTGCGTTTCCACTTCGACAGCTTCCTCTTTTTTTGTCTCCTGATCCATTTTTGAATCTTCCGATTTATCAGCCTCCGCTTCTGCCAGCTCCGATGTATCTGTTACACTTTCCGTTTCCTGAATATTTTCCTGCGCCAAATATTCCCCTGTATCCTCCGCATAAACAGTTGCCCCCGAAGCCAGAAGCAACGCACTGGTCAGGATTGCAGCAGCCAGTTTCTTGCCGTATTTTTGTAGTCTTTTGTAATACATCTTCTCGTCCTCCCTTGCATGTTTTTCTTTTTTGGCTTTTAAACCATTACAGTTTATTTTTTTCTGTTGCATTCCTACTTATATAGATACATAGAATGGCTTTTTGGTTCTAAATTTACTGAAGTTTTTATAAAAATTGTTTTTTACATACTTTCAGTCAAGACCACCCGCTTAGCGGGTGGCTTGTTCTGCCCCTATAAGGGGCTATTACCTGCTTGTGCCCGGAAGGCGCACTGAAGGCCTGCCAAACTGCACCACATTCACAGCTGCCCCTAAAGGGGCTTATTCAGTGCTCCCTTACTCCGGCGCAGCCCCAAAAGGGGCTTGCTGGTTTGCTTTGATTTCCTACTACCACTCCAAGTGGTTTATTTCTTGTTTTTCTTCACTGGCTCACCCGTAAACGGGTCGATATATTCTACTAACGACATTTGATCGTATTCTAAATCTTCTTTCAACTGATTCTGAATATATGCTTTGATCGCAGCTGTGTTCTTTCCTACTGTATCTACATAATATCCACGACACCAGAAATGTCTATTTCCATACTTGTACTTTAAATTCGCATGCTTTTCAAATATCATTAGCGAACTTTTTCCTTTTAAGTATCCCACTATTTCTGATACTGAATATTTGGGTGGAATCCTTACCAACATATGGATGTGATCACTGCAACATTCTGCTTCGATTATTTCTATCCCTTTTCTTCTGCATAAGGTTCCCAGTATTTGTCCTACATCTGCTTTAATATCTTTGTAGACTACCTGTCGACGATATTTTGGTGCAAAAACGATATGATACTTGCATTCCCATTTTGTATGAGCTAAACTATTTGTGTCCATTCTTAGGACCTCCTGTGCTATTTTATTTGTGGTTTTGCAGACCCACTTCTATGATAGCACAGGAGCTCATACTTATATCTAAAGATCTTCCCTCCCCCTGCATAGCAGGGGGTTTATTTTTACTGTGACACAAGAAAGATCCTGACCATTTGAAATTATCAAACAGTCAGGATCTCTCTTTCATTATTTTTCTGATTTATTTACATATTAAATTTATACTGGTTTCTTTTCCGTTTAAAACAGCTTTCACCCTCGCATGTCCAGGTTTGCATATTTTTATTCTGTTGCCATCAATTATTTCGACGATTCCTTCTTCCGCAACAAAATCGTCCCAATATCCTTGTCCGCTTTCTACAATGGAAAGTTCCAGATCATTCAAATCATATGGATATGTCACCGGATATACTTTAATATTCGGAGTTATAATATCTCCCACATTCACATACTCCTCTTTGTTACCGTCATAGGAATATAACCATTGGATTCCTTCCAGTTCCGTATTATTTCCAACCTCGTCTACTTTAATCGTACATGTTACATAATGAGGAATGGTTCCTTCAGGTCCAAAACTTGTCAGTGGATGTTCTGTCAGGATACATGTTATTCTAGTCTCACCAATTCCCATGGCTCTTACCACACCGTTACCATCAACTTCCGCCACCGTCGGATCACTGGATTTCCACAGAGGCAGTTTGTCAATTAAAGTATTATCCGGCACGATATTTACCTCAAGCTGCAATTTATCACCGGTTTTCATACTATAGGTATCCTGCTCAAAATATGCCACCTGAAATTCTGCATGTTTCTTAACTTCAACTGTGATAAAACCTTTTTTCTCTCTGCCTTCCACTACAATTGTTGCAGTACCTTCTGAGATACCGGTCAGGTTACCATTTTCATCAATCGTTGCTATATCCTCATTTAACGAATATATTTCAAAATATGGTGCAATCAGATCATCCGGACCACCAATCCAGAGAAATCCATAACCACCCACCGGCAAAAAGTCCGTATTTCCATGATAAGTCAAATGATAATACTGCTCTGTCTTCACGATACAGGATGCTTTCTTTCCTGCAACTTCCGCAGTAATAACTGCCTCACCTTCTCCAACAGCCTCTACTTTTCCGTCTTTCACAGTTGCAACTTTTTCATTGGAACTTTTCCATGTTACCGTTTTATCCACGGTAGTATTTGACGGTGTACAGTTCACTTCCAGTGTCTCACTGCCTCCAACCCACATTTGCAGAGATGTCTGGTTCAGGCTGATGGACTGCAGAGCGGTTTCCTGTTTTGTTGGTTCCTGTTTTGCAGGTTCTTTTTGCTTATTCGGTACCCATTTCCCACTGCCATCTACATAGTACTGTCCGATCCAGGTATTCGTTACCATCGCTCCATCAGATCCGAGATAATAATCTCCAACCCATGTATTCTTCACCATTGCCCCCGATGCGTCCATGTAATACCAAGTTCCATTCACCTGTCTCCAGCCAGTTACCCTCCAACCGGATCCGTCAAAATAATACCAGGTTCCGTTGATCATTTCCCAGCCATTGGTCGTGTAACCGCCATCACCATGACGATACCACCAGCGATTTCCTGATTTGATCCACTGTCCAGCCTGTTTTGTTTTTGTCCATGCTCCGGAACCGTCTACATACCAGTCTCCGATCCAAGTATTGGCTGCCATCTTTCCACTTGCATCCATATAATACCAGGTTCCATTGACCTGCTGCCATCCAGTTTTCATTGATCCATCATTTGCACCGCCAAGATAATACCACGTTCCGTTATCATTCAGCCAGCCGATGTGCATCGCTCCGGATCCATCCAGATAGTACCAGCTTCCGTTTATAATCTGCCAGCCAGTCGCCATCGCTCCACTTCCGATCAGATAATACCAGGTTCCATTCACTTTTTGCCAGCCGGTTTTCATTGACCCGTCATTCGTTCCGCCAAGATAATACCACGTTCCATTATCATTCAGCCAACCTGTTTTCATATATCCATTCTGATCAAAATAATACCAGGTTCCGCCAATGCTCTTCCATGTACTGACCGGATAACTTCCGTTATCTTCCTCCCACCAACAGCCGGTTTTGTTCTGCTTCCAGGTGGCTGCCTGTGTATTGATCGGAGTGATCATCGATGCGAGCAGCATCGCTGACATTCCGATCACAAAGCCCTTTTTCATTTTTTTGTTTTTCATACCTGTTCTCCATTAAAATCTCTAAAGTAGCTGAAAAGTGCAAACGTTCCTGACAATCTGAGGTTTTCCAGATTATCCGGAGCGTTCTGTCTCATCAACTATACAGCCTTAATTTTCCAAACATGAAAAAATAACGTTTGTTTCTTTTCCATTTAAAATTACTTTTATCCAAGCTGTTCCCGGTTTACATACTTTTATTTTATTTCCGTCCAGAATTTCAACAATTCCGTCCTCTGCTTCAAATCCAGTATCATAAGCAGGACCACTGTGTCCACTTTTTTCAAGAACAAATGTCACATCATTCGGGTCAAATGGATAGGTCACAGGATATACCTGAATATTTGAAGCTATAGTATCTGGAGTTATAATATCTCCAACTTTTACATACTCCTCTCTAGCATCTGGATTTGTATATTTCCATTCAATTTTATCCAGTTCTTTATTATCACCGACTCCTTCTACTTTAATTGTACAACGAACTGTAATAACAGGATTCTGGTTGTCAGGGCTGAAGCCATACTCCAGAGATCCTTCCTGTACCCAACATGTAATTTCTGTTTCGCCTTCGCTCATAGCTCTTACAACACCATAATAGTCAACTTCTGCTACCTCCGGATTGCTGGATTTCCAATAGGACGGTGAAGAAACCCAGGCATTTTCCGGTGATTTACTCACTTTAAGCTGCAGTTTATCCCCGGTTTTCACACTATAAACAGCTGGATCAAAATAAACAGCTTGAAGTTTTTGTGCCGTTTTAACCGTAATAGTTGCAGTTCCGATTTTTCCACCACCTTCTACTACGATTGTTGCAGTTCCCTCTGAGATACCTTCCAGATAACCGTTTTCATTAAAATCTGCCACATCTTTATTCAGAGAATATTTTTTTGTCTCATATCCTCCTCCCACAGTTCCATCCGGACCTGATGCCTCGACATAGCATTCTCTACCTACTGGTAAGAAAGAACCATCCGTATAAATATTTACTGTAAAATATTCTTTCGCCGTAATCGTACAGCTTGCTTTCTTTCCATCAACTTCTGCCGTGATCGTTGCTTCGCCCTTGCCAACCGCTTTTACCTTTCCATTTTCCACGGTTGCAACACTTTCATCTGAACTGCTCCAGGTTACTTTTTTATCTACGGTAGTGTTGGATGGGGTATAGGTAACTTCCAGTGTTTCACTTTCTCCTGCCCACAATTCCAGAGAGGTCTTGTTCAAGCTGATGGATTTCAAAACGATTTCCTGTTTTTCAGGTTCCTTTTGCTTATTCGGTACCCACTTTCCACTGCCATCTACATAATACTGTCCGATCCAGGTATTGGTTGCCATGGCTCCGTCAGCTCCAAGATAGTAATCTCCTACCCACGCATTTTTCACCATCGCTCCGGATGCATCCATGTAATACCAGCTTCCGTTCACCTGTTTCCAACCGGTTACCATCCAGCCGGATCCATCGAAGTAGTACCAGGTTCCGTTGATCATTTCCCAGCCGTTCGTTGTATAACCACCGTCAGCATGGCGATACCACCAGTGGTTTCCGCTTTTTACCCAGCCTGCCTGCGTTTTCACTTTTCCGGGAATCCAGGCTCCGCTTCCGTCTACATAATTGTCACCGATCCAGGTATCTGCCTGCATGACTCCGCTTTCATTCATGTAATACCAGGTGCTTCCTACCTGCACCCAGCCGGTTACCATCCAGCCGGATCCGTCAAAGTAATACCAGGATCCATTGATTGCTTCCCAGCCATTGGTTGTATAGCTTCCATCGGCATGACTATACCACCATCGGTTTCCGCTTTTCACCCAGCCGGTCTGGGTTTTTGTTTTTCCGGGGATCCAGGCTCCACTTCCATCTACATAATTGTCACCGATCCAGGTGTCTGCCTGCATGACTCCACTTTCATTCATGTAGTACCAGGTGTTTCCTACCTGCACCCAGCCGGTGGCCATCGCTCCGCTTCCTGTCAGATAGTACCAGCCACCGGAGAGTTTTAACCATCCGGTTACCATATAACCGTTTCCGTCAAAATAGTACCAGGTTCCGCCGATATTTTTCCAGCTGTTGGTCGGATAACTTCCGTTATCCTCCTCCCACCACCAGCCGGTTTTGTTCTGTTTCCAGCTGGCTGCCTGTGCACTGATCGGAGTGAATGTCGATGCAAGCATCAGCGCAGACATCCCGATTGCAAAGGCTTTTTTGATTGTTTTGTTCTTCATATCCTTCCTCCTTCAAAATATTTATTATAAATCCTCTCGATTTATAAACAGTTAGTGCAGATATTTTTTAATGTCATCAACGGAAATACCCATCCAGTTTGCCCAATATATTTCTCTTTCCTGCTGAGAATAGTTTGCTAGTTCACTTTCTGATGGTCCGATGGTAAATATAAGTCCGCGTTTTTCTATTTTTCCATCCACCTTCAACACCAGAACCGCACAGCCTGCTGTCAGTGGCTGATCGGTCTTTTTCATCAGTTGTATCATACAGGATGAATTTTGTATCAGAGCATCCAAGGCTGCTTCTTTCGTAAAGTCCTTATCATCTCCGTACACCAGCTGAACATCCTGTGTTTCCTCATTTTCATCTACACCTGTAATTCCGTAAATGTCAAAATCAGGTTGCACATGCATTCCCACTTTGACCTTAGAAGCATAGACCGCATCTTCTTCATTCCACACAAATGGTTCTACCCCATTTGCAGTTCTCATTTTGTTAACTTCATCAAAAAGATATTTGGCATATTCTGTGTCATAAGAGTATTCCACGACATCTTCCTCACCGGTTACGATCACTTCACATTCTGCCCGTTTACCAAGAATCTCTGCATATACGGTTGCTCTTCCCGGTTTTTGTGCGACAATGCCAAAACGATCCGCTGTCACCACACTTTCATCGCTGCTTCCCCATCTTATTCCATAACCGTTAGCATACTGATAATTTGCATACTCCACAGGTTTTGATGTTAACCGAAGCTGTGTTGTCTCGTTCTTTTCCATATATAACGTTGTCTGATCAAAATAAAGCTCTTCTAGGTCTTTATCTGCCGATACTACCTTTATCTGCCGACTTAACTCGATATCCCGTATCGTTATATGAAGCGTGGTCTCTCCTATATCCGTTGCCCACAGAGTACCTACCGGAGAATTGAGCATAAGGATATTTTCATCATCGACAGACATTCTGCTAAGATTGGTAATATCATAATTTCCCGGCTGCATATGGACAGATACTTCTGCTGCTTCCCCATATTTGAGATAATCAGCATCCGATGTGGGATACTTGATTTCTACCGATATGGATGAAGCATCTTCCGGTAACACAAGCATTTCCACCGACCGTGAAACGCCGGAAACTTTCAATGCGATTTTTACCACTCCCGCTTTATGCGCCGTAACTTTCCCATCCTTGACTGTCGCAATCGATTCATCCGAAGATGTCCACCTTTCAGTCAGATCATCTGTCGTATTTTTCGGATAATACTGCCAGTCTATCTCCTCTTCTTCTCCCGGCTTCAATGGCTGACCTGTTGTCTGCAAACGAATCGTTTCCAGCGGAACCCGTACCGGTTTCGTTCTGTCCCAGTTTCCATCCGAATCCAGATAACGGTCACCGATCCAGGTATTTTTCAGTTTCGTTCCGTTTTTTCCAACAAAGG
>ERZ1036402.562-NODE-562-length-13954-cov-3.683215_pt1 | contig 13954 bp, 6 predicted proteins | sample MGYA00514216_ERZ1036402 | MGnify/ENA primary metagenome ERZ1036402 (study PRJEB33795, sample SAMN09464942) | human gut metagenome | host: Homo sapiens | place: USA: Stanford, California | collected 2016-11 | study: EMG produced TPA metagenomics assembly of the...
CGCCAGGACTTCCTCTAACCGGTGTTCGATCAAAAGGATCGTCGTTCCCAGTTCCGCATTGATCTTCCGTAGCGTTGCCAGAAAGTCGCCCGCCGCCAGGGGATCGAGCTGCGAGGTCGGCTCATCCAACACCAGAAGATCCGGCTGCATCGCCATCACCGCCGCCAGATTTAACAGCTGCTTTTGCCCGCCGGACAACTCCTCCACATTTTTCTCAAACCAGGTCTGGATCCCGAAAAAGCTTGCCATCTCTGCCACCCGGAGCCGGATCGTACCCGTCTCATATCCAAGGTTTTCCAGTCCAAATGCCAGTTCATGCCATACTTTATCTGTCACCAGCTGATTGTCCGGACTCTGGAGCACATAGCCGATCCGCGCCCCCTGCTCCCGTACGGACACGGTGTCCAGCTCCCTACCCTCAAATAGGATCTCTCCTCTCCGTTCCCCATACGGGGCCATCGCTGTCTTAAAGTGCCGCAGGAGTGTGGATTTGCCACAGCCCGACTTGCCACAGACCACCAGAAACTCCCCCTGTTTCAGGGAAAAGTTCAGATCCACAAGGGCCGGAATTTTCTGATCCGGATAAGTAAATGTCAGATTTCTGATCTCAAAGAACGCCATTTTCTGTCCTCCGCTATATTTAATATCAGGGGCAGCATACATAAGATTCCATACAAGATATATAAAATTAATGCCCCCGCTGTTGTCTCATTCATGATAAAAACCGGGAAATACAGGATCTTCAGTTTTCGAAGGTGCATGCAGAATAACAATGTTCCAAATACTCCCAATAAAAATGCCAGTAACATCCCGTCCCTCCGGTCAAACCGGTAGATACTGAAATTCGTCCTCCCGCGAAGCCCGTAAGCCCGGGATTTCATCGAATCCGCCGTCTCCACACTGTTTTCCAGTGCCCAGGTTGTCGTGATCGAGAGGATTTTCAAGCCATGTGCCGCCCGCTGGAAGATATTCCCGTTATTTACATTTCTTCCGATACACTGCTGGGCTTCCGCCACCCGCTTGATCTGCCCCGTAAACCGTGGCACAAATCGCAGGGTCATCGATAACAGCAGCGAAAACGCCGGGATCACCTTCCCGAACAGGTACATGAACTTGTCCGAAGTCATCACCTCATGGAAGACGGAAAACCATGAGATCACCCCCGCCAGCATCAGCCCCGAAGCCAGACCGTAGACGATCGACTCCAGTGTGACGGGATTTCCGTCTTTTAAGTAAAAGAGCATCGTTGCCCCCGCATGGGAGAACAGCGGGTTGGCAGCTGCCGCCAGGAGACAGACCGGCAGCATCCCCAGCAGGAACACCTTTACGGTTTTTCTCCCTTTCAGATAAATGGAATAACTCACCGAGCCGATCAGCGATAACGCTAAAAATACTGGATGCATATAAAACATCGACAGCCCGATGACGATCACAAAATAAGTAAAATTAATCAGTGGATGATACCCTGAAAAAGTATCCATTCTTTTCTCCTTGTCCATACGTTTACACTTTACGCATCCGTCTGGTAACATTCCATGTATACTTCTATTCCTTTTCACGGTATACGTAAAATACAGTTTTAGGCGTCCCAGAATCCGGGGCGCCTAATCCTTTCCATCTTCAGTTAAGACATGCCTGCTCCCAGGTCTCTTCCCAGGTCACAGGTATAATGCCATTCGATGTTGTCCCCGTCCTGTACCTGGTAACGGCTGCATCCATAGTTTGGATACCAGCCATTCACCTCATACATCCAGCCGGACCACTGCCCGCAGTCCTTCTCATACAGGTTATTGATGCCCTGCACATAAGCACTGTTGTACATGGCGGTAAACTCGGATTCCATCTGGATTCGGTTGTTCTTCATCTCCCGCTGCAGGATGTCATATACTGACTCTCCTTCGGAAAATGTCACGGTCTTCGGACCGTAGATCACACCGTTTGACGGAACCCAGTCCGCCTTACCCTCTGTAAGGTCGCCCATGTTGTTGAGAATCGTGGAACACTCCACATACAGGGTACAGGTCAGCTGTTTGCTGCTGTCCACGGTCTGATCCTGCGGTTCCACCGGATCCGGTTTTCCCTCCGGGATCGGATCGGTATAGTAGTTGTCCGCACTGGCTTCCTCACCGGAAGAAGTGCTTCCATTCCCGTTCGTTCCGTTGCTCTCTGTACCGTCTTCATCTTCTGTGTCTGAGTTTTTGGAGTCTGAGTTTTTGGAGTCGGATTTCTTAGAAGAAGAACTCTTTTTCTTATATTTACTCAGATCTTCTTTTTCCTCATCCGATCCATAATGCTCATCTACATACTCTTCATCAATGTACTCAGGTTCCTTGTCACTGTTGTCTTCTTTGACTTCTGACGAATCTTTGGTGTTTCCATCATCTGCTGAATCTTTCGCAGCGGCGATCACTGTCGGATCCGCCGAAGCCTGTTCTTCCTTTACTGCGCTGGTCTGGCAGCTGCAAAACAGCAGTGCCAGAACCAGCAGAAGGCAGAGTCCTATGCTTTTCGTTTTCCGCTTCATTTTCCTCCGTCCTTCCTGTCTTTTCCTTTGGAAAGATCCGGTTTTCCCTTTTCTTTCCGTTTGTTATATACAACCACTCCAATAGCCGCACAGCATACCAGGGCGATCAGTCCGATCAGCATCCAGCGTACCATAGCGGTCTTTTTCTCCGCTGTCGTTGCACCGGTATCCGTATCGTCCCCGTTTCCAAGAACGACCGTTTCCTCCGATGCATCCCACGGCACATCTTCCGCCGTATCCGATGCGTCTTCGATCTCCTGTTTTTCTGCATCCGTACTCTCATCCAGGGATGCTGCCAGGGCACGTTTTGCGATGAAATAGTGGCCGTCTTCCTTCAGGGTGAACTCCATCTCGCCGTCTTTGACCGATACCTTCTTGACATATTCCGCCTTCCGGTTCTCCGGATCGTACGAAAACAGTAACAGGTCATCGTCATCAAGTTCGGTCTTCAGTGTCACAAGCATCTGTCCCGGGAAAGTGCCGGAACCTTCGGTACACAGGATCAGCGGTTTGACCGCCAGCTGTTCGATATCATCCTTGTACTTGCAGTCCGACTGCAGCTTATATGTCCAGTCTTTGGTCAGCTTCACATCCTCACCGTTGATGGTCAGAGTATAGGATACGGAATCGGAGATCTTACCACTGGCCTGCAGGTTCTCGTCTTTTCCTTTGATACTTTTCAGTTCTTTGGAAGTGATCTTTCCTTTGGTCTTTGCCTTTGCGGTGTCAGAGAGACTGCTGTTTTTACTGCTCTTTTTACTGCTGCTTTTTACACCGGCACTGTTCTTTCCGGATACGGAAGATGCCCTGCCCCTGCTCTGGATCGATGCAATAGAGGTACCGCCGGTATGACTGCTCTTTCCGCTTTTCGAAGATGCGATCGTACCCACTTTGGTCCCCTGACCGTCTGTGGAGGTGTCCTCCCCCACCTTCGGAGCAGTTCTTGCCAGCCAGTAGCGTCCTCCGGTTGTCACACTCATTTTGAGTTTTCCGGAAGAAACGGTTGCCGTCTTTGCACTCTGGATCGTCAGCTTGTCCGGGTTCAGCCAGTACAGGTTCCAGCTTCCGTCCTTCACACCGGTCTTTACAGACAGTGTGACCGTACCGTTCATGCTTCCGCTCTGAGCGAATTCCACCTGGGCCTGTGTACCACTGATGGTGTTGCTTCCGGTACCGATCTTGATTCCGGCTTTCACATCACCGGCTTTCTTTACGTTTTTTCCGTCCCAGGTCAGCGTATAAGTACTTCCGCCGGACAGAGTGCCCGTATAGGTAAATGCTTCCTTCGTCGCCATCAGGTTCTCGAATACCTTTTTCGGTATGATCCCGTTATCCAGAGACTCGATCACATCAGCGGCTTCCAGAAGACTCTCCCCGTTCTTTAACAATTTGCGCTCGTCCTCCCGGAGTGCACCGTACCGGCTCATCAGTTTTTTCACCGTGGCCGTATCATCCTGACAGATCCGCAGCGGATCCACCTGGTTCCAGATATCCTTATCCAGGGCATCCACCAGCTTCTGCCGTGCGGCGATGTCACCGAGGTAACCGTTCAGGGTTTTGGAAAGGGATTCTTTTTTGTCCCACTCTCCAAGAGTATCCAGTTCCAGCAGGTACTGGTTTACCAGGTCTTTGTCACCGATCTTTACCGGTGTGGCGATGGCAGCCACTTTCTTTTCCAGTGCGCTGCGCTTCTCTTCCAGTTTCTTTTCTTCTTCTTTTTTCAGATCCTCCAGTTTCTGAACCAGTGCTTCCAGCTTATCTGCGTTGGTCACCTGACTCTTTTCTTTGTCGGTCAGCTTATCATACGCTTCCTTCACGGAAGTTACGGTATCGGCATCTTCCAGTGTCAGCTTGTCCGCATCCGGCAGATTGTCGATCCGGTTGATGATCGCTTTCGTTTCCGCATCGGCAGTGGTGTGCACCGTCAGTTTCCGGTTTTCTGTAGTTCCATCCCGTTTTGTGACTGCAATATCCAGTTCCGTTCCGTCTGTGACTGCGATCTCACCCTCTACCGGTGTACGACCATCTGATCCACGGAGTCCGCTCTTGTAAGTTTTTCCATTCACCGTCACAACTGCCGCGTCATAATTGCCGATCGGAAGGTTGGTAAGGGTCAGTTTCCTGACATCTGCTCCCACATACAGGTCAGTTTCCGTACCGGCATCTGCGGTAAATACACTGCCATTATCTGCCTGTGCCACATACTGAGTGGTGTTGGCGGTGGAGCGGAAATCAAAGAGATTGATGCCCTGCTGATACAGGCGGTAAGCTGCGATGGCCTCCATCGCCTGATCGGTCGGCATAATGTCTGATTCATTCCTGCTCGTACTACCTTTATCCTTATGGAAAAAACCACCTGTTTGGCTATTGTAATATTTCATCAGACCATCCAACGGATTTTTCCCACTGGATGCATTTGTCACTGTTGTCGGATCAATCCCCATAGAAGTGAGCGCAATAATTACCTGTGCAGTAGATTCGCAGTTATAATCACTACCGGATGCATAATCTCCATCTTCTGAAATTTCATCTCTTAACACTTTCAGCGCACGGTCTAATGTTGCCTGAACATCCGGATTTTCTGACGCATGGGGAGCAAGTGCATAGACAACCATTGCTGTAATATCCACTTCCAGTGTTCTGGCTGTATCGTTCATTGACCAGCCGCCACCAGGCACTTCTTTTTTAAGGATATCGTTGATCAGTTTTTCCCTTGTATACTCTGCTTCTGCAGGCACTTCATATCCATTGGAATCCAGAGCCAGCAATGCCCACGCAGCACCGTTCATTCCCTGATTGCTTGGATCACCTGCCAGACAGTTATACGTTCCATCCGCGATCAGATCATGTCCGCCCACATTCGTCGGATCCCCGCCTGCCGCCAGCACAGCCATCGTCAGACGGTGCCATTCGGTCGGTGTATTGGTGCTGAGCCCTGTCGATGGATTTTTATCATAAGCTCCTTTTACATAAGTATTTGCACGCGTTAAAAATGCATCGTAATTTTCCTGGATTCCCAGCCGTCTCAGGAACACTACCGTCCAGTCTGTATTTGTACTGCTGACGTTTCCCAGAAACTCATCTGTAAAAACAGTTCCATTCGTTCCCTGCTTCCAGCTGACGGTCTTAGAAATCACGGTGCCCAGATCATAAGAAGATGCTGCACGCACCTCTCCATTTGCATCCTGATCTGCCGTGCCGTACAGTTTCAGTTCTTCGTCTTCCTTCCAGGAATCCCCGGAGGCTTCTGTTTTTTCTTCTGCTGTCTCCGGAACAGATATTTTTTCATCTTTTCCCGTACCGACAACTTCTGTCTCTTCCGGCGCTTCCGTTGCCTGTGGAGTATCAGTTTCCGCAGTGTCTGTATTTCCGGTAACCACCGGTTCTTCTGTCGGATCAGCAGTACCCTCCACGGTCTCTGTTTCCGCCGCTTCCGCTACTTTTGCTGAAAATTCCTCAGAAACAGTCTGAGCCCGGACTGTAGCCGGGCAAAGACTGAGAACCATGGTAGCCGCCAGAAAAAGACTGATGACTTTATTTTTCATTACTCTTCCTCCGTAACTCCTGTGATTCTTTTTTTCTTTTTATAATAGAGAACGATCCCTGCAAGTACGCCTGTCGCTGTGATCAGTCCTGCGATCGGGAAGAGGATATCGGTATCATCTCCTGTCTTCGCACTTGTGACTTTTCCAGTGCCGGATACCGCAGTGGTTCCGTTTCCAGTTCCTGTGCTTCCACCACCCAGGTTGCCATTGGTAACCGTTCCGGCAGAACCACCATTATTGCTGCTTCCGTTTCCTGTGCTTACTGTGGATGCAGGTACAACCACACCGAAAGATCCGGTACTATTTGCTGTTACGCTTAAGATACTATTGCTTACAGTTCCGCTTAGGGTTTCGATCTTGCCGTTACCTTCGTGCAGTACACTTAAGGTCTGTCCGTTATAGGAGGTTCCCACCTGGAAGTTCACGGTAAGTTTGTCGTTCCATTCCACTTCTTTACCGTCCTTGTACAGTGTTACATCGTACAGGCGGATCAGGGCTTCTTTGGAACTGATCATGTTCTGCATCTGTTTTACCACATCATCGTCTGCTTTCAGAGCGGTCAGGCGCAGTTCATAACCGGAGAGTTTTCCGGTTACGGAAACCGGATAATTCTGATAGGTCAGTGTTACGCTGTCCTCGTCCTCATCCTGCTTCGGATCATCCGATGGAGATGGGTTCGGGGTAGGTGTCGGATTCGGTGTTACCTCTTCCAGACGTTTAATCTCTGCCTCACGCTCTTCCAGTGCTTTTACTGTGTCTTCAGATACATATTGTTTCTGCGTATCACTTAAATTGTCATACGCATATCTTGCTGCTTCTACAGCGGTCTTATCAGACAGCCGCAGATCTTTGACAGACGGAAGCCTGTTGATCTGGTCAGTTACCTTCTTCGCAGCTTCCACATCTTTCTGAAGCCATCCGATCTGGTTTTCTGCTACCAGAAGATCACTCAGAAGTCCACTTTCTGTCAGTTTCTGTTTCTGCTCATCATTCAGGGCCTCGTAAGCATCACGGGCTGCCTGTACCTGGTCAGCATCTTCTACTGTCAGGTCATCGATAGCCGGGATATCCTCGATCAGTCCTGCCACATAGTCAATTTCTTCCTGTAATGTTTTCAGACGTTCTTCCGCATCTGTCAGTTTCTTCAGCATATCCTCTGAAATCCGTCCCTGCAGATTTTCATCTTCGTACATATCTTTCAGCGCATCGTAAGCATCGCGTGCTTCTGTGACTGCTGTCTGATCCCGGAACATGACATCATCTTTGTCCGGAAGTTCATTCAGCAATGTATTGACCTTATCCACTTCCTTCTGCTTATCATCTTCCTCAATCAGTGCATGCAGCTGTTCAATCACTTCACTCAGCTTCTTGACACTATCCGGTGATGTTTCTTCCAGAACCCCTTTCTGCTCTTCACTCAGGGCATCGTAATGGGCTTTGGCATTCTCAATCGCTTCCCTGTCATTCAGCGTTATATCACTTGCGGATGGAAGTTCTTCGATCTCCTTGATCAGTTTTGTAATTGCCTCTGCATCCAGAAGTTTTGCCATCTGTTCTTCTGCACTTACCAGTTTACCTTTCGTCTCGTCCGATACATACGTTTTCTGATCATCGGTCAGTTTACTGTACGCATCTCTTGCTTCATCGATCTGGGTTTCATCGTTCAATGTCAGATCTTTTACATCTGGAAGAGCCTTGATCTTCTCCGTTACCTCTTCGGCTGCTTTCTGATCAGCTGCTACCTTTTTCAGTCTTGCAAGCTCTTTTTCTGCATCTTTCAATGTCTGGTAATTATCCACGTAACGTTTTTCTTCCGGACTCAGCTGCTCATACGCGTCTCTGGCTGCTGTGATCTTTTCCTCACACTCATCGGTCAGTTCGATCGGATCACCAATCTGATTAATCTTGGCAACCACTTTGCTTGCGTTGTCTCTTGCACCAGGCGTTTCGTCTAATGCTTCCAGCCATTTGTTCCAGGTAGATACATTACCGGTTCCTACGTAATTACCATTCTTATCCAGCATATCAGCCTGTTCACTCTGGTAATCATCCACATAATGCCAGATGATCTCATCCCCTGAGTCCACATAACAGTTCTTGAGTCCATCACTTGGATGCACACCATTAACCGTATACATCCAGCCGGAGTTTTTACCGTTGTCTTTCTCTCTCAGTTCATATCCACCGTAGGTTTCCGGTGCCGTGATCGCACTGATATAGTTCTTTTCCAGTCCTTCATAAGAAAGTCCGGCTTCCTTCAGTGCGGCCTCGAAGACCTGACCAACGGTTACATCATTTCCGTCAAAGGTATAGGTTCCGGTTGCGATCCATGTCGTATATGCATGTACCGCTTCGTTGTCACTTCCTTCTGTTCCGTGTTTGGTATCACCGATCAGACGGAAAGTTACCTCTGTCTTGGTCGGATCTGCTGATGAAGTATCCGGTTTCTTAACATTGATCGCACTCAGTGTCGCAGTAAGAATGTTATGACCATCCTCATCTTTCTTCACAGCTGTAAAATAGTGTGTTCCCAATGTCAGTGTACGGGTGTCGATCTTCACAATTCCGTTTTCATCGGTTGTAACAATCGCTTCTCCATCTGGCGTTGTTACCGGGGTATCACCATCGTAGATTTCTGCTCCCTGTATCGTTGTTGCCGTTCCATCGCTTTCGTGTACATCAGCTCCACTCAGAAGCAGTTCCATACTCTCTCCCCGTGTCACTTCCCCGTTTTCCGGTGACAGCCATGCATGCTGCATACCGTTCCATCCGGAGTTATAGAACAGTTCAATCTTATCCTTATCACTAACCAGTGTGTTCGCCGGGTCGCTGCACTCGATACCGTTGACCTTGCATACCCATCCTGCTTTCTTTCCATTGCTTTCTGTAAAGGAATCGTCTACAAGAACGAATTTGCCACGGTAACACTCGAATTCCGTTCCGCTTGCTTTCGCTGCATCCAGAAGCGCATGCAGGACGGTATAACCTCCATGGTTGTACTGCACATAACGGTTTGCTGCCAGATCCTCTGCCGTCTGCTGGATCTCAACATCCCTGGTCGGACAGAATACGGTGCTCTGACCTGCAAGCTGTACGGATACCGTTCCACTCTGTTCCGGAACTTTTTCCAGATCTGTCACGCTGATCACCTGATTTGGCTCTTCGTCAGTCACTTTAAAGTTGTCAGTCTTGGTCAGATAACCGCTCTTGGATACATGGTAGGTATAGGTTCCATTTTCCAGCGTGTAGGTTCCGTCTTCGTTCGCCTTCATGACTTTGCTTCCCTGCATAACCAGTACGGATGCACCGTCCGGGATCTTGAAGGTGGTCTGTTTGGCTGCGGTACGACGAGTGACGTCAATGGTATAGGTACGGGATTTTCCATAGGTTCCATTGCATGTGACAGTCAGTTTGTTTACACCCACTTCCAGAGGAATCTCATCCTCTTCTCCATATGTGGTATCACCAACAGAAACTGTATAGCTTTCCAACACTGATTTATTAGAAAGAACAGCACCTTCTACGTTTACCAAAATCTTGTCTGTTCCATTTGGTACCGATGTAGTAAAATGTTCCTCTGTTCCTATAAATCCGTATCCTAGATCCTGTGTAATGATATTACCCGCGGAATCCTCATATTCCATATCATCAGCTTCCAGAATTCCATCCCAGCGACCAAGTGTTTCGCTTTCCTCCGCCGCAGAAATGGTTATATTTTGCGGAATAAAATATCCAGTAACTGACTGTTGTTTCTTAGCACTATCATATAAGTAAGTAGCATATGTCATTGGACTTCCATTTCCTGGTACTACAATAGTTTCAATTTGTATGTCTCTTGATGTACCATTAGCTATATCCTGACCTGTACACGCCAATGATTTACCAAGTATTTGCCAGACTTTTGCCCCCATTTGATTTGTTATCTGATAGGCCTCCGAAAAATCTATTTCCTGTACGATTGTTTCATTTCTATCATTGCCTAACCAATATCTTACCAACAACTTTGCATTTTCATCTTTCTGAAGCAAATCTGCTGCCACTTGAATATGACGCTGTAATGCTGATGAACCGGTTACAGATATTGGACGATTTTTATTTTGTTTGACATCCGCATGGCTTGATGCAAACATGGCACTAGTGCCTTCTACCATCGGGTTTCCTTCTTTTTGAGAAAATACCCCTAAAGCTTTCAGCAAACCTGCTGAACGCGAAACACTTTCTTCATATTCATCGTTTGCTTCGACCTGAAAAGAGATTTCTGGAAGATAAGCCATTTTCCCATAGTCTATATCTGGGTTATTTCCGCCATTCCAGTATCCTGTCATTGCATTTCGCGTTAATTTACGATGTGCTCCATCGGTCGCGCCCCATGCATGTGTAGTCAAAGCTCCGTCTGTAATTTTATAAGTTCCGGCATCTTCATCTTGTAATTTTAAAATAAAACTACTGCCTGCCATATACTGACCAAAATGTGAAGTATAGTCTGTTCCATTAGCTTTACAAACAAAATCCACTCCAGCAGGATTATAGATTGCCGCCATTTTAAATAAAGGAGGAATCATATTTTCTATCGTTATTTTGGCAGTATCTCCAACTGTTAAGTTCTGTCCCGGACGATACAAATTGTCGACGGTAACATCCAATCCACGCGCAAGTATTACATGGTAAGTAGTTGCATCTCCAGCCTTTATTTCGATAATATTTCGTCCTTCCGACAGATTAATGGTAAAACTCTGCTTTCCATCTTCCGTTTCGTTCGCTTTATATGTTTTCCATGAACTACCTTTTAACCAATTTGAAGGATTAGAACTCAATTTTCCATCTGTTACCGTAATTGGTTTAAGTACACGTACAGATGTGATTTTCTCTGTATTACCATTTGTTTCCGCAGTAGGTGTAAACGTATATTTTGCTGAATCATTCATATCATAAGAAACACCATCTGCTCCTGTTTGGCTTTTGATATAATAAACAGTACGTCCTTCTATCATATCTATATTCGAAGTAATCTCTGTTTGAGATGTTTCTTCACCAACACGTACAACTGCAATCCCTGTCAATTCCGGTAATAATGCACTATAGGTGTATCTACTACTACCACTTGTAATAGAGCCAGTTTCCACTGCATCATAATAAAATGCTACTAATGCTGATCCTTTACCGTTCGCATGAATGCGTCCGAATTGCCCAATTTTATCATCTTCTGTTATTTCAACAGATACAACATCCGACTTACCACCTATAACCACATAATGCCATTCTGGATCATTATGTTCATTAACTGTACCATCTTCAATTGCTTGCCAAGCACGCAAAGGAACCAAATCAAAATACTCTCCCACATCCAGATCAATCTCACTGTTTTCAGGGAGGTTTGTCAGCATACTTGCATAAATTCCATTTTTTTCCTGATCGCGATTTACTTGTGTCGGATTATCTTCCAATGGAGATACCGTTACCTCGGTATGATCCGCGTTCCAATCCCCATCCAGATTTTTGGTATATCGGGTAACTTTTCCTTCCTGTCGAAGCATATAGGTAAAGCCTTCTGGAACTTTGTAATAATTATATCCATTTTCTGTTTTATACGCTTTATAAGATTGCCAATTTCGAGCAGTATAAAATTTTAATTGCCAAGTTGTAAAAATTTCCATTCCAATTGGTGCTTTTATTGTAATGTACTTTTTTTCCAAGTAAGGAATATTTCCACTGTCTGATAGGTTTAATCTTCCAAAATTAGTTTCTCCATAGACATAAAAATGCCCTTCGATGGAGAGATAATTCTCATCGAAGGGTGAAAATTTAAAAATATAGTAATTATCGCCGGAATTTGCCGGAACTACATATTGATAAACACTATCTGTAGCATGCCAATATTCATTCTGCTGCTTTTCATCGTACAATGTTAATGTACCCAATTCTGGAAGGCGGTCCGTTTCTTTTTTTTCAGTGTTCCAATGTGTCGGAGATACATTGGAAAATGTAACACTATGCAAATTTAATTCCGTCGTTTCATCCGTTACTATAAATTTACCTCCTGCCCCATTATTACTTTCATAACAATATTCGCCAAGAGGTACGGAAAAACTCTTGTCCTTTACCGGATACTCTTCCTTTTTATCAGCTGTATAGATTTTTACATCACTGATACCCGTAAGACTTATCTGTTTAGTTACATTTTCCGCCGCATTAGTATTTACATTGAAACCTACAACCAAACAAACCATAAGCAGCAGATAGCGAAGTATTTTTTTCATTGTTCACACTCTCCATCCACTTGATATACACCAGCAGATGGCTGAGATAATAAATCTTCAACCATCTGCTGGTTATAATTTTTACAGATTGTTAAAATAAGCTGCTGCCTGATCCATTGTACCAAATGCCCAATATACTTTATCACCTGCTTTTACTTCAAGTACAGATGCACTAACGATATCACCATCTGTTACTTTTTCGCCATCGCGAATCACACAATAATTCCATCCGTAATAGCTCCAATCTTCATGATCAGTATACGCTTCCAGTTTTTCACCATCGCTAGTGGTAATTGACTGTACATATCCGTCGTTCTGTGTAAAACTCATTCCTGCTGCTTCTGCTGCACTATATAATGCATCACCTGCCGTCGGATAAGTCTGTGCAGATCCACTTGCACCATTGAATGGATTTGCACTTTTAGTTTCAGCAGCTGCAACGTTCAGACCTGTTTTGTCAGCTTTTACATCTTCGCCTTCACGTACATCTGCTACAGATACTTCTGCAACATCAACGGCACTCTGTGTCTTTGCTGCTTCCATGTATACTGTCATATCGATATATGCGTAATCACTATCACTATTTTCATTCACAATGTGCAAGCTGGCCGGTCCATATGCACCATCTTTACCTTTTACAGTTACAGTTCCAGCCCAGGTAGCATTTCCAGCATAATCGGTTGTTTCCATAGAACCATATGTAATTTCAGATGTATCAATCTTGTCCGATCCAACCGTGATAGAATCTACACTTAAACTACTTGCTGCATCTGCCGCTGAATCAAATCCAGATCTTTGATAGTATGCATTACCTGGCATCAGTCCAAGTGTAACTTCTTTTCCGGCTTTAATCTGTGTAGAATACAATGTATTTTCTTCTACTACCAGATTTGGATCATTTGTTGCAGCACCTACAGGCAGTGCCATTGACAGTGTCAGTGCTCCAGCCATTGCTACAGAAGCAATTTTCTTGAAAAGATTCTTTTTCGCCATAATATTATGACCTCCTTCTTGTATGTTCTCCCTCTTGTTAAGTCATTACAGTGTAGGGAGGGTTACAACTGAATGACTGTAAAGTTTTTATTTGTTATGACAAATAAAAAAGCCCGTACAACAGAAGTCGTCATACGAACTAATATCTTACTTTCGAACAAGGGTGATTTTTCTTATACCACAACGGATAACAGAAGATAGCATCTCCCGCCCGTTTACTCGTCCAATTCGTTTCGGCCTCCGAATTATTCTGATGCTAAAGCAGCTTTTTTGCGATCGTCTTCTGGACTCAGGACCTCTTAGCCTACTCGATGTGCCTTACCAAATACTAATACTCAGTGACATATAACATCTTTCGTTGTCCTTACAGCAGGGTGAAACTGTCCCGGATTCTAACCGGCTTCCGTTTTCGCATTCTCTCTTTAACACGTCGTATAAAATTTTAAAATCCTGTCATAATATCTATAGGATCATTGCACGGTCGTCTTAGAATCTTTCCTTCTAAGACATCTCTACAACCCTAATATTAAACATTGTTCACAGATTTGTCAATCTTTTTCGGCGTTTTCTGAAAAACGGTAGCTGTTTTCAAGAACTTTTTTATGCATTTTTGAACATATCCGCTAGTTTCTATT
>ERZ1036402.612-NODE-612-length-12789-cov-3.210382_pt1 | contig 12789 bp, 10 predicted proteins | sample MGYA00514216_ERZ1036402 | MGnify/ENA primary metagenome ERZ1036402 (study PRJEB33795, sample SAMN09464942) | human gut metagenome | host: Homo sapiens | place: USA: Stanford, California | collected 2016-11 | study: EMG produced TPA metagenomics assembly of the...
CACGGGCTGCCATAGGAACGGCAGATACACCGGCAGATCCGATCAGAGGATTGAGCTTTCCACCGGACAATTTGCACATGATCTTACCAAAGAGAACACCACCAGCTGTACCAACACAGAATGCAACCAGACCCAGAAGAACGATCTTCAGAGTATCTACGTTCAGGAATGCTTCTGCGCTTGTAGATGCACCTACGGAAGTACCCAGCAGGATAACTACGATGTACATCAGCGCGTTGGAAGCTGTCTCTGTCAGCTGTTTTACAACACCACTCTCTTTGAACAGGTTACCAAGCATCAGCATACCTACCAGAGGAGCAGTTGTAGGAAGGATCATACAAACTACGATTGTGATAACGATCGGGAATAAGATCTTCTCCAGTTTGGATACCGGACGAAGCTGTTCCATCTTGATCTTTCTTTCTTTTTCAGTTGTCAGAAGTTTCATGATTGGCGGCTGAATGATCGGAACCAGGGACATATAAGAATATGCTGCCACGGCGATCGGTCCCATCAGTTCTGTCTGGCCCAGTTTACCTGCCAGGAAGATAGAGGTCGGACCATCGGCTCCACCAATGATAGAGATTGCTGCTGCTGCTTTTCCGTTGAATCCCAGGAAAATAGCCAGGAAGTACGCGCTGTAGATACCCAGCTGTGCTGCAGCACCAAGAATAAAACTCTTCGGGTTGGCGATCAGCGGACCAAAGTCTGTCATCGCACCAACGCCCATGAAGATCAGGGACGGCAGGATACTCCACTCATCCAGGATGAAGAAGTAATGCAGAAGACCACCGGCATGTTCGATACCCATAGCATCTACGTAAGGATCTGCCATAATATCCGGATAGATGTTAACCAGCAGCATACCGAATGCGATCGGCACCAGCAGCAGTGGCTCAAATCCGTGTTTGATTGCCAGATACAGGAATACCAGCGCAACCAGGATCATAACATAGTTGCCCCACTCCAGGTTCATGAACGCAGTCTGTTCCCATAAGTTTGACAATGTTTTCATTATACTCATGTTTTTAACCTCCCGTTGTTGAATTCAGCAAGTCGTCGCTGTTTGGGAATTTACATTGTCTGCAAATTCAGTCTTAGTTTAAGGATGCCAGAGTAGCACCAGCTTCAACTGCATCACCAACAGCAACGTCAATACTTGCAACGGTTCCGTCCTGCGGAGCAACAACCGGGATTTCCATCTTCATTGCTTCCAGGATGATCACTGGATCACCGGCTTTTACAGCCTGTCCAACGCTTGCTTCTACTTTAAATACTTTACCGGCTGCTCCGGCTGTTACTTTTACAGAACCAGCGGAAGCTGCAGGTGCTGCTGCTTTCGGAGCTGCTGCAGGTGCTGCTTTTGGTGCTGCAACAGGAGCTGCTGCAGGTGCGCCGCTTGTCTGTCCTTCTTCAACAGTTACATTGTATACATTGCCATTAACAGTAATTGTATAAGTTTTCATGTGATATTCCTCCTATGCTCAGGCTCTCTGCCATTTACTTCTGTTCACTTTTTTGATGGAACGAACCACAAAGCTGTCTGTGGATGTGTTCTCAGATGCTGCAATTGCTGCGGAAATAACTGCTACCAGTTCCAGATCATCTGTCAGGTCTTCCTCAACAGGTGCAGCCGGTACTGCTGGTGCAGGTGCTGGTGCTGGTGCTGCTTTCGGTGCTGTCTCTTTCTGTCCGATCTTTCCAACATACTTAAATAAGGAAATAACGAAAATCAGGAAGATCAGAACAACGAATACACAGCCGACACCCATAACGGTATTGACAGCGGCACCGTTTAATTTCATTCCGGTAGTTTCAACTTCGGAAATAGTCATATAAGCAGGAACCATCTGGTCATAATCACTGCTGTAATTGAATACAACTTTGATTTCTGCATCACCTTTGTCAAATTTTGCCGGAATATCAACAGTTACCTGTCCTTCTTCACGGTCAATATCTGTTGTCGGGGTTCCCATTTCCTCATATTTACCAAGTTCGTTTTCCTGGTCCATCCATGCTGATACTGCAAGTCTGGTAAATGTGTCTCTGTTTGCAGTCATCTGATTCAGAGTTTCATCATCGAAACCTGCAAGAGATTCTACTGCACTCTGAGATACCTCTGCACAGTTGCTTACCATATCATCGGTAATCTGCTGATAAGCAGCTGTTTCTTCTTTTTTACCGCAGGCAGTCAGAGAAAATGCACAGATTGTAACCAGCATCAGACTGGCAATTTTTTTCCATCTCTGCTTCATTTATGCTCACCTCATTATACTGTTCCGTGTTTTTTGCTTGGACGATCCTCTCTCTTTGTGTAAAGCATCTCGAAAGCACCGATCACATATTTTCTTGTATCCTCAGCTTCGATAATAGTATCTACATATCCTCTTCTTGCTGCGGATTCCACGCTGGACTGCAGGGTTGCATATTCAGCAGCTTTCTCGTTGATGGTAGCTGCATCAGAATCTGCGTACATGATCTTTGCTGCCAGTTTTGCATCCATCATACCGATTTCAGCGTTTGGCCATGCATAAACCATATCTGCACCGATGGATTTGCTGTTCATAGCCAGGTAAGCGCTTCCGTAAGCTTTTCCTACGATCACGTTTACTTTCGGTACAGTAGCATCTGCAAATGCATAAGTCAGTTCAGCAACTGCTTTTGCCATGTTTGCTTCAGAGCATTTGGTTGCTTTGAATCCGGTAACATTGGTCAGTGTCAGAACCGGGATGTTGAAAGCGTCACAGAATTTTACGAAGTCTGCTGCTTTTCTTGCTCCTCTTGCGGATAATACTGCATCCATGGTTTCTGTCAGGTTTCCTTCTGCATCGTAGATCTCTGTTCTGTTTGCAACAGCACCTACAGTGGAACCGTTCAGTTTGATGAATCCACAAACCATATCTTTTGCATAGTCTGCTTTTACTTCGAAGAATACGTTGTTATCGCTGATCTGAGACAGTGCGATAGAAGTATCTCCTGCACAGTTTGCCAGATCTTTGCATACTCTGTTCAGATCATCTGTGCATTCTTCGTAAGACATATCATCTTCGTTGTTTGCAGGAAGCATAGTTACCAGCGCACGGATCTGTGCCAGAACATCTTCTTCGCTTCCTTTGAAATCTACCAGACCTGCTTCTTTTGCCTGATACTCAGCTGCGGAAGTATCGCATTTGGAGATTTCATTTCCTTCGATGGCGTTTGGAGAATTGACAAATAATTTTGCTTTTTTCTCTTCCATCAGAGTAAAGTCTGTCAGTGCCGGAATCATAGCCATTCCACCGCCGCAGGTTCCGAAGATACCTGTGATCTGTGGAATCACACCGCTTGCTTTTGTCTGCTGCATGTAGATCTCACCGAAACCGTTCAGTGCATCGGTTGCTTCCTGCAGACGCATACCTGCGCAATCGATCAGACCGATCACCGGTGCACCTGTTTTCATTGCGAAATCATACAGTCTTGCAATTTTCTTTGCATGCATCTCACCAACAGTTCCATTCAGTACGGTAGCATCCTGGCTGTATACATACACCAGGCTTCCGTCGATCACACCATATCCGGTGATGACACCATCTGACGGGGTTTCTTTTGCAGATAAGTTGAAATCTGTACTTCTTGCAGTAATCTGTCCACCAATTTCAACAAAACTGTTTGCATCAAGCAAAGAGGCTATCCTTGTGCTTGCTGCGCTTTGTGCTGTATTGCTCATACTTCAGCCCTCCATTTTTATAAAAAATTTAAGTGAAAACAAAATTTCAGCCGATTATAATTCTACTATTTTTTGCTTTTTTTTTCAATAACTTTTTGACAAAAGCCTTCAGAAAAACTTAATAAAGGTACAAATGTTTCGGAATTCCGTTTTCGTAGATTATTTCTGTCTCACCATGGATCAACGGTTTTAAATATTCCATCATCTTTTCTGTCACATCATTTCCTGCCTCATTAATATAATCGTCCGGGACTTTTTTCTCCTGGTTAGACACTTCACAGACAGGAACTGCAGTATAGCGTACCTGATATGGATGACTGCCGAGTCTCTCCACAGAAGCCATCAGTCCGCTTTTTCCCTGCAACGCACAGCGGCAGGCTGTCATACCTAGCATCTTCGACTCCTGGATATCTGTTTTACTCGCAATATGGGAGGCGCATCGCTGCATCAGATTCAGTTCGATGGATCTTACTTTGCAGCCAATCTCTCTTCTCACAATGTCTTCCAATACCCGGGCACTTCCTGCGATATAACTGTGTCCAAAATTATCCACGGCCCCGCTTTGTACCTGCTCGGAGATATAAACACCATTTTTATCCTTGATTCCTTCACTGATCGCTACCAGTACGCTGTCCTGCTGTTCCAGTTTTTTCTTCACATCGTCAAGAAAACTTTCCACTGAAAAAGCCGGCTCACAAAGATAAATCAGGCTCGGACCCGCTGCACCGTTATTTCTTGCCAGTGCAGATGCTGCTGTCAGCCATCCTGCATTTCTTCCCATTACTTCCACGATGGTAACAGCCTTGGTATCGTATACATGACAGTCTCTTTCAAGTTCTGAAAATGTAGTTGCTATATATTTTGCTGCGGAACCAAATCCCGGACAGTGATCCGTTCCCACCAGATCGTTATCGATGGTTTTCGGTGCTCCCATAACATGAATATCTTCAATTTTGTGTTCTTTACAGTATGCCGCCAGTTTATCTACTGTATCCATGGAATCATTTCCACCTGCATAAATAAAATACATAATTTCATGTTTGCGGAAAATCCGGATGACTTCCTGAAACTGGCTGTCGTCTTCTGCCGGATTTTTCAGTTTTACCCTGCAGGAACCCAGTGCTGCTGCCGGTGTCTGACAAAGAATCTCCAGTTCATCCTCACCGGGTACTTTCTCGCTCAGATTAACAAACCGTTCTTCCAGAACACCTTTGATGCCGTTTACCGCACCGTAGATCGTATCAACCTGATCGGATGCATGCGCTTCCATGATCACTCCTGCGATCGTCGCATTGATTGCTGATGTGGGTCCTCCGGACTGTGCTACTAAAAGATTTCTCATTGATTTCCTCCTTAAGAATGCATAAAGAAAGGGATGTTCTTTGTGTCATCGCAACATCCCCTTTTTTTCTTACCTGTGATTTTCTGCTGAAAACCTCATGGTCAGTCTGTACTCATAGATTTTATCCTACCTTCTCAAACTGACTATTATATAGATTAGCATAAAATCCGTTCATTGCCAAGAGTTCTTCATGATTTCCCTGTTCTATTATATCTCCGTCTTTCATCACAAGGATCACATCTGCATCTTTAATTGTCGATAACCGGTGAGCGATTACAAAACTGGTTCGTCCTTTCATCAGGTTATCCATTGCTTTCTGAATCCTCTCTTCGGTTCTGGTGTCTACCGAAGAAGTTGCTTCATCAAGGATCAGCAGCCGGTTATCTGCAAGAATCGCTCTCGCGATCGTCAGAAGCTGCTTTTGTCCCTGTGATACATTGCTGGCTTCTTCATTTAACACGGTGTTGTATCCTTCCGGCAGTGTCTGGATAAACCGGTGTGCGTGTGCTGCTTTCGCCGCTGCGATCACTTCTTCATCGGTGGCATCCAGTCTTCCGTAACGAATGTTTTCCATGATCGTACCGTTAAACAGCCAGGTGTCCTGCAGCACCATACCGAAACACTCTCTCAGATTTCTCCGGTCAAATTCCCTGATATCGTGTCCGTCGATCAGTATCCTTCCACTGTTGACATCATAGAAACGCATCAGCAGTTTCACCAGCGTGGTTTTTCCGGCACCGGTCGGTCCAACGATGGCGATTTTCTGTCCCGGCTGTACCTGTTCAGAAAAATCTTTGATAATGATCTGATCAGGCCGGTAGCCAAAGCTTACATGTTCAAAGGTTACGTGTCCTTCCACACCATTTTCCAGTGTCACCGGATGTTCCACCGTCTGTTCTTCTTCCTCTTCTTCCAGGAATTCAAAGACACGCTCGGAAGCTGCGGCTGCGGACTGCATCATGTTGGTAACCTGTGCGATCTGCTGTACCGGCTGGGTAAAGTTTCGAATGTACTGGAAGAAAGACTGAATATCACCGACTTCAATAGCTCCTTTGATAGTCATAAAGCCACCGAGAAGAGCTACCATTACGTATCCGATATTACCTACAAACTGCATGATCGGCATCATCATGCCGGAGAAAAACTGTGATTTCCAGCCGGATTCATATAACTTTTTATTCGTCTCCTCGAAAGTGGCCATCACAGCATCTTCCTTATTAAACGCTTTTACAATATTTTGTCCGGCATAAACTTCTTCCACCTGCCCATTCACATCACCCAGATATTTCTGTTGCTGCCGGAAGTATTTTTGTGACCGTTTCATCACCTTGCTGATAATAAACATCGAGCAGGGCAGAATCAGCAGTGCACATAAAGTCATCCATACATTAATGCTAAGCATCATGATAAATACACCAATCAACGTTGTAACGGAAGTAATCAACTGTGTAATGCTCTGATTCAACCCCTGCTGCAGGGTATCCACATCGTTGGTAATTCTGGAGAGCACCTCTCCGTATGTCCGGCTTTCATAATATTTCATCGGCAGTCTGTTCATTTTTCCGGAAATATCTTTCCGCAGAGAATAACTGACATCGTTGGAGATTCCCGTCATGATAAATCCCTGCACAAAGGAAAAGGCTGCACTGCACAGATACAGTCCCAGTGTCCACAACAGAATTTTTCCGATTTTATCAAAATCAATCCCTCCGGTTCCGTTGACCTTTGCCACCAGACCGTTAAACAGTTCCGTGGTCGCTTTACCAAGAATCTTTGGTCCCACAATATTAAATACCGTACCGACAATGGCGAAAATCATCATGCCAATCAGACGAATCTTATACTTACTCATATAACGCAGCAATTTTTTTACTGCTCCGGAGAAATCCTTTGCCTTTTCTCCATTCATTCTTCCCCGTCCCATAGGTCCCCGGGAGGGACGTCTGCTATTTTCACTCATAATCCAGTTCCTCCTGTGACAGCTGTGAACGTGCAATCTGCTGATATACCTCGCAGGACTGCAGAAGTTCTTTGTGCGTTCCCATACCGACAACTTTACCCTCATCCAGTACCAGAATCCGGTCAGCATGAAGAATCGTGCTGATACGCTGTGCAACGATCAGGGTTGTGGCTTCTTCGGTTTCTTCTTTTAATGCTTTTCGAAGTGCCGCATCTGTCTTAAAGTCCAACGCAGAAAAACTGTCATCAAAAATATAGATTTCCGGCTGTTTTGCAATGGCTCTTGCAATCGACAGCCTCTGTTTCTGACCACCGGACACATTGCTTCCTCCCTGTGCGATCGGGCTTTCCATACCTTCTTCTTTCTGCTCGATAAACTCTGTTGCCTGAGCAATGGCTGCTGCCTTCTCCAGTTCTTCTCTGGTCGCATTCTCTCTTCCATAACGAAGATTAGAATCGATGGTGCCGGAAAACAGCACACCTTTTTGCGGTACGTAACCGATCCGTTCCCGCAGATCTCCCAGTTTCATCTGCCGGATATCCACGCCGTCCACCCGGACACTTCCTTTGGTCACATCAAAGAAACGCGGAATCAGATTCACCAGAGTACTTTTACCACTTCCGGTACTTCCGATAAAGGCAACGGTTTCTCCTTTCCTTGCTTCAAAGGTAATATCGGACAGCACTTCTTCTTCCGCTCCCGGATAAGCAAAGCTTACATGATCGAAGACTACCGTTCCTTTCTCCTTTTCTTCCGGTTTTACACAGTTTTCAGGATCTTCAATAGAAAGTGGTGTATCCAGTACTTCCAGGATACGATTGGCAGCCACACCTGCACGGGGCAGCATAATAGACATCATCGTGATCATCAAGAACGACATGATAATCTGCATCGCATATTGGATAAATGCCATCATATCACCCACCTGCATATTACCGGCATCGATACTGTGTGCACCGGTATAAATAATCAGTACACTGATCCCGTTCATGATCAGCATCATCAGCGGCATCATAAAAGTCATCGTACGATTGACAAACAGGTTGGTCTTCGTCAGTCTCTGATTTGCTTCTTCGAACCGTTCTTCTTCATGTTTTTCCCGGCTGAACGCACGAATCACCGGAATACCGGTCAAGATCTCACGGCTGACCAGGTTCAGACGGTCGATCAGATCCTGCAGCTTTTTAAACTTCGGCATAGCAACTCCGAAGAGGACTGCCACCAGAATCAGAATCGCTGCTACTGCGATGCCCAGGATCCATGTCATCGCTGCATCTGTGTGCAACACTTTCAGAACACCGCCAATACCAAGGATCGGCGCATATAAAACGATACGGAACAACATGGTATATACCATCTGTACCTGCTGGATATCATTTGTACTTCTGGTGATCAAAGATGCAGTGGAAAAGTTATCCATCTCCTGACTTGAAAAAGATAATACCTTTCTATACACCTTATTTCTCAGATCATGACCAAGTTTCGCCGCGATCCTGCTGGAAAAGAACGTTACACAGACAGAAGCGATCATGATCAGTGCTGCCAGAAGCAACATCTTAATTCCGGACCACAGCACATACTGCATCTGAATCTTGTCCAGATCTTCGCCCATTTCCTGATACTCATTTTTCAGATACCGAATGGCTCCCTGGGTTACGATAGATTCCGGCATACCATCCAGTTTTTCTGTCATTTGTTCCATTATCTGCCTTCTCACCTCATCCGGAAGCTGTGCGATTGTCTCCGGCACATCCGCACCGTTCGGAAGTTGCATCTTCTCTGCCAGAGCATTCTGTGTATCTGGCTGCTGCAGACTGCTTACTGCCAGCATCGACTTTCCGAATATAGTATTCAGAGAATCTCTTTCTTCTTCTTTCAGTTTTTTATGGGTATATACCCCATCTTTCAACGTATAATATTCTTTGACTTCTTGCTGCTGATCACTGTCCATGAATAAAAACAGCTGATCCATGGAGCTTTCCCGGATCTGATCCGGCACACTGTTCGGAATACCACCCTGCTGTACACCCACATTGATAATATCCGAAGTGTACGATGGCAACGCCAGATCACAGAATGCCTGTCCGAACAGCAGTGCAAAAATCAGTACGATATAACGATAAGAACCTTTCAGTTCCCTAAACATTCGTAACATACCTATTCTTCTCCTTCTTTAAAATATCCGTAACTGTTCGCTATATTCACAGTTACAGGTAATCCTTAATCTCAGTACTTCCCGGCATTTTTTCCATATTCTCCTGCATCTGAAGGATCTGTTTTTTCAGATGATCTACCTCTTTCGGAGTCATTCCCTGAAGCATCACACTACCCACTTCTTTTCGGATCTTTTCCACTTCCCGGTGAATTTCTTTTCCGGAATCCGTTAGGTAGATTCTCTGGATCCGCTTATCCTTCGCATCAGCCACCCGGTAAATCAGAGCTGCTTTTTCCATTCGCTGCAGGGACACCGTCACCGTAGACGGTTTGATACACAGACGGCTGCAGATTTCTCTCTGGCTGAGTCCCTCCTGCCGATAAAGAATATCCAGCATCGGCATCTGCCCCGGGTGCAGATTCACATGTGAAAGCTGATGAAATATCTTTGTCGCATACACATGGAGCAATTTTATCATCAGAAAATCTACGGAATGTTCTTTTTCACTCATTCGATTTCTTCCTTTCTTATTAGTTAGTCAGCTAATGTTTCGTCGACCAACTAATAATATCACTTATTTTGCAGGATGCAAGAGTTTTTATAGTTTTTTTATATTTTTTCTGACAATAAAAACAGGAAACTCCTGAAACAGATGACCACACACCGTGTGTTTCTGTTTCAGGAGTTTCCTGTTTTTATTTCTGTTACTGATTCAGATTATGTGCTTTCTCATAAGCTGTGATCAGTTTCAGATTTTCAATTTCAATTGCATTCAGATATGAATTATCAAACTGATCTGCTGATACACTTGGCGTATACCAACTTTTGGATGCAAAATAATCTGCCAGATCATCCGACTTGAAAATTCTTCCGTGACGGGCATAAATCTCGTTTCTTGCGATACGCATCTGCCATTCGGAAAGACCGGTCAGATCTGTGTTGGTAAGATAACGGGTACTGCTGTCCGGTATCACGTAATCGCTGTTTCCGGTATCACTTGCAGTTTCTGCATCATTGACTTCCGCTTCCTTATGCTGTTCCTGAACCGCAGCTTCCTGAGTCGGTTCAGGCGTGACCTGCTGTGTCGGTGCTGCAGTCGTTTCTGCTTCCTGCGCCGGTGATGTTTCCTGGGTTGGCTCCGGTGTGGCTGTCACTTCGGGGGTTACCGTCTCCGGTTCTTTCACTGTTTCATCCGCAACTGACGCATCCTCACTCTCTTCTGTATCTTTTTCATCTCTGTCCTGAATCTTCTGCATATCTTCTTTCATCTGTTCATTCAGCTGCGGCACTTTTTTCGTATCTCCGCTTCCTGCACCTACCAGCTTTACAACACCAAATACGATAGCTACCACCAGAACAACGATAATAATTCCAAGAATAGCAAAAGTGATCTTCTCCTTTTTTTCTTCTCTTTCCCACTCTTCCTCATCATCGTCTTCATCGTCTTCCTGATGTTGCTCCATCTGATAACCATATCCCATTCCTTCTGTCATACGATTATCATATTCAGGTTCCGGCTTTTTCTTTTTGATGCGGGGCACTTTCTCTTCCTGTTTTTTATAAGAATCCTCATTTGCAGTCTCCTGCATCGGTTTCTCTTCTACCGGATGTCCACATGCCCCACAGAAACGATCCCCGTCCTCCAGACGGTTTCCACAATATTTGCAAAACATACTGTTTCCTCCATAATCTGTGTTGCTGTTTTCTCTTCTTACAGCATTCTCTCGTATGGAAAATTATATAACGAACTTTCCGAAAACACAACAGGCAAAAACTGTCTATCTTCTTACATTTTCCATACATTTTTGTCTGTGGTGGAAATTGCTACGGCACCGGCCTTCAGTGCAGCCACAATATCTTCTTTTTCGCTGATGAGTCCACCAGCGATTACCTGACATCTTACACTCTTTTTTATTTTTTCGATTACTCGCGGCATCAGCCCAGGAAGAATCTCGATCACATCCGGACGATACCCTGCTGTCTGTTTCTGAATATTATCATATGCCATGGAATCAATTACAAAAAAACGAAGCACAGTGAACATCCCCAGTTCTTTTGCACACTTTATAAGAGCTGGTTTCGTGGTAATGATACCATCGGCACGGGTATATGTCTTCAAAAATTCCACTGCTGCATCTTTTCCGCTTAATCCCTGAATCAGATCAATATGTACCACAGCGATTTTTCCCTGATCTTTGATCCTTTTTACGATCTCACTGATCGTACATACCGTTCCATATAGAACAAATACCATACCTACATCCATATTCAGGCACTCTTCCAGTCCTTTCTCGTCTTTTACTGCCGCAATCACCGGACAGTCTTCCAGTTCTTCCATTATTTTTCTCATATTTCTTCCTTCCTGTCAGGCACAGTAAGCTGCCCCTATCTGTTCCAGACACCAGTAATAATCTCTCACATCCACCTGTTCACCTGCATATATCGGATATTCCTGCAGCAGCTCCTTGCCAAGAAAATACTGCGCCACTCCAATCTGTTGTCCCTTTCGGACCGGAGCTTCCAGCTGTGGCGGCAACTGATAGTGAACTGTGATCTGTTCATCTTTCCGTAACAGCAAAGACAGATGCATCTGTTCTACATCGGATCCGTATTCCAGACTGGTCGTTGCCACTTCATCGATGGTCGTCCCCTGTTGCCGGCCATTCAGCACTGCGATCCGACCAAGATCTTTCTGTTCAAACACATCCCGATATTCATAATTGGTCAGCCCATATGTCATGAGTTTTCTGGTATCTTCCCACTTATATCCACGGTTATTCGGCCATCCGCATGCAAGCAGCGATACAATCAGAGTTTTTCCCTCCCATTGTAAAGCACCCACATAACAATATCCTGCATTTCCTGTAAATCCGGTTTTTCCCGTCAATGCTCCATCCATCATTCCAAGAAACGCATTATGATTGGTGCATTGATAAATCTGCGTCTTACTATAATTCCAGAATGTATAGGCAGGCATCTGCGTAATTGCAAGAAATTCCGCTTTTTTCGGAGACTCCATGATGCAGTATCGAAGAATTCTTGCCAGATCTTTTGCCGTTGTACTGTGGATCCCATTTTTATTCTCGGCATCCAGACCGTTCGGTGTAATAAAATATGTATCATCGCAGCCGAGTTCTCTTGCTTTCAGATTCATTTTTTCTGCAAATCCTTCTACTGATCCACCCACTTGCTCTGCAATCATTACAGCAGCATCATTATCTGAATTCAGCATCAGCGCATACAAAAGATCCTGCAGGTAAAACTGTTCTCCTGTTTTTGCACCCATATGTACTTTCGGCTGACTCGCTGCGTAGGCAGATACTGTAACCAGATCATCCATCCGTCCGTCTTCCAGTGCAAGAATACAGGTCATAATCTTTGTAGTACTTGCCATCGGAAGTTTCTGTTCACTGTTTTTAGAATACAAAACACGCCCGGAGTCTGCATCCATCAGACATGCCGAACGCGCATAAAGTTCTGATTCACTCAGCTGCATGCCATATCCTGTCATCGGTGTTCCCACCAGTGTCATAAGCAGCAGCAACAATCCCAGCTTTATTTTTCCCATATAGTATCCTCCCGTTTTTTATCACAGTTTTCCAAAGATACTATATGCATTTTTCTTT
>ERZ1036402.629-NODE-629-length-12470-cov-3.302698_pt1 | contig 12470 bp, 8 predicted proteins | sample MGYA00514216_ERZ1036402 | MGnify/ENA primary metagenome ERZ1036402 (study PRJEB33795, sample SAMN09464942) | human gut metagenome | host: Homo sapiens | place: USA: Stanford, California | collected 2016-11 | study: EMG produced TPA metagenomics assembly of the...
GAATTAAATTCTTTGTTTTTTTGCCGGAAAATAGTTCCATATGCAATGAGTCGATTTTTACAGATTTCATTCTACTTTTCCTCCCATACAATACGCGTATAATGCATCTATGGTAACATGGTCGTCCAGACACACTTCTCCAACGATTTTTCCCATATGCATAATCAGAATCCTGTGACATACCTCCACCAGTTCCTCCAGCTCTGATGACACAAAAATACTGGATATTCCTTTTCTGGACTGCTCCCACATAATCTGGAAAATCTGTTGTTTTGCTTTTACATCTATTCCTCTGGAGGGCTCATCGTACATCATAATCTTGGGAGCTGTATTCAACCAGTTTCCAATAATTACCTTTTGCTGGTTGCCGCCGGAAAGAGAGCTTACCGGGGCCATCAAATCCGGAATTTTAATCTGTAAATCCCTAATCTGTCTCTCTGAAAATTCTTTTCTGGTTTTTTCATTTATCACATGGCGCTGTGTCATCTTATCCATACTGGCATAGCAGAGGTTATCACGGATGGAATGAATCAAAATCACCCCCTGTGTTTTTCTCTCTTCCGGCGTCAGCCCCAGCCCCATCTGCATCATTCCGATGGGACCGGCATTTTTGGGAGCAGTTTTCTGGTCCACCAGGATTTCACCGCTGTCGTAAGGGTCTGCGCCAAATATACAGCGCAGCAGCTCTGTACGGCCGGACCCCAGCATTCCTGCAATTCCTAATACCTCTCCCTTTCTCAGCTGAAAGGATACGTCCTGGAACTTCCCCTTGCGGGTAAGGTGTTTTACATCCATGATGATTCCATCCTGTACCTTAAGGTCTCCGGGTCTTTCCTTGATTTCCACATCACCGAACATCATAGTAATGATATCCTTGTGCTGCAGCGAACTGATTGGCTCTGTTCCTATGTATTTTCCATCCCGCAGTACTGTAACGCTGTCTGCAATCTCCCACAGCTCCTGTAGCCTGTGGGAGATGTAGATAATGATTACATCCTGCTTTTTTAACATCCGTATTGCCTCAAACAGCTTCTGGGTTTCATTGGCGGCCAGAGCCGATGTGGGCTCATCCAGCATAAGCACCTTCGGTTTAAAGCTCATGGCCTTGGTAATTTCCACCACCTGGCACTGCCACATACTGAGCCTGAACACTTTTTCATGGGGGTCAATATCTACGCCCATTGCATGTAGCAGCTCTCCTGCCATCTGATACGTCCTCTTCCAGTCTACCAGACGTCCCTTCTTCGGAAGACGTCCCAAAAATATATTTTCCGCCACTGAGAGATGGGGAACCAGACTCAGTTCCTGATATACAGTGGCGATTCCCTTGTTCAGTGCTTCCACCGGTGTACTGAAATGCAATTCCTCATCATCCAGATAAAAATGTCCGCTTGTGGGCTGAATGGCGCCTGCAAATACTTTAACCAGGGTTGATTTTCCCGACCCGTTCTTTCCGATAAAGGCATGGACTTTTCCGCTGTTAAAGGATACAGTGACATCATCCAATGCTCTTGTTCCCGGATAATCCTTTATAATCCCTTCCGTTCTCAAAATGCTCATGGCATACTCCTTATTCTTACCGGTACCGAACCCAGCTACATTTTGGATTTAAGGTCTGACATAAAATCATCCAGCTGCTTTGTATCGCCGCGCCTTAACGGTATACCTTCCACAATCACTGTCTTTCCCTGGTCCGCCACATCCTTTCCTTCAATGGACTGAACCAGAGTCTCAACCGTCTTATATCCAATCTGAAACGGGTCCTGTCCTGTGACGGCCTGAAGAATATCATTATCTGCTTTCAGCAAATCCACAATCTGTTCAGACGCGTCGGTACCGAATACAAAAGTCTTGCCTGCCTGTCCTGCATTTTCCACTGCCATAACAGCACCGATGGTTCCGCCGTCGTTGGCAGCAAACATGATATCAATATCCGGGTTGGCGGCCAGCATGTCTCCTGCCTTTGCAATGGCTGTATCCTGGAGCCATGCATCCTGGTTGGAAACAATCTCATAGTTTACCCCGCCCTCATCCAGGGCAGCAAGGAAGCCGTTGACCCTCTCTGCTGAGGTTTCCGGAATTTGAGTCTTAAACTGAAGGATTCCCAGCTTAATTTTTTCATCCCCATATTTTTCCTTAATAAAGTCCACCGCAATCTCGCCAGTCTGTTTACAGAAGGCATAATTATCCGAGGTATAGGCTGCTATGGAAAAAGGGTATGAGTCCATGGCTGTATTGGCCACACAGATTTTGACCCCTTTATCGCTTGAAACCTTAAGTGCCTCCGGAGAAATCGTTGCGGACAGAGGGGAGATGGCGATGCCTGCGACTCCTTGTGCCGTATATGTATTTACCAGCTCAGTTTCTTTCATCTGGTCATTTGTGACATTGGAAAGCTGGATTTCATACCCCAGATCCTTTGCAGCAGCCTCATATCCTGCCGACATCAGCTTAAAAAACTGGTCTTCCTGGAACACAATACCTGCAATTGACTTCCCTGCACCAGACGTATCTGTCTGCTCTTCCCCTTCTCCGGCCTTCTCCTTCTGACCTTTCTCTGCCTGTCTTGTCTCCTGGGCAACGGTTGTTCCCTCTGCTGTCTTGGCTGCCCCGTCTCCATCCATGCTGCACGCACCCAATACACCGGCCATTCCTAATATCATTGCTGCTAACGCTATCTTCCTCATAAAGCTTGCCTCCTAATATCATTACATAGTTTTTGTTTTCATTTAAATGAGCTCATTCATTTATGTTCTTACTATATCTTATTTTATTCCCCAAATCTTCTTTACTTTTGATATTTATTGTTTTATATTGATATTTAGACAAAAAGAACCGGATAATTGGGCAGGGAAAGGAATTTCACTTATGCAAATTTCGGCTAAAAATGTAAATACTCCATCTGTATTCCCCATGGATTGCGAGGTCTATTACTCAATCCGTACACTGATTGATGCAAATGAATACCCACAGGTCCATGATTTTTATGAAATCATACTAGTAACTGAAAATTCACTGGATATTTTGTTAAATAATGACCGAATCAAACTTGGGCAGGGAAATCTGCTTCTTATCCGTCCCGGTGATATCCACACCAAAATACAGACCGGGGACTCTGTACATATTAATCTGGCCTTTCCGGCTTATACGGTAAATTCTCTTTTTGGTTACCTTTATAACTCTCAGGCCCCGCGCAAAGAACTGTTTGCTGGTTCCCACTCCCCGATTGTCCGGTTAAGCACCATTGACACGCTGATGATCCAAAATCGTCTGTCCTTTCTTAACCAGCTGTCATCTTCTGATATGGAGGAAAAAAATACCCATCTCAGAGCAATCCTTATTGACATTATGTATTCCTATATCATTCCTGAATTGGAAAAACAAAAAAGGTCCTCAGATGCCTCCAATCTGCCGGCCTGGCTTGTTTCTGCACTGGAGGGATTATCCAATCCCAAAAACCTGACCATGGGGATGGATTATCTTGTCCGCCAGACACAGCGTTCCCCGGAACACATCTGCAGAATGTTCCGTAAGCATCTGGGAATCACCCCCTCTACCTACATCAACGGAAAACGGCTTAACTATGCTGCTAATCTTCTAATACACACAGATATGGAGATTGTAGACGTAATATATGAAAGCGGCTTTCAGAGCATTAATTATTTTTATCATCTGTTTAAAAAAGAGTACGGCATCTCCCCTGTAAAGTACAAAAAGATCCATCTGGTCCAGAAACTATAGAACATGTGCCCGCCGGGCACGCAAAAAGGCAGCCTCCACATCTGCAACTGATATGGAGACTGCCTTCTTTTATTTCATTTATAACTGCAATTAGACCGGATAAGCCTTGCTGTCCTTGTCGGCAGCACTGCTGTCCACCTTGGTCTGCTGGGCAGCCCTGTACTCGAAGAAATCCTTGGCCACTGCCGGGAACAGCGCATAGCTGAGAACATCCTCATCCTGCTGCTTCCACTGCGCGCATTCCTTCTCAAACTGAGGAAGCTGAGGAGCAATCAGGTCGGCAGGACGGCAGGTAATGGGTGTCTCGTCGCCGATAATCTTTTTCTGCACTTCCGGATTAAAGGGCTTAACTGTCTGGCCGAATTCACCAAGCATGATTTTCTTGGATTCCTTCGGAACCATCTTATAGCGCTCGCCCATGATAACGTTCATAACAGCCTGTGTACCCACAATCTGGGATGACGGTGTAACTAACGGAGGCTCGCCGAAGTCCTTACGCACTCTCGGAATCTCCTCCAGAACCTGGCGGTACTTGTCTTCCTGTCCGGCCTCTTTTAACTGGCTTACCAGGTTGGACAGCATTCCGCCCGGCACCTGATACTGAAGGGTCTTGATATTAACTCCCAGAACCTTCGGGTTCAGAAGGCCGCTCTTAAGGGCCTGCTCACGTATAGGCTGGAAATGGTCTGCAATCTCAGCCAGCAATGTCTGGTCATAGCCGGTGTCATATGGGGTGCCGCGGAAGGTCTCCACCATAACCTCAGTGGCCGGCTGGCTGGTTCCCAGAGCCAGAGGCGACATGGCGCAGTCGATGATTTCACATCCTGCCTCTACTGCCTTTAAATAAGTCATGGAAGCAACGCCTGATGTGTAGTGGGTGTGCAGGTCGATAGGAAGGCTTGTTCCTTCCTTCAGCGCCTGTACCAGCTCTGCTGCCGCATATGGTGTCAGCAGACCTGCCATATCCTTGATACACAGGGAGTCAGCGCCCATGTCCTCAATTCTCTTTGCAATATCCTTCCAGTAATCCAGGGTATAGGCATCGCCCAGTGTATAGCACAGCGCAATCTGAGCATGTCCTTTTTCCCTGTTGGTAGCCTTTACAGCTGTCTCCAGGTTGCGGATATCGTTCAGACAGTCAAAGATACGGATGATATCAATACCGTTGGAAATGGACTTCTGTACAAAGTACTCCACTACATCGTCCGCATAGTGGTTATATCCCAGGATGTTCTGTCCGCGGAACAGCATCTGCAGCTTGGTGTTCTTAAATCCGTCTCTCAGTTTCCTCAGTCTCTCCCATGGATCTTCCTTCAGGAAACGGAGGCAGGAATCAAAGGTAGCGCCGCCCCAGCACTCAACCGCATGGTAGCCTACCTTGTCCATCTTATCAATAATGGGCAGCATCTGCTCTGTGGACATTCTGGTTGCGAGCAAAGACTGGTGGGCGTCACGAAGGACGGTTTCCACAATCTTCACTGGCCTCTTTTCTATCTCTGCCATAGTTATAATCCTCCTCGTTATGAGCATTTGGCGCCTGTCTTTAAGGCGCTTGTGCGATACATGCCGCCCGCGCCTGGCAGGTGCTTTCCCAGGCCAGGCGAAACGGCTGTCATTGTCAATATATTATGCCATTATACCCCAAATATTGCCATGAAGGTACCGGCCGCAACAGCGGTGCCGATAACGCCTGCAACGTTTGGTCCCATTGCGTGCATCAGCAGGAAGTTGGTCGGATCTGCTTCCGAACCCACCTTCTGGGATACACGGGCTGCCATAGGAACTGCGGACACGCCGGCAGAACCGATAAGCGGATTGATTTTTCCTCCTGTAATCTTGCAGAGGAGCTTGCCTAAAAGCACGCCGCCGATGGTGCCGAAGATAAATGCGGTCAGGCCCAGGGCAACAATCTTGATGGTGGTTACATTTAAGAATGCATCAGCGCTGGTGGTGGCGCCTACGGAAGTACCCAGCAGGATAACCACAATATACATCAGGGCATTGCTTGCCGTATCAGCCAGCTGCTTCACAACGCCGCTCTCACGGAACAGGTTGCCTAACATCAGCATTCCTACCAGAGGTGCTGTGGATGGCAGGATCAGGCATACCACGATGGTTACGATGATGGGGAACAGAATCTTCTCCAGCTTGGATACAGGACGAAGCTGTTCCATCTTAATCTTACGCTCTTTCTCAGTTGTCAGAAGCTTCATAAATGGCGGCTGGATGATTGGAACCAGCGCCATGTAGGAGTAAGCCGCAACCGCGATAGGTCCCATGATCTGGGTCTGTCCCAGCTTACTGCCCAGGAACAGGGATGTAGGGCCGTCCGCACCGCCGATAATGGAGATGGCCGCAGACTCCTTGCCTGAGAATCCTAACAGGATGGCGAAGAAATAAGCAGAGTAGATACCCAGCTGTGCGGCAGCTCCCATAAGGAAGCTGATTGGGTTTGCGATAAGGGGGCCAAAGTCTGTCATGGCTCCAACGCCCAGGAAGATAAGGGAGGGCAAAATGCTCCACTCATCCAGCTGGAAGAAGTACCACAGAAGTCCGCCTGTTCCGTTGGACGTCTGTTCCGGAGAATACATGATATCCGGATAAATATTAACCAGCAGCATACCGAATGCAATCGGAATCAGCAGCAGGGGTTCAAATCCCTTCCTGATAGCAAGGTATAAGAACACCAGGGCCACTACGATCATTACATAGTTGCCTGCTCCCAGATGGAAAAACGCCATCTGGTTCAGCAGGTTGTTAATTATATTGCCAAAATCCATAATGTTCCCTCCATAATGAATCCCACATTGCTATGGGCTCATCTCTATAATTAGTTCAGAGTAGCTAATACCGCGCCGGATTCAACGGAATCGCCGGTGGACGCATTAATGCTGGCAATGGTTCCGTCCTGAGGAGCCACGATGTCATTTTCCATCTTCATGGCTTCCAGAACCAGGATTACGTCACCCTTCTTCACAGCCTGTCCTACCGCTGCCTTAACAGCCACTACCTTGCCAGGCATAGGTGCGGATACGCTGACAGAGCCTGCTGCGCCTGCCGGAGCTGCTGCAGGAGCAGGAGCTGCTGCTGGTGCTGCCGGGGCTGGTGCTGCAGGAGCTGCTGGTGCTGCCGGGGCTGCTGCAATGCCGGATACAGCGCCTTCTTCTACGGTTACTGCATATGCTTTACCATTAACTGTGATTGTATAATTCTTCATGATTTCAATTCCTCCTGAATGAAAATAGTTATGGAACGTTTCCCGTCCTCTTATCTGCCTTTAGACCTCTGTACACGGCGGATGGAACGAACCACCAGTCCGTTAGAAGAAGTTCCCTCATATGCTGCGATGGCTGCCGAAATCACTGCCACCAGCTCGGCGTCGCCCATCAGGTCTTCGCCTGCCGCAGGTACAGGTGCTGCCGCCTTAACCGGTGCTGGTGCAACTGGTGCTGGCGCTGGCGCTGCCTTTTCCTTCTGGCCTGTCTCCCACTTGTGAATGAACTTAAAGCAGGCAATCAGCAGGCTGATGAATATAAGGACTGCAAACACGGTGCCGATACCGATTACCGCATATACGGTAGCTGTTTCCATCAGCTGCCCGATGGTCTTGCCCTCTTCTTCATTTGAAGCAAGCTCAGTGAATTCCGCATCAACTATCTGCTGGGAAATCATATTCAGATTCATGACATACTGCATGGAACCTTCGGTGAATGCAACAGGCAGCATAACGGTATAGGTACCATCTGCCATCTGTACCACGCTTGCGTCTTCAATGTCAATGCTTCTGACTTCCCCCAGTTCCTTTCTTGCATTAATCTGCTCTTCACAGATGGCTGCCATAACTGCATTGCCCTGGGCTTCCGACATGACCTTCTGTGCAATCAGCCCATCCGTGCTGACGCCCAGAGACTGGACCGCTGTCAGCTTGGCATACTCTGCCATCATATCATCTACAGGAGTTCCGTCCGTGGCAATCCGGGGAGCTGTCCCGGCTTCATCCTGTTTTGCTGAGCAGGCTGACAGGCTCAACAGGCAGGCGGCCATCAGAACTGCTGCTGCCACTCGTTTCATTAATCGTCTCATATACCTGTCACCTCTCTTTAAACCGTGCCATGCTTCTTAGACGGACGGTCCTCTCTCTTTGTGAACAGCATTTCAAAGGCTGCGATTACCCTCTGACGGGTCTCCCCTGCCTTAATTATATCATCTACATATCCTCTCTTGGCTGCTGCTACAGCGCTGGACTGAAGTGTGGTGTACTCTGCTGTCTTTTCATTGATGAGTGCGGCGGCATCACCGGATGCGGCGATTTCCTTTGCATACATAATCTTAACTGCCTCAGACGGATTCATCATACCGATGACAGCACCAGGCCATGCATATACCACGTCAGCACCGATGGACTTGCTGCCCATGGTCAGGTATGCGCTTCCGAATGCTTCCTTAACAATTACTGTTACCTTTGGAACGCTGGCATTGGCATAAGCATAGGTAAGGCGTGCGGCTGCCTTTGCAATCCTTCTCTCGCTGCACATCTTGGCCTTGTAGCCCTTTACGTTCACCAGTGTGAGTACAGGAATATTGAATGCGTCGCAGAAATGAATGAAATCAGTTGCCTTGTCGCAGCCCTTGCCGGACAAGACAGGCTCAAATGTTTCCTTCTTCTCTCCGTTCTCATAGATTTCCGTACGGTTAGCCACACATCCGATGGTTGTCCCGTTGAGGCGGATGAAACCGGTCACCATGGAAGGTTCATAATTCTTCTTAACCTCCATGAAGAAGCTGTTATCGGATATCAATGTCAGGGCCAGGGCCGTGTCACCGGTGCATCCCTCGATATTATCGCAGATACGGTTTAAGTCATCCTGGCACTCTCCGTATGACATATCATCCTCGTTGTTGGCCGGAAGAATGGAAACCAGGGTGCGGATCTGAGCGATAATGGAAGACTCATCTCCTGTGAAATCTGCCAGTCCGGATTCCCTGCTCTGGAAATCTGCGCTGGAGGTATCACACTTCTCTTTATAATTGCCGTCAATGGCGTTAGGTGAATTAACAAACAGTTTGCCGGACTTCTCTTCCATGAAGGTGAAATCTGTGATGCCGGCAGATACTGCCATGCCGCCGCCGCAGGTTCCAAAGATTGCTGTTATCTGAGGAATCACGCCGGAAGCCATGGTCTGGCTTAAGTACAGCTTGCCGAAGCCGTCCAGGGCATCGGTCGCCTCCTGAAGACGCAGACCTGCACAGTCTACCAAACCGATTACAGGTGCTCCCATCTTCATAGCCATGGAATAGATGTTGCAGATTTTCTTTGCATGCATTTCGCCCATGGAGCCGCCTAATACAGACGCATCCTGGCTGTATACATACACCAGGCATCCGCCGATGGTACCGTAGCCGGTAACCACACCGTCAGCGGGGGTCTCCTGCTCAGTCATGTTAAAGTCAGTGCTTCTGGCCGTTATATAGGCTCCGACTTCAACAAAACTGTTCTCATCAAGCAGGGCTGCTATGCGGCTGCTTGCTGAAGTTTGTGCTGAATTACTCATTTTCCAGTCCTCCATCATTCATAAGTTTAACAATATCTAAGCAACGGAAAACCCATTCTCAGGCCCGTCGCAAAAAAAAGCAGAAATATTGCCACATACAATTATAATAATAAATTTGTCAAATAGCAAGCTCTTTTCCACTAAAAAGGTGAAAATATTAACGAAATTCAAGATTCGCAAATACGAAAAGAGCTGTGGCTTTCACGAAATATGTGAACCGCCGCAACTCTTTTTTGTCACAAACCCATTATTTACTTAACCCATGGAAAAAAACTTGTCATGAATGACCTGTACGGCCTTTTCCGCATCCTTTTCATCCACCAGTACGGATATCTTAATCTCGCTGGTGGATATCATGTTGATATTAATGTTGGCGTCGTAGAGAGCCTCAAACAAGGTGGCAGCCACGCCAGGATGATTAATCATGCCCGCTCCCACCACGGAAACCTTGGCAATATGGCTGTTGGTCTCCAGACGGCCAAAGCCAATGGACTCCTGATGCTCCTTCAGGAGCACGGAAGCCGCCTCCAGGTCGGACTGGGCAACGGTAAAGCAGATGTCCTTGCCCTCCTCATGGCCGATTCCCTGTAATATGATGTCCACGTTAATGTGGTTCTGGGCCAGCAGGGAAAACACCTTAAAGGATGTGCCAATCTCATTGGGCACCCCTATCAGGGCAATCCTTGCGATATTAACATTCTTAGCCACACTGCTGATATATGATTTCTCCATGCGTTTTGCAACCTCCTTCACCTTTGTACCCGGATGCCCTGTAAAGCTTGAGAGCACCTCCAGCTTCACATTATATTTCTTTGCCATCTCCACGGAACGGTTGTGGAGCACCTGGGCCCCCAGGGTAGCCAGCTCCAGCATCTCATTGTAGGTGACCTCATCCAGCTTCCTTGCGTCCTTCACGATTCTGGGGTCAGCCGTATATACCCCGTCCACATCCGTGTATATCTGGCACAGGTCCGCCCGAAGGGAGGCAGCCAGCGCAACCGCGGACGTGTCAGATCCGCCTCTGCCAAGGGTGGTGATATCCTCATAGCGGTTGATTCCCTGGAATCCCGTGACAATCACGATTTTCTTCTGATTCAGCTCTGTCTCGATGCGCTCCGTATCCACCTTCTTGATTCTGGCATTCCTGGCCACGGTATTGGTAACCATTCCCGCCTGCCATCCGGTCAGGGAAATAACCGGATATCCCAGCGCCTCCACTGCCATGGCGCAGAGGGCCACGGACATCTGCTCCCCGGTGGACAAGAGCATATCCATCTCCCGGTTGGAGGCAAGGGGATTGATCTCATTTGCCTTCTCAATCAGCTCGTCGGTGGTATCCCCCTGGGCAGACAGCACTGCCACTACCTGGTTGCCGGCTTTGTATGTATCCGTGATAATTTCAGCCACATGGCGCAGCCGGGCGGCGTCAGCCACAGAGGTTCCTCCGAATTTCTGTACAATTAAGCCCATATGTTATTCCTTTCGTCCATACATTGTATCCCGCCAAAAAGCGGCGGCCCCAAAGGCCGCCGCCAGCAAGCGCTTATATTTAAATATTTTACACGCTGGATTTTGTTTGTCAACTGAATCCGGCCTTAACTGTTATTTCTCCAGGTTCTTCCACTTAAAGTTGGGAACCACATCCGACCACTTGCTGATGCCGATGATTGGCTTTGCAAATTCAGTGGCCTCCAGGGTGGCGTTCTTCTTGTCGATATCCCGGAATACCTGCCATATCTTCTTGCGCTTGGTAGCCACAATCAGATTGGGCTGGTTCATGTCGCACTCCCACAGACCGAATTTTAATCCGTCCTTTGCCTCGGAGGGCGCGTCTACCTGACGGCTGACCGTGTAGGCGTCAATATATGGGTTGCTGTCCACCAGGTAATAGGAGTAAGCATAGGCCGCCGCCTGAATCTCCGGAATGTTTCCCCTGGTAGGGCTGTAGGATGTGAAGCCCTGCTCCGTAAGGATGATGTGGCGCACATTGCCTGCGGGCGCCCTCAGGGTATCCTGTACAAAGTAATCTGTCAGCACGTTCAGATTGGCAAAATTGATGACCGGTGAGTTAAAGTCATTTGTGAACAGCCCTGTGGACTGCGGATCATCCCAGAATTCCGGCTCTGTCATGGGGCATGGATATGGATGGTAGGCCAGACCCCAGTCCATCTGTCCCTGGGTGTTGGCTATGGAGTTAAAGCTGTCCACAATCTCCTTGCCTCCGTACTTAAGCTTGCCGTCAATCTCGTTCATCCAGTTATAGTCCAGTGAAAAATATACCCGGTCGTTGGCATTGGTGCTCTTGATAGCTGTGTAGATGACCCGGAATGCCTTCTGGTATGCCTTCACATAATTCGTCAGGTCCATGGGCCCCATGTAATTCCACTGCTGGTTGTTAATCTCGTTGCCGATAATCCAGTTTGACACCTTGCCGTAATTAGGATTGTCGCCGCTGTAATGCTGGGCCAGGAAGGACGCGATTGCCTTGGTCTGGTCAAATCCGGCCTCGGTCTCCGCGTTGAACATGTAATAAAATGCATTGGAATTCTTCTGTGTGCCCGGATACACCAAATCCGGCGTATTGGGATTCCAGTCATTAAGCAGGATAACCGTAACCGTCATCCCCTTGTTGGACAGCGCGCTGATGGTCTTGTCATAAGCGTCCACCACGCCTTTGTTAAAATGGTACGTCTTTCCGTCATACTGGTAATCAATTCCGGTTCCCATAATCTGGGAAAATGCGATATTGGTGGTCACATGCTTCACGCCCAGGTCAAAGGCGTCGCTGAGCATGTCAATCTCAATCACAAGACCCTTCTTAGTCAGAGGGTCATTAAAAGGCGTCTGGTTCTTAGCAATCAGCTCCGGGTTGGTTATGTAATGGGGCTGGCTGACCTTGATGAACTTAGTTCCGTCAAATACAGCCAGGACAAACCGGCTGTAAAGCTTATCCTGCGGTGTGCCCAGGTTCAGGGGCACGCTTACCGAGGCAGCGCTTAAGGCAGGTGAGGAAGCAATGAAATTGCTGCGGCTTCCCAGCTCTTCCTCGTAAGGCTGCATCTCAAAGACGTAGATGTTTCCGTCTGTTCCCGTCACATCCCCGCTGCTGGAAAATCCAATCTCAACGTTCTGTTTATCTCCTGAAATCTTACAGGAGGTAATCTGGCCTGCCACTCC
>ERZ1036402.630-NODE-630-length-12453-cov-3.895225_pt1 | contig 12453 bp, 10 predicted proteins | sample MGYA00514216_ERZ1036402 | MGnify/ENA primary metagenome ERZ1036402 (study PRJEB33795, sample SAMN09464942) | human gut metagenome | host: Homo sapiens | place: USA: Stanford, California | collected 2016-11 | study: EMG produced TPA metagenomics assembly of the...
AAGACAAAAGGACTGCTGGCAGCGTACGGAATGGTGCTGCCGGCATTCCTGGTGGTAATGCTGACGGTCGCTTATCCGATCGTATCCGCAGTGATCCAGAGTTTTCAGGATGAGGATACCGGCGCATTTACCACAGCAAACTATACCTACTTTTTTACCGAAACCGCACAGAGAAACAACCTGCTGTACACCCTGTTTGTCGTCATCGTGACGGTTGTGATCGCCATTGTGCTGGCGTATCTTCTGGCACTGTATCTGCGGTTTGTCAAATCCCGGATCTCGAGAGCCATCGGCATGCTGTATCTGCTTCCGCGATTTGTACCGACCATGTGTGCCGTGTATGCGATGATCACGATCATCCGTGATTCTGGACTGATCAACCGGATCGGTCTGCTGTTCGGACTGGACATCAAGCTGGGGCTGATGTATCATGCAAGTGGTATCATCGTGATGAATATGTGGTTTAACATCCCGTTTGCAACCATGATGATCGCCGCAGGACTGGGAGCGATCCCGGATTCGATCATTGAGGCATCGAGAGACAGCGGTGCGGGAAGATGGAAAACCTTCACCAGCATGATCCTGCCACTGTCCATGAAAGATGTGGTGGTGGCATCCACGTTTGTATTTATGTCCAATGTGGGTTCCTTTACCACTCCGTACCTGATGGGCGGCAACTCACCGAAGATGCTCGGTATCGCTCTGTACGATCAGTTTAACAAATATCTGTCCTACAATCGTTCCGCAGCACTGTCTGTGATCATGTTCCTGATCTGTTCAGTGTCTGCAGCAGTTTATATCTATACAAATCTGAAAGAAAAGGACTGGGAAAAATAATGGGAGAGACTATGATAACCGCCCATTCCGGAGCGGACGGAACGAAAGAAAACAGTCTGGAATTCGTAGCGTATGCGATGCAGACAGGAGCCGATGCACTGGAAGTAGATGTACGGATGGGAGAAAACGGAATTCTGATTCTGTCCCACGATAAGACAGATGAAGATGCGGTACGTCTTGCTGATGTATTCCGTATGATGGGAAAATATCCGGGGATGCGGATCAACTGCGATCTGAAAGAGTGTGGGCTGGAAGTGGCGGTTCGTCAGCTGGCCCTGATATCCGGACTGAAGACAGAGCAGATCCTTTATTCCGGAAGTGTCCGTCCGGTTCCGGTGACAGAATCCTGTATCTGGAGAGATGTGGAAGTGTTCTGGAACATCGAGGAATATCTTCCGGATATTTATAAGGAACAAAAAGAGGATCTTCTTTTTGAACAGGCGGCATACAAAATCAGCAGAGCCTGCAGAAAATACGGAATACATACCGTGAATGTAAATGAAAAGATTGCCACAGAAGAATTTATCCGTGTGACCGGTGAAAATGATATTGATCTGTCCGTCTGGACCGTCAATGATGAGGAACGGTTCCGGGAGCTTCTGGGACAGGGCGTAAAAAATATAACAACAAGAAATGTGAAGATGGCATGTGAAGTCAGAAGCTGTGAAAAAAGCAGCTGATGACCTGAGAAAAGTCCGGAAACCGGAAAAATCACCGGTTATTTCCGGGCTTTTTTCGATTTGTGAGAACAATACCAAAAACACCTCGCGGGATATTATCAGTGAACGAATCAGAAACATACCAAAAAACTATGTTTATGGCGAAAATGAATTGACAAATGTACCTTCCTTTGCTAACATGATAAAGTATGATTGTTAAAAAATCAGGCCAAATAAGGAGGAGAAAGAGTAAAATGAAAAGATTCAAAAAACTTGTATCTGTACTTACTCTGACAGCGATGCTTGCAGCAAGTCTGACAGCCTGTGGCGGAAAAGATCCGGTTGCAGAAGATGACAGTACAGCAGGCACAACCACTGCCGACAGCAGTACAGCTACCACAGAGACTTCTGGTGACAGCACATTTACCTATGCCATCTCCGGGGACCCTACAGAGACTGTCAATGTTATTACAACATCTGACCGTTGGGGATTATCTACTGTAAAGATGATCTACTCCCCACTGTATATGAATAATGCCGATGGAATTAACTGGTTCCTGGCTACAGATTATAGCGTATCCGATGACAATCTGACCTATACATTTAAACTGAGAGATGATGTGAAATGGTCTGACGGTGAACCATTTACCGCAGATGACGTGGTATTCACATACGAAGCCATGGAACAGGAGGATAACCTTGGCTGGGCTTATTCTCAGCTGGTTTACGATCAGGGAACGGTAAAAGTGGAAAAAGTGGATGACTACACCGTATCTTTCACATTCCCGTTCGTAACACCTACGGCTATCGAGATGTTAAGTCAGATTTTCATTATGCCGGAGCACATCTACAAAGATGTCACAGATTTTGAGCATAACGATTACAACATGAACTCCGTAGGAACCGGTCCTTACAAACTGGTAGACTATCAGTCAGGCTCATATCTGAAATTCGAAGCAAACGAGAATTATTATAAGGGCGAACCATCAATCAAAAATGTTGTATTCCAGATTATCGAGAACGCAGACACAGCAATCCTTGCCCTGCAGAATGGTGAAGTAGATGCTTACCAGATGACACCGCAGCAGGTGAAAAAGCTGGATCTGGATGCAAGCAACCTGTCTACTTACTCCTACAGTGAAGGACGTGTTGGCTATCTGGAGATCAACTGCAATCGTGTAACAGATGAAAAAGTCCGTAAAGCACTGCTGTATGCTATGGACAGAAAAGCCATGGATGATGCAGCGTTTGAATCTTCTGAATATTATAGTATTCCGTATACTTTCCTGCCAACAAACAGCCAGTTCTATACAGAAGATGGTGTGGAAAAATACGAGCAGGATGTTGACAAAGCAAAAAGCATGCTGGAAGATGCAGGCGTAAGTGGTCTGAAGCTGAAACTTGGTTATATGTCCAGTGATGCGGTACAGTCCGCACAGGCTCTGCTGATTCAGGAACAGCTGAAGGAAGTTGGAGTAACCGTAGAACTTGCCGGCGGAGACGGAACAGCCATTGCAAACGCAATGAAGGATCCGGATAACGAGTACGATATGTATCTGGGCGGTTATATCATGGGTATTGACCCGGATACCTTCTCCAGCCTGTTTGAAAATGATGGTGCTTACAACTACATGCACTACAGTGGATACGATACCATCGATCAGCTGTTTGAGGAAGGTCGTTCTAAATTGGATGAGTCTGCAAGAAAGGGAACCTATGCAAAACTGCAGGCAGCTGTTCAGGATACAGGTGCTTTCTATCCGATCATTTCCAACAACAAGATCCTGGTTGTAAATAACAGAATCCAGGGTGTGGAAGATGCAGGACTTGTTCCGGTATATACCTTCGAGGATACTTCCAGTCTGAAAATTGCTGAATAAGTAATCATCAAAGATTAGACACTATTTATAATGAGGGCGGAATTCTTCTGAAACAGGCGAAGAGTTCCGCTTTTTGGGCTTAAGAATGAAAAACAAAAGGAGAAAAAGGTATGGCAAAGTATATTTTCAAACGTATTCTTACTGCGATCCCACTGATCATCGTGATCACAATCCTGTGTTTTTCTCTGATTCATCTGGCACCGTATGATGCAATTGATGCCATGACAACTCCAAAGATGTCTCCGGAGATGGTACAGATGATCCGTGAAAAATACGGCTATGATCAGCCGGTCTATGTGCAGTATATCCGCTGGCTGGAAGGAATCCTGAATGGAAACTTCGGCTATTCTATCGTGACAAAAACGAATATTTTCGATGAGCTGGCGACAAGAATCCCGAACACGATCAAGCTGGTGCTGCCGTCTTATCTGACGGCCTATGTGATCTCAATCGTGCTGGGCCTGGTGGCCGGTTCTCACAAAAACAAATGGCTGGACAAACTGATCGACGGGATCTGTTCCCTGTGGATCGCGATGCCGACTTTCTGGGTAGCGATGCTCTTTATCTATCTGTTCGGCTATAAACTGCGGATCCTTCCGATCCTTGGCATGCATACGGTAGGCGTGAATACCTTGTCTGATTTCCTGCTGCATTTTATCACACCGTATATGGTGCTGACACTGGCATTTATCCCGGACAATGTGCGTTATGTGCGTTCTTCCACGATCACACAGTACTCCGAGGATTATGTTATGGTACAGAAGGCATTTGGCGCTTCCAAAGCAGAGATCATGTTCAAACATGTCTGTAAGAACGTACTGCTTCCGGTTATCACAAAACTGGGTATGGCATTGCCAACGCTGGTAACAGGTGCGGTTATCACGGAAACCGTATTCAGCTGGCCGGGTATCGGACCGTATTTTATCAAGGCGGTACAGGGTATGGACTATCCGATTGTTATGATCGTTTTGATATTGTCTTCCACCCTGGTAGTCCTGGGAAACCTGCTGTCCGATATTTTATACTGCGTGACAGATCCGCGTATCAGAAAGATGGGGTAATCGTATGGCAATGAATCATTCTCAAAAAAAACGTCTGGAAAATGTCTGGGAGGCATTAAAACACGACAAAATCGCAATATTTTCTATTATCTTCCTTGCACTGATCCTGATATTATCCTTACTGGCTCCGGTACTCCCGCTGGAACCGAATAAAACCGATGTCGCTCATATGTTAGAGGCACCAAGCAGTACCCATATTTTCGGAACCGATGAAGTGGGTCGTGATTATCTGGCACGTGTTATCTACGGAGGCCGTGTGTCCCTGCTGGTCGGCGTGCTTGCCATGCTGATGAGTGTGACCATCGGTGTCACTGTTGGGATCCTTGCCGGTTATCTCGGCGGTATCATAGATGGTATCCTGATGCGGATCGTTGACATTCTGCAGTCCATTCCGTGGCTGATTCTGGTTACAGTTATCAGTATTTTCTTCAAACAGGGACTGGTGTCCATTATTATCGTGATCGGATTCTTCTCCTGGATGGAAATTGCCCGCCTGGTGCGTGCGGAGGTTATGTCCGTCAAAGAGAGGGAGTACGTCCTCTATGCGGACTTTGCCGGCGTGCCGTTATTTAAAATGGTACTCCGTCATCTGATTCCTTCGGTACTGCCGACGATCATCATCGCAGCGACCACCAGTATCTCCAATGCGATCATGACAGAGTCGTCCCTGAGTTTCTTAGGGATAGGTATTCAGGAACCGCTGTCTTCCTGGGGAAAATTACTGCAGAGTGCGCAGAGTAACCTGCAGAATGCCGTTTACATGGCGATCATCCCCGGTCTTTTGATCATGCTGACCATCTTTGCGTTCAACAAACTGGGCAATCTGCTTCGGATCTATGTAGATCCCCGTGTCATGGACGCAGGCAAATAGGAGGAGTGGAGATGAAAGAAAACAGAGTATTAACCATAGACAATCTGACTACTACGTTTGAGAGTCACAAACAGAAGATTCAGGCGGTGCGCGGTGTCTCCCTCCATGTGGATGAAGGAGATATTCTGGCTATTGTAGGAGAGTCCGGAAGTGGGAAAAGTGTAACCATGAAGTCGGTCATGGGACTTCTCGGAGAAAATGCAGATGTGCAGGCAAATCATCTGGAACTGCTGCAGAAGGATCTGCTGTCCATGTCTGAAAAAGAAAAACGGAAAATACGTGGAAAAGATATGGCAATGATCTTCCAGGATCCGATGACTGCCCTGAATCCGCTGAAAAAGATCGGGTATCATATGATCGAGGTACTCCGACGTCATCAGAACCTGAGCAAGGCAGAAGCAAGAAAAGTAGCTATCGATATGCTGGGAAAGGTAGGAATCCCGTCGGCAGAAAGCCGGATGGATCAGTATCCCCATGAATTTTCCGGTGGTATGAGACAGCGTGTCATGATCGCAATGGCACTGTGTTGCCAGCCGCGGCTGCTGATCGCCGATGAACCGACAACCGCACTGGATGTAACCATCCAGGCGCAGATTCTGCAGCTTCTCAAACAGTTAAATGAAAATGAGCAGATGAATATTATTCTGATCACCCACGATCTCGGGGTGGTAGCTTCTCTGGCGAAACGGATCGAAGTGATGTACGGGGGTCTGATCATGGAAGAGGGAACCACAGAAGAGATCTTCGAACATCCGACCCATCCGTACACGAGAGCACTGCTTCATGCGATTCCAAAATGTGAGAGCGGATGTCGGGAACGCCTCGAACCGATCCCTGGTATGGCACCGTCTCTGGCGAATCCGCCGGCGGGATGTCCATTTGTGACCCGCTGCCGGTTTGCATGTGAGGAATGTAAGAAAGGGATCCCGTCCATGCGGGCATATTCCGATACCCAGTCCTCCAGATGTATCTTCACAAAAGAAGAACTGGACGAGAAAGAGAAGAAAGAAGAGGAGAAATAATATGGAAACAAAAGAACAATATCTTCTGGAAGCGAAGAATCTGTCCAAGTATTTCCCGGTCAAAAATTTCTTCGGAAAACTGGTACAGGAAGTACGGGCGGTGGACCGTGTGAACCTTTCTATCAAAAAAGGAGAAACCTTCGGTCTGGTGGGAGAGTCCGGCTGTGGAAAGTCCACACTGGGACGTACTCTGATCCGTATGTATGAGCCGACCGATGGAATCTTAACCTACGACGGTCACGACATCACAAAGACAAAAGGTAAAGAACTCCTTGCATATCATAAAAGAATGCAGATTATTTTTCAGGATCCTTATTCTGCGCTGGATCCCCATCAGAATGTAAGAGAAATCATGGCTGAACCAATTGCTGTCTTTGAAAATCTTCCGGAAAAAGAGATGGATGAGCGGATCGTAAGCCTTCTTGAAAAAGTAGGTATGAAGGCAGACGATATGGAAAAATATGCCTATGAGTTTTCAGGCGGACAGCGTCAGCGTATCGGTATCGCAAGAGCCTTATCCGTCAATCCGGAATTCCTGCTCTGCGATGAGCCGATCTCCGCACTGGACGTATCGATCCAGGCACAGGTTGTCAACGTGCTGGAAGATCTGCAGCAGGAACTGGGACTGACTTACCTGTTTGTGGCACATGATCTGTCCATGGTGCGCCATATCTCCGACAGGATCGGTGTGATGTACCTTGGTAAGATCGTGGAGAGCGGAGAAAGCGATGAAGTGTATGACAATCCATGCCACCCATACACCCGGGCACTGCTGGCCTCCGTTCCGATCGCAGATCCCAAGCGGGCACTCAGTCTGGAACACTGCGGCATCGAGGGAGATCTTCCGAGTCCGTTGCATGTTCCGTCCGGCTGTCGTTTCCATACACGCTGCCCTTACGCGACCGATCAGTGCAGACAGCAGGAACCGGAACTGGAAGAGAGGACACCGGGTCATATGGTGGCCTGCTGGAAAAAATAAAAAGAGTGAGGAACAGATAGAAATATGCTTTCAAAAGAATATTACCGAACTTATGTCCAGATCCTGAAAGATGAACTGGTGCCGGCGATGGGATGTACCGAGCCTATCGCCATCGCTTATGCGGGAGCTGTTGCCAGAAAGACACTGGGAGCCCTGCCGGAGCGGGTGGAGGTTGCGGTCAGCCGAAATATTATAAAAAATGTAAAAAGCGTGGTTGTTCCCCATACCGGTGGACTGCGTGGAATCGAAGCCGCCGCAGCTGCCGGAATCGTGGCAGGAGATGCTGCGAAGGAACTGGAGGTCATCTCCCATGTGGAACAGGAAGACATCGAAGCGATGGGAACCTTCCTGAAAGAGGTTCCGTGCAGTGTCTGTGAGGCATCCTCTGATCTGATCTTTGATATTCAGATTACTTTATATCACGGAGAAGATAACGCGAGTGTACGGATCACCGATTTCCACACGAATCTGGTGCATGTGTCCAGAAACGGGGAGATTCTTCTGGCAAAAGAGATTACCGGAAAAGAAGAATCCGCACTGGCAGACAAATCGACGCTTACCATAGAAAAAATCTTTGCATTTGCAAAGGAAGTGGACCTTGCAGATGTCCGGGAAGTACTGGAACGTCAGGTTCGTTACAACATGGCGATCGCCGAGGAAGGGCTCTGTGGTAATTATGGAGCCAATATCGGAAAGGTCCTGTTGGCCACTTACGGCGATCAGGATGTCAAGGTGCGCGCCAAAGCCATGGCGGCTGCCGGTTCCGATGCAAGAATGAACGGCTGTGAACTTCCGGTAGTGATCAATTCCGGAAGCGGCAACCAGGGAATCACAGCTTCTGTCCCGATCGTGGTTTTTGCAAAAGAACTGCAGGTATCGGAAGAGACGATGTACCGGGCTCTGGTGATCTCAAATCTGGCAACGATCCATATCAAAGAAGGAATCGGCAGACTTTCCGCATATTGCGGTGCAGTAGGAGCCGGATGTGGCTGTGGCGCAGGGATCGCCTACCTGTACGGAGACGGCAAGAAAGAGGGCGAACATGCCATTGTCAACGGTCTTGCTATTGTATCAGGTATGATCTGCGACGGAGCGAAAGCATCCTGTGCAGCAAAGATCGCGTCCTCCGTAGATGCGGGAATCCTTGGTTACTTTATGTATAAGAACGGACAGCAGTTTATCGGAGGCGACGGTATCGTGAAAAAAGGCGTGGAAAATACGATCCGCTGTGTTGGTAAACTGGCATCTGAAGGTATGCTCGAGACAGACCGGGAGATCGTCCATCTGATGATCCACGGATAATACATACAGAAAAATAAGCTCCTTTTGCATGAAAAGAATGATTAGTTGCATGAAACCGAAATGCAAAGGGGGCTTTACTTTTTGGACAAAACGTGATAAAAGTATAGAGGAGTAACTATTCGGTAAGAATATCCTGTGAGTTCTTTTGACAGGAACTGTTGAAAGAACTCACAGGATATGCAGACAAAAATTCAGGGCTGTTTTAGAGAAAACAGCCCTTTTTGGGCGTTTTTCAGGAGGTAAAAAACATGACAAAGATTGACATTATTTCAGGATTTTTAGGAGCCGGAAAAACAACACTGATTAAAAAACTGCTTTCTGAAGCTTTAAAAGGCGAGCAGGTAGTGCTGATTGAAAATGAATTTGGAGAGATCGGTATTGACGGAGGATTCTTAAAAGACTCCGGTATCGAGATCCGTGAGATGAACTCCGGATGTATCTGCTGTTCTCTGGTAGGTGATTTCGGAACTTCTTTGAAAGAAGTGATCACAACGTATCATCCGGATCGTATCATCATCGAGCCGTCAGGTGTGGGCAAACTCTCTGATGTCATCAAAGCGGTAAAAGGTGTGGATGTGGACTGTGAGATCAGCCTGAACAGCTATACAACGGTAGCAGATGTAAACAAATGCAAAATGTATATGAGAAACTTCGGTGAGTTCTTCGAGAACCAGTTACAGTACGCAAGAACGATTATTCTGAGCCGTACCGATACACCGAAGGCTACCGAAGAGAAAGTAGCCAAAGCAGTCGCTCTGATCCGCGAAGTGAACAAGGATGCAGTGATCATCACCACTCCAATCGAAAAACTGGACGGTGCACAGATTCTGGAAGCTATGGAGCAGGGCAGAGAAGAAGACGAAGATTTCTGCCCGGTATGCGGTGGACACCACGATCATGAGCATCACCATGATGATGAGTGCGGACATGACCATGAGCATCATCATCACGACCACGATGACGAGTGCGGATGCGGACATGACCACGATCATGAGCATCACCATGACGGCGAGTGCGGATGCGGACATGATCATGACCATGAACATCATCATCATGACGGCGAGTGCGGATGCGGACATGATCACGATCATGAACATCATCATGACGGCGAGTGTGGATGTGGACATGACCACCACCATCACCATGCGGATGAAGTATTTACAAGCTGGGGTCGTGAGACTGCTAAGAAATATACAAAAGAAGAGATCGAAGCTGCACTGAAGAAACTGTCAGAAGCAGAAGATCTTGGTGTGATCCTTCGTGCTAAAGGTATGGTGGACGGAAAAGACGGACAGTGGATCTACTTTGATATGGTTCCGGAAGAGTATGAGGTACGCACCGGTACTCCACAGATCACAGGTAAGATCTGTGTGATCGGTTCCAAGATGGCAGAAGACAAAATTGCTGAAATTTTTGGAGTGAATGAGTAATGATGAAGAGAGATGTTCCCGTATATTTAATTACAGGATTTTTAGAGAGTGGTAAAACCCAGTTTCTGGATTTTACCATTCATCAGAGTTATTTTCAGATTCCGGATAAAACGCTTCTGATTCTCTGTGAAGAGGGAGAAGAGGAGTACGATGAGGAAAGCCTGAAGAAAATGAATACGGTGATTGAGATCATCGAAGACCCGGAAGACTTTAACGCGGATACCCTGCAGATGTTGAATAAAAAACATCATCCGGGAAGAGTTCTGGTAGAGTACAATCCGCTGTGGTCTGTAGATAAGTTCTATCAGACCGATATGCCACGTTACTGGGATCTGGCACAGCATATCGTAACCGTGGATGCCAGCACCTTCCAGATCTATATGAACAATATGAAATCTTTATTCATGGAGATGATCCGAAACGCGGACTTGGTAATTTTCAACCGCTGTCAGGATGAACATCCGCTGGCAAATTTCCGTCGCAGTGTCAAAGTTGTCAATTCCAGAGCAGAAGTTGTCTTTGAAAATGAAGAGGGCGAAATCGATGATATTTTCCAGGATGAGATGCCGTATGATATGAATGCGGACATCATTGATATTGAAGATATCGATTACGGTATCTGGTATGTGGATATGATGGATAACCTGAAAAAATATGTGGATAAGACGGTTCGGTTTAAAGGACAGGTGTTGAAAAGTCGTGAGCTGAACGCAGGATTTTTCGTGCCCGGACGTATGGCGATGACCTGCTGTGCGGACGATACCCAGTTTATCGGCTATATCTGTAAGAATCCGGCAGCCAAGAGACTGCGGATCGGCAGCTGGGTAACGGTAACTGCAAAAGTTAAAGACGAATTTATGGAAGTATACAACGGCAGAGGTCCGGTATTGTACGCAACAGAGATTGAAGCGGCAGAAAAACCGGAGCAGGAGCTGGTATACTTCGGCTGATGAAGGAGTTATCATTATGTATCTGATCGTAGGCCTGGGCAATCCGGGAAAACAGTATGAAAATACCCGCCATAACGTGGGATTTGACGCGGTTGATCTTCTGGTGGATGAGTATCGCGTACCCTCTTCGGGAAAACAACATAAGGCAATGTACGGAAAAGGAGTGATCGCGGGTCAGAAAGTGATCCTGGCGAAACCGCTGACCTACATGAACCTGAGCGGGGAATCAGTGAGAGCCCTGGTAGATTATTATAAGATCGACCCGGAAGAAGAACTGATCGTGATCTATGATGATATCAGTCTGGAACCGGGAAAGATCCGGATACGGAAAAAAGGAAGTGCGGGTGGCCATAACGGGATCAAAAATATTATCGCACAGCTGGGCACCCAGAACTTCCAGAGAATCAAAGTTGGAGTCGGAGAAAAGCCGAAGGGCTGGGATCTGGCAGATTATGTGCTGGGACACTTTTCCAAAGAAGACCGGGGACTGGTGGATGACGCGCTGAAACGTGCGGCAGGGGCCGTGGAACTGATGGTACAGGGAGAAGTGGATCAGGCGATGAATCAGTTTAACTAGAAAGGGAAAACGATGGATGCATTCGTACAACCATTATATGAACTGGCCGATTTTGATGCGATCATAAGACAACTGAAGAAACCGGGAATCGTACAGGTTTCCGGATGCCTGGACTCCCAGAAAGCTCATTTTACCAATGGGCTTCTCCGGGAGTTTCCTTTTCGACTGATCGTTGCGGAAAATGATCTGAAAGCCAAGGCATTTTATGAGGATTTTCGGCTGTATGATCCGGAAGTACTGTATTATCCGGCGAGGGATCTGATCTTTTATCAGGCAGATATCCATGGTAATCTTCTTACCAGACAACGGATCCAGGTGCTTCGCGCACTGCTGGAGCGGGAAGAAGTGACGATCGTTACTTCGATCGACAGCTGCCTGGACTGTTTGGTGCCGCTTGCCGTGTGGAAGGAAAAAGTAATAAAGATTCGCAATGACAGCGAGATTGACCTGGATCGGATGAAAAGACATCTGTTGGAACTCGGGTATGAATGGGCGGCGCAGGTAGAGGTTCCGGGACAGTTTTCTATCCGTGGTGGAATCATGGATGTATTTTCTCTGACCGAGGATAATCCGTGGCGTATCGAACTGTGGGGAGATGAGGTGGATTCCATCCGCAGTTTTGATGCGGAAAGCCAGCGCTCGATCGAGAATCTGGAGGAGATTACGATCTATCCGGCGACGGAAGTGGTGCTGGATAAGGAGACGATCCGACAGGGCATCAAAGCCATTGAAAAAGAGGCGCAAAAGAGTCAGAAGAAGTTCCGGGACGAGATGAAGACAGAGGAAGGGGCGAGAGTCCGCCAGATCGCCGCTGAATTAAAAGACCAGTTAGAAGAGATGGAACATATTGCCGGAGCAGAAAGTTTTGTCCGGTATTTTTATAAG
>ERZ1036402.640-NODE-640-length-12148-cov-5.390143_pt1 | contig 12148 bp, 17 predicted proteins | sample MGYA00514216_ERZ1036402 | MGnify/ENA primary metagenome ERZ1036402 (study PRJEB33795, sample SAMN09464942) | human gut metagenome | host: Homo sapiens | place: USA: Stanford, California | collected 2016-11 | study: EMG produced TPA metagenomics assembly of the...
CGTATCGCTGAAAACACCGGTGCATATATCAGCAGGGGTGTCAGCGTAGACTCACTTGATAAGACAAAAAAATGGAGCACACATATGACGGTTTCTGTCGGGGACGAGGTTCACGGCGGACACATTATCGCGGAAGTTCCGGAGACGGCGGCGATCGTGCACAAATGTATGGTTCCTCCAAATATCAGCGGAATGATCACAAAGGTAGTGCCGGATGGAGAATACACGATCGATGAGCCACTTGTGACGGTGGAATTGGAGAGCGGAAAGACGATCGACCTTACGATGACACAGAAATGGCCGATTCGTGTGCCGAGACCGACGCATCACAGATTTCCGGCATCCAAGCCGCTTGTGACCGGACAGCGTATTCTGGATACGATGTTCCCAATCGCGAAGGGCGGAACAGCCTGTGTGCCTGGTGGATTTGGTACTGGAAAGACAATGACACAGCATCAGATCGCAAAATGGTCGGATGCCGACATTATCATTTATATCGGATGTGGAGAGCGTGGAAACGAGATGACACAGGTATTGGAAGAGTTTACTCAGCTTGTGGATCCGAAATCAGGAAATCCGTTGATGGATCGAACAACATTGATCGCCAATACATCCAACATGCCGGTGGCTGCCCGTGAGGCGAGTCTTTACGCAGGTCTGACACTTGCAGAGTACTACCGTGATATGGGATATGATGTCGCGATCATGGCAGATTCCACTTCTCGTTGGGCGGAGGCGCTCCGTGAGTTGTCTGGACGTCTGGAGGAGATGCCGGCAGAAGAAGGATTCCCGGCTTATCTTGCATCAAGACTTTCTGCATTCTACGAGCGTGCCGGAATGATGCACAATTTAAATGGAACAGATGGTTCTGTATCGATCATCGGTGCGGTATCTCCACAGGGTGGAGATTTCTCTGAGCCGGTCACACAGAATACAAAAAGATTTGTCCGCTGCTTCTGGGGACTGGATAAGAGTCTTGCATACTCCAGACATTTCCCGGCGATCCACTGGCTGACAAGTTACAGTGAGTATCTGATGGATCTTGCACCGTGGTATGCAAAACATGTCTCAGATAAATTTATTGATTACCGGAATCAGATGATGGCACTTCTCAATCAGGAGAGCAGTCTGATGGAAATCGTAAAACTGATCGGAAGCGATGTGCTTCCAGATGATCAGAAGCTGGTACTGGAGATCGCAAAAGTGATCCGTCTTGGATTTTTACAGCAGAATGCATTTCATGCAGATGATACATGTGTCTCTCTGGAGAAACAGTTCAAGATGATGGAGGTCATCCTTCACTTATATGATAAATCAAAGGCATTGATCACGATGGGAATGCCAATCTCGGTATTGAAAGAGGAAGACATCTTTGAGCGTGTCATTGCGATCAAGTATGATGTCCCGAATGATAAACTGGAAATGTTTGATGACTATATGAAAGCCATCGATCAATTTTATGACCGTATTATGGAAAAGAACGCATAAGGAGGCTGTGTCATGGCAATAGAATATTTAGGACTGAGTAATATCAACGGCCCTCTTATCGTACTTGAGGGCGTAGAAAATGCTTTCTATGAAGAAATCGTAGAGTTTGTTGTAGAGGGCAATCAGAAAAAGATCGGACGTATTGTCGAGATCTACGAAGACAAAGCGGTGATCCAAGTGTTTGAGGGGACAGAAAATATGTCCCTGACTAATACGCATACAAAGCTGACTGGACATCCGATGGAAGTTGCATTGTCACCGGATATGCTGGGACGTACATTTAACGGTATCGGAGAACCGATCGATGATCTCGGACCGATCACTTCCACACTCCGCAGAAATATCAACGGACTTCCGTTAAATCCGGTAAAGAGAGAATATCCGCGTAACTACATTCGCACAGGAATCTCAGCGATTGACGGACTCACCACACTGATCCGCGGACAGAAGCTACCGATTTTCTCCGGAAATGGACTTCCGCATGACCAGCTGGCGGCACAGATTGTAAAACAAGCGTCTCTGGGAGATGATTCGGATGAACAGTTTGCGATCGTATTTGCGGCGATGGGTGTGAAACATGATGTTGCAGAATTTTTCCGCAGAACATTTGAAGAGAGCGGGGTTGCCGATCACGTTGCGATGTTCTTGAATCTCGCAAATGATCCGGTAGTAGAACGTCTGATCACACCGAAGGTAGCATTGACTGTGGCAGAGTATCTTGCATTTGAGAAGAACATGCACATTCTTGTTATTCTCACAGACATGACATCTTTTGCGGAGGCGATGCGAGAAGTATCTTCCTCCAAAGGAGAGATTCCAAGTAGAAAGGGATTCCCGGGATATTTATACAGTGAACTGGCAACAATCTATGAGCGCGCCGGAATCGTGGAAGGTGTCAACGGTTCTGTGACACAGCTCCCGATTCTGACAATGCCAAACGATGATATTACGCATCCGATCCCAGACCTTACAGGATACATTACCGAGGGGCAGATTGTTCTTGATCGAAACCTTCATGGACAGTCTGTCTATCCGCCGATCAATATCCTCCCATCTCTTTCCCGTCTGATGAAGGATGGTATCGGAAAAGGATATACGAGGGAGGATCATCAGGATCTTGCAAATCAGCTGTTCTCTTCTTATGCAAAAGTAGGAGAGGCGAGAAACCTTGCATCGGTTATCGGTGAAGATGAACTTTCGCCGATTGATAAAAAATATCTCGAATTCGGTAAGGAATTTGAGGCAAGATACATCGGACAGGGTATGGAAGAAAACCGGACGATCGAGGAGACACTGGATCTTGGATGGGAACTGCTTCGCATGCTTCCAAGAGAAGAGCTTGACCGAATTGACACGAAGATTCTGGAACGCTTCTACGAGAAGAAGGAAGCATAAAAAAAGAAAGAGAAGAAGATTAGAATATCTGGAAAGGAGCCGAGTGTGTTATGGATCCACGTACATTTCCCACAAAAGGAAATCTGATTCTTGCAAAAAATTCTCTGGCACTTGCGAATCAGGGATATGAGCTGATGGACAAGAAACGAAATATTCTGATCCGTGAGCTGATGGATCTGATTGATCAGGCAAAAGAGATTCAGGAGAAAATTGATTCGACATTCACATATGCTTATAAATGTCTGCAGCGTGCGAACATCGAACATGGGATCAATCTCGTATCTCAGATTGCCTACACCGTTCCAATTGAAAAATCAATCCGGATCAAAAGCCGAAGTATTATGGGAACAGAAATTCCATTGGTCACTTATACGCCGGAGATGGAGGCGCCGACTTATTCTTTCAGTACGACAAAAGAATCCATTGATGTGGCGCGTGAGGCCTTTAAGCAGGTAAAAGACCTGACGATCAAATTGTCGATGGTAGAGAATGCTGCGTACCGCCTTGCGGGAAATATTAAGAAGACACAGAAACGTGCCAATGCATTAAAGAATATCACAATACCGACTTATACAGCGCTTGTGTATTCTATTTCCAATGCGCTGGAGGAAAAGGAGAGGGAAGAATTTACCCGTCTGAAAGTGATTAAGCGGATGAAAGAGTAGGATCGTTTCCGAAAATAATTTTGGGAAGTCCGATTTCGTTCTTGAATATTTGAATTGAAAATGATAGAGTATACTTTAGAAAAGCAGAAGAAGGTATACTGTCATGAGAAGAGTCGGAAAAGTCAGAAGTGAATATAGAGAAAAGAAGCAGGTCGGGAAGGCTTGCTTCTTTTCACTTTATCCGGCTAAATGATTAAAGAGAAGGAGTGGGACCATGAAAGAGGCGACAAAAGCAGAGTTAAAAGAAGTCTTCAGCTTAAAAAGAATTATGTGGGTGCTGATCGGAAATACGATCTATTCTTGCGGAATTGCCGCATTTGTATTGCCGAATGACTTGATCACAGGAGGAACAACAGGAATTGCGTTGATACTGGAACATTATTTCGGTCTGCCGATCGGATTGTCTGTTGCAATTTTTAATATAGTAATGTTTATCCTGGCAATCTTGATTCTCGGGAAATCATTTGCGCTCACAGCGCTGATCAGTACGTTTTATTTTCCGTGGATCTTATCGCAGTTTCAAAAAGTACAGTTTATTCAAAATATGACGGATGATTTTCTGCTCGGAAGTATTTTTGCAGGACTGATGCTGGGACTTGGAGTTGGGCTTGTCATCAGAGCCGGAGCTTCCACCGGAGGTATGGACATCCCACCGCTGATCTTAAATAAGAAATTCGGACTTCCGGTATCTATTGGGCTCTATGTATTTGATTTTACAATTTTGATCATCCAGATGTCCTTCAGAGACAAAGAGCGGATCTTATACGGAATTTTACTTGTTCTGATTTATTCAACACTGGTAGATAAAGTGCTTCTTATGGGTAAGACACAGATGCAGGTGAAGATCATCAGCGATCATTACGAAGAGATCAATAAAGTGATCCAGGAGAAACTGGACAGAGGTTCTACCTTCTTCAAGACGGAGTCTGGATATCTCAGAAAAGATTCTTTTGCAATCATGACGGTCGTATCGTCAAGAGAATTGCCGAAGCTGAACGAACTTGTGCTTGAGATTGATAAGCAGGCATTTATTGTGATCAATCAGGTCAATGAAGTCATGGGACGAGGATTTACACTGCATAAGCAGGCAGAGTAATTGTCTGAGAAATAGTTTGCGGACGGTCGGAGATTATACGGAAGAAATATGATCTCCGACCACGCAAAAAATATTTCAAAAAATTTGAAAAATTTTAAAAAATTGCTTGCATTCTCTAAAAAACTGTTATATAATATCACTTGTGTTAAGGAAACACAAAAACAAAATAAAGAAAATGCGCGATTAGCTCAGTTGGTAGAGCACCTGACTCTTAATCTAGAGAGAAAGACAGACAAAAGCGCATTGGAAGAAAAGAGGCACTGTTTTCAAAGAGATTGGAAGCAGTTTTTTTGTGTCTAAATTCGGAAAGAGCAACATTTTTTCTCTTCAAATGCAAAAAGGCAGATGGCACAAGGGAAAAAAGCTTTGACGCAAAATCTGTCGCAAATCCGTCGCGAGAGAAATAAATAGTCTTGAAGTATATATAAAGTTTTGGAGTGGTAGAAGGTTTGATAAACTTTTTACTGCTCTTTTTTTGACAGATAAATGTATATTATGTTTTTGAGGTAAGAAAAGAGGTGAAAGAAATGTATATTAAAATTTACACAAGAAGTCAGCTTGTACTGTTAAGACAGCTGAATATTCTGCTGGGAAAGTATCAGATACCAGGTGAGATCTTAGAAGAGGCGGACAAGCTTCTTGACCGGAAAAAACTGGGAAGAAGTGGATTTATTGCAGTGATGATCGAACCACTTACAGATTCGGTGGAAGAGGTAAAAATGTTACTGAACTGTTACCCAAAGAGAATTGAGGTGTCTGAGCATATCCGGGGGATTCCTATTAAGCAGGAAGGGTTGTGGCTGACTAAAAGAAAGGAGTGGTACAGAGATTGTTGGAAAGTGGCGGGAGAGCAAAGTAACATTTATACGATTTATCCGATAAAGCTGAGGAAATACTATGATGAATAAACCACTGACTGTTATTTTGCCGGAGGAATATATTCAATCAAATCTGTTAAATCACATTCCAGCACATAACAAAGACGCAGAAGTATATCAATATCTAATCGCTGGGCTTTGTTGTCGCGGTAGTTTCTAAGCTGTGTCCTCTGCATTTCTGCACGAAAAGATAGTTGATTCAAAGAAATATCTTTCTCTTTTAGAATCGTGTCTAAATGAATTTTAATTTCACCGTAATTTTTCATATCAGCAGGTAGCTGTCGTAAGGGATTTTCTTTTTTTCTGTTCATTTTTTGTCCTCCTGATATAATTATATTTTGATAGATATGCCCTTGTAAGATTCATTAAAGTATGGTATATTTATATATGGGTAGATAAATACTCAATATAAAGGAGGGAATGACTATGCCAATACCTATTGTTCAAAGTGGACCAAATAAAGGGAAAGAACGTAGCCGTAACAAAAACGGACAGTGGAGGAAGAAGAGAAGCGATGCAGGACTGCTGAGAAGGTCATCCTTATCAAAAGAGATACTGGAGTTTTTAGATATGATAGGGAAAAAGTATGACTAAGGAAAAGGTGAGACCATGGCATTTGGAAAGAAGTCAGTAGAAGTTCACACGGAAAATCCTTTGCAGGTAGAGGAAGAACGAAGAGAACGAGAAAAGGAACAAAGAAGAGAACTGTTAGGAGTAGTTGGAGAAATACTGATAAAAACGGTTCAGATATTGATGAAATAATGTAACCCATAAATAAAACAGACTATAAGTATATAATTCGAATAAACCTAAAAAAGGCTGGTGTATTGTACATCAGTCTTTTTTGTGATGGAGGGAAAATGCAATATTATATTTTAGGAGTAGTGGTAGGTGTAATCCTGCTGAATGTCTTATATGCAGATATTATATTTTGGGAAAGGCAGGAAAGCTATGAAAGACGAAGATAAGAAGAAAATGATAGAAGGTATTGTGATAGTTGTGACGATCATAAAGATAATCGTACAGCATCGGGGACAAATCAGAAAGGGGCGGTGAGATGTATCAGGTGATTGCAAATGAAAGTGAGTTGGAGCAATGGCTGAGGGTATCCGATCAGGTTGGTGTGATAGACAAGCATATGGGTATCAAAAAAGAGCTGCAACAAGTAGTTGCCAGCATAGATAGGGAGTACAGTCCTGACCGTGATTTACAGCGTGATTTGGGCGGATATGTGGTCATTCTGTATGGGGATACAGAGGAAGTAAGGAAGCATTACAAGAAGATTTTAAACTATCATCATCTGAAAGAAGAGGAGTATGAGTATGAAGAAGCAGGAAGAAAGTCTGAGCGTCAGGAAGCATTGACATTCAGACTTTATCTATGTTCCTCAGATTATGCGGTGGGAATCCTGATGATAGAGAATGAAAAGGAGAGGTAAAGATGGAAAACACAGTAAAGCAGACGGAAATCCTGGAAAAGACTGGGGTATTTGATGAAAAACTGGAAAAAAGATTTGAATTAAGCCTGACCTATAAGGGGACAAAGGGAAAGACTATTCTTGTGATAGGGATCAACCCGGCTTCTAACCATGTGAAAGTCTTTGATAATACTACAAATTATCTGCTGAACAATCTCGGAATGCTTGGATATTCCAAAATCATCGTGTGGAATCTTTTTGCAAATATCTGTACAAAGCTAAAGCCGCAGGAAATTACAGATAATACAGAGAACATGCAGTATTTTGCGGAACTGTTGGAGAGAAAGTTTGATACGGTACTGATTGGATGGGGGAATACATTTTTGGGCAACAAGAATATGGAGCAGGCAAAGAGACAAGTATGTGAGCAGTTACAGCCGTTTACTGAAAAAGTTATGGAAATTGTAGATGAGGAGGGAGTATACGAAGAGTTACATACGATGCACCCGCTGTTTTGTGGACAACGGTTCAGTGGGAAGTGGAAGCTCAGACCATTTATTTTTCCAACAGAAGAGTGATGATTCCGGGGCGCAAGTGTTAAGCTTGCGCCCTGATAATTTAAAATTCTTCAAAAAAGATACAAATAAGTTTGTAAAAGTTTTCACTTGGGTCTTGTGTATCATCATATTGTAAATCATTTAAGCGGGATTTCTGTGAAGAAGAAAGAGGATGAATCTTATATTTAGAAGCTGTTTTGGAAGAAAGAGGGGACTGCGGAACAAAATTTTTCAAAAAAGTAAAAAAACAAATTACATCTTCGGGATGAATGATTTTCCGATAAGTTTTCTTCGTGGAGGACTGCATCAGAGGTATTTTGAAGCAGTGATTGAGAAAAAGAGAATAACTAGAGTGAAGATTGGAAAGAAGGGGGTCAGCCTTTGGGGATGAGTATAATACATAAGCTTTTAACATGTAATAAGAAAATGTAGAGAGTTGTTTTTCGTCAGCAGGGAGATTGTGATAAGAAAGGTAGTCTTTCAGTGCACTTAGTTTTCTTCGATACCATTTGTGGAAACTATTATAATCGCTGGAATCATAAAAAAGTGGAGTGTCCAGCAGAGTCAGTAGATTTCCCCAGGTTTCTTTTTCGCATCCACGGTTTTCAGTTTTCGGTGTTGTGTTCATAGTATGTACGCTCCTTTTAATTTCCTTGATTTATATAGCGATTTTCAGAAAGCTATATAATGAATTGTTCGGAGCACAATTTTTTTTCCAGGGGAATTAAGAACAAGGGAGAAAAAACGTCCATTAAAAAGCAAAAGGTAATCTGGTAAAGTAAGGGCAATCAAAGAAATAAAGAAAAGGAGATGTAAGTATGTACGAAGCAGGTAACATGTATTTTTTAGAGGCAAGACCTAACACCGTTTCAAAGGACAGAGGAGGAAAAGGTGCAGTGACACTGATCAATGCGGAAAAGAAAGGCTGTGGAAGCCGGATGATCATTTCAAAACAGTTGGAAAAAGATTTGCAACTGGAAGATAAGATTCAGATTGCATTGGATGCAGATGGAAGCAGTTTTTTTCTGAGTAAGTGTATTGATGAAAAAGAAGCTTTTTACTCTTTGCGTCGTTTGAAAAAGGGTGACAGCAACAGCAGGCTTGTTTTGTATCAGAAAGCAGTGATACAAGAACTGACAGAAAAATTGGGGTTAAATTTTGATGAAGCTGTTTCTGTGACCTTCTATGGTGTGAAGTATTTTGAGGAAGAAGGAACCCGTGTCGCAAGAATCTTTCTGGAGGAAAAATAAGTATGGCATATGAAGTTGTAGTAGAAACGATAGAGAAAGCAGAAACGAGACCTGTATATTACAAGGAAGCCGGCATTGAAGACGGTCAGTACGGAAAATATAAATGGGTGGAGAAGTCAAAGGAATGGAAGTTTATAAGGATGGGAGGTGCGGTATATGTCAAAGCAGTGATTACAAACATAGATACACAAGAAGAGAGCCTGCAGTTATATTTTGACCGGGGAAATCACGAGAGAGTTACTTTTGTGTTTCCAAGACAATCCTTAAATGAGAGTAAGATTGTTGGACTGACAGCGATGGGAGTTCAGGTAAAGAAGACACACGCAGATACTTTGATCAAGACGATAGAAAATCAGGAGAGGAATGCGGAAAGGATTTACCGTCATGAGATTCTTGGGATGGATGAAATCAATGGAAGAACGGTATTTAAAGGTGCAACGGGAATAGGAGTGCAAAGTGAATATCAGGGGCAGGCAAGGATTTTTCCGAAAGGAAGCTACGAAGAATGGGAGAAAGTAGTGGAAGAAGAGGTAATGGGGCAGATACCGTTAGAGTTTTTACTGGCGGTATCTGTATCCGGAATGCTGGTAGACTGCCTGAAAGAAAAAATCAGCATTTCCAATGTCATCGTTCATTGTGTGGGTGAGAGCAGTACGGGAAAAACAACGGGTGCATTACTTGCTGTTTCAACCGGAAGTGCACCTGACTTTCTGGGAAATAACTTTGTATTTACTTTTCAGGACACCTTGAACAGCCTGATGCGGTCATTGCCGAACAGCTTTGTTTCGGTCATTGATGAGGGGTCTTTACTTGGAAACAGAGATATGACAAATGTATTGTACAGTCTGAGCAGTGGAGTGGAAAAAAGAAGACTGACACAGTCCATGAGCGTGCAGGAATCAGCACGCTTCCGGACGGCATTGATTCTCACATCTGAAAAGTCAATCCTTTCCCAGTGTAATAACAATTCAGGACTGCTTGTCAGAAACTTCGAGTTCCAAAATGTGGAGTGGACAAAGGATGCACAGTCGGCAGACCGGATCAAATCGGTCATTAGCATGAACTATGGGCATATTGTTCCGAAAGTTGCTGAGAGACTGCTTCAGTTAGGAGAGGAAAAAATCATAGAAATGTTGTCAGAAGAGGTGGAAACGATTGTAGAACATGCAAGGAAGACAGAGATATATAACAATCTTACAGAGCGTACTGCAAAACAGTCGGCACTGATTCTTGTAGCGGTGGACATCTTAAGTGAAGTGATGGGACTGACTTTTCATAAAGAAGAAATCAGGAATTTCATGGAGGAACATTCACTGATAAAGGATACGGAACAAGTCTCGCTAGGCAAACGGGCAATGGAGTGGCTGTTGCAGTACATTTCCAAAAACAGAACACAGTTTTTGGATGAACGTGTCAGGGATGGGGTTGGAGGATGCAGGGGAAGAATCCAAAAGACAAAAGAAGTCCTGCTGAGTACCGGAGAAATCTCAGACCTGAGGCTGTATATAGCGGACTCCGAATTTGTAGAGATTTTAAGGGAGGGAAAATTCAGTGAAAAAGCTACCGTCTTAAAAGAGTGGAAAGAGATGGGATACCTGAAGGCACAGCGAGACCGCTATGTAAGCAACATTAAAATTTTACAAGACATCAGTGTAAAAGGTTATATTGTATTACTTCCGGTATCTATGAAAGACCAGTGGGAAGAAGTAGAAGATATAACAGAAATACCATTTGAAGATTAGGAGGAAATAAGATGGGAAAGACAGTTTCAGGAAGTGTAAGACCAAGACCGAATACGAAGGATGTAAGATATTTTGACATCATTTTAGAGCTGGGAAAGGATCCGCTGACGGGGAAGCGAAAGAGAGTATACTACAAGGCAGATACAACAGACAGACAAGAAGCAGAGAACCTGCTTACAGTAAAGAAAGCAGAATATTTGTCGGGTAACATGATAGAACCATCCAGACAGACGGTTGCTTCCTTTTTAGATGAATATTTAAGAGACTATGTTCAGGTACAGAGCAGTCCTGCAACGGTAAAAGATTACCGGAATGTAGTGGAGAATTATCTGAAACCGGAGTTTGGACAGATAAAACTGCAGGACTTAAGCAGGGCGAGGGTGCAGCAGGTGTACAATGGATGGAGGCTGAAATCAACAAAAAGCGATAAGCCGCTGAGAGCAACAACGATCCTGCATATCAACAGAGTATTTAAAGCCGCTTTAAATGTTGCATGTGAGCTGGAATATATCAAAGAGAATCCGGCAAGAAAAGTAAAGGTAGGAAAAGATATGGTAACAGAACATGTAGATGTATACACTGTGGAGGAGATTAAAGAATTACAAAAAGCAGTGAAAGGTACAGATATGGAACTTCCGGTAGCACTACTGTTTGACTGTATTTTGAGAAGAGGGGAACTGCTTGGTCTGAGGTATTCTGATATTGATTTTGAGAAGAATACCGTCACGGTGCAGTACACATGGACAGAAACAGATGGAAATGAACCTACCTTAAAGGATTGTAAGACAGAGAGTTCTTACCGGAAGATGGTTGTAAGTGAACACACCATGAAGCTGTTGAAAAAGCAAAGACTGCTGTACATGCAGAACAGAATGAAATACGGGGAAAACTTCTGTAACAGTGACCGTGTAATCTGTAAAGAGAATGGAGAACCGTATCTGCCTAAAAGCTTCACACATAAGTGGAGAAAAACACTGAGCCGTCATGGACTGAGACATATTAAACTGCATGGGACAAGACATAGTGCGATTTCCCTGCTGATTTCAGAAGGAGTACCCGTTCACATGGTACAGCAGAGAGCAGGACACAGAGATCCTAAGATTACATTGGGAGTATACTCACATGTAGCAAAAGACAGACAGAACATAGTAGCAGAAAAACTGGATACGCTTTTGTTTTCAGCAGTGAATGAATAAACGTGTACACCTGATTTCCATTCAGGTGTTCAGGAATCAGAGGTTTGTGACTCAGGCTTTGCAGTTGCGAGGGAGAAAATCCCGTTTTCCCGTCCCGTGCAAAGCCGAGTACACAAAAAAACAATGTCAGATACTTCAATCTTGTTTTTGAGGGGCGGGAAACACGGGATTGACGAGTGAGCAACGAAGCAAAGCGGTTAAGCTTTGCTGAGGATGGAAAGGTTATTGCTATGGAATCAAGATGATTTGTAGCAGTTGGTCGCGGATTTGGTCGCGAGGTACGAAAAAACGAAGAAATTCAAAAAATTTGAAAAAATTGCTTGCATTCTCTAAAAAACTGTTATATAATATCACTTGTGTTAAGGAAACACAAAAACAAAATAACGAAAACGCGCGATTAGCTCAGTTGGTAGAGCACCTGACTCTTAATCAGGGTGTCCAGGGTTCGAACCCCTGATCGCGCA
>ERZ1036402.645-NODE-645-length-12040-cov-3.497789_pt1 | contig 12040 bp, 8 predicted proteins | sample MGYA00514216_ERZ1036402 | MGnify/ENA primary metagenome ERZ1036402 (study PRJEB33795, sample SAMN09464942) | human gut metagenome | host: Homo sapiens | place: USA: Stanford, California | collected 2016-11 | study: EMG produced TPA metagenomics assembly of the...
TTTGCCTTTTTCATCGATCTTCTCATCCGGAACAGTGGTCGTGAATCCCATATTCATCTTGACGCCACCGCCCGCTGTGGCATATGTCGTAAAATATGCCATGGCACTTCCCACGGTCAGGGAGCCGGTCAGAGCGATCGCTGCAGCCGCCAGAACCAGTGGTTTCTTATGTAGCTTTCTCATTTGGCATCCCTCCTTTTATCTCACTTCAGCAATATCATACAAGCCCTTATCATTTAATTCAAAATGGTTGATCACGCCGTAGCCGCCATTGGTACTGTTATTGACGTCATTGACAAAGGAAACCTCTGCCACCGGTGCATCCGCCTGGCTGTATTCATCATTTGCTTTGATCACTGTCTCAACTCCGTTGTCAGATTTCAGGTCATAAGATGCCCCGCTGTATACCTCAGTCACTTTCACGACAGCCCCTGCCGGAAGTCCTGTGAGATGTACGGACTGATCACCAACCTCATCAAAGGTCAGTGCCTCGACTTTGCTTTCTTTCTTATCACCATTTGTAATATCGATCTGGAAAACGAAGCTTGCCTTATCGCCAAAAGTAGTATTCTGATTTTTCAATGTCTTGTTGATGATCAGATCTCCGGTTCTCTGCTGCTGCTCCGGTTTCAGGCCGATGGCATTGTCACCGGTGAGATTATATACCCAGGCATCGCTGGTTCCCTCGCCGCTGTAATAGTTATTCGGCAGAGAAATCAGATACGGTGTAAATGTATAGACATAATTCGGTGTTACCAGCTGTTCTACCGATACGAGATAAAGTCCGGTCTCCAGATTCTTCACCGCAGCTTTTCCGTTTTTGATGGTAGGATCTGCTGCAACAGCGGTGTTGGCTGTCACCATATCCTCTGCAGCCTGTGCACGTTCCTGCCATTTAGCTGCGGAATCCTTACTTTCCCGGCTCAGTGCACTCAGATCCAGTCCGGAAAAGTCACCCACCGGTGCATAAGCTCCGGCTTTATCTACAGAAGCGACCCGATACAGCTTTACCGACAGGTCATTCGTGTTCAGCTCCTCATACTCACCGCCCACGGAAAACTCCACCGAGCAGTCTTTTCTATCCACATCTATCGCACTCGCCGCCCATACACCAGGCAGAACGAATACCGACAATGCCACGGCAAATGCCAGTAAGATGGCACTTCCTTGTTTTACTCTTTTTTTCATCATCGCCTCGTCTCCTCCTTTAATGTCTTTCCTCTATGTATTGCGCTGTTTTCTTCCTGATGCGACTTTCATGATCACAATGATCAGAACCGTGATCGCAATTCCGAGAAGCAGATATAACATATAGTAGTTCTGGATCGCGTGCAGCATAGTGTCTGCTACGGAACCTGTTACTTCCTCTTCTCCATTATATGGTACTCTCGTACCTCTGACAAGAAGTCTGTGGGAATTGACACCATACGGTGTACAGGTAAATAACGTCACCTGATCCTTTCCATCCTCAATCTTCAATGCATCCTGCAGCGTCTCATGATCATCCTTGTCCACCATCGGCAGGATCTGATCTACCTGATAGGCAAGTACCTCATCCAACACATGGATGTAAAATTTGTCACCTGCTTCCATCTGATCGATATCGGTAAAAAGTCTGGCACTCGGCAGACCTCTGTGTGCCGCCAGCACTGCATGATTGCTTTCTCCTCCAATCGGAAGCTTCGTACCGTTCAGATGTCCGACTCCGGTCTGGAGTACATCATCGCCGGTTCCATGATAAATTGCAAGTTTGATATTGATCTTCGGAATGGACAGATATCCCATCACTCCGTTGTCTTCTACATTCAGGACCTTCCAGTAATCTGTATTCTTCAGATCACCGTCATCTTCGCCAAACACATCTCCGTAGAGATCATTGTCGGTAATGGTCTGATTAAAGGCTTCCGCTTTCTGCCACTCATCGGTAAAATCCGTTGCGTCCAGGGATTGTAAGTTATCTTCATAATTACTGATCAGCTGATTCTGTCGGTATGTATTCCACTGATTGGAGATCGTCGGATAAGCCAGAATGCCGAATCCAACGAGAAACAGTAATCCGAAAAGAACCGGAGCCAATCTCCTCTTTTTCTTTGCAGGTTTCTCCTGCGGTTCTACTTCTTTCATTCTTCTGTTTCCTTCTCCCGTGCTGCTTTCTTTCTGAATCGTTTTTCTCTGATAAACAGAATCAGGATAAACACCCCGGTAATCAAAATTCCTACGATTACCCAGAGCAGATAATTTGTATGAAGGCTGATGCCGCTGAGCGGTGTCTGCTCTGCTGCTACTTCATCTGCCACATAATCCACACGGTGTCCACGCACCAGAAGTCTCTGTGTATTCACACCATATGGGGTACAGGTCAGCAATGTCACCAGATCTTCTCCCTCTTCGACGGCCAGTGCATCGGTATCTTCCGGTTCAACCACCAGAATCTGATCCACTTCGTAACATAATGTGTTGTCCAGCACATGAATCAGGAAATGATCGCCGATCTTCATCTGATCCAGATCGGTAAAAAGAGAAGCACTCGGTAAACCGCGGTGTGCGGAAATAACTGCATGTGTGCTCTCACCGCCAATCGGAAGGGAACTTCCTTCCAGATGTCCTGCTGCTTGCTGCAGCACCTCATCACTTGTTCCGTGATAAATCGGAAGCTTGATGGCGATCTTCGGGATCTCTACGATTCCCATCATGCCGTCCCCGGTCAGGTTCAGGCAATTCATATAGGTACTGTCTTCTTCCTCTCTGGCATCCGCCACAGCAAAGGAATCAGGCAGGATACTCGGTACCAGTGCGTCGTTGTATGCCTGTGCTTTCTTCAGCTCCTTCGCATAATCAATATCTCCGGCTTCTGTCATCTGTGTAAGGTTATCTTCATAACTGCTGATGAGCTGTTTCTGTCGGTGATTATTCCACTGGTTTGCTACGAAAGGATACAGCAATAAGGACAATCCGGCTAAAAATATAATGACTATAAAAAATTTGCTTACTTTCTTTTTCATCCGGCCTCTCCTTGTTGTTGTATGTATCTCATTAATTTATGGTGGCATATCTATTATACCACATTTTTTATTAATCCGGGGCGGCTATCGCCCCGGATTACCTTTTTTATTCAGTAAAACTTACTGATTCGTTATTTATTTGTTTACTCTTTTGCGGCTAGCGAAGAAGAATCCTGCTGCTGCAACCATGATTGCACAACCTGCGATTGTGAAGAGTGTAGTACCCATACCACCAGTAGATGGAAGGGAAGAAAGTTTTGTATCTTCATATTCAAAACTATCATTCGTAAAGTTTCCAACTGTTGTTGTTGTCTTTAAAGTAGTTACTTCTACCGTTGATCCATTAATTTCTTTATTTTCTTTACCAACAATATCTGTAGTTGTATGTGTGTTAGCAGTGTTATACACTAATTTATGTGCAAGACTATTTACGCTGTATCCTGCCGGTGCTTTTGTCTCAACTACATAGTATTCTTTATCAACATCAAGACCATAGAAATGTGCCAAACCGTCTGTTCCAGATGTTGCTGCGATAACTTTTTTCAGTCCTGATACATCTGTTTTTGTTACAGCACCCTGTGCATCAGTTGTTGCTACTGTCAGTGTTTCAGTTCCATCAGCAGCTTTTACATAAAGAGTAAATTCAGCTCCCTCTAATGCAACTTTAGAATCTTTATCAATTTTCTTTACAGCAAACTGAGCTGATGCAGATTCTGTTTCAGAAAGTGTATATTTACCATTTGCATTTGCAATTGCAGTATTTTTTACGACTTTGCTTGTTCCACCTGCATTTACACCAGAAATATCATCAACTGTTACATCATATTTTACTGTAATTGTCTGACCTGCTAATGTACTATCATATGTAAAATCAACAGTCATTGTTTTGTTGTTAAAAGTTGCTGTATAACCGCTTGTTAACAGTGTACCATTTGCATAAACTTTTACAGAACTCTGTTTAAAGGTTGCATTCTGGATTGTATCTGTAATCTGGAATGTTTTATTATCTGCATCTGTCGGATAGAATGGATACTGTGCAGTAATTGTATAACCGATAGTATCTCCTGTCGTTACAGAATTGTTCTGATCCGGAGCTACATTATCTGTTGCATCTTTCTTGACATCAATTGCTTTTTTAATCTGATTATCTGCACCTTTTGCCTGTACAGTTGCTGCTAAAACTGTTCCATCTGTTTTGGTTTTATCAAAAGCAACATAAGCCATCATTGGGTTATATGTAAAACCTGCTTTATCTGCTTTAATGAGATGTAAACCTGCAGTAGCTGTTTTAGTTACTGCATAATCATTTGAAATATTTGTTGCTGCATTAACTTTGGTTAAATCAATTGTATCTGCGGCAGCTGTTAATGCTGTTGAATATGCAGTTGCAATTGTTGCTGTACTAGTATCACCAGTATTAATCTGACCTGCTGCAGCTTTTGTATTTGGAACTGTCTCTAATGCGCCAAGTTTAATAAGCTCTTCAATAGCTGCATTATCATCAGCAGATTTCATACTTGTTTTGAAGCTAGTTGCAAATGCTGCAGCTGCGTCATTAGTACAGAACTTCCAACCTGTTACATCATTTTTCTGATCAGCTTCTACAATCTGCTGGCTGTATACAGTAGCTCCTGCTGCACCTTTTAAAGTAATAGATGCTGTTTTTGCTGTTCCTGCAGCAAATGAAGTAATACTCATTCCGAGTACCATTGCCAGTGATAAGATCACTGCTAAGATTTTTTTCATCTTTTTCATCTCGTTTTCTCCTTTTCTTTTTGGGGTTTGCCCATTTATCTTGTCCCGTTTCGGGAAGATAGTTAAATTGATTCGTTGTTGCCAGCGGCGGCAGGCCGCTGAAAAGTCAAGTTACGATATCTTATCTTTTCAGCACCTCCCTGCGTTTGTTTTTATATAAGATCCACGCGGCTGCTCCCATGAGAAGCATTCCACCGATCATATACAAGAAGATTCCTGTTCCGCCAGTTGATGGCAGTGCATATACTGGAGTGTTTTCATATGCAGCATTTAATGCTACATCTGTTGCATTTCCGTTGATGCTACATGTTTTACCATCGGTTCGGATTGTCCAAGTTTGATTGTTCAAAGCATATCCTGCAGGTGCCACTAACTCAGTCAACTTATATGTATCTGGTGCAATTCCAGTATTTACATCAACCTTATTACTTACTTCATGAGTATCTGAATCATATGTTGTGTACCATTCTACAAAACCAGCTGCATTTGATTTTCCATAGTAAGTTACACCAATACATTCTTTATCAGCATTTACTTTGGTTCCCTGCAATTCAAATATTGCACCTTCCAGTTTTGGATGTACTTTATTGCCATTCACCGTTGTACTACTTGAGCTGATTTTTTCAAGTGACCAAACATTTACTGTATAGAAACCATTTTTTATTACACTATTATTTACTTCTAATCCACCTTTTGGCATGTCAGTATCAATGCCAGTTGCATCTTTTATCTTAGTAGTGTCTGGTTTTGTAACATTAGAAAGTAACTGTTTTCTTTTATCGACAGTTGATGGAACAAAAGTTACTATCAGTTCATATTTCTCTACAGCATTTCCAACCGTTGTTGCCGGATGATTTTTCATAGCATCTTCTGTAGAAAGTACCTTTCCATTTGCACCTACTGTCTTGATTCCATTAGTTACAGGTTTATACTCATACTTAAATGTTCCAACCTTATCAATAGTACCCGGATAAGTATAATCTTTTTCCACTGGTTTACCAGCTTTAAGTTCTGTAAGTTCTGCATCTGTAAACTCTGTTAATGTAGGAATACCTGCCTCTCCAGGCTTCAGTTCTGTTTTATCATCCAATTCAGTAAACTTATAAAGGTTTTCTAACTCACTTGGGAAATCACTGGATTTAATCGTATGACTCTTATATACGGTTATTTCCGTGCTACCAAGTGAAGGATCTAACAGCTTCACATTCACAGATGGCTGTGGGAATAACTTTGTATTTTCACCTACCGTAATTCCTGAAGTAGGACCATTTGTAGGAATCATATTTCCACCGATGAAATCATCTTTTGCTTTAATCTCAATGGTTTCATGCCATCCTGGTGTATCTCCGGTTTTGCTATTTACGGTTGTATCAGTCCAGGTTACGGTTGTAGTTCCATCAAGGTTTTCCTTGACAGTTGCACCTCTGCCTTCCAAACGTTCTTTCTCACCAGCAGTAAGTTCAAAGCGACTGTCAATTACATCCGTGATGGTTGCAGTAACGGAATTAGGCATATTCTCAGTAATGCTGTTAAAAATATCGTACAAACTGCTAATACTATCAGCTGTCATGTATTTGCTTTCATCAGAAGCAACATCTGTCATGAACGTATTAATTTTCGCTATTGATGCATTACTGAGTTTACCGTCACTATCAGCTGCATCGAAAATGCCAAGAGAATATATATCTGCTTCGTAGTCTCTTTTTATATCCGAAGCATATGTTACAGCATTGCTAGCAACCGTATCATTATATATATTGCTAGTTGTCGGTACACCATCTGTTAAAAATACTACCATTTTCTTACGGCCAGCTGTTTGATTAACATCAGCCCATCCTTCACTGTATGAAAATACATCTTTAGCTTTGTCAAATCCATCCGCTGTGTTCGTTGCACCGTCAGCTCTCAAGTTATCAATCCATGAATCTATCGTCGTCTTTGAATCGCCAACCCGCAACAAATATTTCTCATTATACCAATTCCCATCTGTTTTAATAGATGCTGATCCGCTAAAAGAAACTATGCTGATTCTGCTATCCGGATTTTTTTGATTTACGTTCGATACAAACGCCTTAGCAGCATTCTGCAAAGCCGCCATCTTTGTGCCATCTGATGTTCTCGTATAAATTTTTGTTGAACCACCCTGCGTAACTATTACTTTTTTTGAGTCAGCATCCTTATAATACCAATACTTTTTTTTACTACTATACTTCAAACGCTGATAAATTTTATTATCTATTTTAACAAAATATTCATTACCTGAAGTCAGAGTACTCGTATACTCAGTATACTTATACAAAGCGTAACCCATACTTCCAGATGTATCTAATACCATAACGATATCATACGGAGTTGTTTTTGTAACAGTCTGCGTTGCTTTTGAACTTGCAGTTAAGTCAACTTGATAGGTTCTAGCATTGTAATCCTTCACAGAAACTGTTTTATTACTTTCTACACTCTGGGATACAATATCTTCCTGCGTACTGTTTACAATATGATATGTACCATCAGTAGCATCTAATGTCTGTTGAACAGTACCTGTGCTGTCATACAGTACAGCCCTCAACGGCCTTCCTTCCAGTTTAACTTTCCACGTTGTTGTAGTTGCTACATACGGTGAAGGAACTGATACTTCGCTTAAAGTATAAGTAAATATGTCTTTTAATCCTGTAAATGTAAGCTTTCCATCTGGACCAGAAGTTACTGTCTGCGCGTCATTTGAATTGCTGTCATTCGTAACTTTAAATTCTGCACCTAGAATAACATTTCCAGAAGTATTAACTTTTGTAAGTTTTAAAGATGAAGTATCCAACATGCTTGTATCAATAACTGTACTGTTTGGAAGCGTAAAATCCATTTTACAGTTCGATGCATTAGCACCTCGTTCCATATAAAGGATTGTCAACGTATGGTTTTCATCTTTATTTTTCACACCGTTTCCATCAGCATCTGCCTCAAGGAATTTAATTTTATCTTCTAAGTCGTAATTTGTTTTTCCAAGAAGTACCTGCCATAAATCCACACTATCTTCAATAGCGGCATGGATACCACCAATATCAAGAACTACCTGACCGCCATTCTTTTCCGCATCAAGAACACACCATAAATCGTCATCACCTTTAAAATGATAGTTCAAGTCACCGAGGTAATCCCCAAGTTTAAACTGGACATCATAACGCATACCAAAGTAATCATTATGTTTTTTTCCACTCGAATCGGTATCAGCTGTCGTGTGTTTGCTATCTTGTGTTGTACCTAAACCGTCTAATGGAAAGAAATTTGTACCAGTATCACGATTATAGTTGCTTAATTGTGAAGTCCCTGCAGCATTCGTAACATCATATAATGTATAGTTGTCACCATTTCGTTGGAAAGTCAGCTTATACTGATCCGGATAAATATCTTTCCCAGTTTTTGTTTCTTTTGTGAAATATCCAGGTTCATATAGCTGAGCATTATCAGATGTTTTCCCCATCTTTAAAGCACCGCTGTCATAATCGATACCTGTAATAATTCCCTTTGCGGCAAAAGCAGTTCCATCGGTATTAGAACCATATACATGAGTCTTACCATTGATTGTTTCATGGTTTACATTTCTACCGTTGCTATCCTTATTCCATGTGTTAATATAATACGGGTTCTTTCCAGATACTGATATTTTTGTGTCATATGTATTACAATAATCTCCTCTTGTTGTTCCACTGGCCAAGCGAGACGTCTTCGGAATATTAGTACCATAATTTTCAGAGCTGTTTATACCTGTATCAGTCCCGTTAATAGTATAGTCAAACATCTGAACCGGACGTTTGGTAATTGTTTCGGTTGTTGCCTGATAATACACACGATATGTCTTATCTGTCGCAAGTACAATATTTCCGCTGATTTGATCAGATGATGCCTCTCCATTATTAACTTCAACAACTTTTACAGCCACATAATTTGTCAGTGAACTTAAATTTTCTATTTTCTTACTGTTTGACAAATGTACCTTTGATTCTTTATATAATGGAGCCTTTCCGCCTTCTAAATAGTGTTGAACTGTGATATCTACACCATTTGTTGCACTAGTTGTAATTGAATATCCGGATGCAGATACATCTACCGTCTGTACACTTTCATCTTCATCCTCTGGCTGAGCCTCTTCTGCTTCCTTTTCAACTACATCAAAACAACCAACCACAACTGTTTCTGTTTCCAATTTCACATCCTCTTCGAATTGAAGAGTATCTTCTTTCAGCTCATATAAAGTAATTGTCTCATCAGAACTGTCATATACAAATCCCATTGCATGTGCTGTATCCAGAGATGTATTTTCGAACCGGAAATTAACTGCTTTTTCCGGAATCTGTGCTTTATCTTCTGTGCTGACCCGGAAAGAAACATCTCCCATAACTGCCTGATGAACAGTATATCCGGTATTGCCTGTATTCTCCAGTTCTGTCTGAACAGCTTCCAGTACCGTAGACTCTGATGTCTCTTCCTGCATATCCATCTGCAGCTCGGCATTGTCTGTACTTGACTTGAATGTGCCTCCCGGTACGGTCGCATATAAAGTTCCCTGCGATGCACCATCTTTCATTATTTCATGGGATAATTCCACGGTATCCTTCGGCACATAATAAAAGTTTCCATCAACAGCGAATGCTGTGATCGCTGTACTCAACACCAACACCATGCAAAGCACAAATGCCAGTAGTTTTTTCTTCTTTGTATGTTTCATGGCGTCCTCCTTCTATCTTTTATCACTGCATGTATCTTCGCTGTCATTCTTTGTTACCAGTGCTCCGTCTATCAGCTTGAGCAGCTCCAGAGCACTGCGAAAGTACTGTTCGCGTTGCTCGTCTACCCAGGTTACACTTCCCTGCCAGGTCGAATTCTGCTGATTCATGATTTTTATAATAAATGTCTCGGTTTTTTTCTGTCTTTCACTCATGTCAGTACCTTCTTTTTTATTCTTAACTCATAGCTTCGTTCCATATTGGTATTCTATCTCATCTGACATTACAGGAAACATTACATTCCCTGTCACGATATTAACTTTTTTAACTTTTTCACGTTTTTCTGCAATCGTGTAATAATTTGTAATGTTTTTCACGCTTTTATTAACAAAAAATCTCCATCACATCTTTTTTAATGATGTGATGGAGATCTCTGTTTGCGCTAATCCAAAGCGTTATTTAATATTTTGATAAATTCCAGTACACTGGCAAACTGCCAGGCTGCGTCTTCTTCCACCCATTGGAGAAATCCCTGCCAGGATGAATTCTGACGATATTTTACATTTAATAAAAATGTCCCTTTCTGTCCCCGCATCTGTAATATCTGTTCCTGTTCCAGCTTCTTTTCCAGTTTCTGTCCCTGTACAGATTCTTTTCTGTGAAAAGAACGTGTCTGTGTAGCTGCCTGGGGAAATTGCAGACAGTCAAAAAATTCTTCTACTGTCTCAATCATCCGGATGATATTGCTGAAAGCTATCGGTTCTTCGCTATAGCAATGATAGATTTTCCCCGTCATTTCTCCGTCTTCCACGCTGTCGATGCAGATATTAATGAGATTTGGAACATGCCAGGCAATCGGGTGCTTCTGTTCCATATATTCGTTCCCCCTCATATTCCGTCTGTTGTATCAACTGTTGCGCTGTCTCTTCCATCTTTTCCAGATGTTACTTCCAGCCGCTATCATCATTTCGGAACTGAATCGGGGTATCCAGGTTATCCACTTCTGCCACGGAAGATACATAGAATTCCACATATTTGTTCCAGCTTCTGTGCTCTCTGGCAAAATACTTCCGGATACGGTCAAATATCAGTCCACAATTCTCTTTGTTCGTTCCGATCAGAAGTACCAGATACTGTGACGGACTGTATTTGGTAAAGGAATCTCCTTTTCGCAGGCAATGCTGGATCGTATTCTGTAATTCTTCTGACAGGAGCTCCAGCTTCTCCGGTTTTTCCAGCGGATGTCCTTTGCCGTCTGTCAGGTTGCACAGCATCAGATATGCGGACTGACCGCTTCGCTCCAGCATACGTGTCACCAGACGGTAGCTGTCACGGAAGCTTGGAAGACTGCAATAGTAAGCACCGCCCTGTCCTTTCTCTTCTTTCAGCCGCTGCTTGATATCCTGGATTTCTTTCGGTTTCACATGTTTCAGCTGGCTGCTCATCTGGTCGAACTGTTCCATCAGACGTTCGGAAAGGCTGATTCCCAGCTCCTCAAAGAACAATTTCGCCGTGTCGTCATACTCTTTCATCGCTTCTTTGTAGCGTTTCATACCAAGGAAGCATTCGATCTTGATGCTCTGCCATTCATCGAACGGATACAGGCGGCATGCAGGCTCACAGAAGAGCAATGCCTCCTCGTAGTCACATTTTTCGATCAGACCGTCGCATAGTTCTTTCAGTGCATTGCTATACAGCTTCTTATACTGTACACTCTCCAGCAGCACCCACTCATCACCGGAGATTTCCGGCAGGAATTCTCCGCGGTACATGTTGCAGACCTGCTTGAGCAATTCTTCCTTCTGTTTTGTGTCTGCACAGTTCTGCGCTTCTTCATAAAGCTCCTGGAATTTTCTCGCATCCACAACGGTAGGAACCGGCGCATTCCATCTGTAAACACCTTTTTTGATGACGATATAGTCATATTCCGGAAGTCCCGCATCTATGATCATTTTCTTCAGGCGGTGTGCTGTCACACGCAGATTGTTCGCCGCATCTGCCAGTTCTTCTCTCACATACAGTGCATTTAACAACTTTTCACGTGCAATGCCCTGTTCTCCATAGTAAATAAGAATCTGGAGCAGTTTCATCGCTTTTGTCGTCGTATTTTTTCCGAATGACACCTGACGCCCATCATATGTAATAGAAAAATCCCCAAGCATCCGAACATTCAGTATTGCTGTTTTTTCATTCATTCGTTTTTCCTCGTTTCCCTTTTAACGATTTCTCCTTGTCTGTTTTATTTTAAAATCAGTCTAATAATTTGTCAATGACAATTTCCGTTCCGTTTCATGAAGCATTTCCTGCGATTCGTTTTGCTTCTGCCTGTCAGATATGCTATACTTACGATTACACAAACCATTAAATGCCACATTTTTTCAGGCAACAGAGAGGGGGCATCTGATTTCGTGGACTTTTACAACTCTATATCGTATCGGCCAAACCGCTTTCTTCGGAACAGATTGCTTCTGTTGTTTCTGTGTATGCTGTGTATCTGCATCGCACTGACCGGCTGTTCTTCTCCGGATAGCCATGATTCTGATTCCGGTGCGGATTCTTCCGTAC
>ERZ1036402.663-NODE-663-length-11726-cov-3.481621_pt1 | contig 11726 bp, 8 predicted proteins | sample MGYA00514216_ERZ1036402 | MGnify/ENA primary metagenome ERZ1036402 (study PRJEB33795, sample SAMN09464942) | human gut metagenome | host: Homo sapiens | place: USA: Stanford, California | collected 2016-11 | study: EMG produced TPA metagenomics assembly of the...
GATTAGGTGCTCTTTTTCTAGTGGTGGAATAAAAAAATCAGGTGCTATCAAGCCGCGTTCCTCGTGGCGATATCGGATCAATGCTTCAGCTCCGATAAGTTTTCTTGAGGAGAGATCTACTTTAGGTTGAAGGTAGATGAGGAATCGTTCTTCTTTTAAGTCGCGCAATGTTTGTTGCAGGATAGTAGGACGATGCCGTTTGGCAAAATAAGGTGTTTCCATGTAATATTTTTGCTTTTCTTCCATCATCGAATCTTCTGCAAGAGATTTGAGTATGGAAAAATCTACTTCTTTTTGCATCCAGTGGTAGCCAAAGGAAATTCCGTCATGTCTCAGAACGATGGGATCTGCCTGTAATCGTGAAATCTGTTGATAAAAATATTTGCCGGAAGCATTTTCGCAGATAATACAAAATTCATTTCCGCTGAGACGGAAGTGATAGGCATCTGGGAAATATTCTCGAAAAACACGAGCAGTGTCTAAAAGTACCTGATTGCCAAAGGAATATCCCATCGTATTATTAATCTGTTTGAAACCATTGATATCCGCAAGCACAAGTCCTACGGAGGAGAGTTCTTCAAAGTGCCGTTTTTTAGTATAAGAAGAAAAACTTGCAAGATTGTAAAGGCCGGTTAGTGCATCATGCCAGAAGTTATAGTCTAGTTTTTTTTCCGCATCGATACTATGCAGCCGATTTGTGAGAAGATGGCATACCAGACGAAGAAAATGTAACTCATTGCCACAGGTATGCGGGTTGGATAAAATCAGGCAGGCATTTTTAGGGTGTTCAGCGGAGAAAGAAAAACCAAGCATCTGCCGGATTTCGTAACGTTCCAGAAGCAGCATTTCCTCCGGATAGTTTGGGCGGAGCATTTCAATATCCGGGATGTGGATGATATCATTTGTGTAAAATAAGTCCTGAATAAATGCGTATTTTTCAATTTGAGTCAGCTGGACCAATGCACTTTGGGAAATAGAGTTTTCGTAATGCCAGAGGCATTTGAAATGATAAGAATTTCCCGTATGGGTAGGATGGATCAGACAGACATCATCCGCCTGATAAAATTTGCCAAGTGTTTGCGCGGTCCCTTGAAGGATTTCTTTTGTTCCGGACAGAGATTCCAGCAGAGAAGCATATTCTGTTAATGCGATAGAAAATCTTTGCTGGATTCCGTTCAATTTTAGATCGGTAATATCGATCGCAAGTTCCATTCGTACTTTACGGTGATTCCATGTGATAAATTTATCTTTGAGCAGGTAATCACGGTTCAGGAGTCGGTGATGGTGTTCCCAGATGACCGGCTTTTGATCCAGAAGGTGATTTGTGCAAAATGGGCATGGTTTATGTTCTCCTTGAAGTACTTCGTAACATTTTTTTCCGATGGGATCATTGCCGGATAATCCTAAAATGTCACGGACTTGCGGGGAAACATAGAGGAGCTCATAGGTGTATGGATCACTCAGATATGTAATATCCTCCAGATTTTCGATCAACGCATGGAAGATTTCCTCGGACCATGCAGAATCTTCCGGTTCCATAACAATTTCACTTCTGGTAATACCATTTTGTTCAGGTAGATGCATGACTGAAGTATAGAAGGTAAAGCAGTTGCGCCCACGAGCTTTTGAGTGATAAAGAGCGATATCCGCTTTTTCATACAGTACTTCAAAGTCAAATCCATAGTTCGATGTGAGGCAGATTCCCATACTATATGTAAGAATACCGCGGAAAGGTACTACAGTATATCGAAGTTTTTCTAACTTTTGGATCAGAAAGTCTTTGGAAGGGATATTTTTGATGAAAGCAATGAATTCATCTCCGCCGATTCGCCCGATGATATCATCTGAACGGAAATGCTGCTGAATTCGTTTTGCCGTTTCTTTTAGCACCTTGTCTCCGCAAGCGTGTCCATGGAGATCATTGATCTTTTTAAAGTGATCAAGGTCAATGATGATAAATGCATGGCAGGCATCGGGAGAACTTGCTTCTAATTGGCTGCGGATCAATGTCTCAGCAGCTCCCTTGTTATATAGCTTGGTCAGAGGATCCAGCCGGGAGGCGTTTTCAAGAGTCAGCCGCTCTCTTTTTGCTGCATCAATGTCATGTAAGTAGAGAAGACAGCGGATATCTCCGGAAACAGGGTCTTTCATCATATGGGCAGTTGTTTCCACCCAGCAAGTCTTTCCGAAATTCGTCAAATGACGATATTCTAATTTGAGTTCCTGAATCCCGTTGGCATAATTTGCAAGAAGATTTTTACGCGAAAAAGTTTCCAGAAATTTGGGATAATCTTCCCGATGAATATTTTTGATTCCTTCGACTCTTAGATATTGGTCATAAGAGCGGCAGAGGTGTTCCATCAATTCTTGGGTATTCATCTCAGAGAGGGTGTCGATGATACCTTCGGTCAGGTTGATTTCTGCGTAAAACAGAGTATCTGCAAGCAGAGCACGTCGGTAAGTTTCTTCTTTGAGATAAGCATATTCCATTTCTTTATGCTGAGTAATATTTTCCACGACACCAATGGCACGGACCGGTTTGTGCTGACCATTGAAAACAGTTGTCATCGTGATCGTATTCCAGTAATATTTTCCGTCTGCTGCTAAGATTTCTACGGTGCAGCTGCTGTGAGGACTTCCTTGCTGGATTTCTCTGTACATGGAAAGAAAAGCGGCAGCATGTTTGCGTGGAATGATCTTAGAACGCACAAAACTTTCCGGAACATCATTCATGATTTCCGGCAGTCCATAGAGGTGCATTGTTTCTTTCGAATGGACCACTTGTTTTTTTGAATATGATAGTCAAAGATTACACTCTGTGTCTGTGTGACAGCAATCCGGAAACGCTCTTCGTTGATAGCAAGTTCCTGTTCAGATAGTCGGCGCTTTGTGATATCGATGATGACGCAATTTAAAGTGGGAACTCCTTTCCGGGAATGGCTGAAGGCACCGTTTGTCAGAAGATAGCGTATGGAACCGTCCTTGTGAAAAATTCTTTGTTCAAATTCAAAATGAGATTCTTGACTTCGGTAAGTACGCTCGATGATTTCCATAATAGACGTTGCATCCTCAGGAAGGATCGTGGCAATTAGCTTGTTGCCCAGTTGTGTCTGCATTTCTGCAGAAGTGTATCCATATAGCTGATAGAAGCTATCGTTTCCATAAAGAAGTGTGAAATCCTGATCCATCAAAATTTTACAGACTCCACCGGGAATGTTTTGGGTAAGTTCACTCAGCTCTTGCTGCAGTTCAATGGTATCAGTGATATCCAGACAGATACTTGCTACAAATTCGGAATTTTTATGGAAAAACTTCTTTCCTTGACCGATGACCCAGATAAAAGAACCATCTTTTTTTAACATTCTATATTTAATTTCGTACGTCTGGTCTTCATTTAGAGCAGACAAAACAGTGTCTGTTGTATACTCCCGATCATCTGGATGGATGCCGTTGATCAGTTTATTTTTAATAAACGTACAATATTCCTCGCGGCTCTCAAAGCCAAGAAGGTGCAGCAGTTGATCGCTGATGAAATGAAAAGGGAATCCTTCTCCGGTATAGCCGCAGAGGAGTCCACCGGAAATTGAGCCTTTGAGAAACTCAAAAAGATCCTGGTGGAGCAGGCTGGAGAGGGAAGAAATCTGATGATCTGTCATGGGTATTGCCCTGCCTTTATTTGTTATAATGATTGCCCGGAAAGAAGAGTTTAAAATCTTCCTTCCGGCTGTTGTTCTGTTGTTTGAAATGTCTCTGGATATCATACCATATTGCAGGCGTCGGGGCAATGACTAGAAAATGCAGAAGCAGGGGCTGGCAAAATAAATTATTTGCGGCAGGCAGTGATAAATGAAGCAAACAGATCACGCATGACAGGAGAAGTACGGTACATACATTCCGGGTGCCATTGGACTCCAAGGGCAAATGGATGAGCGGAAAGTTCGATTGCCTCGATGATGCCGTCAGAAGTCCGGGCAGTTGGGACAAGCCCTTTGCCGAGTGAGTCGACTGCCTGATGATGGAAACTGTTTGTATAGAGGGACGAACCTGTGATGGAGGAGAGAATACTTCCTTTTGCGACCAGTACTTTATGGCTGATTTCACTTCTGGAGGCGGAAAGCTGCATATGATTGATGGGCGCGTGGAGCGAGGTGTCGATATCTTGGAGAAGCGTTCCTCCACAGGCTACATTTAAAACCTGCATTCCACGGCAGATGGCGAGCAGGGGCTTTTTTGTTTTTAGAATGGCGCGCAGAAGGCGGAGTTGAAAAATATCCAGTGTGATGTTGGTTGTTCCCAGGCCTTTTGCCGGTTCTTTTCCAAACAGAAGCGGGGTGATGTCGTTTCCGCCGCAGAAGAGGAACCCGTCGCAGAGAGAACAATAAGTTTGAAGTGCTTCGTCAGAGCGCACAAGTGGGAGGAGAAGCGGGACTCCTTTTGCATATTTTATGGATTGAATGTAAGCATTAGTTACAAATTGGCGGTCATCCATCAGACCGCAGACAATAATTCCGATTACTGGTTTCATAGTACACATCCTTATGCTTTTTATTATAGGATAGGTATGTTTCGTGCCGGATATTCAAAAGAACAGGAAAAAAATATATTTTCCACTTTTTTCTTGCATTAATGCTTTAAAGTGTGATAGTATATGGAGAGAAATCGGAAAGCCTGTCTGAGTCGATCTGCTGGTCGGTGTTTTTTGTGGACGGGTTTGGAGAGAAAAGGAGTTGCTTATGGAAAAGAGAGAAAAATTTACGAGCAGAATGGGATTTGTTATGGCTTGCATCGGTTCGGCTATTGGACTTGGAAATATATGGATGTTTCCATACCGGCTTGGCGCTTACGGTGGGGCGGCATTTTTGATCCCGTACTTTCTGTTTGTCTTGATTCTAGGGACGACAGGACTGATTACAGAATTTGCGTTCGGGCGTGCCTTTGGCGGTGGTTCGATGACTGGAATCTCAGAAGTGTTCCGTGAAAGAACATGGAAGGGTGGAAAGATTGTAGGAATGCTTCCGGCAATCGGGCTTCTTGGCATTTTTATGTTTTACAATGTGGTTGTCGGGTGGATTTTAAAATACCTTGTAATGAGTGGAACCGGAAAGCTGGCAAAGGTGGATAAGAACACCTATTTTACAGAGTTTGCAGGTTCAGCTGCTTCCATTCCATGGGATGCGGTTGCGATTTTTCTGACGGTACTGGTCATTTGTGCAGGTGTCGTAAAAGGGATTGAGCGGATCAGCAAGATCATTATGCCGGCATTGTTTCTGATCTTTATCGTACTGATTTTCCAGTCGCTGTCACTTCCGGGAGCGATGGAAGGTGTGAAGTTTCTGCTTCAGCCAAAATGGGAGTACCTTTTGAAAGCAGATACATGGGTGATGGCGCTTGGACAGGCATTTTTCACGGTATCCATCAATGGATGCGGGATGGTAGTGTATGGGAGCTATTTGAAGAAAGAATATGATATTCCACATCTGGCGGTCAGCACGGCAGTTCTGGATACGCTGGCAGCAGTACTTGCATCTTTTGTGATCATGCCGGCGGTATTTGCATTCGGGCTGGATGCAAAATCAGGACCACCATTATTATTTATGACGATGCCGGTCATTTTTGAAAAAATGCCGGGTGGAACAATCCTTGCGGTTATCTTCTTTATCAGTTTGCTCTGTGCGGCGATCTCTTCTTCTATTAATATGCTGGAAGGGGTTGTGGAGGCAATCCTTTCGCACTCGAAGCTGACAAGGAAAAAGGCGGTGATTCTTGTGGGGGTTATCACATTTGTGCTCTCAGTTCCTTTGAATTTGAGCATGACAACCTTTGATCAGTTTACCAATCTGATCACAGTTGTAATTTCACCGCTGATGGCACTTCTTGTGCTGATTGTCTTTTACTATCTTCATGATGGAGAAAAGGCGCTTGCGGCGATCAATGAAGGAGCAGGGAAACCGCTTGGAAAAAGGTTCCTTGCGTTTGCAAAATATGTGTTTGTGATCGTGACCATTCTTGTAGTGATTCTCGGGATCGTGTATGGGGGAATTGGTTAAAGAAATACAGAATGTTACTCAAGAAGTTTTAGAAAACAAAAAGGGCAGCTGGAAAGATCAGCTGTCCTTTTTGTGTGTCTGTTTTTTACTTTTCTGTTTCTGCAAGTTTCATTGCGCGTACTTTTAATGGAAGACCGAATAAGTTGATAAATCCTTCTGCGTCATGGTGGTCATAAAGTTCTCCGGTAGTAAAACTTGCGAGAGATTCGCTGTACAGAGAATACGGAGAGGTTGTTCCGGCTTTGATGATATTTCCTTTATAAAGCTTCAATTTTACTTCTCCGGTCACATATTGCTGTGTGGATTCGATAAATGCCTGCACAGCCTCACGGAGCGGTGTGAACCATTTTCCTTCGTATACAATCTGAGAAAGTTTGTTTCCCATTTCTTTTTTCACCTCATAGGTTGCACGGTCAAGCACCAGTTCCTCTAACTGCTGGTGAGCTTCCATTAAGATGGTTCCTCCTGGAGTTTCATAGACACCGCGGGATTTCATTCCAACAACACGATTTTCTACAATGTCGATGATACCGATTCCATGCTTTCCGCCGAGGGCGTTTAACTCTGTGATAATCTCAGATACTTTCATCGTTTGTCCGTTTAAGCTGACTGGAACACCTTTTTCGAAAGTCATTGTGATATATTCGCCTTCATCCGGGGCCTGTTCCGGGGTAACGCCGAGTACAAGCAGATGTTCATAGTCTGGCTCTTGCGCAGGATCCTCGAGCTCTAATCCTTCATGGCTGATGTGCCATAAGTTTCGGTCACGGCTGTAACTTTGGCTGGCATCAAATGGAAGGTCGATCCCATGCTGATGGCAGTATGCAATCTCTTCTTCACGGGAATTTAATGTCCAAAGATCAGTCATTCTCCATGGAGCGATGATCTTCAGATCCGGTGCGAGTGCCTTGATCCCTAACTCAAAACGAATCTGATCATTTCCTTTTCCGGTTGCTCCGTGGCAGATAGCAGAAGCATGTTCTTTTCTTGCAATTTCTACTAGTTTTTTTGCGATTCCCGGACGTGCCATCGCAGTGCCGAGCAGATATTTGTTTTCGTAGATTGCATTTGCCTGTACACATGGCACGATATAGTCATCACAGAACTCATCAACGATGTTTTCAATATATAATTTGGAAGCGCCGGATAATTTTGCGCGTTCTTCTAAGCCGTCCAGTTCTTCTCCCTGTCCGCAGTCGATGCAGCAGCAGATGACCTCATAATCAAAATTTTCTTTGAGCCATGGGATGATGGCTGTTGTGTCCAATCCGCCGGAATATGCTAAAATTACTTTTTCTTTCATGTCAAAAGTCCTCCTTGTTCTGTTTGTCTTGAAATTTGATGGTATTAATATACAACAAAATGAATAAATATGCAACAAGAAAATTTGAAAAAGAGAAATGAGATAAAAAAAGCAAAGCAAACTGTTATAGGAAAACAAATGTGCACTAGGGGGAAACATACTAGTTTTTATAGAAAAAAGAGTAATGTAAAAATGAAAAAATTCGTAGAGAAAAACGAAAAAAATACTTGTATTTACTTATAAAATGCAAAATGTGAGAGGAAAAACAAGAAAATGAAAAACGGAGAAGGAAGTTATGGGGAAAGAGGAAAGCGATAAAAGCAGATTTGGGTGCAAAGTAAAATTGTACAAAATAAAATGCAAAAAAACTATTGCATAACATTTTAAATAGATGTATAATCATGCAAAATCAAAATTTATTCGATGGAAAAAGAGAGAAAGGGTGTTATAGATGATTCGTGCAGGAATAATTGGTGCAACGGGGTATGCCGGAGGAGAATTAGTCAGACTTTTGGCTGGTCATAAGGAAGTAGAAGTAGTATGGTTTGGCTCCAGAAGCTATCAGGAGATTCCTTATACTAATGTTTACCAGAATTTATTTCAGATTGTAGAAGGAACGTGCGGGGAAAAGGAAATGGAGGCACTTGCGGATGACGTGGATGTAATCTTTACTGCAACGCCGCAGGGATTTTGTGCCGGACAGATCAGTGAGACGGTGCTAGAGAAAGCAAAAGTCATTGATCTAAGTGCAGATTTTCGCTTAAAAGAGGCAGAAACGTATGAAAAATGGTATAAAATACAACAGAAAAGCCCGGAACTTTTGCAAGAAGCAGTCTACGGACTTTGCGAGTGGAATCGGGAGCATATTCGATCAGCAAGGCTGATCGCCAATCCCGGCTGTTATCCAACGTGTTCTTTGATGGCGATTCTTCCATTGGTAAAGAATGGACTGATAGTTCCGGAGACGTTGATCATCGATGCAAAGTCCGGGACATCGGGGGCAGGAAGAACGGAGAAAATAGATAACCTTTATTGTGAAGTCAATGAAAATATGAAAGCATATGGGGTGACCACACATCGGCATACACCGGAGATCGAAGAACAGCTGTCTCTTGTTGCAGGGGAGAAGGTATGTGTGAATTTTACCCCGCATCTTGTTCCGATGAATAGGGGGATTCTTGTGACCGCCTACGCATCACTAAAACAAGGTGTGACGGAAGAAATGGTAAGAGAGGCATATGACAGTTGTTATAACAGCGAGAAATTCGTTCGTGTACTGCGAACCGGGATATGTCCGCAGACGAAATGGGTGGAAGGAAGCAACTATGTGGATGTTGGATTTCAGATTGATCAGCGGACCAATCGGATTGTGATCCTGGGAGCGATGGATAACCTTGTGAAGGGCGCTGCGGGGCAGGCAATCCAAAATATGAATTTGATGTTCGGACTGGATGAGACGGAAGGACTGACTGCAATCCCGCTGTTTCCTTAGAAGCTACAGCAGGAAAAAAGAAGAAAAAGACGGAAAAAGGAGAGGCAGAACGATGATACGCGCAATGATGATAGAAGACTATGAGGGAGTTTATAAGCTTTGGAAACAGATCAAAGGATTTGGAATCCGTAGTATCGATGACTCGCGGGAAGGACTGGAACGTTTCCTTAGAAGAAATCCGACTACCAGTATTGTGGCGGAGGAAGAAGGAGAGATTGTCGGCAGTATTTTATGCGGACATGACGGAAGAAGAGGTTGCTTTTATCATGTATGCGTTGCTGAAGAACATCGGATGAAAGGAATCGGGACACAGATGGCAAAGATGGCGATGGATGCGCTGAGAGCAGAGAAGATCAATCAGGTCTGCCTGATTGCATTTACAGACAATCAGGTTGGGAATCAGTTCTGGGAACAAAGCGGATGGAAGCGGAGAGAAGACTTAAATTATTATGACCTCTCTTTAAACGAAGAGAATGAAACGACATTTAATCGATAGAAGGCAGAAATAACAGGCAGCAAAGAAAGGAAGGAAAACAGAGATGAAGCAGATCAAAGGTGGAATTACAGTGGTACCGGGATTTGAGGCGGCAGCGGCAGCGGCCCAGATCAAATACGAGGGGCGTACAGACATGGCATTGATTTACAGCAGTGTTCCGTGTGTGGCGGCGGGAACTTTTACGACAAATGTGGTGAAGGCAGCTCCGGTAAAGTGGGATCAGAAGATTGTCAAACAAGGCGGAGCGGTGCAGGCGATAATTGTCAATTCGGGAATTGCAAATGCGTGTACCGGAGAAGAAGGGATGCAATATTGTGAACAAACGGCACAGACAGCGGCAGAAGTGTTCGGGATTCAGAAAGAACAAGTGCTGGTAAGCTCTACCGGAGTGATCGGAAAACAGCTTCCGATGGAGAAAATCCAGGCGGGAATCCATATGCTTGCCCAGGCAAAAGGCAATGACAAACTTTGTGGAACAGAGGCCGCAGAGGCGATTCTGACAACCGATACGCATAAAAAAGAGGCTGCAGTACAGCTGGAGATTGGCGGGAAGACAGTGACGATCGGTGCGATGGCCAAAGGATCCGGAATGATCCACCCAAATATGTGTACGATGCTTTCGTTTCTTGTGACCGATGCTGTGATTGAAAAAGAAGTTTTACAGAAAGTATTAAGTGAAGATGTAGAGGAGACGTATAATATGATTTCCGTAGATGGAGATACTTCTACAAATGATACGGTCTTGTTTCTTGCGAACGGACTGGCACAAAATGCTCCGATCTGTCCGGGTACAGAAGAATATAAAGCATTTGCAGCAGCAGTACATACGGTCAATGAGCAGCTGGCAAAGGCAATCGCAGGAGATGGAGAGGGCGCTACGGCTCTTCTGGAAGTGGAGGTTGTCGGAGCGGCAGATAAAGAGCAGGCAAAGAAAATCAGCAAGTCAGTCGTTTGCTCGAATCTGACGAAAACAGCAGTGGCAGGTCATGATGCAAACTGGGGAAGGATCCTCTGTGCGATGGGATATGCAGGCGTTTCATTTGTACCGGAGCAGGTAGATCTCTTTTTGGAAAGTGCAGCAGGAACGATTCAGATTCTTTCCGATGGGATGGCACTTCCGTATAGTGAGGAGAAGGCGACGGAGATTTTATCTGAGGAAAAAGTAAAAATCCTTGCAGATCTGAAACTGGGGGATGGGAAAGCGACTGCATGGGGCTGTGACTTGACACACGGATATATCGATATCAATGCAGATTACCGGAGCTAGCATACCAAACAGAAATGATGCAGAGACAAAAGGAAGGAAGAGATAGAGATGAGCCAGAAGATGCAGGAATATTTGAAAAAAGCGGAGGTACTGATCGAGGCGTTGCCGTACATTCAGCGATTTAACCGAAAGATCATCGTTGTAAAATATGGTGGAAGTGCGATGATCGATGAGACATTGAAAAAGCGGGTAATTGAGGATGTGACTCTTTTAAAATTGGTCGGGTTCAAACCAATCATTGTCCACGGAGGAGGGAAAGAGATCAGCCGGTGGATGGAGAAGACTGGAAAGCAGCCTACGTTTGTCAACGGACTTCGCGTGACGGATGAGGAGACGATGGAAGTTGCAGAAATGGTGCTTGGAAAGGTGAATAAAGGGTTAGTTCAGCTTGTGGAATCGCTGGGAGTGCGGGCCATCGGTCTGAGTGGAAAAGATGGTGGATTACTTCGGGCGCAGAAGAAATTTTCAGACGGAAAAGACATCGGAGGATGCAAATGTACTTTTGGATCTTCTGGAGAAAGATTTCCTTCCTATCATCTGTCCGATTGGGCTAGGAGAGGATTATCAGACTTATAATATCAATGCGGATGATGCGGCATGTGCGATCGCGCAGGCGGTACATGCGGAAAAATTAGCGTTTTTATCTGATGTAGAAGGAATTTGTACAGATCCGGCAGATGCCTCCACGTTGATTTCAGAATTGACAATTCAAGAAGGAAAACAGCTGATCGAGAAGGGAACGATCACCGGGGGAATGATTCCGAAACTTTATAGCTGTATAGAGGCAATCCAGGCAGGGGTATCGAGAGTCCATATTCTTGATGGAAGAATCCCGCATTGTCTGTTGCTTGAAATTTTTACAAACAGAGGAATTGGAACTGCCATTTTTGAGGGAGAAAGGAGCAGATTTTACTATGGACCAGACAATCAGTAAGGCGGAAAGTGCTATCTTACATACCTATAATCGATATGATCTTGTGTTGGAAAAAGGAGACGGTGCTTACCTGTATGATACAGATGGAAAAGCCTATTTGGATTTTGGCTCGGGGATTGGTGTCAGTTCTCTTGGATATGGAAACAAAACATTGCAGTCTGCATTGAAAAAACAGATTGATCAGTTG
>ERZ1036402.675-NODE-675-length-11500-cov-3.709480_pt1 | contig 11500 bp, 12 predicted proteins | sample MGYA00514216_ERZ1036402 | MGnify/ENA primary metagenome ERZ1036402 (study PRJEB33795, sample SAMN09464942) | human gut metagenome | host: Homo sapiens | place: USA: Stanford, California | collected 2016-11 | study: EMG produced TPA metagenomics assembly of the...
TAGTGGATCTGGGTAAAGATGTACCGAAGGAAGACATCGTGCAGGCAGCCATCGATGAAAAGGCAGATATTATTGCACTGTCTGCTTTGATGACAACTACAATGATGCGGATGAAAGATGTAGTGGAGCTGGTAAAAGAAAAACAGCTGAAAACCAAAGTTATCATCGGAGGTGCGGTTATCACACAGAGCTATGCAGACGAAATCGGAGCCGATGGATATTCAAAAGATGCGGCCGATGCCGTACGGCTGGTGCAGCGGTTGCTCGGACTTTCATTAAGATAAAGAATAAGCTGGAAATGAAATCCAGACAGACACGGCGGTGAGAGATGTTCACTCCGGTGACGAAAATCAGACGATCGTCTTGTCCTGGATTTTGTTTCCAGCTTTGTTTTATAAAAAATCAGATGATACGCAAGCGTTTAATAGTGCCTTAAAACAGTCCGTTGTTGTGTACCGGCACGATATCCTGTACATTATGTTCTACCACATCCCAGTGCTCAGCCAGTTTACCATCTTCGATACGGTAAATATCACATACTTTATTGATTGCACCGTTTTCCAGTGTGCATTTGAAGAATACATATACGATATCTCCATCCTCACCGATATGAATGATATCCATATGTGGTTTCAGACTGAAGAAAAATTTGGTGAATTCTACAAAGCCTTCTTTTCCGCTCGGAGCAGTCGGATTGTGCTGGATGTAATTGTCTTTCATATAATTGTCTAAATTGGAGATATCCCAGTTGTTAAATACTTCATCATAAAATTTCAATACAAGTTCTTTGTTTGTCATAGTCGTGTTTCCTTTCTGAATTGATTTTATGTTTATATGATAAACGAAAAATGTTGAATTGAAAAGCGTTGTTTGTTGAAAACTGTGAGAACCACAGAATAATTATTTTCGACAAATGTTGAATACAACAATGATTATAGAAGTGCAGAGAAAATCCAAAACACCTCTTTACTTCAAAACTTTAATATGTTAAAATTTTGCACAGAGAAAAGCAAATGCTGGAAAGCAGATGTAATAGGTATTTGGTTACAGAAGGAGTATAAAATGAGCAAAAAAATCAGAACAGAGGCCGTGGATCACCTGTTTGAAGCTATCCTGTGCCTGAAAGATAAAGAGGAGTGTTATACCTTTTTTGAAGATGTTTGTACCATCAATGAAATTTTATCACTGTCACAGCGCTTTGAAGTGGCACATATGCTGCGGGAGCAGAAGACTTATCTGGATATCGCGGAGAAGACCGGTGCATCCACAGCGACGATCAGCCGTGTCAACCGTTCCCTGAATTATGGCAATGACGGTTATGATATGGTGTTTGCCAGAATGAAAGGGCAGGAAGGTGAGCAGTAGCATAAAAGTGGAGCGTCAGCTTCACGATATGCGAATATTGGGTAGAATTGTGGAAGTACGAAGTACGGAACAATTCGTAAGGCATCTTTTGACCCCAACATCAAGATAACGGTAAAAGAAAAAAGGAAGCACAGAAGGATTCCCGTATATGGGAATCAGCTGCGTTTCCTTTTTGTGTTTTTGGGCGGCTCCGTTTTTTTCATGGAGTCGATGATTTTCTCAATCAGAAGCTTTTTTGTATAGACATCAAAATTCAGAAGGCAGATGAAAGTGAACTTCTGCAAAAAGTCTGCATCTTTTTCGCTGAGATTTTCCAGATCTGCAAAAGCAGATTCGCTGATGATATATTCTTCCTGGATGATTTCTTTTAAACGCTCTACCTGATGGGATTCCAGGCAGAAGATACCGTCATAAATCTCCTCCAGTGTCGGGGAAGATTTTTTGCCGAAATAGCGGTCGGTCAGCGGATTCAGGACATTCTGGATATCACTGATACTGAGGACACTTTTAAAATAGTAGATAAACACCAGGGTTAAAATATGCTCTTTGGAATATTTTTTCTTTTCTGGCGGCGGGAGTAGATTATTTTTTACATAATTGTTGACCATGGTTTTGGTCAGAATTGGATCTTCCTCATGCCGTTTTGTAGGATACAGTTCTTTTTCCATGAATGTTATGACCTGATCCATATATAGATTGATATCCGGAAGCGCTTCCAGTTTTGCATGGTCAATTCGTGACAGACTGTCCAGTATGCTGTTTAATAAATCGTTTGTATTGATTGTCATGCGAACTACCTCCAGTCATTCGTGATTTATGTTTTGTAATGTTTAAAGGATATTATATAGTTACTGTTCACACGCGCCATTCGCATTTACTAGATATGATGAGTGAACTGTAACATTATATAGTATTGAAAACCGAATGGCAAGCCAATGTTGTTGACGGGATCAGGCACCTTATGCTATGATAGCACAAGGTTAGAAAATATGTTCGATAAAAGACAGCAGTCAGAAAATGAAACAGATAGAAATAAATGGAGGAAGCATGGGCAGATATGATTTGCTGAATACACAGCAGCAGGAAGCGGTTTTTCAGACAGAAGGGCCGGTGCTGGTACTGGCAGGAGCCGGTTCCGGAAAGACGAGGGTTCTGACGCACAGAACCGCTTATCTGATAGAGGAAAAAGGGGTGAATCCATATCATATTATGGCAATTACCTTTACAAATAAAGCAGCAGCAGAGATGCGGGAACGTATCGACAATCTGGTGGGATTCGGTTCGGAGAGTATCTGGGTATCTACCTTTCACTCCAGCTGTGTGCGGATTCTTCGTCGGTATATTGACCGTCTGGGCTATGACAACCGGTTTACGATTTATGATGCAGATGATCAGAAGACGGTGATGAAGGACGTGTGCAAGCGGCTTCAGATTGATACGAAGCAGACGAAAGAGCGTGCGTTGCTGAATGTGATTTCTTCTGCAAAAAATGAATTGATCTCTCCGGAGGAGTTTACCATGCGGGCAGCCGGTGATTATGCAAAACAGAAGCAGGCACAGGTTTACCGGGAATATCAACAGACGTTGAAAAAAAACAATGCACTTGATTTTGACGATCTCATCATGAAATGTGTGGAATTGTTTAAAAATGATCCGGAAGTGTTGGATTCTTATCAGGAGCGTCTGCGCTATATCATGGTAGATGAGTATCAGGATACAAATACGGCGCAGTTTGAACTGGTGCGGCTACTGGCAGCCAAGTACCGTAACCTTTGTGTGGTAGGTGATGATGATCAGTCGATCTACAAATTCCGTGGAGCCAATATCCACAATATTCTCAATTTTGAGCAGTATTTCCCGGATGCAAAAGTCATTAAGCTGGAGGAAAACTACCGTTCGACACAGAATATTCTGGATGCTGCCAATGCAGTGATCAAAAATAACGTGGGCAGAAAAGCAAAGGCGCTCTGGACGCAGCAGGATGCCGGTGACAAGATTGACTGTAAGGATTTTGATACAGCATACGATGAGGCAGAGTACATTGCCCACAGCATCAATTCATTTGTGCGCAAAGGGGTATTTTTTTATGGAGACAGTGCCGTACTGTACCGGACCAATGCACAGTCACGTTTGTTAGAGGAGCGGTTTGTCCGAGAGAATATTCCGTATAAAATCGTGGGTGGTGTAAACTTCTATGCAAGAAAAGAAATTAAAGATTTACTGTGTTATCTGAAAACGATCGACAATGCACAGGATGATCTGGCAGTGAAACGGATCATCAATGTACCGAAACGGGGAATCGGCGCAACAACCATAGCCAAAGTACAGGACTATGCAGATGAGAACGGAATGAGTTTTTATGCCGCGCTGAGACAGGCGGAAGAGATATCGACGCTGAGCAAAGCTACTGCGACCAAGATTCGTCCTTTTGTGACTTTTATTCAGATGCTGCGCAGCAAGCTGCCCTATATCAGTGTGGAACAACTCATGGATGAGATTATTGAAGATACCGGTTATGTGGCAGAACTGGATGCGGAAGGTACAGATGAAGCCCGTGCCCGGATTGAAAATATCGATGAGCTGATCAGCAAGATCGTGGCCTATGAGGAATCTGTGGAACAGCCGACATTGAGCGGATTCCTTGAGGAAGTGGCATTAATTGCAGATATTGATAATCTGGAAGAGGACAGTGATTATGTGGTGCTGATGACATTGCACAGCGCAAAGGGACTGGAGTTTCCGAATGTTTATTTGGCAGGTATGGAAGACGGGTTGTTCCCAAGTTATATGACGATTACTTCTGATGACCCGACCGAAGTGGAAGAAGAGAGACGTCTGTGTTATGTGGGAATTACAAGAGCCAGAGAACATCTGACTCTGACCAGCGCACGGATGCGTATGACCAGGGGAGAGACACAGTATCACAAAGTCTCCCGTTTTGTGAAAGAAATCCCGAAGAGCCTGTTGAACGGCATGGTGCGGGAGGAACGACCAAGAAAAGAAGAACCGATCAAAGATTTGGGGAATGTAAAGCAGAATTTCAGTAGGAAACCATACGGCGGCGGTTCCTCTGCACCGGCAGGGGGTATGCCTTATTATAAATCTTTCAGCCTGGGACAGAAAAAAACACAGCAGTTTGGTGGTGGGACAAAGCTTGGCAGACTGACGTATGCGGAAGGTGACCGGGTGCGTCATGTGAAGTTTGGGGAAGGTCTGGTAAAGCAGATTGTTTCCGGTGGAAGAGACTACGAAGTTACTGTGGATTTTGATGATTTTGGCACAAAGAAAATGTTTGCATCGTTTGCAAAACTTCAGAAGTTATGATATAATCGCCTATAACAATGAACAATACGGAGCAGAAAATTCAGATTTGTAAAATAATATTGTGAACGCAGGTCGCAGAGCGACTGTGTTCATGTAGCGAAAGTGGATTGCGAATGTCCGCTTTACCAGCGTTTTGTATTGTGAAATGTGAAGTAGAAGGAATGTATTAAGAAGGAGTGAATGACATGAACAATGATTTGATCAGTGTTGCAAAATTAACAGAGTTATTTTCCAAGAAAATTGATGAGGAAAGAAAGACAAAATTACTTTGGATTCTTGCCATTGTTGGAGCAGTTGCAGCGGTAGTCGTAGCAGCACATTATATTTATAAGTTCTTTGCTCCTGATTATATGGATGACTTTGAAGATGACTTCGAAGATGAGTTTGATGATGACTTCTTTGATGACGAGGATGATGAATACGAAGAGGAAGACTAATCTGCATCAGCGGAATGTAATTTGATGCAAGGATGATCCGTATTGGAACGCCCACTCACAGAATGCGAGTGGGCGTTTTTTGCCTGACTTCAGAGTTGAGATGTTTGTGTATGAAAAATAAAGAAAGCATTGTGAGGAGAAAGATTTGAAAAAAGGACAGATGTGTGAAGGCATTGTAGAAAAAGTCAAGTTCCCGAATAAGGGAATTGTAAAAGTAGAGGACAGTGAAGTAACGGTAAAAAATACTATTCCGGGACAGAAAGTTTCTTTTGTCATCAATAAAAAACGAAAAGGAAAAGCAGAGGGACGTCTGCTGGAGATTCTGGAAAAGTCAGAACTGGAGAACGCAGAAGCTAACTGCCCGCATTACGGTGTCTGCGGCGGATGTAATTATCAGACACTGCCGTATGAAGAACAGTTAAAACTGAAGGCCGGACAGGTGCTGGAACTGATGAAAGCAGTGGTGCCAAATGCGGAGGATATTTTTGAGGGAATCCGAAAAAGTCCGCAGCAGTTTGGTTACCGAAATAAAATGGAATATACGTTTGGTGATGAAGTAAAGGATGGTCCGCTGGCACTTGGTATGCACAAGCGGGGAAGTTTCTATGACATTGTAACTGTGGATGAATGTCGGATTGTGGATGATGACTACCGCAAGATCCTGGGTGCAACGGTAGCATATTTCAGAGCGCAGGATATTCCATTTTACCATCGGATGCGCCATGAAGGATATCTGCGTCATCTGCTGGTGCGAAAAGCAGTAAAGACAGAGGAAATCTTGATCGATCTGATCACGACCACACAGGAAATTTGTGCAGGGGAGAGCTGTGTGAATGAAACAGCACTTTTAGATGGCTGGAAAGAGCAGCTTCTGGCACTGGAACTGGATGGAAGTATTGCCGGCATTTTGCATACAAAAAATGATAGCGTGGCAGACGCAGTGAAAAATGAAGGAACAGAAATTTTATATGGCAAGGATTATTTCTATGAGGAATTGCTTGGGTTAAAGTTTCGAATCTCTCCGTTTTCCTTTTTCCAGACCAACTCTCTGGGCGCAGAGGTATTATATCAGACTGCCCGTGAATATATCGGAGACAGTCTGGATGAAAAAGCGGAGAAGACGGTATATGATCTGTACAGCGGAACCGGAACGATCGCACAGATCCTGTCGCCTGCGGCAAAACATGTGATCGGAGTGGAAATCGTGGAGGAAGCCGTAGAAGCTGCGAAAGAAAATGCACAGTTAAATCAGCTGAAGAACTGTGATTTTATTGCCGGTGATGTCTTGAAAGTTCTGGATTCCATCGAAGAAAAGCCGGATTTTATTGTGTTGGATCCTCCACGGGAAGGAATTCATCCGAAAGCACTGGAGAAAATCATCCGTTATGGTGTGGATCGCATGATTTATATTTCCTGTAAACCGACCAGCCTACAGCGGGATCTGGAGGTTTTACAGGCACAGGGATATGTGGTGGAACGGATTTGCTGTGTGGATATGTTTCCGGGAACAGTGCATGTGGAGACGGTAGTTCTTTTATCCCACAAAAAAGCCGACAGTTATATCCACATTGATGTGGAGTTTGGAGAGGGCGAGGGCAAGATTCCGGTAGATAGTATTGCTAAAAGAGCCGAAGCGTATAAGCCCAAAGAAAAAGTGACCTACAAAATGATTAAGGAGTACATAGAAGCGAAATACGGCTTCAAGGTACATACCGCATATATCGCAGAGGTAAAGCGAAATTTGGGATTGCCGATGTATGATGCTCCTAATGCGGTAGAAGAATTGAAACAGCCGAGGAAACATCCGACACCAGAAAAGGTAGAAGCAATCAAAGATGCACTTCGTTATTTTGCAGTGATATAAAACTTTACTTACAATCGAATATTTCTTACATAGCCGTTTATTCATTTATTTGAGTAAGCGGCTTTTTTCATCCCTATTTTTCGGAATAGGGATATTTTTTGTAGAAGGAGGAGGTTTATTTGAACACGCAAATCATCGCCATCGCCAACCAGAAAGGCGGCGTTGGCAAAACAACAACTTGTGCGAACTTGGGAATAGGTCTGGCACAGGCCGGAAAGAAAGTGCTTCTGATCGACGGGGACCCACAAGGAAGTCTGACAATCAGCTTGGGAAATCCGCAACCGGACAAGCTGCCATTTACACTGTCGGATGCAATGGGCAAAATTCTGATGGATCAGCCTATACGCCCCGGAGAAGGTATTCTGCATCATGCAGAAGGCGTTGACCTGATGCCTGCGGATATTCAGCTTTCCGGTATGGAGGTTTCTCTGGTAAACGCCATGAGCCGTGAAACGGTTTTACGGCAATATCTGGACACACTGAAGGGACAATATTCCCATATCCTGATTGACTGTCAGCCCTCGTTGGGGATGCTTACGGTCAATGCGCTGGCGGCTGCGAACAGGATCATAATTCCCGTTCAGGCAGAGTATCTGCCCGCCAAAGGACTGGAACAGCTTTTATCTACGGTCAGCAAGGTAAAACGGCAGATCAATCCAAAGCTCCAGATTGACGGTATACTGCTGACGATGGTGGATAACCGCACCAACTTTGCCAAAGAGATTGCTGCTTTGCTGCGGGACACCTATGGAAGTAAAATCAAAGTCTTTGGAACGGAGATTCCACACTCTGTCCGTGCAAAGGAAATTAGCGCAGAGGGAAAAAGCATTTTCGTCCATGACCCTGGCGGTAAGGTGGCAGAGGGGTATCGAAATCTGACGAAGGAGGTGTTGAAACTTGAAAAGCAGCGCGAAAAAAGTAGAACTGGCATCGGTAGATGATCTGTTTTCTACGGAGGAGAGCCGTGCCGATGCTCAGAGAGAAAAAGTAGTAGAAATCCCGCTGTCGGAACTGCACCCGTTCAAAGGGCATCCATTCAAAGTCAAGGATGACGAAGCCATGATGGAGACCGCAGACAGTATCAAGCAGTATGGCGTTCTGGTTCCGGCGATTGCTCGACCGGACCCGGAGGGCGGTTATGAGCTGGTAGCTGGACACAGGCGGCACAGAGCCAGTGAGCTGGCAGAAAAGGAGACCATGCCGGTCATTGTTCGGGATTTGGATGATGATGCCGCCACGATCATTATGGTTGACAGCAACCTGCAACGAGAAAGTCTGCTCCCCAGTGAAAGAGCATTTGCCTACAAGATGAAGCTGGATGCCATGAAACATCAGGGAGAGCGAGTTGATTTAACTTCGTCCCAAGTTGGGACGAAGTTGAGAGCCGATGAAATATTGGCTCAGCAGGCTGGTTCAAGCAGAAATCAAGTTCAGCGCTATATCCGTCTGACAGAGCTGATTCCTGAATTGATGGATATGGTGGATGAAAAGAAGATTGCCCTGAACCCTGCCTATGAGCTGTCCTTTCTCAAAAAGGAGGAACAGGTAGACCTGTTGGACGCGATGGACAGCGAACAGGCTACCCCTTCTCTTTCTCAAGCTCAGCGGCTCAAAAAATACAGTCAGGAGGGGCATCTGACCCTCGATATGATGCGTGTCATCATGGGTGAGGAAAAGAAAAGCGATCGGGACAAGGGGACATTCACCTCGGACACTTTGCGGAAGTATTTTCCCAAGAGCTACACGCCCCAGCGGATGCAGGAAACCATTATCAAGCTGCTGGAGGCGTGGCAGAAGAAGCGCCAGAGAGAGCAGGAACGATGAAAGGAGCCGCCTATGAGGGATATTTCAGCCCGCGAGCTGAAAGGACACAACATTCTCGCCGTAGAGAGGTTTTGGGATAACACCCGCTGGATGATTGAGTTTTCCGTCCTGCGTCCCAGCACAGCTTACGGCAGCCCCGGAGAGGAAATGCGGCTGTTTTTGACCGAGGACGGGTATCAGGCTGCCCTGCAAAGCCAGCAGCGCCGGGAGATTAAGATCAAGCGTTGCGCTCGTGTGATTGAGGGACATATCCTCGATTTCAAACCGGGAAAACGCCGCCGCTCATAAACCCATACAACGAAAGGAAAGGAATGACTATGTGTACGGTAAAGGAAATTCAAGAAGCAATCCGGGAAGATTGCAAATCTCAGCATGACATGGATTCAACGGATATTGACCGAGTGATGCAAACACTTCCTTTCGCCCAGGAGGAGCCATTTACAGAGGCGCGTCCTCGAAAGCCGCTGTTTTGGTTCTATGCAAGAAAATTTGAAAAGTGTTGAACACCGCAATTCTTTGAAATGAGGATTGCGGTTTTTTTGTACCCAAAATTCGGAAGGAGTGAGGTCGATGGCCGTTTTTCGTATTGAACGGACCCGTGATTATACCGTGATGAGCAATCATCATTTACGAAATGCAAACCTGTCGTTAAAAGCCAAGGGGCTGCTTTCCATGATGCTGTCTTTGCCAGAGGACTGGAATTACACCACCCGTGGTCTTGCAAAGATCTGTAAGGAGGGCGTGGATGCCATAGGCGCTGCGTTGCGGGAATTGGAGGCTGCCGGTTACATTGTGCGGCACAAGCTGCGTGACCGGCAGGGACGCATCAGCGATACAGAGTATGTCATATACGAGCAGCCACAGCTTAGAAAACCGGATACGGATTCACCAGATACGGAAAACCCGTATATGGATAAACCGGATACGGAAAAGCCCGCAGAATTAAATATAGAGAAATCAAATACAGAAAAATCAATTACTTATGGATCAAGTACCGATTCCATTCCCTTCCGGGAAACAGCGGCGGCAAGACCGCCGGAACGGAAAGGAAGAGATGCGATGTCTGTCACAGAGATAGAAAATTATCGGGAATTGATTTTGGAGAATATCGAGTATGACTGTCTGAAGCAGCGTTATCCTCTCTACCTGGATGACCTGAATGAGATTGTAGAGCTGTTGGTAGAAACGGTCTGTGCCAAACGAAAGACCACCCGGATCTCTGGCGCGGACTTTCCTCACGAGATTGTACGCTCCCGCTTTTTGAAGCTGGACAGCTCCCACATCGAGTTTGTCATGGACTGTCTGCAAAAGAACACCACCCAGGTACGCAACATGAAGCAGTACCTGCTTGCGGTGCTGTTCAATGCGCCTACCACCATGAATAATCACTTCACTTCATTGGTCAACCACGATATGCACGCAGGCGGCTGGTAAAGGCCGCCTTTTATCATGCCAAAGGAGGCACGACATGAACCAGATGGAAATTTTCAAAAACCCGGAGTTTGGCAGTATCCGGGTCATCGAAGAAAACGGCAAATACCTGTTCTGCGGAACGGATGTGGCCGCTGCGCTGGGGTACAGCAATTCCCGCGATGCAATTATCCGCCATTGTAGGTATGTCGTGAAACGCGACGCACCTCACCCACAAAGCCCCGACCGCAAAATCAGTATGACTTTTATCCCCGAAGGAGATTTGTACCGCCTGATTGTTCACAGCAAATTGCCATCGGCAGAACAGTTTGAACAGTGGGTATTCGATGAGGTTCTGCCTACCATTCGCAAGCACGGGGCCTATCTCACAAGAGAGAAGCTTTGGGAGGTAGCTACTTCCCCGGAGGCTCTGATGAAGCTCTGTTCAGACTTGTTGGCTGAGCGTGAAGCAAATATTTCTCTGCGTAAGGAAAATGCACAGCTGGAGGGCAAAGCCGCTTTCTATGACCTGTTCATCGACTTAAAGCACAGCACCAATCTCAGGACAACCGCCAAAGAGTTGGATGTCCCGGAGCGCCGGTTTGTTCGGTTTCTGATAGAACGACGGTTTGTGTACCGCACAGCATCCGGCAATGTGCTGCCCTATGCCAATGTGAAAAATACGGGGCTGTTCTGTGTGAAAGACTACTGCAATCACGGTCATACCGGTTCTTATACGCTGATAACACCGCAAGGCAAGCTGTATTTTGCCCAGCTTCGGGAGATGATCTTGCTGGTCTCATAAGAACGGAAAGGAAGTGAGTTTTATGCAGGAAGGCAAAACAATCGGGCAGCTGATGGAGGAAATGCGCCAGAAAGCCGGGGCGCAGAACTATCACGGTCATGACTACATGGATCTCCAGCGATTTGCGGAGAACACCCGGCACATGATTATTTTTGATGTACTGACGCATGACTCCCCGGTTGGCTGGAAAGGAGAACGCACCCGCCTGTTTTTGTCAGATATAGGCTATGAAAAAGCTCTGGACAGTCAGGCAAATGGGCAGATCAAGATTCTCAGCCATGCAAAGGTCAGAAATGGAGATTTGTTTTATGACCACAAAGAACAGATACGATAGGAGGAATCCGATATGAATGAGGAAAAGAAAGTACCCTTTAAGTGGGAATATGGGGAAGAAACCATATCGCTGCAACTTGGAATGTATGCGAATAATCAGCGGCTTTATATCGGCATGATTACCCATACAGAAGATGG
>ERZ1036402.690-NODE-690-length-11189-cov-3.721574_pt1 | contig 11189 bp, 7 predicted proteins | sample MGYA00514216_ERZ1036402 | MGnify/ENA primary metagenome ERZ1036402 (study PRJEB33795, sample SAMN09464942) | human gut metagenome | host: Homo sapiens | place: USA: Stanford, California | collected 2016-11 | study: EMG produced TPA metagenomics assembly of the...
TTACCAGTTTCTCTGCTGCTTCCATCATTGGTACATTGTAATACAGGTTGGAGGTATGGATCACTTTATCGATCTGATCCTTCAGTGCCTGATTGTATGCCTGATTATTGTATCCCAGGGCAAATACAGCAATTCCTGCTGCAAAGTCCAGATATTCTTTGCCATCTACATCATACAGATGAACACCGTTTCCTTTGTCCAGAACGATCTGGAAACGATTATAGGTATGCAGAATGACTTCTTCTGCCCGATCGATATATTCTTTACTGTACGTCATAATCTTTGATCTCATCCTTTCTCAGAATTGCGGTTCCGATTCCTTTATTTGTAAAGATTTCCAGCAGCAGACAGTGCGGGATTCTTCCGTCCAGAATATGTACTCTTGAAACACCTTCTTCGATCGCATCGATGCAGTTTTGTAATTTCGGGATCATGCCACCGCCTACATTGCCGTTATCGATCAGTTCTTTTGCTTCTTTTACAAATAATTTGGACAGCAGGGTGGACGGATCATTCGGATCCAGATATACGCCTTCGATATCGGTCAGGAATGCCAGTTTTTCTGCATGGACTGCCTTCGCGATCGCACATGCCGCATCGTCTGCATTGATATTGTAAGTATCAAAGTTTTTATCCAGACCAATCGGACAGATAATTGGAAGAAAATCCTTTTCCAGCAGATCTTCGATGATCTTCGGATTCACGGAAGTTACATTTCCCACATATCCGATATCTTCCCCGTTGGAATATTTCTTTTCTACATTTAACAGGGCACCGTCTTTTCCGCTGATACCCACTGCCTTTACACCGAGAGATTCTACCAGTGTTACCAGTTCTTTGTTGACTTTGCCAAGAACCATCTCTGCAACTTCCATGGTATCTTTATCGGTTACGCGAAGACCGTTGACAAATCTTGGTTCCATACCGACTTTTCCTACCCAGCGGCTGATCTCTTTTCCACCACCGTGTACAATGATCGGCTTGAATCCTACCAGTTTCAGAAGTACCACATCCTGGATGACCTGACGTTTCAGATTTTCATCCACCATTGCGCTTCCGCCGTATTTTACCACAATAATTTTCCGGTTAAACCGCTGAATATAAGGCAGTGCTTCGATTAACACCTGTGCTTTTTCCAGATATTCTGTCTTTACCATTTTTTTGTTCTCCTCTTTCTGGTTCTTGTATATCTATTTATGAACGATAGTCCGCGTTGATCTTTACATAATCATATGTCAGATCGCAGCCCCATGCGGTAGCTGTCGCCTCTCCCATCTTCACATCTGCAATCGCTGTTACTTCTTTTTCGGAAAGAATCTTTGTCGCTTCCTCTTCACTGTAATCGGTCGCTACACCGTCTTTGATAATCTGCAGTTTTCCTGCTTTACTCTCAAAATACAGATCTACTTTTTCCGGATCAAACTGTGCCCCGGAGTATCCCATCGCACACAGGATTCGTCCCCAGTTCGCATCATGACCAAAGATGGCTGCCTTGGTCAGATTGGAAGTGATGATAGATTTACTTAAAGTTACCGCCTGTTCCTTGCTCTCAGCGCCAACTACTTTTACTTCAAATAATGCGGTTGCTCCCTCTCCGTCTCCGGCAATTTTCTTTGCCAGACAGGTATTGACATAGAGCAGCGCATCCAGGAAGGTCTGATAGTCTTCATTTTCTTCTGTAAGCTCATCATTGCCTGCAGCTCCGTTTGCCAGAAGCAGTACGGTGTCGTTTGTGGAGGTATCTCCGTCTACCGAAACCATATTATAAGTATCTTTTACTACGGTACTCAGTGCTTTCTGCAGCAGTTCCTTGGAAATTGCCACATCGGTGGTCAGAAAACCAAGCATCGTACACATATTCGGATGGATCATACCGGATCCCTTGCACATACCGCCAAGTGTTACGGTCTTTCCTCCGATCTCCATGGTCACTGCCACTTCTTTCGATACGGTATCTGTGGTCATAATTGACTGTGCTGCCAGTTTTCCTGCCTCTCTTGTATGGGATAACAGCGGTACCAGATTCTTTATGCCTGCACCCAGAAGATCCATCGGAAGCTGTTTCCCGATGACACCGGTGGATGCCACCAGTACAGAATCTTCCGGAATCTGTAGGCTTTCAGCTGCGATCTTTGCGGTTTCTTTGCAGTAACCATATCCCTCTTCACCGGTACATGCATTTGCCACACCGCTGTTGCATACGATTGCCTGTGCTGTCGGTGCATCGTATACAATATGCTGATCCCATTTTACCGGGGCTGCCTTCACCACATTAGTCGTGAAAGTTCCTGCTGCCACACACGGTTTCTCGCTGTATACCAGTGCCATATCTTTTGTGTTTCCTTTTTTGATCCCGGCTGCCAGTCCTGCTGCCTGAAATCCTTCTGCTGCGGTAACTCCGCCGTCAATGATCTTCATCATGTCCACTCTCCTTTGAGTCTCTTTCGTTCTGTAGTTTTTTCTCTCCTACGGGAACATTGGAACCAGTTCAAGTCCTTCACTCTCTTTCAACCCAAACATCAGGTTCATGTTTTGTACGGCCTGTCCAGCCGCTCCTTTTACCAGGTTATCAATGGCTCCCATCATGATGATCCGGTTGGTTCTCGGATCGATCTTGAAGTTTACATCCACATAGTTGCTGCCTTCCACCCATTTTGTCTGCGGGCAGACATCTTTTTCCAGTACACGGACGAATTTTTCATCTGCGTAATATTTATCATAAATTGCCTTTACCTCTTCATACGTCACATCTTTTTTCAGGCTTGCATAGGCCGTTGCCAGAATCCCACGGTTCATCGGTACCAGATGCGGAGTGAAGTTGATCGTGATCTTTTCGCCGCATGCATAACCCAGCTGTTCTTCAATCTCCGGGGTATGACGGTGGGTCGCCACACCATACGCTTTCATATTTTCATTGACTTCGCAGAACAGATTGTCCACTTTCGCACCGCGTCCTGCACCGGAGGTACCGGATTTTGCATCTACGATAATCGTGTTCGGATCGATGATGCCTTCTTTTACCAGCGGATAGCAAGTCAGGATACTGCAGGTTGTATAGCATCCCGGATTGGCTACCAGACGGGCTTTCTTTACATCCTCACGGTTGATCTCACACAGTCCGTACACAGCTTCTTCGATAAACTGCGGTGATTTGTGCTCCAGTTTGTACCATTCTTCATATACCTTTACATCTTTGATACGGAAATCCGCACTCAGATCGATGATCTTTACTTTCGACAGAATCTCTTCATTGACTAAAGATGCACACAGCCCCTGCGGCGTTGCTGTGAAAATCACATCCACCTGATCTGCCAGAACTTCCATATTATCATCCATGCAGTTTGCATCTACCAGCTGGAAGAAGTTCTGATAAATGGACGCATATTTTTTATCAATGTAACTTCTTGATCCGTACCACTTGATTTCCACATCCTTATGCCCCAGAAGAATACGAACCAGTTCCGACCCTGCATATCCGGTTGCTCCAATAATACCAACTTTAATCATTTCTTCAATCTCCTCTTTCTTTCATAACGTTAATTTATTCTACTCTCTTCCACTGCCAAAGTAAAGTGCCTGAGATGAGATCTTTCTTTTTTTCTCTTTACAGTTGCATAATTATACAACATTAGTGAATAATATGCAAGTTTTTTTATTTTTTTCCATTTCTCTCTTGCTTTTTCTATTTATATGATGTATATTATGCCTTGTAAAATTCATCTGAATTTGATTTTGTCTCGATAAGATATACAATCAAATGCATAAAAATACATTGTATACCGATAAACGGGACTGAACAATAACATATATCTGTAAGGAGGATATTATAATGAAAGAAAAAGTAATCTTAGCGTATTCCGGTGGACTGGATACTACCGCACTGATCCCGTGGTTAAAAGAAACTTTTGATTATGAAGTTATCTGCTGCTGTGTAAACTGTGGTCAGGGTGCCGAATTGGACGGGCTGGATAAGAGAGCTGCCATGTCCGGTGCTTCTAAATTATATATCGAAGATATCGTAGACGAGTTCTGTGATGAATATATCGTGCCTTGTGTACAGGCAGGTGCCGTATACGAACACAAATATCTGCTGGGTACTTCCATGGCTCGTCCGGCTATCGCCAAACGTTTGGTGGAAATTGCCAGAAAAGAAGGTGCTACCGCGATCTGCCACGGTGCTACCGGTAAAGGAAATGACCAGATCCGTTTTGAACTAGGTATCAAAGCACTGGCTCCTGATCTGAAAATTATCGCTCCATGGCGTATGACTGATGTATGGACTATGCAGTCCCGTGAAGACGAGCTGGAATTCGTAAAACAGCACGGCATCGACCTGCCATTCGATGCAAAACACAGCTACAGCCGTGACCGTAACCTGTGGCACATCAGCCATGAAGGTCTGGAACTGGAAGATCCTGCAAATGAGCCAAACTACAAAGATCTGCTAGTTCTCGGTGTTTCCCCGGAAGATGCTCCGGATCAGCCGGAATATGTAACCATGACGTTTGAAGCCGGTGTTCCGAAAACACTGAACGGAAAAGCAATGAAAGTTTCTGAGATCATCACCGAGCTGAATGCACTGGGTGGAAAACATGGTATCGGTATCATCGATATCGTAGAAAACCGTGTCGTTGGTATGAAATCTCGTGGTGTATACGAAACTCCTGGCGGAACTATCCTGATGGAAGCTCACGATCAGCTGGAAGAACTGATTCTGGATCGTGAAACCATGGAAACTAAGAAAAAACTGGGCAGCCAGTTCGCACAGGTTGTATATGAAGGAAAATGGTTCACACCACTGCGTGAAGCGATCCAGGCTTTCGTAGAATCCACACAGAAATATGTAACCGGTGAAGTAAAATTCAAACTGTACAAAGGCAACATCATCAAAGCCGGTACAACTTCTCCATATAGCCTGTACAACGAGTCTCTGGCATCCTTCACAACCGGTGATATGTATGATCACCACGATGCTGACGGATTCATCACTCTGTTCGGACTTCCGCTGAAGGTTCGTGCACTGATGATGCAGGAAGTAAAAAACAATAATAAATAATGCAAAACAGTTATCCCCGGCAGAATGATTTCTGCCGGGGATTTTTTTTATCTTTGTCTGTGGTTTTCAGGATTTTCTCGTTACCACACTTATTTCTATTTTTACTCGTTCTCTTCCACATACTTCTGAATATTCGAAGCATTTACATATTTCTTTGTCTCGTCTCCTTCGATGACTACCAGTGTCGGTGCCTGCATGATGCCGTATCTTGATACCAGTTCCGGGTTTTTCTCGGCATCGATCAGCTGATACTCTTCTTCCGCTTCTGCAAGCATCTGTTTCGCAATCTTACAGTTCGGACAGGTACTTGTGGTGAACAGATATTTCACACTGTCCGGATGCTGGATCTTCACATCGTCTTTTGTCATAGTTACCATCGTTCTGGTAGGATGTTTTCCGCCCATCACCGGCCGCTCCTCTTTCACTGCTTCCACCGGTTTTTCTGCCGGTGCACCGGAGTGAAGGATATCATACACGGTTCTGTTCTTGTATTCCTGCGCTTTTCCGTCATTCCAGTTCTGTACCGGACGGTAATATCCTGTAATTCGACTGTAGACCTCTGCCTTCTTGCCACAGGTCGGACAAGTGAAATGTTCTCCCGCAATATAACCATGTTCTTTACATACCGAATAAGTCGGTGACAGGGTATAATAAGGCAGACGATAATTTTCTGCAATCTTTCTTACCAGTGTGGCTGCCGCCTTCCAGTCCGGAAGTTTTTCTCCCAGAAACGCATGAAAGACCGTACCGGACGTATACAGGGTCTGCAGTTCATCCTGCACATCCAATGCATCAAAGATATCAGAAGTATAGTCTACCGGCAGGTGAGAGCTGTTGGTATAGTACGGGGTATCTCCTTCATGACCTGCAGTAATAATATCCGGATAATGTTTCTTATCATGTTTTGCCAGACGATATGCGGTGGATTCTGCCGGTGTTGCTTCCAGGTTATACAGTTCTCCGTATTCTTCCTGATAATCGGACAACCGTTCTCTCATATGATTCAGAACATCTTTTGTAAACTTCTGTGTCTTCTCATCAGCCATGTCTGCACGAAGCCATCTTGCATTCAGTCCTGCTTCATTCATGCCAACCAGACCGATGGTGGAAAAATGATTGTCAAAGCTTCCCAGATAGCGCTTGGTATACGGATACAGCCCCTCATCCAGCAGTTTTCCGATCACTTCTCTCTTGATATGCAGGGAACGTGCGGAAATATCCATCAGGCGGTCCAGACGCTGATAAAATTCATCCTCATCCTGAGACAGATAAGCGATCCGTGGCATATTGATGGTTACCACGCCCACAGAACCGGTGCTTTCGCCGGAACCGAAGTATCCTCCGGTCTTTTTACGCAGTTCTCGCAGATCCAGACGCAGACGACAGCACATACTTCTTACATCGCTTGGCTGCATATCGCTGTTAATATAGTTGGAAAAATACGGAGTTCCGTATTTGGATGTCATCTCAAAGAGCAGACGGTTGTTTTCTGTATCGGACCAGTCAAATTCTTTTGTGATGGAGTAAGTCGGAATCGGATACTGGAAGCCTCTGCCATTGGCATCTCCTTCGATCATGGTCTCGATAAACGCCTTGTTGACCATATCCATCTCCTGTTTACAGTCTTTATACTTAAAGCCCATCTCTTTTCCGCCAACGATTGCCGGAAGTTCTGCCAGATCATCCGGTACAGTCCAGTCCAGTGTGATATTGGAAAATGGAGCCTGTGTTCCCCAGCGACTTGGTGTGTTCACACCATAGATAAAGGCTTCGATACATTTTTTCACTTCCGGATAAGTCAGATGGTCTGTCTTTACGAAAGGTGCCAGATAAGTATCAAAAGAAGAAAATGCCTGTGCACCTGCCCATTCATTCTGCATGATGCCAAGGAAATTGACCATCTGGTTACACAGAACACTCAGGTGTTTCGCCGGAGCAGAAGTAATCTTGCCTTCTATTCCGCCTAATCCTTCTTTAATCAGCTGTTTTAATGACCAGCCGGCACAATATCCGGTCAGCATGGAAAGATCGTGAATATGGATATCTGCGTTTCGGTGCGCATCTGCAATCTCTTTGTCATAGATTTCAGACAACCAGTAATTTGCCGTTACCGCTCCGGAATTGCTTAAGATCAGTCCGCCTACGGAATAGGTAACCGTAGAATTTTCTTTTACACGCCAGTCTTCTACTTTCACATAACTGTTTACGATTTCTTTATAATCCAGGATCGTGGACTTCATATTTCTTACTTTTTCTCTCTGCTTGCGATACAGGATATAGGCTTTCGCCACCTCAGAATATCCGCACTGGATCAGCACATTTTCCACGCTGTCCTGAATATCCTCCACGGATACCTGATCTTTTTTTATCTTTTTCTGGAAATCTGCGGTTACCCGTAGTCCCAGCATCTCCATCATATCCGGTGTATACTGTTTTTCCTGTGCCTGGAAAGCTTTCTCGATCGCCTGGGTAATCTTACTCAGCTGAAATGCTGCAACTTCTCCATCACGTTTTATCACATTAAACATTATTCCATCCTCTTTTCCTGTTGCTTTTACAGGCTGTATTTTATACGTTCACCTGCTTTTTGACCCTCTCGCAATTATTCCTTTACGGATGTGTCGATTACTATAGTAGCAAACCAATTATCCTCTGTCAATACAAAAAACTACCATATATTGTGTCTCATTTTCTACTTGCACAATATATGGTATGAATCTTATGTAACCTTATAAAGAGGGAAAAGCACCTTACTATAAGGGTTTGCCCTCTTTTTTCTTCTTTTCTCAGATCTGACTGTAAACCTCCATCGGCACATAAGCCTTCACAGAAATTCCTTCTGCCAGAAATTCTTCCTGCACCACCTGTCCATATTTTCGGATCCTGGCAATACTTCCTGCCTGATCATACGGAACCAGACGTTCAATATAAATCTGTCCTTCCCGCAAAACATCCGCAAGAAGTTCTTTCAGTTCCTCAAGTCCCTGTCCATTCTTTGCCGAAATCTGAAGTACATGATCGGCCTGAAAATCTCTCAGCTGTTCTTTATCCGTACACAGATCCTGTTTGTTAAACAGAGTGATCATTTTCTTATCCGACACCCCCAGCTGGCGCAATGTATCATAAACTACCTGCATATGTTCATCCATCTGGGGATTGGAAGCGTCTACCACATGGAGGATCATATCTGCATATTTGGCTTCCTCCAATGTACTTTTAAATGCCTCGATCAGATGATGCGGCAGTTTTCGAATAAATCCTACCGTATCTGTCAGAAGAATCTGCTGTTTGCCCGGAAGATCCAGCGCCCTTGTCGTTGGATCCAGCGTGGCAAATAACTGGTTTTCCTCAAGAACCCCTGCCTGCGTCATTGTATTGAGCAGTGTGGATTTTCCTGCGTTAGTATATCCCACGATTGCCGCCACCTTCACCCGACTCTTATCCCGCTGGCTGCGGATCAGTTCCCTGTGCTTCTGCACCTGCTCCAGCTGTTCTTTCCGCTGACCGATCCGGCTGTGGATCAGTCGACGGTCCATCTCCAGCTTTTTCTCACCCGGACCACGGGTACCAATGCCACCTCCGAGACGGGACAGCGAGGCACGCATACCGACCAGTCTTGCCGCCCGGTACTTTAATTGTGCAAGTTCTACCTGGATCTTTCCTTCGCTGGTCTTTGCACGCTGCGCAAAGATGTCCAGAATCACCATGGTTCTGTCCATCACCTTACATTCCAGTTCCTGCTCCAGATTATTTAGCTGTGCCGGTGAGAGTTCATCATCACAGATCACACCAGTGGCATCCAAATCATACAACAACTCTTTCAGTTCTTCCAGCTTTCCTTTTCCCAGATAGGTTGCCGGATGAATGGTCTCTCTGCTTTGCATGATCGTCCCAACAGTTACGGCCCCGGCTGTCTCAGCCAGTTCTCTCAGTTCATATAAAGATTGTACGGTATCATCAGACTCATATGTCTGTACGCCTGCCAGAATCACCCGTTCCAGCTGTTCCCCCATCTCATACATGCTTTTTCCTCCTATCTTGTAGAAAGAAACTCGTTCTCCCGAAGAGCCGCCTCATCTTCCGGATACTGTTCCAGATATATCTTCATCTTTTCTTTTGCTGTAGCAAAATCCCGTTTATATTCATAGGCCACAATTTCATTATAAAGCAGACCCTGTTCGTCCTCTTTGGAATTTTCCTTCAGACCCTGTGCGATATTCTCCAGTGCGCTATCATATGCACCATCATAAATATCACACATTGCCAGTCCGTTATAGGCCTTGGCACCCTGCTCACTCTTTTGCAGATATTCCTGATACATGGATCTGGCACTTGCCGGATCTTCCATCTCCAGATATACCCGGCCCAAAAGCAGCATGGCATCCTCATATCCCTGTTCCATCGCTGTTTTCAATTCATCTCTGGCTGCCTCATAATTTTTTTCATATTCGTAGATTCTTCCTCTGTGATAGCAATCTTCTCCGTCCTGAGGTTCTAACTCCAGAGCCATCTTCAGATAGGCATCACCATCTACTGCCTTGTTGTGATCCACATAAATCTGATAAATATTGATATACAGATTATAATCTTCACAGCCTTCCAGTGCTCTCTGAAAGTCTTTTTCGGCATTTTTATAATCTTCCATGGAAATATATGCCTTTCCTCTCAGAAAAAATGCCTGTTCGTCTTCCCCTGCCTTCAGTATCTCGCTGTACACTTCAATCGCTTTATCTACCTCACCATAATCCATGCGTGCCTGGGCAAGATAAAACTGTACATCTTTTTTAAATTCCTTATCCGGATCATCCATATTGTTCAGACTTCTCGAAAAAGCAGCAATCGCCTCCGGATAGGCCTTTTCTGAATAATAGGCAATTCCTTCTGCCCGGTAACTTTCTGCCAGTCTGCTGTTTTGATCGATTACCTGCTGAAATTCGTTTACTGCAGTAGTGTAATCTTTTTTTTCCATAGCCGCCCAGCCGCTTTCATAATGTTGTGCCGCATTATTTTTCCCACAGCCGCAGAACACCATCAGCGCACATCCAACCGCCAGTACCTCTTTTCTCATGACAAAATCAGTCCCTCTTTGTCCATCACTTCAATCACGCGCTGTACCATTTCACGACAGATCGCATCTTTTTTCGCTTCTACCATAACACGAATGACCGGTTCAGTGCCACTCTCCCGCACAAGAATTCTTCCGTCTTCTCCTAATTCTTTCTCCACCGAGGCAACTGCCTTCTTTACTTCTTCGTTGTTTCTTGCAGCTGTTTTATTGGCAACACGAACATTTTCCAGAAGCTGAGGATAAATGGAAACTTCTGATGCAAGAGTATTTAATAACTGTTTTTTTTCAATAATAACTTCCATCAGCATCAAAGATGTCAGGATACCATCTCCGGTAGTAGCATGTTTGCTGAAAATAATATGTCCGGACTGTTCACCGCCGAGACTGTGTCCGTTTGCCATCATGTTTTCACAGACATATTTATCTCCTACTGCTGTTTTTTCGTACCGGATACCTTCCCTGTCACAGGCTTTATAAAGACCAAGATTAGACATAATCGTAGTGACGATCGTATTATTTTCCAGTTTTCCGGTCTCTTTCATATATTTTCCACAGATATACAGGATCAGATCTCCGTCGACTACATTTCCCAGATGATCCACAGCGATACACCGATCCGCATCTCCGTCATATGCAAATCCCACATCCAGATGTTTTTCTTTGACAAATTGCTGCAGCACTTCGATATGTGTTGATCCGCAGTTCGTATTGATGTTCGTTCCATCCGGCTCATTATTGATGACATAGGTTTTTGCTCCCAGTGCATCAAACACACTCTTGGCTACCGAGGAAGCGCTTCCATTAGAACAGTCCAGTCCTACTCTGTAGTTTTTGAACGAACGGGTAGGAATGGAAATCAGATAACCGATGTACCGGTTTCGTCCGGCCGCAAAATCCACCGTCCGACCAATCTTTTCTTTTGTTGCAAACGGAATCTTCGGAACATCATCATCAATATATCCTTCAATCATAGCTTCCACTTCCGCATCCATCTTTTGCCCGTTTCCACCAATGATCTTGATGCCGTTATCATAAAATGGATTGTGACTGGCAGAAATCATAATT
>ERZ1036402.704-NODE-704-length-10976-cov-3.268748_pt1 | contig 10976 bp, 7 predicted proteins | sample MGYA00514216_ERZ1036402 | MGnify/ENA primary metagenome ERZ1036402 (study PRJEB33795, sample SAMN09464942) | human gut metagenome | host: Homo sapiens | place: USA: Stanford, California | collected 2016-11 | study: EMG produced TPA metagenomics assembly of the...
ATCTACGACGCGGAACTAACCAACATGAAATTGGCTGAACAGAGAGACCACCGCCACACAAAAAGCCATGACCAGATAAACTTTAAAATTGTAAACCAGAATATGGCGTCTTTTTTCTTGGGGATTGGTTGTCTTATGAATCAATTGTTTGGATCCGGCAGAGCTTAACTGTAGTTCCTGATAAAAAGTCATATGATTTATCATCCTTTCTTTTTTGTTGGTTGAAAAGTAAAACGTAGAGGGAACTATAACGCAAAACAGATGAAAGGTCAAGAGAAAAATCATTTTTTAGTGCCTGGCACTACTCCTGTGCATATACTATCCTGAGCCTAAAATTATGAGGTTATAATAAAATGTCAACCACGCTTATAAAATCTGTGCAATCCTATACCGACCACGGCAAGCTGCAGATCCAGCTTGTCTCTCAGATCCAGAATCGGCCTGTCCAGGGAGCGAAAATCAGTATCAGTTACACCGGAGCCCCCGGGCAGCCACTAGAACAATTACGGACCAACAGCAGTGGTCAGACCGAAACCATCGAACTGGCGGCACCACCGGTGGAGTACAGCCTGCAGCCATCGGAAGAACAACCTTATTCGGAATATACTCTGAAGGTGGAAGCCGAAGGCTATGAACCCATAGAAGTATCCGGAAGTGAGATCCTGTCCGGTGAGATCAGCAGACAGAAAATAGAACTCCGGCCGATCAGCGATGGTAACTATGAAGATGTGGTGATTCCGGATCATACGTTGTTTGGTAATTATCCGGAAAAAATACCGGAAGAAGAAGTTAAACCGGTCAACGAATCCGGAGAAATTGTGTTGAGTCGTGTAGTGATACCGGAATATGTAGTAGTACACGATGGATCACCAGCAGATTCCACTGCTGATAATTATTATGTAAGATATCGGGATTATATAAAAAACGTGGCATGCAGCGAGATATACGCAACCTGGCCACCTGAGACGATCAAGGCGAATGTTCTGGCAATCATGTCTTTTACTCTGAACCGGGTTTATACGGAGTGGTATAGAAACAAAAAGTACGACTTTACCATTACATCCTCCACTGCCTTCGATCACAAATGGATATACGGTCGTAATATTTTCGACAGTATATCCAACATAGTGGATGAACTCTTCGAAAACTATTTGTCACGTCCGAATGTCCGTCAGCCGATTCTGACCCAGTACTGTGACGGACAGCGGGTGACCTGCCCGCAGTGGATGAGTCAGTGGGGAAGTAAATATCTGGGTGATCAAAATTACACGGCAATCGAAATCATCAGAAACTATTATGGGGAAAGTATGTATATCAATTCCGCAGAAGAGATTTCGGGAATCCCGGCATCCTGGCCGGGCTACGATCTGGATATCGGAGCAAGTGGCATGAAAGTCAGGCAGATTCAGGAACAGTTAAATACTATCGGGGAAGTTTATACAGAAGTTCCCAGGGGACCGGTGGATGGCATATACGGAGAGCGAACGAAAGAAGCAGTACGGCAGTTTCAGTCCGTTTTTGGACTGGGACAGACAGGAGTCGTTGATTATCCGACCTGGTATAAGATCCAGGAAATCTATGTGGGAATTACGAGAATCGCAGAGCTATATTGAAGGAATTATTCCTGTTCACTGATAAGATCCCGCGAAGCGTGTTACCGGGAACGGAGTGAACAGGAACAGAAAAAATGTCGGTAATTGAAGTATTACATTTTTGACATGGGCAATGAAAAGGATTATAATTAATAATCAGGGAAGTATACGTAACGTGAAGTAACAGGAGGAAATACCAGAAAGTGATAAGAAAAGAATGGAAACGTATGCTGGCACTGTCTATGACATATATAATGACTTTGTCTGTGGCAGCGCCAGTCAAGGCTGCTGAAGAAGAACTCGGTGTACCGACAGCGGAAACAGCAGCAGAAGTACAGGAAACACCGGAACAGTTTGAGGCAAGAACAGGATACCATTTAACAGAGGGATATACTTATGTACTGAATAATGGGTTTGTGATTCTGCAGGCAGATGGTTCGCCACAGATCACACCGGTTGCCACCCCGGAACCAACACCAAGTGAAACGCCAACGCCGACGCCGACACAGACACCGGAGCCGACTGTAACACCGACGCCGGCAGGAGAGAATACTCCAACACCCACACCGGGTCAGGAAGGGGCAGAACCACAGGAAGTGACAGAACAGCCCACGCCGGAGCCTACACCGGCACCGGAGACCACACCGGAAGCTGCGCAGGAGACTGCGGTGGAAGAAAATATCCCGGTTATTACAGCATTTCCACAGTCTGTGGAAGTACCGGTGACGGTAGAGGATTACCGTTTCTGGACAGTATCTGCCAGCAGAAAAGCGGCACAGGCGAAAGTGGTTCAGGAGATCAAAGAAGAGAAGTCACAGGATTCCCGGAGTGTGGGAAGGCTGGAAGAAGGCGGTATCTGTTATATTTTAAGAAAGGAAGACGGATGGTACTACGTGGAATCCGGAACCGTTCGTGGTTTTGTGGAGAAAAAAGCGCTTCGCAGAATCGGAGATAAGAATGAGGCACTGCTTACTCCGGTATATGCAACAGAGCTGGTTGCGCCGGCAGAAAATCAGGCATATGCATATTACCGGGCAACGATTCAGCAGACTGTAGCAAAGAAGCATTATGCACTCTGCAAAGGAAATGAACTGAATATCAGGGCGGACAAGAGCACAGACAGTGAAATTGTCGGAACGATGAAAAAGGGAAATCTCTGTTATATTCTTGCAGATGAGACAGAAGAGTGGGTATATGTGGAATCCGGAGAAGTTCGTGGGTTTGTAAAAAAGGAATATCTGCAGACAGGCAGGAAAGTGAAGAAAAAAGTGAATAAGACCGGAGCGGATCGTTTTACGCTGGCGATTGCCAGGGTAGATCCGAAGGAAAATCCGGCACGTTATTATACGTTGACTTCGGTGAAAACGGGAATTCCGGACGGGGCGATCCGTGATTCGATCGTGGATTATGCCAGTGGATTCCTTGGAACTGTCTGGAAGGAAGAAGGAACCAGCCTTTGCGAAGGAATTGATACCAGCGAGTTTGTTGAGAAGATTTATGAGGCATACGGATATAATGTCACGGATAAAGACGGAAATATACAGGAACAGGGAAAGGTTTCTGTGGATCAGGCAAAACCCGGTGATGTGATCTGCTATGGATCCGGGGAAGAAACAAGTGCAGCCGGTATTTATGTGGGTGACGGCAAGATGGTACAGGCTTCTGAGACGAGAGGCAAGGTGGTAACAGTAAAGATAGATCCGGAACAGGAGAGCTTTGCCCTGGAGCTTTTTGAAGATACGAAAGTGATTGCAGGAAGTAAGGATATCAGTGAAGTGAATGCAACGGAAGCAATGTACGGACAGGATCTGGGACTTTTTAAGCTGACATATTACTGTGCGTGTGCGAAGTGTTGTGGAAAGGCAACCGGAATTACTGCTTCCGGAGCGAGGGTTGCGGAAGGAGAAACGATCGCGGTGGATCCTTCGGTGATTCCTTATGGAACGAAAGTTATTATTAATGGACATATTTTTACGGCACAGGATTGCGGCAGTGGAGTAAAGCAGAATCATATTGATATCTATGTGGATGATCATGAGCGGGCTCTGGCACTGGGGTGCAATTATGCGGATGTGCATTTGATGAAGTGAGAAGAGACTGCCACACTCTGGGTAGGGTGTGGCAGTTTTTTACTTTACGGGAAATTGCTTTACAGTAAAGTAGAAAACGCTCCGCGAAGATGCTCCAGGGCACATTCGTTGTTCATGATCAGATAAGAACACTGCGTATCGGAAGAAACCGGGTGAGGATTTCGACAAATGTATACACAATTAAGTGAAAATCAGGAAAAAATTGGAAAATAAAAAGGATTTTGTGAGGAAGGAGTGGAATATATTTAACAGAATAGATGAAAATAGAATGGTTTTTACTGTTTTTGGTAATAGAAGGGGTGATGTATTTGAATATCAGGGAACAGGCAGAGGAGCGGGAGTTTCAGTATCTGAGCCGGTATGCTTCACACAGCAGAGAGTCGAAGGGCAGAGAGCGTGTGGAGGAGGAGTGTGATATCCGGACGGTGTATCAGAGGGATCGGGATCGGATTATTCATTCGAAGGCGTTTCGACGGTTGAAGGATAAGACACAGGTGTTTCTTGCGGCGCAGGGAGATCATTATCGGACCAGACTGACACATACGCTGGAGGTATCACAGACGGCGCGGACGATCGCGAAGGCGCTGGAACTGAATGAGGATCTGGTGGAAGCAATTGCGCTGGGGCATGATCTGGGGCATACACCGTTCGGACATGCCGGTGAAGCGGCTCTGAATGAAATCTGTCCGGAAGGATTTGCACATTTTAAGCAGAGTGTCCGGGTGGTGGAACGGCTGGAAAAGAACGGGGAGGGACTGAATCTGACCTGGGAAGTAAGGGACGGGATGTTGAATCACCGGACATCCGGCACACCGCATACCCTGGAAGGTCAGGTAGTCCGACTGTGTGATAAGATTTCTTATATCCATCATGATATGGATGATGCACAGAGGGCAGGAATTTTTCAGGAAGATGATATTCCGATCACAATCAGGGTGACACTGGGAGATTCCTGCAAAGAGCGGTTAAATACGTTGATCCATGATACGATCCGCAACAGCTACGGAAAAGATAAAGTCGAGATGACACCGGAGATTGCGGAGGCGATGCGGGAACTTCGCACATTGATGTTTCGAAGCGTTTACAATAATCCGGTGGCGAAAAAAGAAGAAAGAAAAGCCAGGACGATGCTGCAGGAGATGTATCTGTATTATAGCAGGCATCCGGAACAGATGTCCCGGGAATACCAGAAACTGATCGTAGAAGGCGAGAACAGAGAAAGGGTGGTATGTGATTATATCTCCGGCATGACGGATCAGTATGCGATGGCAAAATTCAAAGAAATTTTTATTCCTTCAGCCTGGGCGGTATACTGAACTGCAGGGGAATCGTTGCGAAGAAGAATAAAAAAAAGCATATTTTGTCAAAGAAAAAGAGAACCGGGACAAATAAAAAAGGATATTGTCGCCGGACGGGGAATATATATATACGTGGGTAAATGACAACAGTGGATAAAGGAGAGAGAAAACATGCGTTATTCGGATGATCTGATCGAAGAAATTCGAATGAAAAACGATATTGTAGATGTGATTTCCGGTTATGTGAAATTGCAGCGAAAAGGAAGTTCCTATTTCGGACTTTGTCCCTTTCATAATGAAAAATCACCGTCGTTTTCCGTAAGCCCCGGAAAGCAGATGTATTATTGCTTTGGATGTGGAGCTGGTGGTAATGTATTTACCTTTCTGATGGAATATGAGAACTTTACTTTCCCGGAGGCGCTGGAGATGCTGGCGGACCGTGCAGGAGTGGAACTTCCCAAAATGGAATATTCCAAAGAAGCGAAAGAACAGGCAGACCTGAAATCCGCACTTCTGGAGATAAACAAGGAAGCGGCGAAGTTCTACTATTATCAGCTGCGCCAGAAAACCGGAGAACAGGGGATGGCATATCTGAAGGGCAGAGAACTCAGTGATGAAACCATCAATAAGTTTGGTCTTGGGTATTCCGGCAAGTTCAGCAACAACCTGTATCAATATCTGAAAGGAAAAAACTACTCAAATGAGCTCTTACGGCAGTCAGGGCTGTTTAATGTGGATGAAAAACGTGGCATGTATGATAAATTCTGGAACCGTGTGATCTATCCGATCATGGATGTGAACAACCGTGTGATCGGATTCGGAGGCAGGGTGATGGGAGATGCAAAGCCCAAATATCTGAACTCACCGGAGACGAAGATCTTTGATAAGAGCCGGAATCTGTACGGACTGAATATGGCGCGTTCTTCGAGAAAGAAAAATCTGATCATCTGCGAGGGGTACATGGATGTGATCTCCATGCATCAGGCAGGATTTAACAATGCAGTGGCGTCTCTGGGAACGGCTCTGACCTCTCAGCAGGCCAGTCTCCTGAAACGGTATACCGATGAAGTCCTGATCATTTACGACAGTGATGAAGCAGGTGTGAAAGCAGCTCTCCGGGCCATCCCGATGTTAAAAACCGCCGGACTTTCCACGAAGGTCATCAATCTCAGGCCTTACAAGGATCCGGATGAATTTATCAAAAATATGGGAAAAGAAGCCTTTCAGGAGAGGCTGGATCACGGAACGAACAGTTTTATGTTTGAACTGAAGGCACTGGAAGGGCAGTATGATATGGAGGACCCGCAGGGTCGCACGGACTTTTTTAAAGAAACGGCAAAGCGGCTGCTGCGTTTTGAAGACGAGATTGAACGAAGCAGTTATATCAAAACCATTGCCGGAACTTATCAGGTCGAGCCGGAAGAACTCAGAAAGATGGTGAACCGGCTGGCGATGAAGGGCGTGGGAATGACAGAGACTGTCAAACCAAAATCGGGTCTGAACAGGAATAAGGAAAAGCAGAACGGATACGAAGTATCTCAGAAACTGATGCTTACCTGGCTGACTTCTTATCCGGAGATTTTCGGAGAGGTAAGCCGTTATATCGGACCGGATGATTTTACAAGACCCCTCTATCATCAGGTGGCTGAACTGCTATATGAGCAGTATCGGCAGGGCGAGCCAAACCCGGCGAGACTGCTGAACCGGTTTACGGACAGCGAGGAACAGACCGAAGTGGCGGCTGTATTCAACGCGACGATCCCGCTGGACTCGGAACAGGAGAGGGAGCAGGCATTACTGGATGTGATATGCAGAATGAAGGAAGACAGTATCGCCCATCGCACAGAGAATCTGGCACCTACAGACATGCAGGGGCTGATGAATCTGATGCAGGCGAAAAAAGAACTGGAAGAGTTAAAAGCCGGAAAGCTGCATTTGCATATTTCTTTTTGTTAAGGATAAAATATAAACAATATATGGAAGGATGGAAAAACAGATGGAAATGGATAAAGCCCAATTTGCAGAACAGTTGAAAAACCTTGTGGAATTAGGCAAGAAGAAGAAAAATGTGCTGGAGTATCAGGAAATCAATGATTTCTTTAAAGGAATCACCCTGAACAATGAGCAGATGGATCTGATCTTCGAATATCTGGAAGCCAATGGCGTGGATGTACTCCGGGTAACCGAGGACGACGCACTGCTGGATAATGAAGATATGCATATGGAAGAGGATGAGGTGGATCTGGAAAATATAGACCTTTCCGTACCGGAAGGGGTCAGTATCGAGGATCCGGTTCGTATGTATCTGAAAGAGATCGGTAAAGTACCTCTTCTGAGTGCAGAAGAGGAAATCGAACTGGCAAAACGGATGGAAAACGGCGATCAGGCGGCGAAAAAACGTCTGGCAGAAGCCAATCTTCGTCTGGTGGTCAGCATCGCAAAACGATATGTGGGACGCGGCATGTTGTTCCTGGATCTGATTCAGGAGGGAAATCTGGGTCTGATCAAAGCAGTGGAAAAATTTGACTACACCAAAGGATATAAGTTCAGTACCTATGCAACCTGGTGGATCCGTCAGGCCATCACCCGTGCGATCGCCGATCAGGCAAGAACGATCCGTATCCCGGTGCATATGGTAGAAACCATCAACAAACTGATCCGTGTGTCCAGACAGTTACTGCAGGAGCTGGGCCGTGAACCTACGCCGGAAGAGATTGCAGAAGAGATGAATATGCCGGTGGAAAGAGTCCGTGAGATCCTTAAGATTTCTCAGGAACCGGTTTCTCTGGAAACCCCGATCGGTGAAGAAGAAGACAGTCATCTGGGTGACTTTATCCAGGATGACAACGTTCCGGTACCTGCAGATGCAGCAGCCTTTACACTGTTAAAAGAACAGCTGGTAGAGGTGCTGAGCACACTGACCGAGAGAGAACAGAAAGTACTTCGTCTGCGTTTCGGCCTGGATGATGGAAGAGCCAGAACACTGGAAGAAGTAGGAAAAGAATTCAGTGTCACAAGAGAACGTATCCGTCAGATCGAAGCGAAAGCATTAAGAAAACTGCGTCACCCCAGCCGCAGCAGAAAGCTGAAGGATTATCTGGATTAATGGAATTATCCAAAAGACTTCGGATGAATGCTTCTTTTGTGACACCGGGAAACCGGCTGGCAGATGTGGGAACGGATCATGGATATATTCCGATCGCTCTTTGCCTGGAAGGCGTGATTCCATCAGCTCTGGCTATGGATGTGAATCCGGGACCACTGGAGCGCGCAAAAGAACATATACAACAGTTTGATCTGGAAACAGATATACATACCCGCCTCTCCGATGGTGTACAGGCTTTGTGCCCCGGGGAGGCGGATTCTGTCCTGATTGCCGGAATGGGCGGGGCACTGACAGTGAAGATTCTGGAAGCAGGTGAAAAGGTGCTTGCTTCCGTAAAAGAACTGATCCTGCAACCCCAGTCAGAGATCGACAAAGTCCGGTCATACCTTCTGACTCATGGATATGTGATAGCCGGGGAAAAGATGGTATATGAGGACGGAAAATATTATCCCGCCATGCGGGCAGTACATGGGGAAATGCCGCTGTGGCAGGAGGTGGAGTTACAGTATGGAAAATATCTGCTGGAAGAGAAACATCCGGTATTAGAGGAATATCTGAAAGACAAACAGAAAACCTGCAGGAAAATACAGGAAAAACTCGCAGCAGACGGAAAGAAAGCAGAAAAGATCACCGCACGGCAAAAAGAGCTGGAGGACGAACTTCGGCTGATCGGGCAGGCACTGGAGGTGTATGAACGATGATATGTAAAGAAGTTATGAGAAAGCTGGAAGAACGGTGGAATCCTTCCTATGCACTGGAATGGGATAACGTAGGACTTCTGGTGGGAAGAGAAGAAAAAGAAATCAAAAAAATATTTACAGCACTGGATGCTACAGAAGAGACGATCGCACAGGCACTGGAATTCGGTGCGGATCTTCTGATCACCCATCACCCGATGATTTTTTCACCGGTAAAAAAAGTGACCAGTGCAGATTTTATCGGCCGCAGACTGATTACGATGATCCAGGCGGATCTGTGTTATTATGCAATGCATACGAACTTTGATGTGAAGGGGATGGCACAGCTGAATCAGGAATGTCTGGGACTTACGGACTGTGAAGTGCTGGAAGAAACCGCTCCCGGGGAAGGCATCGGAAGAGTAGGTGCGCTGAAAGGGACGATGGATCTGAAACAATTTGCCGGAAAAGTAAGAAACGACTTTGAGATCCCGGATGTACGGATGTACGGAGATCCGGCAGCGATCATTCATCGTGTGGCAGTGAGCAGCGGATCCGGAAAAAGTATGATCCGTGGTGCAATTGAAAAAGGTGCCGATGTGATCGTTACCGGAGATGTGGATTATCATTCGGCAATTGATGCCGTTGCGCAGGGAATCGCTGTGATCGATGCCGGTCATTATGGAACTGAATATGGATTTATCGCATATATGAGACAGAAACTGGAAACTATGTTTCCGGAGCTTGCGGTAGGCGCTGCCAGAGTGCATCATCCGTACCGGGTGGTGTAGTGGCAGCTGAAAGGAGTGGTGAAGATGGGACTTAAGATGTGTAAAGTAACAGTGGGTTCCAGGGAGAAAGCATATCCGGATGGAACACCTTTTGGAGAAATTGTCAAAGATTTCGACCAGGATTGTAAGTATCCGGTGGTTCTGGTAACGGTAGACGGAAAACTTCGCGAACTTCATAAAAAGATTCACCGGGACTGCCGGATCTCACTGGTGACGGTGGCGGACAGTATCGGTCATAAAACATACAAAAGAAGTATGAATCTACTGCTGTTAAAGGCGGTATATCATGTGGCAGGACATGAGAAGATCCGGAAGATTGTCCTGCATTTTACGGTGGGAGAGGGATTTTACTATACGATTGATGGAGATGTGACGATCGATCAGCCATTTCTGGATCAGGTGGAAACGTATATGCATGAGCTGGTGGAAAAACATGCACCGGTGATGAAACGGAGTGTGTCTACCGCCTCTGCGCTGGATCTCTTTCACAAATATGGCATGTATGACAAAGAAAAACTGTTTCGTTACCGGAGAAGTTCCCGCGTAAATATCTATAATCTCGAGGAATTTGAGGATTATTTTTACGGGTATATGGTATGGCATACCGGATATCTGAAATATTTCAAATTGTATCCGTATGACGAGGGCCTTGTGATGCAGATGCCGACCCGGAAAGAACCGGAAAAACTACCGCCGTTTACGCCGTCACCGAAGATTTTTCAGGTACAGAAAGAGGCGGAAAAATGGGGCGAGATGATGGGAGTTTCCGTGGTAGGGGAACTGAACGAGAAGATCTCGAAAGGAAAAATGCAGGAACTGCTGCTGATCTCGGAAGCCCTGCAGGAGGGAAGAATCTCAAAGATCGCAGAGCAGATCATCAAGCGTGGCGGTGTAAAATTCGTTATGATCGCCGGACCATCCTCCTCAGGAAAAACCACATTTTCTCATCGCCTGTCAATCCAGCTGGCGGCTCACGGGATGAAACCGCATCCGATCGCAGTGGATAATTATTTTGTAAACCGGGAAGATACGCCGCGGGATGAAAACGGGAACTACAATTACGAGTGTCTGGAAGCTATCGATGTGGAACTTTTCAACCGCGATATGAATGCGCTGCTTAAGGGCGAGCGGGTGGAACTGCCACGGTTTAATTTCAAACTGGGAAAACGGGAATACAAAGGGGATTTCCTGCAGATGCAGCCGAACGATATTCTGGTGATTGAGGGAATCCACGGACTGAACGACCGGCTGAGCTATTCGCTTCCGACGGAAAGCAAATTCAAGATCTATATCAGTGCGCTGACGCAGTTAAATATTGACGAACACAACCGGATTCCGACGACGGACGGACGATTGATTCGCCGGATTGTCCGGGATAACCGGACGAGAGGAACGAGTGCGAAAGCAACGATTGCGATGTGG
>ERZ1036402.717-NODE-717-length-10748-cov-3.590106_pt1 | contig 10748 bp, 7 predicted proteins | sample MGYA00514216_ERZ1036402 | MGnify/ENA primary metagenome ERZ1036402 (study PRJEB33795, sample SAMN09464942) | human gut metagenome | host: Homo sapiens | place: USA: Stanford, California | collected 2016-11 | study: EMG produced TPA metagenomics assembly of the...
GGCGAGGGTCGCGGGTTCGAATCCCGTCTCGTGCTTTTTTGAAATCTAAAATCGGGAGCAACCAATTCGTTGCTCCCGATTTTAGATTTCAAGTCTGTCAATAATCTCCACTATCTCATCATAATTTGGCACTTTATCTTTTACATTCATATAATCTTTCTGAAAATTTTTTAATTCTTCTCGCCCTGACTTATTATCACTTTGTTTTATATCCAAATCTGTTCCATAATCAAGCAATAACTGCAACGTTTTGGCAGCTGCATCATTTTCGTAAAATCTAAGTGCAAGTAAACCATTCTGCTTCATATAATCTTCTTGAAAATTACAATCTGCACCATATTCCAGCAGAAGTTTGGTTGCTCCATAATAACCGCATTCTGTTGTATAGGTTAATGGTGTATTTACTCCTGTTGGATTTTCAAAAATCTGGACATCCGGGTTTGCTCCATGTTTTAACAGTAATTCTAATATTTTCCACTCATCTTTTTTCTTATTACTTTCAGTATTATACTTTATAGAATAATACACCGACTTTGTATTTTCATTCGGATCCCACCCGCTTTTTAAATATTGTTCCACTTTATTATAATCATTATCTCTGATAGCAACTAACTCTTTTCCTTCTTCTTTTATCAGATTCTGATGCTTAATCTCATCATAATTCACAAATTCATTTACTATTTGATAATCCTTTATTCCTGCTAAAACAGTTATCGCTAATAATACAAGAAATATCTTTTTAAACTTTTTCTTCTTAAATCTTATAACACCAAATATAATCGTCAGTACTACCAGCACAAAAAGAACTATATTAAATACTATAAACAGTATTCCAAAAATTCCTATGAAAGGTATTACACTTAAACTTCCCATATATGCTCCCATCAACCATTTGCTGCATACCCATCTGATCCCTGCCTCAATATCGACAATAGCACTTTGTCATTTCCTTTTCAAGCTTTTGGCAGAGTATTTTTAATTTGCAGAAAAACAATTTCCTGTAAATTAAAAAAGAGAAACGCTGTATCTTCAACGTTTCTCTTATCTTCAACTACTGCCGCAGACCGGAATCGAACCGGTACGGGTATCACTACCCACGGGATTTTAAGTCCCGGGCGTCTGCCAGTTCCGCCACTGCGGCATATACATATGAATACAGCTTCAATCGTGGGCATACGTGCAAGCACTGTCCCAACTAGCTAACTTTCATATATATAATGGATACTATTTAGTATCCGATGGATGGAGGTGGATTCGAACCTTTTTGCTATCATTTCAGCAATTTCAACTCTGAACTACCTTTATCCTAATGGATGGAGGTGGATTCGAACCACCGAAGCAATTTGCAGCAGATTTACAGTCTGTCCCCTTTGGCCACTCGGGAATCCATCCATATCTTGCCAAAGCATTCACACGCTCTGACAAGATAGAATTATAACGCAATCTTTTTTAAATTGCAAGTCTTTTCTAACTGATTTGCAAGATATTTTTAGTTTTTTAATTCTCGAGAACTGTGGATGTATCTTCCTCTTTCTCAACAGCTTCTTCGTCCTTCTTCTGCGGAAGTTCACATCCCCTGCACAGGACAATCGCTTCCAGTGGGGACATCTCCAGTTCCAGGTAGCCTACCACTACCGGGTATTCTTTCTGTTCCATATCGTAGGCGATGGCGTTGCTGTCAAGAATTCTGGTCATGGTAGTATCGACACTTCTGCTGATACCGGTCTCCCATACCGGAATCTCTACTTTCTTGTTTTCGTTGTTGTTATTGATGACAACGACAACCTGCTCGTTTTCATTAAAACGTCCAAAGGAAATCAGATTATAGTCTTCTTTCAGCATCTTTACAGATCCGTATTTTAATACCGGCAGTTCTCTGTGCATCCGGATCGCATCCCGGTAGAACTGTACCAGATACTGGTCCTCATGTCCCCACGGATACGTTCTCCGGTTATCCGGATCGGTGAAACCACAGACACCGGCTTCATCTCCATAATAAACAGTAGGAGCACCCGGCCAGGTCATCTGAATGGCAACTGCTTCTCTTAAAATAGCCTTGTTGATTCCTTCCTCTGCTGCTCTCGCGCCAACTGTATTGATACGTCCTACACGGCTGTTGGTTCTCGTAAGGAATCTGGAATGATCGTGATTATCCAGCTCGTTCATCGCAGTCAGAAGAGACGGTGCATAGAATCGTGAACCGTTATAGCGCATGGAATCACGGAAACACTCTGCATTCCCTTTCAGATCCTGCCGGTACTGATCACTGTGCTTTTCAAGTCCGGTCAAAAACCAGGAAATCGGCTCCATAAACGCATCATAGTTCATAACGGTATCCCACTGATCTCCCTGCAGCCACGGACTGGCATCTCCGTAGTGTTCTGCGATAATGATCGCCTCCGGATTGGCCTCTTTTACCACCTTTCGGAACTGTCTCCAGAACTTATGATTGTACTCCGCACTGTGCCCCAGATCCGCTGCCACATCCAGACGCCAGCCATCCACGTAAAACGGTGCAGAAACCCATTTTTTCGCGATGCGCAGGATATCCTCGTATAGTTTTTCAGAATCTTCATAATTCAGCTTTGGAAGGGTATTATGTCCCCACCAGCCGTCATAGAATTCATTGTAAGGCCAGCAGTGTTCATTATGGAACTTAAAAAAGCTGTGATACGGGCTGTCTCCACTGATAAATGCGCCTTTTTCGTAGCCCGGCTGATTTTCATAGATCCGTTCCCGATCCAGCCATTTGTTAAAGGATCCACAATGGTTAAATACACCGTCCAGGATCACTTTCATGCCTCTTTTGTGGATCTCTTCCACCAGCTCGATGAACAGCTGATTGCTGGCTTCCAGATTTTCTTTGTTGGTCACACGGTCAATATATCGTTTGGCATGGGTATTGTCTTTGTCCCAGTCTGCCAGCAGATTGCCCTCATCATGAACAATTTTTCCAAAATGCGGATCCACATAGTCATAATCCTGAATGTCATACTTGTGGTTCGACGGTGATACAAAGATCGGATTCAGATAGATGACTTCCACACCGAGATCCTGCAGATAGTCCAGTTTATCCATAACACCCTGCAGATCGCCACCGTAGAAATTGTTCACGTCCATATTGTCCGGTATCTTGCTCCAGTCTTCGATCCGTCTGCTGTGGCCGGAAATATAAAAATATTCATTGGTCAGCACATCGTTGGAGCTGTCTCCGTTATAAAAACGATCCACAAAAATCTGGTACATTACCGCCCCTTTTGCCCAGTCCGGTGTATGGAATCCCGGGATGATACCAAAAGAATACTGTTCCTGCAACTGACGGGTCACACCAAGTTCATTGTAATAACAGACAATTTTTCCTGCCCGGATCTCAAAATAATAATGGATTGGTTCACTTCCTACCGGAATCTGAATCGCATAATAATCAAATCCTTCCCGGCTCTCCTCCACTTTCATCTCTTTGCGGATCGTACCGCTGATAAAATAAACAGCATCTACATTGTTTTTCAGTGTCCGGAATCGAACCGTCACGATATCTCCCGGTTCCGGTTCCATCGGTGTTCTGTACTGTGCTGTCTCATCGCTGTATAAGGCCCGTTTATTAAATACCGGTCGCATTTTATTGATATATTCCTGTGCACGGAGTACATTATTCAGATCTTCCATGTTTTCCCTTCCCTTCTCGCAGTCGCTTATATGTAACCGTTCAGTACCCGCACAGGATACCGCCTGCTAAATAGTTACACTTATATTCTATTTTATTCTCATCCTTCTCCTGTCAGTGCAGGAAAATGCTTTTTCATGATATCGCCAAGCCACTGGATCACAGGTCCCAGAGCCAGGATCATAATGACAGTCATCGCTCCAATCTTTCCGCCAAAGGAAAAACCGATCATGGTTACCGAAAAATCAAAGGCGATCCGTATCACCTTAAACGGTACTTTTGGCAAATGTCCGGAAATAATAATCGGAATGGCATCATAGGGAGCCGTTCCCATATCCACATCCATATATAAAGCAGCTGTCAGAATGAACAGTATCACCGATGGAATCAGTACTGCGATCCGAACCGGCAGCGTGGTAAAAAAATCTGCCGGCAGTACCCGGTTCCAGATCCATGTGAAGAAGTCTACAAAGTATCCGATGAGAAACATATTCGCCAGTGTTCCAAAGCCAAGGTTTCTTCCTCCGAAGATTACAACCAGTACCAGAAGCACCGTGTTCATCAGTGCCTGCCAGTTTCCAAAACTCATACCGATCTTTGCGGAAATCGCTTTGCTCATCATACTGCACGGATCTGTTCCCATATCCACCAACAGCAGCAACGATAACGCAAACCCCATTCCGAATACTGCCAGCAGTACCACGCCAAGTCTCAGCCAGAAATGTTCTTTCTGATAAAATCCCTGCAAAATCGCTTTCATATATCGCAAACTCCTTTATTTTCTGATAATACTTTTCCATTTTATTATAGCTTCCTGTGAATTGCAAATATTATTTTCCCGTATAAGCCACGATTTTTCCGTTATTGATAGCAGGGCACCGAACTTGAGCCGGCGGACCGGCTATTGATATGCAAGAAAGAAAAAAAGACAGCCAAAGCTGTCTTTTTTGGAGAAGGTATTTCTCTTATGGGGTGTAGCAAAAACTATATAATGTATTGGGGGGTTTTTACAGTTATTATAATAGCATGTAGCCAGGGAAAAGTGTGCACAAACATGGATTTTTTTTGTGCAATTTTTTATTCATTTTTTTACAGATAAAAAAGCTCTTATTTTTTCTCTTCGGAATTTTGTACAATTCCCCCGGAAGCTGCCGCATTTTTTTCCTCTTCGAATAATTTTTCGAATTCTGTTCTTCCAATCTTCTCTTTTTCCAGAAGAAGCTGTGCACAATGTTCCAGAACATAACTGTGTGCCTGGATACTTGCTTTCGCTTTTACATAACACTCATCGATAATTTCTTTTACTTCCCGGTCAATCGCTGCCGCTGTCGTCTCGCTGAATCCACGGCTGTGCGCCAGATCTCTGCCGATAAAGACTTCGTCCTGCTCATCACCGTAGGTCACCATACCCATATTGGCAGACATACCATATTTTGTCACCATTGCTTTGGCGATGCCTGTGGCACGGCGGATATCTTCGGATGCACCGGTGGTGATATCGTCAAAGATCAGTTCCTCTGCGATTCTTCCACCAAGGCATACTTCAATATTTTCCAGCATCTTTCCTCTGGTATTAAACATCTCATCCCGGTTCGGAAGTGGCATCGTATAACCCGCTGCACCGGCTCCCGTCGGAATAATGGAGATTGTATACACCGGATCCATCTTTTCGAGCACATGGAACAGGATTGCGTGACCTGCTTCATGGTACGCTGTGATCTTTTTCTCTTTTTCCGAGATCACGCGGCTGTGTTTTTCCGTTCCGATACCGACTTTGATAAATGCTTTCTGGATATCTTTCTGGCAAAGGAACTGACGATCCTCTTTTGCTGCCAAGATGGCCGCTTCATTCAGCAGATTCTCCAGTTCCGCTCCTGTAAATCCTGCGGTGGTCTGTGCGATCTGTGCCAGATCCACATCATCTCCCAGGGGTTTGCCCTTTGCATGAACCTTCAGGATCTCCTCTCTTCCACGGACATCCGGTGCACCTACCGCAATGGTACGGTCAAATCGTCCCGGACGAAGAATGGCCGGATCCAGGATATCCACACGGTTGGTTGCTGCCATCACGATGATTCCCTCATTAACCCCGAAACCATCCATCTCTACCAGTAACTGGTTCAGCGTCTGTTCTCTTTCGTCATGACCGCCGCCCATGCCGGTTCCTCTTCGTCTTGCCACAGCACCGAGCTCATCAATAAAGATAATACACGGGCTGTGACGTTTTCCTTCCTCAAAAAGATCACGGACACGGGAAGCGCCAACACCGACAAACATTTCCACAAAATCAGATCCTGAGATAGAAAAGAACGGAACGCCCGCTTCCCCTGCAACTGCTTTTGCCATCAGTGTCTTACCGGTACCCGGAGGGCCTACCAGAAGTACACCTTTCGGGATTCTTGCACCTACTTTGTTATATTTATCCGGGCTTTTCAGGAAATCGACGATCTCTTTCAGATCTTCTTTTTCCTCCTGCAGACCGGCAACATCACGGAAAGTAAATCGTTTGCCGGATGGTTGTGTCAGCTGTGCACGGCTTTTGCCAAAATTCATCATTTTGCTTCCGCCGCCACCGCTTCCGGCGTTTCTTCCCATCAGCATAAACAGCAGGATCACCATCACACCAAGAGAGGCGATCGGAACACCCACGCTGAGCAGTTTACTTTCCTTCGGTACATCTGTCATCTGATAAGATACATTTGCATCTTCCAGCATCTGACGTACTTCTTTGACATCGTCAATATACATATCTTTACTTCTTCCGTTCATAAGAACCGCAATCAGCTGGCCGGTAGGCGTCTGCTGGTTCTGATGAATCACTGCCTCTGCCACCCGATGATTTTCCAGATCCTCTTCCAGTTCTTTATAGGAATAGTTATTCTGCGTCTGCAGCTTCTCGCCAAGATAGGACAATCCGGCAATCATCAGCACCAATACAATCAGCCAGACCCCTACCCCTTTCAGTTGTTTTGACACGTTGTTTCTCCTTTCGGGTCTGAGGTACGCAGGAAATCTCTATGAAATATTTTCCGGAAGATACCCTGCGTACACTCTATATTTTTTTCAGTCTGTGACTGTTTTTATTCATTTTTTAAAACTCAGGTTATTATTCTTCTCCTGCACCCGGTTCTACCACGCCGATAAACGGCAGATTTCTGTAACGCTGTGCGTAATCCAGACCATAACCCACAACAAATTCATCCGGAATATTAAAACAGGTATAATCTACATGTACTTCTTTCACACGACGTTCCGGTTTGTCCAGCAGTGTACACAGTTTCAGGCTTGCCGGATTTCTCTTTTTCAGAATCTCGATCAGATAACTTAAAGTACGTCCGGAATCAATGATATCCTCCACGATCAGAACATCTCTTCCTTCCAGCGGCTGATCCAGATCTTTCACAATTTTTACAACACCGCTTGATTTCGTGTCATCTCCATAGCTGGATACGGACATAAAGTCAATGGTTACCGGTACACTGATTCTTTTTGCAAGTTCGCATGCAAAAAATACGCCACCTTTTAATACACAGATCAGATGTACGCATTTTCCTTCGTATTCTTTGCTGATTGCCGATCCTATCTCCTGAATCCTCTTTTCTACATCCTCTTCGCTGATCAATACACTGATTTTATCACTCATGAGTACTTCCTCCTTTAATCTCTGCCTGTAAGATTCGACTGCTTTGCTCCTTCACTTTATACGCTGCGCTGATTCTGTCTCCTATGATCCACAGGATCTCAGAACCGTCTGCCAGAAGCCACAGCTGATCCCGTTCTTCCACCGGGATCTTTCGGTCGATCAGGTAATCTTTCAGTTTCTTACTGCCTCCTCCGTCAAAAAGACAGATCCGATCTCCCGGTTGTCTGTGCCGGATCACCAGTTTCTGTTCTATTCTATCATAATCAAACCATTTCGTATACTTCTTTTCCTGTATTTTCCCAAAATCACGGGAAATCAGACTTACTGTAAGAATCAAATCTCCTGCCTGAAAAGATTCTGACTGTGAACTCTGTACCGTTACCGAAATTGCTTCATTTTTTCCGGTATTGCTGGTTTTTTCTTTTTTCTGTCCCAGCAGAATCCCATCATAGGTTCGCCTTGCCTGCATCTCATAAGGAAGATCTCTTCTTGCCCCTACCTTTTGTTTCCATAACTGCTGCACCGCTTCTATATGGATTCTGGTAAAATTCTTCTGTTTCCCTGAAATCTCTTTTAAAAGTGTGTGTATGATCTGCCGGCTGATCAGATCCGGTTCTTTTTTCAGTGCTTCTAAAAGTATAGCACCATCTGCATCTTCTTTTACATATCGTTTTCTCTCTTTCTCTGCCACCCGGTCAAGCACTTCTCTGGCTTCTTCCAGTTCTTCGCTCAGCTGTGCCATATGCCTCACTGCCTGTGGATTAACCTCTGTTTTCAGTTCTTCCAGCACATGATGCCGGATCCGGTTTCTGGTATAATCATCTTCCAGATTACTGCTGTCTGTTCTCCAGGACTGTCCTGCCTCTTCCAGATATGCCAGAATCTCTTCTTTTCCCAGACAGAGTAACGGCCGGATCCGATTGCCGGATACCGGTTTCAGGCTGCAAAGACCCGCTATGCCTGTTCCCCTCACCAGGTGATGAAGCATCGTTTCCGCAAGATCATCCTGATGATGGGCAAGGGCAATCTTTCCTCCGCCGGCCTCTTCACAGACTTTTGTAAAACACCGATACCTTGCAAGCCTTCCCGCTTCCTCAAGACCTGTTTTCTCCCGGTTGGCAATTCCCTGTACATCTTCATGAAACACCTGGCAGACAATTCCTTCTCCTTCACAGAGTCGTCGAACAAAGGCCTCGTCATCATCTGCCTCCTTTCCCCGCAGCTGATGATGTACATGAACCGCCTTCAGCGAAATTCCCCATGATTCTTTCCACTTTGAAAGGATCTTCAGCAGGCACACCGAATCTGCCCCACCGGAAATCCCCAGTACAATGGTGTCACCCGGTTCGATCATGTGGAATTTTTCCACATATGTTTTCACTTTCTGTTCTGTTTTCCACATCGTTTTATCAGTTTGTCCACTTCTGCCTTTTGTAGTCATTTATTTTCTCCATATTCCCGCAACTAGGACTGTCATGTCATCTTTTGCCCGGTAGTCTGCATACTGTAATGTTTTTTCCAACAGATACCTCCCCAGTTCTTTTGGCATCTGTTCCTGTGCCTGCAGAATCCACTCCTTTAAGATTTCTTCTCCGGGCTCTTCCCCAAAAGCATCCAGTACACCATCCGTGACCATTACCAGATAATCACCGTCATATAATTTTTTTGTTGTTTTTTCAAATTCCAGTTTCTGTACCAGTCCTGCTGCCATACTGGTAGAAGTGATCGTCTCCACCCAGTTACCTCTCCGTATAAACGTTGTAGCAGCCCCTGCCTTTAAAAATTCGCAGATGCCCGTATACAGATCCAGCGAACACACATCCAGGCTGGAAAACATCCCACCTTTTCGCTGTAAGATCAATGCCGAATTCACCATTCGTACCGCTGTCTCTCTGGAGAACCCCGAAGTTACGAACTGTTCCAGTAGTTCTACCACAGTTTCACTTTCCTTACTCGCCTCCATACCGGACCCCATCCCATCCGAAAGACACATCGTAAACTGTTCATCTGTGGCTGCACAGGCATAATTATCCCCGGAAATCGTCTCCCGTTCTTTCGTGACTCTGGCCACACCGTAAAGCACTTTATAGTTCACATCCTCACAGAACAGTACCGTACGCCACTCGCTGTTCAGTACGGCCTTACTGTCCTGTGACGGAACCATCCGACAGCCACACACATGTGAAAGATGCTTCGCGACTTCTTTCATGGTCAGACATTGTCCTCCCCGTGTGCGCATCGTGAGGGAAATCCGTTTCTTTTCGTCCTGTCGATCAAGAAACCAGATCTGTTTTACCAGGATTCTCTGTTTATGCATATATTTTCGCATCCGCTCTTCTTCCTCATCCGGCAGGATACACACCGCACTGACATCAGAAGAAATTTTCCGGATCGTCCGCGCCACCTCCTGTAGCTGTTCCGCCACAGCAATCCTGTTTTCAATCAGCCGATTGCGATACAACAATTCTTCTCTAGTTTCAAAAAAGATGCGCTGCAGCTCCTCTGTAAACCTGAAAGCCTGGTGGCACTGCCCAAGCCATTCACTCTGTGCATGTAAAAGGCGGTCGGGATTGCCCTCTTCTATGACCTGCAGCAGTTCAAATACCTGCTGGCTGGTTCGCGGATCAAGATCTGACCAGCAGTTTTCTCTTCCGGAGCACTCCATGCACACCCGCTGTTGCACCTGCACAAACATATCCTGTACTTCTGCCTGACTCAACTGTTCCTGCCTGCCGGGCATCTCATAGAATGTATGGGCAAGTTTCTGTAAAGACCGTGCATACCGGTCAATCTTTTCTTTCTGTGGATAAACATCGTATACCGGACGACCCTTTTTTCTCCCCGTGAAAACAAGTTTTGCCATGTCCCGTAGTATCAGCACTGCACTGACTGCGAGCATGGCAACCATCCATATTTGCATGCATCCATAACCCCCTTACGGCATCTTACGCTGATAACTGCTTCCTCTTTTCACAGTTACTCCTGAAAACTTATTATAGATGACATGCTGCAAAAAACTTGTCAAACAGACAGGCTGTCCGGTCAGAAATTATTGACACGAACAGCCATTTTTTGCTTATTTATTTTCTTTAAAGATAATCTCGTTGTCCTTTACCAGACCGATCTTCTCTTTTGCAATCTTTTCCGCATATTCGTCGCTCTGCATATATTCCTGCATATCTTCAATATCTTTGGTACGGGCCTCTTCTGTCGTTATCTCTTCTTCAAGCTGAGCCTTTCTGTTTTCATTCGTCTGATATTTCACCTGCAACGAATGCTCTTTGAAAGCAAGCAATACCACCAGCATACAGACTACCATACTGATAGAAATCATCGCGACTCTATTCTGAACCTTTATCCGTCGTGCTCCTGCGTTTTTTCCTCGCGCAGCACTTTTCCTTTTTTTCATTCCACGCTCCCTTACTTTTATCTATCCCCGGG
>ERZ1036402.751-NODE-751-length-10139-cov-5.394486_pt1 | contig 10139 bp, 8 predicted proteins | sample MGYA00514216_ERZ1036402 | MGnify/ENA primary metagenome ERZ1036402 (study PRJEB33795, sample SAMN09464942) | human gut metagenome | host: Homo sapiens | place: USA: Stanford, California | collected 2016-11 | study: EMG produced TPA metagenomics assembly of the...
TATGATATAGTAAAAGAAATAGTATTTTACCAAGGAGGGACTCAGGATGAGAAAAAGAAAGTTGAAAAAATTTATTGCCTTGATTTTAGCATTTTTGATGCTTTTTTCTTTAGGGGGGAATGTGGTTTCGGCAAATGTGTCTGATGAAATTACAGAGAAATCTCTTGATCAAGTGCAAAGAGAAAACGAAGCTAAATTATTAGAAAGGAAGGTATCAGATGACACGAAAGCATTTTCACCTGGTGATGATTATTCTTTAGATAATAATGCAGTGGAAATGTTTGATTTGCCGAATAATACACCTAAAATTAATATGGAAGGTATTCCTAAAATCAAAAGTAAATCTAAAGTTCGTAAAGAGAATGATGAGCAGAGATATAATGTCTTGGTTCTGGATACTTCTGCTTCTTCTAGTTTTTTAGATTCTTCTGGTAATATATTTTACACTGCAGATACGGCTATTGATTATGTTAAAGCTTCTGCAAAAAAATTTATCGAGGGAGTCCAGAAAGCAGATGGTACCAATTATGTTGCAATAGTTGAATACAAAGGTTCGACAGCAAATGTTGTTTCTGAATTTTCGACTGATTTTGTATCATTAAATGCGGCGATTGATGGACTTTATGCTTCACAAAATACACGTAATGTTGCAGCTGGGTTACAGAAAGCAGATACATTAATAAATGAAATATCTAATCCAAAAGCTATAAAAAATGTTGTTCTGTTTACTACTGGAATGACAAATGATGGAGAATATAGCTATGATGGACATTATAACGAGGATACAATAGGAAGTGAATGGAGACGTAGTGACACTCAGGTTAGACTTTATGCATATTCTAATGCAGCATATGCAATGGCAGAAACATTAAAAAGTAAGGCTACAGTATATTCGGTAGGACTTTTTCAAATGATGGAAAATATGCCGGAAGAAGGTTTAGAAATTGTACAATTTTTCAAATTGTTTTCTTCAGAATTAGCTACATCATTAGAACATTTTTATGATGTGAAAGATCCGAATGATTTGGAATTTATTTTTGGAGAAATTGCGGACAAGGTTACAACGAAGGATGTGAATTTTTATTTTGCGTCTGGTGAAGAGAAAGACTATGAAGCAGTTTGCCATTATTCAGATAATTATTTTCGAAAAACTTCTTGTGGGACAAGACAGTTAGATGGATATAACCATAGTTTATCTACGGCATCTTTATGTTTGGCATTATCAGCATTTGGAAGTAATGATGGAGGAAATTCTGATTATACCAACAAATATAAAAATGTTGAAAAGTTGTTGACTGATTTAGAATTTGAAGAATTTGATAAGAATGATTGGTTTGTGAAAAAACCACAAAGTGATTCAATAGGAGTGGTAGCTGCAAATAAAAAATTAAGTATAGATGATAAAGAATGTACTTTGATGGCCGTAGCCGTACGTGGTGGTGGTTATGAAAGTGAGTGGGCAGGAAACTTTACACTTGGTAAGAGTGGCCAGCATTATGGATTTGCACAGGCTAAAAAACAAGTTTTAGACTTTTTGAAATCATATATTAGAGAAAATAAAATTTCAGGAGATATAAAAATATGGTTAACAGGATATAGTCGTGCAGCTGCAACAGCAAACTTAGTGGCAGGTGCACTTGATGATGGAGAAAAATTAGGTGATGGTGTAGTTCTTAAAAAGGAAGATTTGTACGCTTATTGTTTTGAGACACCAATGGGAGCTACAAAATCTGAAATTAAGAATAGGCTAAAATATAATAATATTTATAATATCATTAATAAAAACGACCCGGTAACTAAAGTTGCTATGTCTGCATTAGATTTTACTCGTTTTGGAGGCGATTATTTCTTGCCAGATAAAATTTCTGATGGAAATAATTACGCTGCGAAAAAAAATGCAATGGAGCAGTTCTATGATAAAATGTCGAGCAAAAATGAGATAGGAAAATATGCTGTTGATGATTTTGTGATGAAAAAAATTGATGTAAAGTATCTTTTGCCAGGAGGAAAAAGTCCGGTACAAAATGATGAGAATAATAAGTCAATTCAAGCGGAATATTTAGATACTACAATCAATAAACTGACAAAGGAAAGAGTAAAAACACGTGATAATTATGTGAAAGAATTGCAAAATGGTATTCGCACTATTTTCACTGTTAAATATGGAACGATGTTTCCAGATCAACCAATATAAAGAATTAATAAGTTTTTTGATTTGTTTTTAGAGAAACTGTGTAGTGTGGATACGCTTGGAGAAATTGTGATTGCAGCATTGAATCCACATCCAGATGCTAGTGTGAAAAAAGTAATTGAAGATGTAATGGAAGAAGCATTGAATGAAGCGGGGATTAATAATTACAGCCCTTCAGCATTGAAAGAATTTGCAGGAGCTGTTGCAGAAATGTTAGTTATTTTTGTTGTTTCACACCCTAATCTAACAGTGACAGGTGTTAGTAATGCGAAAACTTTGGGAGCAGCTCATTATCCAGAATTATGTATGGCATGGTTAATGTCACAAGATGAGAACTATACATCTTCACCAACAGAGTTTGACGGAAATGGTAACTATCGTGTTATACATATTAATTGTCCGATAGATGTAGAAGTATATGATAGTGAAAATATATTACAAGCAAGGATTGTAGATGATATACCACAGGAAATTAAAAATGGGACTGTTGTGGCAAGTTTGAATGAAGATGATGAGAAAATAGTTTATCTTCCAACAAATGCATCGTATCAGATAAAATTAACAGCTACAGATAACGGAACAATGAATTACTCGATAAATGAATTTTCTTCTACAGCAGGTGATATTACAAGAGTCGTTAATTATAAAGATATAAATTTGAATAAAAATGATGTGTTTAATGCAGTTGTTCCTGCTTATGTAGATGATGAACAAAATAATGAAATAGAAGGTTCAACTACAGAGTATGAGTTGAAGTCACCTGATGGTAAAGAAATTAATCCTGATCAAAATTTAAGTGGTGAAGATGCAAAATCTGCTTATTATATGGTGACAGTAGAAGTTGATTCGGATGAACATGGTATTGCTATAGGTCAAGGAATTAGACAAGAAGGAAATTTTGCAAAAGTTGAAGCGGTTGCTAAAGAAGGTGACCAATTTGGCGGTTGGTATGAGAATGATAAATTAATTTCGCAAGAAACACAATATCGTTTTTGTGTAGAAAAAGATACCCTTTTAGTTGCAAAATTTGAAAAAGATGGAGAATCAGCGAACCTAGAAAATCCAGCGAACCCAGAAAATCCTGATTCGGGAAAAGATAATAATACAGGTAATAATTCTGGTTCGGGAATAAATGAAAATGGAGGAGAAAAGATAGAATCTGTTTCAACAGGAGACGAATCTGCAGTTGGATTTTGTAGTCTAATGGCTGTAATCATGGTAAGTATAGTGATGTGTATGGCATTTACAAAAATAAGACGTAAAAAGCAGAGAAATTAAGGAGCCACATAAGTGTTCAGAAAAAAGTATAAAGTAGTAGTATTAGCAATTGTTCTTGGAGTTCTATTAAATGCTTGTAGTAAAAGACAAGCAGTAACCGAGGAATATAATACAATAAGTGATTTGGCATATTCTGAAAAATGTAAAATTGAACCAATCATATATATTGAAGAAAAAACAGGATTTGTTCCATATATTGTATTAACTAATGATTATAATGGTAAAACACTTTTGTTAAGAAAAGAAATTCTTCCAGAGAATAGAAGAGTTAGTGATTATTCGGCTTACTATGAAGAAAGTGAAATTGATAATTACTTAATGGGAGAGTTTTTTTTTTTTTTTTCTATTCAAACTCGTTGCTTAATTCAAGATTCGGAAATAGAGATTTTAGATGAACGATGCTTGAATCAAATAGATGATAGTGTGATAACTATTGTAAGAAAAGTGTTTTTGTTGTCTTTTACTGAACTTGGATATAAAAAAAATGGGCATGTCGGAGTTGAAGGGGTGCCATTGTTGTATTTTAAAGATAATAAGAATCGTTTTGCTACTACGAATAATGGAAAGTTTACTGTAAGTTGGTGGTTAAGAAGTGCGGATTCTACATATGATTCTTGTGTATATGCAGTAGGACCGGAAGGTGAAATTGGAAGCACGAATGCATACGATATGAATGGTATCAGACCAGCATTTTGTGTTGACGGTAAGCAAGAAATATATAAAGAAGAAGGCAGATATATTTTAAAATAACATAACTTATTTATATTAAAGTGATTATGTTATTTTGAAAGAATTATTGAAATTCATTTGCCTGTGCTTATCTAAACGTTAATTGGCTACATTTTGGCTACAAGATTTTTATAAAGCACTAATTCCTCAGCAAAAATAAGCTACTTTAGACAACAGAACCGCACAAATTAGTTTCAAATAATCGAATATCACGAAACCAAAGTCCGTGATGGTGGACGTACAGTAGAATCTGGACGTGTTGCTACAGGTATCGAGTAATCATTGAACACTTAATGAGTGCGTAAGCGCGAAGTTAGTGAGAAAGTTGTTCTGTGAGCGTTGCGAGCAGAACAACCTTCTGATAACAAATATAGTAAAATTAAGGCTTCCGAGATTTTTCGGATAATCGAGCTATAATGAGATTATTTGGTTTTTACTATACGTCTGTTGGAAGCATTATTCTATTCTTTATAATTGCAACAATTATTTCATACCCATTTAGTTTGCTTGCTGATGTGTTACCAAAAGCATTGCTTATGCTTGAAAAGATAGATAAACAATCTGCTGTTATTATGTATCTTTTGTTAGATACATTTGCGACATTTATGGGATTGAGAATCGTAGACTATTTCATGCAGTCCATTTCAGCGACTACTATTTCAATTATTATTGTCTCTTTCGTATTTGCTTTGTTTGGAGTAAGCGATTTTAATAATAAGAGGAAAGGTTGATAAACCCCAGTTCTCAAATGACGAAATCTATAGCATTTAATAACTGTTATATTTTGTTATGGAAAACTCGTTAATCCATTGAAAATGCTAAACTTTTCATTGGTGTTCTCTCCATCACATCTTGTATCGTGTTATATCATTTTACCCTTGATTATGAACCCTCATAAGGGAAAATACAAGTGAAAGAAAATCTGGCGGCAACTAATAACAAATTATAAAAATGGCAATTGTAACTGGATGAAATGCTTTTAATACATTGTCGGTTATAATGACGATGTTACTGCGTTTTTTGCAAAAGTGCAAAAGATATAAAAGAGGTGGAAAATTATTGAAATATAACGAATTATATCATACAATAGTAGTGTTTTTGTACAAGTCAATTTGATAGAAAAGGGGGAGCGCAGGAACTGTAGCAGCTGTTCTTATCGTTGGAGGAACACTTGCAGAAGATGTGATTACAGGTGGTGGCGGAATTGCAGATGATGCCGCATCATTCTATCTTGCATACAGGTTGATGTTTGGACTATAACAAAGGAGATTTTTTATGTCGTTTAATTCACAGTTTAAACTTATTTTTGGTGAAACATTTCAAACAGAGGGTTTTCGATATTGCTCAAAATTGAATGTTTTTGTTAAAATGCTCAACGAAGATTTGATGGCTTTTTTTGGAGTAAAAACAGCTCCGGCATGGAATAAAGGGGCAAAAGGATTTTTCCTTACTGCAGGAATTATTTCTACCTATCATTCTTCTATCGATAAAAAATCAATATTGTATGCTGGACAGGATTTAAATTCATTCCTTCCACGAAATGAAGCAAGAGTAAGTTTTGAATATACCGAAGATACAATGGAAGAGATTATTTCAGCGACGGCTTTATATGTGAAGGAACGTTTGATGCCTATATTCAATCGAGTTTATGATTTAGATTCTTTTATTGATTTTTTAAAGGAATATTCGATTAATAAATTGCGCGCATGTGATACTTTTGAAGGGGAATCTCTTGTCTTGATTAAAACAGATAACCATGATGATTTTCAAACGTATTTCCAGCAGCATCTGGATGAATTATACGCACAAATTGATGCAGGAAATGTTGGTGATGGCTATACGAAAGAAATGGCTTATGATGATTTGTTTCATGGTATTATCGAAAGTATTGTATATCCTCGGGATAAAGTATATTCTGACAAGAGTTTATATAATGAGGCGCTGGAAGAGGCTGAGAGAAGAAAAAGTGAAAATATGAAAAAATTATATAGCTATCAAATATTGAAGAGCTGATTACTATAGCAATTAATCAAATTGATTTCAATAATGGAAGTTTAGTGTGATTTCTTGATGATGAGTGTTCTGAACTTCATTTTTGAAAAAATTAAGCAATGAAATTGAGGGGCGATTATCTCGCCCCTTTATCTTTGCTTTGATAAGGTCGATTGGCGTTCTGGTTGTCAGACTTTTCCTGATACCTTTTTATTTTGTCGTGTATGGTTTCGAACTTTGGAGTAACTTTCTCTCCGTATGCTTCTTCCCACTTATAACGTTCTTTCTGATATGCGTCAAAGGCACGCTGTGCAGTATAGAATGCTGTGTAGAAGTCTTGTACTGTTGCAAATTCATGCTGTCTGACGATATTGGATAATCTGGCTTTGAGAGTTCGGATCTCTTCCTCTTTGGTGGCAATCTTGCTTTCAAGCTCTTTTTTCTTAGTAAGTAAATCGTTTTCAGTATGGAGAACTTTATCAGCGGAATTTTTACAGAGAGGTAATGGAAAAGAATCGGGTGCATTACGAGTATTACCATTTGGGAATGACAGAAAATGTGCCGGAGCTTGAAGGTTTCCATTTCCACACATTAAGGCATACCTACACGACAAACCTCTTATCCAACGGGGCTCAGCCTAAGGATGTGCAGGAACTGTTAGGACACTCAGACGTGAGTACCACCATGAATGTCTATGCCCATGCTACAAGGGAAGCAAAGCGGACTTCCGCAAGACTTCTTGATAAAGTGGCAGGCAATGATTAAACAACTATTGACATTTTGTTACTGGAGTAGTGGAAAATACTTCAATGTAAGCAGATTTTAACACACTTTCAGATGGAAGAATCGCATGAATATAGCGAAAGAGTAAGAAAAAGCGACCGGCACATGGGGATTGGCCCGCCCGGCAGAGGTGCTCCCGAAAGAGCGACTAGCGCAGTACCTTAGCTGCGTAGCGTTAGCTCGTCGGGAGCACCTCTGCCGGGCGGGCCAATATTATTAATTATTGTGCAGCATCAGGAGCCACATACGAGTATGCATTGGACATCTTTGCAGCATTGTTTGTCAGAGTGACAGCCTCTCTGTAGTAGGCAACAACAGGAGTGCCCTTATCCACAGCGTTGAACAGCTGCTCTGCAAAAGCAGGCGGCACATTGATACATCCGTGTGAGCCTGAGGTTTTGTAAATTGTTCCTCCGAAGGTATCACGCCAGCTGGCATCATGGATACCTATATTGTAGGCAAACGGCATGAAATAGCTGACAGGAGAAGAGTAACCCTCACCCACAAGAGTAGCATTTCTCTGTTTGTAAACAATCTTGTATACACCATCTACGGAACCATTCTGACGGGCGAGATTACCTGATACGAAATCAGACTCCATCTGGAGAGCACCATCCTTGAAATACCACATGTGCTGCTTTGTGTAGTCAATCTCTATGTATGTATTACCTATGTCGTCAGCGCCTCGGTAGAGTGCTGTCTGCTCGTAAACAGGCTCTCTTTCCACTGACTTGCCTCCCTCTAAATCTGAAAGGAGCTGGGCTTTCTCATTTTTCTTGCTGACTACCCATCCGTAGTCTCCACCACCTATTTCAATAGTGTCACCGGACGATGTCTTGAATGAGCGTTTGCGGCCGAAGGTATTGTACTTGGAAGCAAGCTGCTGGACATATTTAGTGACCTTGGCATCATCTATGCTCACGCTGCCGTCATCTGAGATGCTTAGCATATCAAGGATTTTGGCTGAGTCAAGCTTCTCGTTGGCACCTTCAATTTTGTAGGTGACGGTTGAAGCAGTGTATTTGTCGAGAGCTTCTTTTTCATTTTTGATTGTATCGCTTTCCTTTGTGATTTTTGGAGCTTCATAACAGTCATCGTTTAAGCTAAGCTTTGGAAGCTCATTGTCCAGGGCATCCTTTACTTCGGCAAGGATGCTGTCATATATCGGCTTGCAGCCTTTTTTCTCTTCAATCACATCGTATTTGCCGTCTTTTATCTCGATGTGGGCATCCTCCGGATTTTCAATGTAGTCATCACTGAAAATATCAAGAGCCTTGAGCTTTTCCGCCAAAGCGGCATCGTCATATTTGGACGAACCCTTTAGAGTATAGTTTTGAGCTTTGAAGAGACTGACAGGCCATGTAAAAGCATTCTGGCTTTTTAGGATTTGCTCCTCGTCACCGTTTGAGACATATTCATAGGAAAAATCAGGTCCCTTAAGTGAAAAGCTGTTGCCTTTTCTATCAGTGATAGTGAGCAGATAGTCGCGGCTTAGGGCTGTATTTTTTTCTAATGCCTCTTTTGCAGTTTTACCTGCGTATTTTACAGAGTTAATCTTTGTGTTGAACAGATAGTGGCTGCTAAAATAAAAGGCAAAGCCAAGATAAACAGCCAAAAGCACACCAAGCACAACTGCGCAGGTTATAAGCACTTTTTTCTTCATGTAAATCGACCTCCTTGGAGATATGCTGTTGCTGCCCACACCGGGGGGTAGGCGGCAGCTAAAATCAGTTACATTTGTGAAGATGTGACACATCCATATAGTCAGGCAGACCATTCTTGTAGGCTACAGCGGTTTCTCCCTGAATAAGTGGCTTTAAGTATTCGATAAGCTCAGGCTTCACATCATTGCCCGCATCATTGATCCACTCTCTTGGCACAGACTTGGCCTCGTTTGCGATATCCTTGATAGCAGAATATGTGTATTCCACCTGATAAGGATCATTTGAGATGCGCTTTAAGCATACCATTGATGCGGTCACACCCTCTGCTGCAATCATGACACCCTTTTTACCCTGAGCAAAAGATTCCTCGATATCGGTTAATGATGCAAGGTGTGAGGCACAGCGCTGGAGCACATTTACCTCTACAGAGCGAACCTTGACACCGATGTTTTCTTTCACAATGAACTCAAGAGCCTTTCCGGCACCGCTTAGCTGCTGGTGTCCGAACTGGTCACATGCGGCCTTTGATGATGTAATGTATGAGCCGTCTGCGTCATGTATTCCTTCGGATACGGCAACTATCACATTGTTAGTGTGCTCGAGGGCTTCTTTTATATCGGCAACAAATTTGTCCTTGTCGAAATCCACCTCAGGCAGATAGATGAACTGAGGCGCTGTATTGTACTCATTACGTGCGAGAGCGGAAGCGGCAGTGAGCCATCCTGCGTCACGTCCCATGATTTCAACGATTGTCACACTCTTAACAGCATAGATAAAGGTGTCATGGGCTATCTCAAGCATGCTTGATGCGATATATTTGGCGGCAGAGCCAAATCCCGGAGTATGGTCTGTCATGCACAGATCATTGTCGATGGTTTTTGGAATCCCTATAATTTTCACATCACTGTTGATTTTTTTTGCATAATCGGATAACTTTAATACGGTATCCATCGAATCATTTCCACCGATGTAAAAGAAAGCCTTTATAGAAAGCTTATCGAACTGGTGGAAGATGTATACATATGGTGAATCATCATCCTTGTAATCAGGGAGCTTGTGGCGGCATGAGCCAAGATACATGGCAGGTGTGGTCTTGAGCTTTTCGAGGTTAGCATCATCTGCAAAAATATCTGACAGATTGAGATAATTCTCATTTAATATGCCGAGTATTCCGTTTACGGCGCCATAGCAGATATCGTATTTCTCAGAGCTTTTTACTCCTGCGATGACTCCTGCAAGGCTTGCGTTGATTGCAACAGTTGGGCCGCCTGACTGGGCGACGATACAGTTTGACTGATTCATTGTAATCTCCTTATTGTGTATTTTAACTATTCTCTTCTGTAAGAATAGTTATGATATAATTTAAAATGATGATTAATCAGATTACTACATGCTACGCATTCCCGTAATCTGACTACACCTCGAAATCCGCTAATTTTCTGCGTCCCCGCAGCAAATTGCTACTTTCTCGGTGTAGTGCGGGTCACTAAGGTATACATCGA
>ERZ1036402.783-NODE-783-length-9563-cov-3.272613_pt1 | contig 9563 bp, 9 predicted proteins | sample MGYA00514216_ERZ1036402 | MGnify/ENA primary metagenome ERZ1036402 (study PRJEB33795, sample SAMN09464942) | human gut metagenome | host: Homo sapiens | place: USA: Stanford, California | collected 2016-11 | study: EMG produced TPA metagenomics assembly of the...
TGGTGCCGGACAATTACGACAACCTGGAGTTCTATGACAACGGAACCTACGGCGCGGGGGCGGGCGTGGAGCTCACCCAGGTTTATCCCACGGTGTATCAGGGAAAGTTAGAACAGTCAGGAGTAAATCTGAACAATGAGATGACCAGGGCCATGGAGGTGCAGAGGGCGTTTCAGTCCTGCGGAAAGGCCCTGACCATCATAGACCAGATGAATCAGAAAACAGCCAACGAGATTGGAAAGCTGTAGGGGGGAACCACAGATGAATATATCGTACTATACAGCAGTATCGGCCATGAACGCATTCCAGAAGGACCTGGATGTGACCTCTAACAACATGGCCAATATAAGCACCAACGGCTACAAGTCCATGCGCAGCAGCTTTAATGATTTATTGTACACCCAGATGGACATGCGGCCTCAGGCCCAGGTGGGACACGGAGTCCGCAATGACGGGCCGGGAACCACGTTCCAGCAGGGTATTTTCCGCAAGACGGACCGGGAACTGGATTTTGCCATATCGGGCAATGCGTTTTTCGCCATCCAGACCAGCGAGGACGAGGAAGAACCGGCTTATACCAGGGACGGCGCATTCCAGATATCCTCCACGGATGACGGCAATTACCTGACCACCAGCGACGGAAGCTATGTCCTGGACCAGGACGGGGAGCCTATAGAGCTGGAATACAAGACATCAGAGGACGGCGGGGACAATGATGCAGGGGAGCTGGACTTAGACGGGCTGGCAGAACGGATCGGACTGTTTGTGTGTGAGAATCCGGAAGGGCTGCAGCATGTGGGCATGAATCTGTTCCGCACAGGAGAAACCTCCGGTGAGTGGCTGTCCATGGATGATTTGGACGAAGAACAGGAAAAAAGCAAGGTTATGAGCCATGCCCTGGAGATGTCCAACTGCAACATGTCCACAGAGATGGTCAATCTGATGCAGACGCAGCGTGCGTTTCAGCTTAACAGCCGGATCGTCACAACCGCGGATCAGATGGAAGAGATGATAAATAACTTAAGGTAATGACATACAAGGCAATGACATGCGCTGAACTTACTGAAAGGGGAGATGCCCATGAACGAAAAGAGTCTGATTTACAGCTTGTTTTCCAAGTTCCTGGATGAGGGGCAGGATGAGATACCCCGGGAAGAGGACGGCAAAGAGAGCCCGGAACGGGAACAGGATAAAAAATCACGGCCCCAGGGGCAGCCCTATGACAGAGCGGACGAGACTGAACATGCGGACAGAAACCATGACAACAGGGTGGAAACAGTGGAGGACTGGAATGAAACCGAACAGAGGCGGCGCCAGCAGATGGAGCGCGAGCTTCTGGGGCAGGAGCATCCGGAAAGCGCCACGCAGGAGTCGGAGTCATATGATGAGGACCGGCCCGGTTCCGGGAACGGCGGCGATTATGAAGGCAGCAGCGCACAGAAGGACGGCATAAAGAAAGAAGAAGTTACCCGGGACGCCTGGGTGGAGGTTCTGGTCTCGGATGACAGGATGTCGGTGTCCATGATGGTTTACGGACCATCCGGAGGCGGAAGTGATATAACGGAGGAAATGGTGTATGATGTGCTGGAGCAGAAGGGGATCTGTTTTGGCATAGACCAGAAGAAGATAAGCTGGGTTGTCAGCGGGCAGCAGTATATGCAGATGGTTATGATAGCTGCGGGCGAGCCTGCCAGGAACGGGGAGGACGGCCATATTAAAGACTATTACCCCAGGAAGGCCCAGATTAAGTACGCCTCCAAGGGAAACGGCGGAATCGACTTTAAAAGCACCAATCTGATACATAATGTAAAAAAAGGTGATGTTGTCTGCGATATTACACTTCCCACGGAACCCGGAGACGGTATGGACGTGTTTGGCCAGCCTGTGCGGGGGAAGAAGGGAACCATGCCGCCCGTTCCCCAGGGCAGGAACATTGTTTATTCTGAAGACAGGGATAGGCTGCTGGCAGCCTGCGAGGGCAATCTGACCTTCCGGTCCGGCCGTTTCCATGTGGAGAATGTATTTACCGTGTCCGGCAATGTGGACAATTCCGTGGGGAATATCAACTTCACAGGCAGCGTGGTGATTCACGGGGATGTTCTGGAGGGATACAGCGTCAAAGCAAAGGGCGATATTACGGTTATGGGAATCGTGGAGGGCGCCCGGCTCAGCGCGGGGGGAGATATTCTGCTGCACAAGGGCATGCGGGGCATGAGAACCGGCGTGCTTGAGGCGGAGGGCGATATCACGGCCAAGTTTCTGGAGGACTGCAATATATTTTCCAGAAATAATATCCAGGCAGAATATATCATCAACTCGGAGGTGTCCTGCGGCCACGATTTGACATTAATTGGAAAAAGAGGGGCATTTATCGGCGGAAGCTGTTCTGTATATAACTGCATGAATGTGAAGGCAGTGGGAGCGCCCAGCCATATCGCCACTTCTGTGACCCTGGGCCTGACGCCCCAGCTTATGGATGAGATGGAGGCAGTGGGCAAGGAGATGATACTGCTCTCCAGAAAGCTGACGGAGCTGAACAAAGATATTTCTTATCTGAGCGGTAAGCTGAAGGAAGGGACCATCACTCCATCCCAGCGGGAACGGTTATCCAAGTTAAAGCTGGAAGCCCCCATTAATTCGCTGAAGGAAAAGAAACTGAAGCAGCAGGGAGCTGAGCTTTCCAGGAAACTGAGGGAGGTGGGCAAGTCCAGGCTTACGGCCAGGGAGGTATACCCCGGAACCGTTATTAATATCGGGGATTGTAAGATGAGCATTTCCAAGAAGGAGGATAGTTGCACCTTCTATTATCTTGACGGGGAAATCAAGAAAGGAATTCGGTAATGGCAGATATCCTGCGGGTGACCTCTCCGGTTATCAACAAAAACATCATACAGCCGGATAAGGCGTTAAAGGACCCGTCGGTTCCCTTTGATATGCAGGAGATAAGGCATATTACAAAGAACCCGTCGGGCAGCGGTCTTTTGGGCCATCACAATGTGCTGGAGGGAGAGGCCGGGGCAGCCACCCTTATGAACCTGTTAAAGGACCCGGCCGTGACCGTCAACTATCTGAAAAATATTTATATGCTGGAGGAAATCATCAATCTGCTTCCTGTGAACAACAATACGGTGACCCAGGAAATCCGCCAGCTCTTTGACGCCCTTCTCATTGACCCGGACCATATCGTGGACGAACTGGTAGACCAGGAGTACGCGTCCACCCTGTTCAAAGGGGAGCTCTTTGATTTGCTGAGGGGAATTCTGGAGAAAGCGCCGGATTTGCGGATGGAGACAGCTGAGCTTTTAAAGGCGGTGAACGCCAGCATATCCAGGCAGGATGTGCTGGACTCTGTGGCCAACAGCCTGGAATACCTGTCTGAGCAGCTGACAGGCAGCAGGAATCTGTCAGGAATGTTTTCACAGCTTGCGGCCCGTGTCAGGGAGAGCCGGGGGAGCCTGGAATTCGAGGAACTGAAGCCCCAGGTGCAGCAGGCTCTAAAGGAGCTGGAGGAGAGCGTGCTTTATACGCCCCAGGCTGCCAGGGTCATTCCCAACATACTGTACAATATGTCCCGCTATCAGGACAATGACGCCTTTCTCCAGGAAGCCCTTATGAATCTTCTCATCCATGTGAACGACAGGGAGGAAAAGGCCCATATCAGGGAACTGGTGAAGGAATACATCGCCGGTTTCAGGGAGCCGGAGCGCCAGATGAACCGTTCCCGCATCATGGACACCCTGGCTAAAATCATTGCCAAACAGGACAGGGAGACTCCCATGAACAGCCTGAACGGGGAAAAGATAGAGAAAATCATCACAAGTCTTTTATCATCCCCATGCAACTACACGCCCCTCCTGCACTTTGTGATACCTGTGGATTACCAGGGAATGAAGGCATTTTCCGAACTGTGGATAGATCCCAAGGACGAAGGCAGGAATGGGGAGCCGGGAAGCAGAGAGGGAGGTCATGTCCATGTGCTCATAACCTTTGATGTGCCGGGGGTGGGTCAGATGGAAGCCGAGTTTATGATGGCGGGAAAGGAACTGGGATTCCATCTGTATTGTCCGGAATCCTATATAGGAATATTTGAAAGCCTGGTTCCGGAGTTCCGCAATATCATGGAGGAACACGGATACAAGGCGTCAGGCATAGAGGTGGAGCGCATGGACCATGTGCGTTCCCTGATGGAAGTATTCAAAAATCTGCCGTTTAAAAGGACGGGTGTAGATGTCAAAATATAAGAAAAATAAAGCGGTTGCTTTAAGATACAATGTAGATGAGGACACATCCCCGGTGGTAATTGCCTCGGGGTATGGAACGGTTGCGGAACACATCATTGATATTGCGGAAAAAAAGGGGATTCCGGTGTTCAAGGACGACAGCGCGGCATCCCTGCTGTGTATGCTGGATGTGGGCAGCAATATACCGGTGGAGCTGTACGAGGTGGTTGCAGCCATTTACTGCAAGCTCATTGAAACTTCCGCCCAGATACGGGGAGTGGAAAAAAGCCGTTCAGAATCCGCATCTGCCGGACATAAAGAGGAAGCCAGCCAGCCCGGCCGCCTGCGCAGGAACCTGGTATCCAGACACAGCAAGGATGACAGTTAACAGACAGTATGATAACAGGGGGTGTGGAAGATGGTTGATTTGCTGGACGGGTATGTAGGTTCGTCCTGTGTCATAAAGGCCAAGAACAACGACCTGATCAGTATGGGAGTACTGCATCGTATAGGCAAAAACTTCATAGATGTAAGCAGTTCCCGCAATGAGCTGCCGGGAATTCCGTACAATTTGCTTATTAAGCTGGAGATATACAACACACAGCTTGGATTTAAGGTGCTCATGGGCCGGGTATACCTGTCCTCTCCCAAGCTGGTGCGGATCGTGGAATTAAGCGAGGCCACCAATGACGAGCGCCGGGAGTATTTCCGGATCAGTACCAGGGACGAGGGAATCATTTATAACTGCATACGGGGAAATGACACCCTGGACATGGGGGAGGAGTCAGAGGATTACAACGGCCTGAAGGTGCGTCTGGTGGATATCAGCCTGGGAGGCCTGATGTTCTGCACCAGGGAGGAATTCAAGGTCAATGACCGTTTCAACATCGTTATACCGGCCATGGGGGATTCCATGCTGCTCATATGTGAAGTACGCCGCCGGGTGGAACGTCCGGAGGGGGGCTATGGCTATGGCTGCGAATTCGTGGAAATGGCCACAAAGCAGGAGGACCTGCTGTACCGGTATATTCTCAGACGGCAGGGGGATCAGCTGCGGAGAATACGGTAGGTCAGAGAGATGAGAGAAGGGATTGTTAGGAGGAAACGCGTATTATGGCTCAGAGGAGACCCAGGGACCAGCGTGTGGTCAGGAACCGGCGGGTGGCAATCTACACCTTCCTGCTGATCCTGACCCTGTTTTATATATCGGCCCACAGGACGGTCCAGAAGGAGCGGGAGTTGGAGGCGCTGCGGGCGGAGACGGCGGAGGAAGGGCCGGGGGAGCAGGTGAAGGAACTGGCGGAAGGATGGCCGGGAGGGATGCCGGAAGCGCGGGTTTACAAAGAACGAGGCGAGATGGACGCAGATGGAGGTCTTAAAATTCTGCCGGAGGATATGTGGTGTCTGATACTTACCAACGCAGAGTATCCTGTGCCGGAAGACTATGAGGTGGAACTGGAAGCCATTCCCGGTACGGAGCAGTCAGTGGATAAGAGAATCTATGAGCCGCTGATGGCCATGATTGGCGATATGAAGGCCCAGGGATTGTCTCCGATAGTGTGCTCCGGCTACAGGACACTGGACAAGCAGGAAAAACTGTTTAACAGGAAGGTCCTGTCCTTTGTGAAGGCCGGACATACCAAGGAGGAGTCTTACAATCTGGCCAGACAGACCATATCCATTCCCGGTTCGGGAGAACACTGCCTGGGGTTGGCAGTGGACTTCTATACCAGGAGATACCACAAGCTGGAAAGGGCCTTTGAGGATACACCGGAGAGTAAATGGCTGGTGGAACATGCCCAGGATTACGGTTTTGTCATGCGGTATGGGGAGAATAAGACGGATATTACCGGAATCCAGTATGAGCCCTGGCATTACCGGTATGTGGGGGTTGAAGCGGCAAAATATATGAAGGATAACGATCTGTCCCTGGAAGAGTTTTATATTGAACAGAGTTTATATGGTTAAAGTGCATGAAAATCAATTGCGATTTTTGTGCACTTTTTTGGTGAACAAAACAGGAGGGACGTACGATAAATATTACAGAGCGGAAGAGATGGAATGTTTCGGAAACTCGGTCCAGTGTCCGACAGGGCCCGTCGTTCATTGGAAGAACAAGAAAATAAGAGGGACAGGGAAGTCCCGGTATAAAACAATTACATGGAGGTAATTAGTATGAGGATTCAGCACAATATTATGGCACTTAATTCCAACAGGCAGTTGGGAATTAACAACAGCGCAGTATCAAAATCATTGGAGAAGTTATCATCCGGTTTCAGAATCAACCGCGCAGGCGATGACGCAGCAGGATTGGCTATTTCTGAGAAGATGAGAGCGCAGATTAAAGGCCTGGAAGCAGCTACCGACAACTCTCAGGACGCTATCTCCCTGGTACAGACGGCTGAGGGCGGATTACAGGAAGTTCATTCCATGTTAAACCGTATGACTGAGCTGGCTACCAAATCCGCCAATGGTACTTATACGGACGATGTTGACCGTAAGGCATTACAGGATGAAGTTTCCGCTTTGAAGGATGAGATTAACCGTATTGCTGATGGTACTGATTTTAATGGGATTAAGTTGTTGGATGGTACTATGGGTGTTGGAACTAGTGGCGCGACAGCTAGTGCGACTGCAGTAGGCGCAACAGCAGATAAGATTAAGAATGGTGTAGATTTTACTTTAAATGCACCAGATGGAATTCAAGTAATAGTTAACCTTACAGATGGTGCAACAGGTGCAACGTGGGGAGGTAATACTCTTACTATTAACTTAAAAGGTACGAATGGTACGACTACTTATACCCAGGCCGATATTGATAAATTGATATCAGATGCTTCAGGCAGTGCACCTGGCTCAGCGAAAAACATCAGTTTGAAAATATCTGGTAACATCGAATCAGCTGGAACTGCAACAACAACAACAAAATTAGTTGATATGACAGCTGCCAAAGCTAAACAGGCATCTGGTTCCAGTGTAAGCACCGGAGTAACGCTTACTGCAAAAAAGGCAGGGGCAGGTATTAATGGTAAAAAATTAACATTTACTGCTACTGCGGGAAATGCAGTGGGAGGAAGTTTACTTAGTAGTGGAGATGCCGCATTAAATCTTGAAACAGGTAAATCCTATACGGCAAGTGAGCTTAATAAGATGTTGTCAGATGCTGGGGTTGATATGGAGCTGGCATTTGATGGAACAAAAACCACAGCAGAATTAACTGCACTAACGGATGGTATTGGAGCTGCAACTGCTGGTGTGATAGAGGTAACCGGAGGTGCCGGTCTCTCAGCAGGCGGCGGCATGAAGCTTCAGATTGGTGACACCAGTGATTCCTATAACCAGTTGGAGTTAAGTATTGCCGATATGCACGTAAATGCCCTTGATTTAAGCAGCGTTGACATCAGCACTAGAGAAGGCGCTTCCGCAGCCATGAGCAAAATCAAAACCGCCATCAACACCGTATCCACCAGCCGCGGCAAACTGGGCGCTATACAGAACCGTCTGGAGCATACCATCAATAACCTGGGTGTTACCACTGAGAACATCACTTCCGCAGAGTCCCGTATCCGCGACGTAGATATGGCTAAGGAAATGATGAACTACACCAAGAACAGCGTTCTGGTTCAGTCTGCACAGGCCATGCTTGCACAGGCGAATCAGCAGCCACAGTCTGTATTACAGTTATTACAGTAATTACAGTAATCGGGCAGTTTAACAGTGTAATATCTTCAAACAATAAACAGATAATATAAAAAAGGCGCTGCAAAAAGGCTGTGGCAGCACAGTCATGAAGCAGCGCCTTTTTTGAGCCCTGCTATGGGGGTATACAATAAAATACAATTGTCTGTTTCGGCATTTCTTGCTATAATATATCATAATGTGAGAGAAATATTAGGTCCCTGGGGGAGTAGCCATGTCGTTAACAATTGTGTTGTCCAATCAGAAGGGCGGTGTTGGAAAAACCACGTCAGCCTACGTGCTGTCAACAGCGCTGAAGGAAAAGGGTTATAAAGTCCTTGCGGTGGATATGGATCCGCAGGGTAATCTGAGCTTCGCCATGGGGGCGGATACAGAGAGCGCCACCATATACGATGTGTTAAAGGGGGAGTTAAAGCCCAGGTATGCGGTTCAGAAATCAGCCCTGGTGGATATCATTCCCTCTAATATCCTTCTCAGCGGCATTGAGCTGGAGTTTACCGGCGCGCGCAGGGAGTTTCTTTTGAAGGAGGCGCTGGATTCACTTAAAAGTTCCTATGACTATATTCTCATTGATTCTCCGCCGGCCCTGGGAGTGCTGACCGTGAACGCGTTTACTGCGTCTGATTACGTCCTGGTGCCCATGCTTTCCGATATATTCAGTCTTCAGGGGATAACCCAGTTGGATGAAACCATATGCCGTGTCAGGAATTACTGTAATCCCCGGATCCAGATACTTGGGGTATTTCTCACCAAGCACAACCCCAGGACAAATTTCAGCAAAGAAGTGGAAGGCGCCCTGCGCATGGTGGCAGAGGATTTGGATGTTCCGGTTCTGGACACATTTATCCGGGACAGCGTTGCGCTTCGGGAAGCCCAGTCCCTTCAGCGCTCCGTGCTGGAGTATGCGCCTGAGTGCAATGCGGTGCAGGATTATAAGAAGCTGATACAGGAATTGATTCAAAGGGGGCTTAAGGCAGATGTCTAAGAGCAGGACAGAGATTGACAAGGAAATAATGTACCGCAAGATTATGCCGTCTGCCTCAAAAAGAGATGCAAAGACGGCGCAGGCAGATACAGGAAATTCAGGCGCAGGGCAATCAGATACCGCGCTTTATGACCGCGTAAATGGAGGCGAAGGAGCCATGGGTATGCCGGCCTTATCAGCGCCTTCGGCTGCTGCTATGGCAAAGACCCTTAAGCGCAGCCCGGTAACATTTCCTTTTAAGGAAGAAAATAATATGGTATTGGTAAACCTTATGGAGGAACTGGTGATTAATAAGCTGGATTCCACCCTGGACCGGTTTAACTGCTGTAAATGTGATAAGTGTAAGAAGGACATAGCGGCGCTGGCCCTGAACCGTCTGAAGCCTCGGTATGTGGTGATGAAGGAAGGGGAACAGGAAAAGCGCAGGAAGGCGGAGCTGGAAAATGGTTCCGAGGTAACAGGGGCTCTGGTGCAGGCTATCCTGGTTGTGAAAAAGGCACCCTGGCACTGATATGGATTGGATCATACACATTGGATGGTGCCAATTATAGGAAGCCAATTAAATAAATACCATCGGCCGTTAACAGGCAAAATCCCAGGATTCTGCTTGTTAGCGGTTTTTATTAACCCTGAAATTATTTCTCCCATCTGTCACCCTG
>ERZ1036402.786-NODE-786-length-9495-cov-3.535911_pt1 | contig 9495 bp, 7 predicted proteins | sample MGYA00514216_ERZ1036402 | MGnify/ENA primary metagenome ERZ1036402 (study PRJEB33795, sample SAMN09464942) | human gut metagenome | host: Homo sapiens | place: USA: Stanford, California | collected 2016-11 | study: EMG produced TPA metagenomics assembly of the...
TCTTCTTCGTCGGTTACCTGGGCGATCAGACCACGGGCAACTAATTCGTCATAAATTGTCATGATAAACTTTCTCCTTTTGTGTTTATTTAGAACAAAGAATGTGTCTTGGCACATTCCCGCGGAACATTTTTTTACTTTACGGGAAAGCAATTTCCTGTAAAATAAGAAAACCTGGCCTCGTCCTTTTTTATAGGACGGAAGCCAGGTTCCGTGATACCACCTAATTTCACAGAAGGTTCGCACCTCCTGCCTCTGTAAGTACAGGTAAATCTATACTCTGACCCGTATAACGGAGGTCCTTCCGTTGCAGCCTACCAGCACGATGCGTTCGGTGCAAAGCTCAAAGATGTATTCACAGAAAGTTCCCCGCGGGCCTCTCACCAACCGGCTCCTCTCTGTGCGGATGCTTGCTGCTACTGGTTCTTATCCATGCATTTTCTTATGAATCAATCATATGGATGTAGTATACAAACTTCTGCTTTTTTTGTCAAGAGGCTGATTTGCCGTCAAAGTTACTGTCCGCTCCGTTTTCGGTAACTATTTCCTTACTCTGCCTTCACCGGGTCACTTACGCTTACTTCGTGGTCATACCATTTTCCTTTTGTTCCGACCAGTGCCAGATCAAAGGTTTCATCCAGTGCTTTTACCGGAACATCAAAGCCATATACTTCTTCTGTACTTCCGTCATCATAGGTGATCGTATCGGTTGTTGGCTGCAGAAGTTCTGCACCGTCTTTCTGTGCATCTGCTGCTTTTCCCACATACAGGTTTACGATATTCTTAGATACCAGGCTGATATGGATCGTCATTTTTCCGTCTTTTACTGTCAGGATACCTTTTCCGTCATTTGCTTCGTTAACATGGAACATTCCACTGTCTGTGTCAAATTCTGCTTCATAAGTACCATCTTCCAGTGTGCCGGCTGTTTCCTCTGACTCTTCGGAAATAGCTGCATCATTTCCATCCATTGCAGCTTTGGTATGTGCTACATACAGATCCTGGATAGCAGAGATCTCTCCCAGTCCTGCGATCTGGGTATCAATCTTATCAAATGCTCCTGATGCCTCGAACTGGCTCTTCCAGGAATCCTCATCATCTCCGGCCATATCGTTATTTGCATGGTCTCCGGCTACTACCATCAGCGGACGAAGCACTACTTTTTTGTATCCCGCTTCTTTGATCTTTTCGATCACTGCTTCACATGCAGTATCTTCCGGTTTTCCTTCTACGGTACCGATAAATACATTGTCATATCCCAGATCATTCATCTGGCTCTGCATCTGGCTGTAGCTGATCTTTGCAGTGTGAGAAGTTCCGTGTCCCATGAATACAAATGCGGTTCCGTCTGCTTCCGCAACTTCCAGACTGTCGTATCCGGCTGTTTTCACTGCTTCTGCCGTGATGGCTTCTGCTACTGCTTTTTTATCATCATTGACTGCATCGTCACTGTCCCCGACTTCTCCTAACAGTGGTTCTGCGATGGTTACGGATTCAAATTTATCTTTGTAGCTTTCTACTGCTTCTGTCAGTTCGTCATACTCAGCACCATGCATCAGATGGGTCGGCTGTACCACCAGGTTCTTTACACCATTGTCTACGGCACGCTGCAGGGCCTGATCCATATTGTCGATCTTCTCGTCATCACGGGCCTGTACATGGTTGATGATGATCTGTGCGGTAAAGGCTCGTCTTACGGACCAGTCCGGATATGCGGTCTGCAGGGCTTTCTCGATACCTCCGATATCTGCTGCACGGCTGCCGTTGAAGGAAGTACCGAAACTTACTACCAGCAGTTCGTTGTCACCGATGTCATCTCCGTTTAACGGATCGTCCTTGGATGCATCACCGGTATCTCTTCCGAAGTAATCAGGGTCTGCATTTTCACCTTCTACCAGTTCTTTCTGTGCATCGGTCAGAGCATCCCAAGCTTCTTTGGCTTCTTTACACTGTTCGTCAGTGTTGTCGTTTCTTTCCTGCACATAGATCTGATCGATCAGAGCTGCTACTTTATCTGCTGCCTCCTGGTCAGATGCACTGTCGTCTGTTGCTTCTTCTGTGGCTTCTTCTGTCGGTTCTGTTTCTTCTGTGGCTTTTGCATCCTGCGTTGTTTCTGTTGTTGTGGATGCACTGTCATCCTTTGCTGTGTTTCCACATCCTGTCATCATGGACATGGTCATAGCTGCTGAAAGCATCAGCACTACAATTTTCTTTTTCATCTCATGGTTCCTCCTGTCTTTGTCCTTTTGAGATTGTGTACCACGGTGGTACAGGACGGCTCTCCGAAGAAGGTTGTCTGGGGTCTTGCCCACATGAAACGTAAAAAACCTCCGTCCGGAGACGAAGGTAGTAGGTACTACATTTGGAATTCTTCTTATAGTTTCAGAATCAGTTTCAGGGATACCAGAACCGTTTAACGGTTATAGATGTTTCTTTCACCATAAGTGCCGGAAAAACCATTTTTATACAAGCAAACAGGTTTTTCTTTCGTACTGCCAATTCCTCGTGGCCTGAACTTTCGTTCCCGTACTGCGCAAAGGCAGGTCTCCCGGCTGATCGCTCAAGCGGTTTGACATCTTCCCGGTTTCCCAGTGGTTTTTGTCTTCCCTCGCGAATCACGGTGACGAGTTCGTACAGGATTCACACCTGTTTCCCTTTTCACCGGATTAACAGAAATCTTCTGTCATCCGACACCTTACGCTTTTCTATGTGGTCGATATTCGGTAATTTTTACCGTTATCTTTTTAACAGGATGAGTATATCATTCTGCGTGCATACTGTCAATCATTATTCCGTGATCGTTGGAAAAACTCACGAAAAAAATACAACGGATGCTATGCTGTCTGCTCTCACACCGTTTTTTATAATATAATTTCAAATATACTCCGTGCACACAGAAAATCCGCCGGCATGCCAGCGGATTTTCCCTTATTCTCGTTCTTTATTTGCGAAACATTTCTCCTGCTGCCATCTTATCCGTTAAATGTTCCCTGCAAAACTGGATAAATGGTCCCATGCAAAAAGCATACACCAGAGTAGCCAGTCCCAGGTCTCCTCCCAGAGCAAACCCGACAGCACAGCACACCACATCGGTACCGATTCTCACTGCGCGGAAGGGAAATTTTGTTTTCTCTGCAATTGTCAGTGCCTGTGCATCGTATGGAGATACCCCAAGTTCTGAAGAATAGTACAAAGCTGAAGAAATAGAAATCAACAGTACAACGATCAGCAATAAGATAACACGAACTGCCATTGAGGGATGTTCCCCCACCACTTTTACAACTGCTTTTCTGGTGGCGTCTGTAACAAATCCGCTGAAAAACAGATTGACAACCGTTGCAATTCCAAGTAATTTTCTATTAAAAATAAATGCTATACTCAGCAAAACGGCACACACCACAATATATACGGTCTGATATGTCGCATGAAAGGCATTGGAAAAACCGAAAATAATAACACTAAACGGATCCACTCCAAGTCCCGAAATCTTTTGAAGCCCCACAGAAACAGCAGTCAGTGCTATTCCGATTACCGCCATCGCGATACGAACCCCCAGATTATTCTTTTTTGTTCCCATAATAAAAGATCCTCCTTCTCTTCCTCTCTCCTGAAAATCAGATTTTCATCTGTTTTTTATAACAAAATCATTCTGAACTTCCTTTCTTGTGTTTTAACACAAAAGACAGTATAATAATTTCACAGGAATTCAGCTATCACAATATCTGCAATTTCTATAACAAAATCAACATAATCCGAGGTACCGCTTATGTCAACAAACTGTCCTGTCATTTCCACCCAGAAAAATCTGAAAGAAAATCAGCTTCATGGCAGCCATGATTTTCCGGTTGATATCCACATGGATTATTTTCCAGTGTCGGAAAGCGGGGAACATACCCTGTATGTTCCCATGCACTGGCATCCGGAAGTGGAATTTCACTATCAGCTTCAGGGATCTGTACGGATTCAGGTTGAATTAACTGAATATGTGCTCCACCCCGGAGAGGTGCTCTGGATCAATGCCAAACAGCTGCACGATTGTCATCCTGTGGGAAGTGAAACAGCAGTATCTCATACCATTATCTTTCACCCAGCTTTTATCTACGGTACCGAGTCCAATATTCTTTTCCGAAAATACGTAAAACCTCTGCTCGGTAATCCGGCAACTCCTGCACTTTATATACGTCCGGAAGATCCTGAACAACAGATACTTCTGGATATTCTTTACAAGTGTGGAATTCTTCATCAGGAACAACCGGAAACCTGGGAATTGCAGATTCTCTCCCATCTTTCCACCACCTGGGGACTTCTCTGGAAAATGAGTCAGCGACCTGGTTTTACGATCGCTCCCGCCAAAAAAATATCCAGAGACAGAAAAACACTGGATACGTTTCTTACTTATATTCACTCTCATTATACCGGTAAAATATCTTTGAAGGATCTTGCAGATGCAGTCTCTGTAAGTCCCGGGGAGTGTGAAAGACTCTGCAAACGTCTTCTCCACCAGACACCGATGAATTATCTGATGACTTACCGTATCGAACAGAGTATTCCTTTGCTTGTCAATACCTCGTATACCATCACAGAGATCGCTTTACAGGTTGGGTTTTCCGGTGCCAGCTATTATACGGAAATCTTTCACCGTATCATGGGAATCACACCAAGTGATTACCGCTGCCGGATCCGTGGAGATCTTCCCGGTTGATATTGCTAGAGCATGTCTGAAAAATCATTTCCGCAATCTGCAAGCCCCAGTTTGCGGTATATTTTACCCTTATTCGGTTGCCGTAGCCCGCTACGCCGCCCTCATTCGGATAAAATTTCCCACAAACTGGGACTCGCAGCTCACGAAAAGCCTTTTTCAAACACGCTCTAGTACAGCGTTTTATATACAAAAAAGAACATGTATTTTAGCTATTAATATAATTAAAATACATGTTCTTTTTCTTTATGCAATCCCCGGGTCCACCAACAGATTGTCTCCATCCGCCGCAGAGGTTGCCAGATAATCGCACCGCTCGTTCATCTCATGGCCGTCATGGCCTTTCACCCAGATAAATTCCACCTGGTGTGGTTCTTTCGCCTGTAACAGACGTTTCCACAGATCCACATTTTTTACCGGCTCATTCTTTCCGCGTTTCCAGCCTTTTTTGATCCAGCCGTCGATCCAATGCTGGTTGAAGGCATCTACCAGATACTTGGAATCGGAATATAACTGGATCTGGCAGGGACGGTTCAGGGCTTCCAGACCCACGATCGCTGCCATCAGCTCCATCCGGTTATTTGTCGTCTTTTTATATCCTGCGGAAAGTTCTTTCTCGTGAAGATTTCCATTTCGATCGGTATAATGCAGGACACAGCCATATCCTCCCGGTCCGTCCGGGTTACCTCTGGCTGCGCCGTCGGTATAGATTTTCACTAACATAACAGTTCTCCTTTTATTTCCACACACCGGTTTCTTCAAAGTGTTTCGCGCTCTCCTGTGCCGCCTCGATAATCTTCGGATCATAACCGATCATAGCAAGCAGGCGGATCGCATTTCTCGTCATGGCTCTGCCGGTGCGGAGTTTATAGTCAAATACCACATCATTTTCCTGAATCTCTTCCTCAAAGTGATAGTTATCATACTCTTTTTCCAGGACATAGGACAGTTCGATATCGTGCGTTGCCGCCATGGCAAGAACTTTCGGTTTTGCCAGAGAATGCAGGATCTGTGAGGATGCGGCGATTCGCTCGATGGTGTTGGTTCCGCGAAGAACCTCATCCACGATACAAAGCACCGGTTCTGGTTTCTCACACTCTTCCAGAATTCGTTTTAGAGAACGGATCTCTACCATATAGTAGCTCTCGCCACCTGCCAGATTGTCTCGCAATGCCATAGAAGTAAGAACCTTCATAAAACTTCCACAGTAATCCTTTGCAATACAGGTGTGTACGGTCTGAGCCAGAATGGTATTGATCGCAATGGTTTTTAAAAATGTAGATTTTCCGGAAGCATTGGATCCGGTGATCAGCACTCCCCTCTGCATCTGTATGCTGTTTGCAACCGGATCGCCGATCAGCGGATGATACAGTTTCTCCACTTTCAAAGATGCACCCTCCCGGTCATTCACTTCCGCGAATTCGGGTTGGCTGTAATAAGGCAGACTCTCCCGGAACGAAGCAACCGCAATCAAAGCATCTAACTCTCCCATCGCCTGATACATATCTTCGATGGTGGATTCATTCCCTTCTACATGTTTCAGCATCGAATAAAACTTGATAAAATCCACCTGAAAGATAATGCGAAGATAGGAGACAATGATTGCTTCCAGACCGTCCTGTACAGAATTCGTCGAAGCCACCAGAAAAGCACCCCGGCGGAAACTTTTCATTTTCTTTCTGCCTGTTCGGATCCGGTCAAGATAGGTCTGAATCACCGGATTGTCCAGTTTTTCAAACTGATCCGCTGCCCGCAGAAGACGAAGGATACAGACAAAGCAGTTCAGATACGGTTCAATCCTTTTGGAATCCCGTGTATGAACCACCGCACTGACGCAGAGCATCAGAAGCAACAGAAACATACACGGGATCGGGCGGATCAGCGTAGCGACAATTGCCGCTGCCGAAAGTCCTGCAAGCAGAGGGTATTTTCCTCTTCCTCTGCGATCCACGTCTTTCAATGCATCGATATAATCCGCAATAGACATTTTCCAGATCTTTTTGACCTCATTTACCCGTGTCAGCACCTGAATCCGTTCTTCTTCATGGGTCTGAAAATATGCAATCAGCCGTTCTCTTTCATCCAACACGTTTCGATCCATCTGCGGCTGGCGCAATATCTGGTAAAGTACGTCTTCGCCGCAGGAAGAAAGTGTATTGTTTATACGTATAAAAATTTCATCCATCTGCAGATCGTTCCAGGTGATATCATCGATCATAAACTGCTCTCCCTCATTCCGTTTCGCATAATGGGAGATGCTTTCCAATTCCTCCTGGGTATATTCCCGATCCGGTACGGTTCCCCACCGCTGTTTCAGATGCCGCAGAAACCATTTGCGCTGCCGGATCTTATCCCAGATGATCATGGCAGCGCACAGGATCAGGATTCCCCCTGCCGTGAGCAGGGTTATCATCCATTCACTTTTCATTTATTTGATATCCTCTTTGATTAACCGTTTCGTGCCTTCGCAGTTGCAGGTCCTGAACGGTTTCCTCTACTTACTCCTGTTTCAGGAATCCCTCAAAGATTTCCAGTGTCTCTTTGGTTGTCTCTTCGGTATGGGCATTGGATAAGAACATTGCCTCGAACTGGGACGGTCCCAGATGGATACCATGTTCCAGCATATAGTGGAAGTAACGTGCAAACTCCTCTGTGTCAGAAGTTTTTGCGTCTTCATAATTTTCCACATCCTGATCGGTGAAATAGATACATCCCAGAGATCCGATATGGTTGACTTTCCATGGTTTTCCGTATTTTTTCACCAGTTCTTTCATACCTTCATACAGCTTTTCTCCCATCTGGCTCATATGAGTATAGATTTCCGGATGATTTTTCAGGATTTTCAGCTGTGTCAGACCTGCGGCCATAGCTACCGGATTACCGCTCAGAGTTCCTGCCTGATATACATGGCCTACCGGTGCGATCACTTCCATGATCTCCCGTTTTCCGCCAAAAGCACCTACCGGCATACCGGCACCGATGATTTTTCCGTAAGTTACCAGATCCGCCTCGATTCCGAACCGCTCCTGCACACCACCGAATGCCAGACGGAAACCTGTAATTACCTCATCAAAGATCAGAACTGCACCATGATTCGTACAGAGTTCACGAAGACCTTTTAAGAAGCCTTCCTTTGGAAGTACCACACCCATATTAGCTGCGACCGGTTCCACGATCACGGCTGCGATCTGTCCTTCGTTTTCTTCAAACAGCATCTTAACGCTTTCGAGGTTGTTGTATACAGCCGTCAGGGTATCCTGGGTTGCTCCCGCCGGTACGCCGGCACTGTCCGGGATTCCTGCCGTCATCACACCGGATCCTGCTTTTACTAACAGAGCATCGGAATGTCCGTGATAGCATCCGGCGAATTTGACGATTTTATTTCTTCCTGTATAGCCTCTGGCGGCACGGATCGCACTCATCACGGCTTCTGTTCCGGAATTGACCATTCGGATCATCTCGATGGACGGAATATTTTCACAGATAAATTCCGCCATCTCCACCTCGATCTCGGTAGCTGCACCGAAACTCAGACCACTCTCTGCTTTCCGGATCACGGCGTTCAGAACTTCCTGATTGTTGTGTCCGAGAATCATTGGTCCCCAGGAGCTGATATAATCAATATATTTTTTGCTGTCTGCATCCACTACATATGGGCCTGATGCGCCCTCGATAAATCTTGGAGTCATCCCTACAGAACCATAGGCACGTACCGGGCTGTTGACACCTCCCGGGATAACTTTCACTGCTCTTTCAAATAATTCATCTGATCTGCTCATTATCCGATTCTCCCTTCGTCCATACATTTTGCCAGTTCTTTTGCATAATACGTCAGATAAATCTGTGCGCCGGCACGATAGGTGCTCACTGCCATCTCGCACATGATTCTCTCTTCATCGATCCAGCCTTTCTGTGCCGCTGCTTTCACCATCGCGTATTCTCCGCTGACACTGTAGGCTGCTACCGGAACGTTGGTCACTTCTTTTACTTTTGTGATCATATCCAGATAGGAAAGTGCTGGCTTTACCATGATGATATCTGCCCCTTCGTCCACATCAAGAAGGGCTTCTTTCACACCCTCCCGGCTGTTGTGCGGATCCATCTGATAACTCTTTCTGTCTCCGAATGCCGGAGCGGAATCTGCCGCTTCACGGAACGGTCCGTAGAACGCAGATGCGTATTTTACTGCATAGGACATGATTGGGATCTCTTTGTGACCGTTTTTATCTAACATCCTGCGGATCGCCAGAACACGGCCATCCATCATATCAGAAGGTGCCACCATGTCCGCACCTGCCTGTACATGGGAAAGAGCTGTCTTGGCCAGCAGATCCAGAGTGCTGTCGTTTTCCACTTCATGCCCGCAAAGCATGCCACAGTGCCCATGACTGGTATATTCACACAAACACACATCGGTAATATAATACAGCTCCGGGAATTTTTCTTTTCCCACCTGCAGCGCCCGCTGTACGATGCCATCCTGGGCATACGCCTGACTGGCAATCTCATCTTTGTGATCCGGGATACCAAAAAGCATCACACTTCCCACACCTGCTTTCGCCAGACGTTCCAGTTCATATGGCAGACGATCCAGCGTGTAGCGGAACTGTCCCGGCATGGACGGAATCTCATCTTCTCTTCCGATGCCTTCCTGTACAAACATCGGATAAATCAGGGAAGACTTGTCCATCCGGGTCTCCCGTACCATCTTTCTGATTGTCTCTCCTCCGCGGAGTCTTCTCGGTCTCTTTATCATATCCATGACTGTTCTTCCTCTTTTCTTCTGTCACTTTCTAT
>ERZ1036402.793-NODE-793-length-9346-cov-3.607470_pt1 | contig 9346 bp, 8 predicted proteins | sample MGYA00514216_ERZ1036402 | MGnify/ENA primary metagenome ERZ1036402 (study PRJEB33795, sample SAMN09464942) | human gut metagenome | host: Homo sapiens | place: USA: Stanford, California | collected 2016-11 | study: EMG produced TPA metagenomics assembly of the...
AAATACGCGCCGCAAATGTCTGTCCGTACAACCAAGCCGTTCTGCTATTTCCCGCAGGCTCTGGCCGCTGCCGCAATTCCTTTCCAACATTCGCGCAGCCCGGTAAACTAAATCAGCCGTAGCATCAGTAACAGAGGTCCCGGGAGCAAGTTCCGGCCTGCACAAAAGGCAGGGCCTGTAGCCGGCCTGTTCCGCAGCGGCGGCCGTCCTGAAAAAAGTGCAGTTTTCCGCTTTGGGCTGTCTGGCTTTGCAAACCGGACGGCAATAGATTCCCGTAGACGATATGCCAACGAAAAAACGTCCGTCAAAACGGGCATCTTTGGCTTTAAAAGCCGCGTACAATCCCTTGATATTTTCCTGCATCACCGTTTGCCTCCTTACTTGAAATCGCTTTAATTATATCATAACATTTCTATAATTCCCGCCATTTTCGGACATGCTTTTATTAAAATAATTATCAGAACCACCTCGATCGCAACACGCACGAGCAAATATTCCTGTCAAGCATTTTCTTTTATATTGTTTATTTCATTGCGTAAGTATATAATAATAGCGGTATTGATTTTTGAACAGATTACTGAACGTACTCCATTCACTTGAAAGAACCTAAAACATTACTACAAAAGGGAGGTAATTTATGCCAAAAATGTTCCTTGTTCTTATGATACTTTTACTGACGAACAATATTTGTAATGCCGCGATCTATAAAAATATCGAAAATGATTTTCTGATCGATATCGGCGATAACTAGAACCTTTCAGACAAGAGCACCCAGGAAGGCGGTATGGTGCTGATATTTACGGCTTCAGACGATAAAAAAAGCACTGTAAGGGTAGGCGTTTCTCCGGTTATAGACGAAAAGGAAAACGCAACTTTGAGAAATATGCCAAAAGAATTATTAAATGAATATTTTGACGCATTTATCGGGATGACCAAACAGGCATCAAGTAAATATAATATCACTTTCGCCGACTGTAAAAATATAGGCCCTCATTATGTACTTCTTGTGAACGCCTCTTTGCCTATGGAAATATACAAAAAAGATAAGCAGCTTCCTTTTGTAAAATCAAATGCCTTCATTGTTTTTAAGAAAAAAGCTACTGACAGGATTTGAACCTGCGACCCTCTCATTACGAATGAGATGCTCTACCAGCTGAGCTACAGTAGCGGTTCAGAGCATAATAAGCTCTGCCATATAGTATAACGCAACCCGGCAAGTGCTGTCAATATACCCTGTTTGCAACAGCTCATTTTCTCAGCAGGATTTTAATTACTGCCAGTCGATAAACAAACCTCCGTTCCATAAAAATGGAACGGAGGCTGGGGATATTCTCAAGCAAGCTGGAGGGTTGCAACACCTTGCCGAAAATCAAAGCAACTATTTAGAAACTCCATCTGGCGCCGACATTCCACTGCCAGTCTTTTTTATAATCACTGCCGGCACTGCGCTCGACATCAACATAGAAGTAATTGTTTTTACCAGTCTGCACTGCTGCGCCTAAGCCATATTCAAACCAGGTATCATCAAAATCACGATCCAGTCTTGCTTTTGTACCTCCGGCATCCACCATTGAGGCATTATAGCCGCCGCCAAATTCATGCATCAGATTAGCTTTCAAGTATATATTAGTTTTTTCATTGATATCTTTACCAATATTGAAACCAATACGTCCCACAAAACTGTCGATTCCATCCTGATCTACCCTGATGCCATTGCTTGTGGTATAGTCAGTTCCGCGCAGCCTGCCAAAAGTGAGCTGGGCCTGCGGTTCGATATACCAATTATTTTTCAGATTGTTTTTGCGCCCATATTCCGCGCTTATCGATAATCCATTTTGGTCATAGTCGCCGGTGATCTTATTGCCGGAGGTATCAAAAACCTTAAAATCATTATCGAGCTGACTGTATTTCAACACTAAATCAAGGTAATGGCCCTTAGCACCGATCTGCGTACCGTAAATATTTAAAGCTTTAACTTTATTCTCGCCGCTGCCGCTGCTGTAACTGCTGTCGCCATCAAAATAGCTGAAGGAAATACCAGCATAACGCGTATACGCCGGCGTTGACTTCAATTTTTGGTCATAGCCAAGCTCATACTGTGTGTATTTATTCTCAAATTCAAACTGGTCACTGCGGCTCAGCTTACCGCCTTTGACCCTTACCCAGACGCCCTCTTCCTCTCTACCATGCTGGCGCAGATCTCCCAGCCTCTGCAGCAGCTGATCATGGTCGCGCCAGGTATGATAAGCCAGTGCTCCCGAAGCAGCGATAGCCTCCACACTGGTTGTCGGCAGGTTAAGATTTGTAATGCCTTTCAAATACCAGTCCGTCGTATAACCGGAAGCAGCACTGTCTTTTTGTCCCAGCTCATAACGCTGCCAGTACAAAGTGCCTTCCTGATCATCAGCCGTAAAAGTACCGCTGCCGTTGACACTGGCTAAAACAGTATTTTCTGCCGCCTGGCCTATTCCCGGATCACTGTCGAGTCCATTTATCTCCTTCAGTGACAGTGTATGGCTTCCGCTGAAATCACCTGTGACATAAATTTTATCACTGGCATCAACCTGGGAACCATCAATATCCATAATGATCGTCCCACCGTTACCTGTCAGCGTTTCCACAGACAGCGTACTGAAAGCCTTATTATCGCCGGTCATATCGATCACAGACTGTTCATTCTGCAAACTGTTGAGCTGTGAATTGCCAGTCAAAGTCCACAGCGAGTTTTTAGCCATAGTTAAGGTGCTCTGTGAATCATTGCCACTGTCGAGCACAGCCTTTCCCTCAAACCGCGAACCTTCTGCCAGATCTAATGTAAGAATGCCGCCGTCCGCAGCCCTGATATCACCGACAATATTATAAACACCACTGCCGGTAATAGTACTGACGGCAGCTGTATTACTATCTTTACCTTCCGCACTGAAAGCATAAGCATCTTTTGTTGAATCCACAGTAACAGCAGCGTCCTGTAAAATTACCGTGCCGCCGGCAAGCGCCGTTACGCCATGAGACTCACTGCCAACTGTCGTTATGACCGCGTCTTTTTTTAATTCGATCAGAGTGCCGTCATAACGGGCGTCTACACCATGTGACTGATCCCCCAGAGTTTTGATTTCTGCCCCTTCATCAATAGTGATTTTGCCGCCGGCAGCAGTAAAATCATATACTTTAGTAATATTGCCGCCGCGGACAGCCGAAGCCTTATCGCCCTGAGTACTGATCTCGGCATCTTTGCCAACATAAAGCGTGGAATCGGCATGGATACCATAGACAGCAAAGGACTCGTCCCCTTCCGTCCAGATAGTTGCCTTATCGCCTACACTTATCTGTCCGGAGCTCCCCTGTTTAGTACCAACACCGTTAAAACCAGTATATGATAAATAGCCCGCCTGAACGGCATTTGCGCCATAACCTTTCCCTTTGGCATAAATCGTACTGTCGTCGCCGATTGTAATATTACTTTGGCCTTGGCTCGCATTGCCATCCATCGATAATACCGCAATGCTGTTGACATCATAGCCTCTGATATTATCGTGCCCTATCGTAACACCGTTGCCGATTTCAATCTTACCGCCGCTGGAGGAAGCAAGCGCTGCCCCTGTAGCACCATAACTGTTGCCGGTAACTGTACTGCCATCGCCTATTTGGAGCAGAGAATCTTTACCCGTAACGTACACAGCAGAATTAGCTGATGAATTTAAAATACTGCCGGCACCTAAAATAACTGTCGCCTTTTGACCATAGCTGCTTGAGTCTACACGTACCGCAGAAGATTTAGCCTCAACGATTGTTTTACCAAGCTCAATACTACAATCTCCGCTGCCTGCAACGCCCCCTGTAGCATAAGTCTGGATTTGGATACCATAGCCGTCGCTGGTAACGGTGACATTATCGCCAACAATCGTACCGCCATCTTTATACCCGACAAAAATACCTGTTGTATTAGAACCGGTATTTATTACAGAATCAGCTGTCATCGTGTAGGTACTGCCGTCTGTAATCCTTACGGGACTTACATCTGCGGCCTGCGCTAAAAGCGGCATATTTATTATCGCCAGTGTGACCGCCATTCTTAAAGCTTTCTTGTTATCCATTTTTATCTCCCCTTTGATTTTTTATATAAACTTATAGTGATAAGTTTATGTTTTGGCCAGTTTATCGCTTCCTTTCACTTATCCGCTATATTGTTTATCTGTTTGTTAATATTTTTCCTTAATATTTTATTAATATATTGTATTGCTATTTTTATTCTTATTCTTTAATTTACATTATACTATCATATTTGTCCCCCCCCGCAAGACATTTTTGTTGTAATTGCATACGCTTGTCTGAAAGTCTTGCAACTGGTACCAATCTGACTTTAACCAAGCTCAAAAATAAAGCGCCGTTTTTCAACGGCGCATAAAAAAAGTTACCCGTTTTGCTTAAAAAAACAAAACGGGTAACCGGGGAGTTATTCAAACGGAATATTTTATACTCCGCCTAAATATCCATATTCAGTTATAAGTTTCTTTAACAACAAATTTTAATTTGCGTCTGCCAGCAACCTTTTAATCGTCATTTTCTTTAAACTTTTTTCCAGTTCTTCCTGCAGCTTGCAGTAAAACCCGCGGACCGGACAATTTTCAGTAGCATAACGGCTGCAGAATTTATCCTCTTCCAGACAACGGTTAACCCTCATTGTCGGTTCCATGATATTGAGGATATCCAATAAAGTGATATCATCTATTTTCTGTGCCAGCGAAAAGCCGCCCTGCGCTCCTACCAGTCTTTCAATGATTCCAGCCTCTACCAGCTTATGAGTTATTTTCAGTACATAATTTTTCGGAATCCCCATCGCGGCTCCGATTTCTTTTGATGTAGTGATCTCTTTTTTGATTGCCAAATACAAAACTATTCTTATGGCATAGTCAGTAGTAACGTTCAGCTGCATACTTTCCCTCCGCAAATGACCCTTTAAATTATCAATAACAATTATTTTTAGCGGTTTCCTATTTTTCAATACTCTTGTTGCTTTATTATACTTTATCAAATGTTACTTGGCAATAGCTTTAATTAAAAATCCTTAAAACATAAAAAAAGACCCGGAATAAATTCCGGGTCTGGCATTTAAATTTTTTTAATCGCCTCTACGACTTTAGAATAATTTGCTTCAGCCTGAGCGAACAGCCCGTCCAAATCTTCATACTGATCATTACGGCAGTCCTGACACATTCTGGAAAAAATCTCATATAGTTTAATAAGACCAAGATTTCCACTGACGCCTTTCAGCGTATGCGCTACAGGCAGTACCTCATTATAATGTTTATCAGCGATGAGTGTACGCAGTTTATTCATATTTTCGTCGTCAACAAATTTTCTCAGAAACTTTATCATCAGCATTTCATTATTCATAAAACGTCTTAAAGTTTCTTCGACATTAACGCCGGCACCTTCTAATTCTGTTTGAACAAATTTATCCATAACTTCCGTCCACCTTTTCACTACAGCTTTTACTGATATTTATATTATAACATAAAGGTTTTGGAAATGCAGGTTTAAAAAGCTTTGCTCAGATTTTATTTTTCGGTTTGCGGCCTCTGGTTTTTTTCACTCCGTCCAAACTGTTTTTCTTAACAACCTTGGCCAGTTCAGTAATCAGATGCAGCTCATGGGCGTCGCAGCCCTGCAATAATTCTGCCAGCTCATTTTGGAAAATCTTCTCGCTGCGGTGAATATTATCACAGAGGAGCTCGTCTACGGAAACATCCAGAACATTAGCCAGATGAATAATCGTAGGCAGGCCTAATTTAGTATTTCCTGTTTCAATATTACTGATATGCGGTGTAGACAGACCGGTCACTTCTGCGATATAGCCTTGGGTAACGCCTTTACGCGCACGGGCAGCTTTGATTCTGACCCCAATAGCTTTGTAATCAATGTTCATTTCTTCACAACTCCTTTTAATTTAATCTGCATTTACGAAATTGCAGATACAGCAGGCAATAGTTTTTTTAATATCTAAGAATACATTCGCAGAATTTATTATAACTTAAACCTCAGGCTAAAGCAATACTTTCTTGCATAAAAATATTTGTAATCGTTTTTAAATATAGGCATAAGTTATAAAAATACAAATTAAATTGATATTTAAACTATTGTCTTTAAGCTGGAAGAAGTGGTACCGTTAAGCTGCCTTCAGGCATCAGAATAATATTATAGTCATTGCCAATTACTTTTTCGGCTTCAGCCAGAGCTTCTTCCACGGTAGGCACTGCTTCGAACAGCATATCATGCGCCAGCTCTTTGTCCAGTGACGAAACTAAAATAAACTTTGCTTTTTTGGTAAGACGTGTTACCGCGAAAGCTTTATTGGCACCGATCTCAAAATGTTTTTCCAAGTCGGCTTTGATAGCGTCTGCCGTTCCCAAACGTTTGCAGGTTTCTTCCAGCACCTTCGAACCGCTGCCTTCTTCACATTCGCCGATAATGATCACTACCCCGCCTTCACGCACAGCACACCAAGCATTATCCATTGTTTTCTGCAGCTGATATACATTGATATCCTTGGGATAACCGCCGCAGCTGGCGATAACCAGATCTGCCGCCTGCGGGATCTCGACACCGTAGACCTGATCGACGAATTTGCAGGCTTCCTGATGTGCTTTTACATAATCACCGGCAAAAATCTTTAAAAATTCATGCTGAGCATTCAGGATCGCATTAAAAAGAAATACGGAATGGTTTTTGGCAAACATGGCCACACCTTCCATTTGGTCTTCATAAACAGGATTGCCGACAGTTTTACCCAGACCTGCATTAGGATCCAGCATAAAGCTGTGGTTGACACGTACGGTTTCCATAGCTGCAACACCCGGCAGAATGGCTTTCCGTCCGCCGCCGTAACCACTGAAATAATGATGTACGATCGTTCCAGTCATAATAACGTGATCTACATGACAGATATGCTTATTGAGCCAGACCGGCGTACCGCGGGAGGTATCACCGAAATACTCAAAATCCTCACTGACCTTGGCATCACTGTTATACATTTTTAAACGCCCTGCCACCTCTGCACCGACGGCTTCGACCATTTCTTCATGAGTCATATTACGATGCGTGCCTAAGGCAAAAACGATATGCATATCCTCGTCCTTGATACCCAGCTTATTCATTTCGTTGACCAGAATGGGCATAAAGACAAAACTGTTGGCCACACGTGTCGGATCATTGCAGATAAAGGCAATCTTCTGTCCCGGTTTGACCAGTTCGTTGATTGGCGCACTGCCGATAGGATGATAGACGGCATCTAAAATCGCCGCTTTGACATCCTCCAGCAATGGCATTTTGGCCACTGTGACCTCTTTGATAACACGGTCGGACTCCAGAGAAAACTCTTTACTGCCATGACCATATTTATAGGAATAATGACTTATGCTCATACAATCAACTCCTTTATTTTTGTTAACTCTATTGTACCATAGACTATGACAAATAAAAAAGGACGGAAAGCTCCGTCCATGTATTTTTTTAATTTATTTTTTAGGCAGTGACAATAAAACCACGGTTAAAATAATGCAGGTCATCCCGACCAGATCCTCCAGCGTCAGAGGCGTTTTCAGCCACAGCACTACGGCAATGATCGAAGCTAAAGGTTCGGCACAGGAAATAAGACTGGCTTTAGTAGCGCCTACTACTTTTAATCCCACTAAAAAAACACTGTAGCTCAGTACCGTAGCCCCCAGGATCAGATAGACCATAGCCGCGACTGCCGCACCATCCCAATGGCCGCTGGGCTCAAAAGGATTGATGAAGATACAGAGAAATCCGCCTGATAAAAATTGTCCCCAGCCGATGATCAAAGTCGTCGAATATTTTTGCAGCAGCCGAAACGGCATAACTGTATAAAACGCCAGGGAAATAGCAGAAATTATCCCAATAGTCAGCGCCGCCGGCGACAATACCACCGAATCCAGGCTGCCGTGAGTAGAGATCAGAAAAACTCCGGCCAGAGCAAAAAAAATACCGACGAACTCACGCCCTTCCGGCAGGCAGCGGTTTTTCCAGGACATCCACAGCATGACAAAGATCGGCGCCGTATATTGCAGCACTGTAGCAGTAGCCGCATTGCACAGTGAGATCGTGTAATAAAAACCAAACTGTGCCCCTAACAATCCCAGAAAAGAAAATGCCAGCAGATCTTTACGATCTTCTTTATCCTGCAGCACTGCCCAGATATTCTCGCCGCGGCACAGCAGATAGCCTAAAAAGACCACGCCGGCAATGATCTGTCTTACCGCGATAAGCCAGGGAGCGCCTACATCATAAAATTGAAATAAAAACTGGCCGGCAACGCCGCCCAGTCCCCAGGCTGCTGCTGCCAGCAGAATGAATATCACGCCCAGGCGAAATGAAAGCTGCATAAACTGCACTCCTTTAAATATCAATAGATTTCATTGTACGCCAGCGGCGGGATTTAGTCAATAAAAAACCGTACCAGCTTTAAATACTGGTACGGTTCGTTATTTTTTATTAAATGATCGCCATAAAATAACACAGAGAACAGAATAATATTGTTAATGTTATCATGATCGGATCGGCGATCGAAGTACGGTAATTTTCCGGATTATATTTGGGACTGTTGCGCAAAGGCTTGGCATCCAAAAATTCCATTGGGTTATGACTCAGCTCCATGGATTTTTCATATAATACCTCCCAGGTATTGCCAAGCGCCCGGCTTACTGCACAGCACAGATAAGACAGCCCGGTCACGATGCCCGCAAAAGGCTTCCGGTAAAACCAGTCCGTATCCAGTGATAAAGCTGTATGCGGCGCCATTTTTGGCAGATACATCATAAACGGCAGCATCGCCATTCCCAGCATTTCTATAGACTGAGTAATATGGTCGACCGTAAAGGGGTGGTATGGTTCCATCGTAAAGGGCAGATACCTGTACAAAAGCTCGGGATAAACGCCGTATAACACGCACAGAGTCGCGCCGATACCCATGGCTACATACATATTCTTCGGAACTTCACGTTTGATGACCACGCCGTTGTCAGGCGCCAGGAAGATGAAGTAGATCATCTTGAGGGCGATGGATAAAAACGTACCGACACCAGCCAGCTGCAGCAGCAGCTCAACAGAACCGTAATGGGCAGCAGCGGCGGCGCTGATCGTGATGGATTTACTGATGAAGCCGTTGAACAGCGGCACACCGGAAATCGAAAGGGCAGCGATCACAAAGCACCAGAACGTAAACGGCATCTTTTTAGCAAGACCGCCCAGCTGGTTGATTTTGCGGATACCAGTCGCATAAATGATCGCGCCGGCACACATAAAGAGCAGTGATTTATAAAGGATATGG
>ERZ1036402.796-NODE-796-length-9281-cov-2.831997_pt1 | contig 9281 bp, 9 predicted proteins | sample MGYA00514216_ERZ1036402 | MGnify/ENA primary metagenome ERZ1036402 (study PRJEB33795, sample SAMN09464942) | human gut metagenome | host: Homo sapiens | place: USA: Stanford, California | collected 2016-11 | study: EMG produced TPA metagenomics assembly of the...
CACGAGGTTTTACAGACTCAGTGATCAGTTCAACTGCTTTCTGTACAGCCAGATCCTGTTTCATGTTCTCTTTCTCATCCTCGCCCATGTACTCTTTGAGTTTGTCAGCTTCCATGTTGTACATAGTTGCCATTTTCTCAATCTCAGCATCTACATCTGCATCTGTGATCTCAATGTTCTCTTCTTTTGCAATCTGCTCAAGAACAAGGCTGCTCTTGATACGTGTGATTGCATCCGGGCGAACCTGCTCTTTTAACTGATCCAGTGTCAGTCCGGAGAACTGAAGGTACTGATCCATAGACAGACCCTGCTGTGCCATCTGCTGTGCGAACTGGTTGATCATATTCTCGCACTGTGTATCGATCATTGCATCCGGGAGTTCCATTGTAGATTTATCAACGATCTTATCGATTGCTTCATCCTGGTATGCACGTTTAATCTCGTTCTGTTTCTGCTCTTCTAATTTTGCTTTTACACTGTCTTTGTACTCAGCAACGGTATCGAATTCGGATACATCCTGAACAAACTCATCATCCAGCTCCGGAATCTCTTTCGCTTTGATCTCATGAATTTTAACTTTGAATGTAGCTTCTTTTCCAGCGAGATCTTCTGCATGATACTCATCCGGGAATGTAACGTTTACGTCTACGTCATCACCAGCGTTTTTGCCGATCAGCTGATCTTCAAATCCCGGGATGAAGCTTCCGGAACCAATTTCTAAAGAGTGGTTCTCACCTTTGCCGCCATCAAATGCAACACCGTCTACGAATCCTTCAAAATCAATCACTGCTGTATCACCGTTCTCGATGGCACGATCCTCAACGTTGATTGTTCTTGCATTTTTCTCACGCTCTTTGTCGATTGCTGCTGTTACGTCCTCATCTGTTACAGTTCCGTCTACTTTTGTAACTGTTACACCGATGTATTTACCAAGTGTTACTTCCGGTTTTGTAGCAACTTCTGCTGTGAAGATGAACGGTTTGCCTTTCTCGATCTGAGTGATATCAACAACCGGTCTGGATACGATATCCTCTCCACACTCTTTTGCTGCATCAGCATATGCCTGCGGAATCAGTGCGTTTGCTGCGTCTTCATAGAATACGCCTACACCGTACATTTTCTCAACCATAGCTCTCGGAACTTTTCCTTTACGGAATCCCGGCATGCTGATATTTTTCTTCTGTCTGTTATATGCTTCCTGAAGTGCTTTCTCCAGCTCTTCAGCCGGAACTTCAATGGTAAGCTTTACTGTATTTTTTTCTAACTTTTCCACCTGTACGCTCATTGACAATTTCCTCCTTTATATCTATGTAGTCATTGTATTTTCTTAGAAAAAGGTATACTTCTACTACTTACAGTCATTTTTGGATTATAACACACAGATTTTATAATTGCAAGCAATAATCCCCCCCAGAATTATAACCTGGCTTTTCAGGCGCAGGCAACGATAAAAATTATATAAAAGAATCTTTTTTCCTGTTGATTTTTCCTGTTCTCCGTGATAATCTGTTGTTATACTCGAACACATGTTCTTTTTTTTCAACAGAGGTATCATTCATGGAACTTTATCATACAACACTTTCCTTACAGGAAAAACTGGAAATATTATCCGATGCGGCAAAATACGATGTATCCTGTACTTCCAGCGGTGTAGACCGCCGCGGAAAAAAGGGCTCTCTTGGCAATTCCTGTGCCGCCGGCATCTGCCACAGTTTTGCCGGGGACGGCAGATGTATCTCCCTGCTGAAGATCCTGCTGAGTAACGACTGTATCTATAACTGTCGCTACTGCCAGAGCCGCGCCGACAACGACTGCCGCCGTGCCACATTTACCCCGGATGAGATCTGTCAGCTGGTAATCGAATTTTACAGACGCAACTATATCGAAGGCCTGTTTCTGAGTTCCGGTGTGTATAAGAATCCGACACACACAATGGAACTGATGTATCAGACACTGTTTCTGCTGCGCACCCGCTACCATTTCAACGGCTACATCCATGTCAAAGCCATCCCCTATGCTCCGGATGATCTGCTGGAACAGGTGGGCTATCTGGCTGACCGCATGAGTGTCAATCTGGAACTTCCCACGGCGGAAGGACTGGCCACGCTTGCGCCACAGAAAACCCGTGCATCCATTCTGACTCCCATGCGCCGCATGCAGCAGCGGATCAGCGGATATCGCCTTGCCATTGGAAAAAGTGCCTTTATGGAGCGTAGTACCGGCAACCAATACCTGGAACACAGCATTTTTTCAGAAACACAGCCATTGGATGGTTTATCGGACGGAATTTTTACACCGAATGCCCTGACGCCGGAGATTCTGCATGTATCCGAAAAACCTGATCATAAAATTCAGACATTGTCACCATCTGCCTTAGCAACTGAACCCAGACACTTACACTCTGCCTCACCGGAACTTTCCCAACAGTATACTCCTCACTCTGTGTGCAAAGACTCCGCTCCATCAGCTGCTATTTCCGGTCACCCGGATCGTCCCTTTGCCCCCGCCGGCCAAAGTACCCAGATGATCATCGGTGCCACTGGTGAAACGGATTTTGAGATTCTGTCTACTACGCAGGCACTCTATCAGAATTTTGATCTGAAACGTGTATTCTATTCCGCCTACATCCCTCTGAATGACGACTCCACCCTTCCTGCCATCGGCACACCACCACCGCTGTTGCGGGAACACCGGCTCTACCAGGCAGACTGGTTGCTGCGCTATTACGGCTTCCATGCTTCTGAACTGCTGACTCCGGATCGTCCAAATTTCAATCTCGCTCTGGATCCGAAATGTGACTGGGCGCTGCGGCATCTGGAACAGTTTCCGATTGAAGTTACCACTGCGGACTATGCCACCCTGATGCGTGTTCCGGGCATTGGCAGTAAATCTGCCCTGCGTATTCTGAAAGCCCGCCGTATGGCTCCTCTCTCCTTTGACAGTATCCGGAAAATGGGTGTTGTCTTAAAACGGGCACAATATTTTATTACCTGTAATGGCAAAATGCATGTGCCAATCCGGTTGGAAGAATCCTTTATTACACGCCAGCTTACCGGACTGGATGCCCGCACGGGGTATGCCATCTCCTACCCGGATACACGCTATGAACAGTTATCTCTGTTTGATTTTATGAACGCAGAATAAGCATTCCCCCACGTCAAGTGTGTAGAGTACTAAGCAGTGGATAGGGGGATGCTTATGTCTGCTTTACATAACAAAAAATGAAACAAGAAGGAGAACTGATCTTATGATTGTCTATACATGTGAAGATACCTTTGAAGCCATGATGACCTGTATCTATGACGCCTGGGCTTCCAAAGAAGGACACCAGAACATCCGACTGAAGACAGAGCCCCTAGGAACCATGGAACTCTTCTGTGAGTACCGCACCGTCACCTCTGATCCTGTAAAAGCCCGGAAAGTCGTCCGTTCCATCCAGCAGAAAATTTCTTCCACTGCCTACCTTATGGTTTATCGCTGCGCCTTGTCGGACCATCCGGATAAGCTGGACCGTATCTACCGGTTTCTGCTACTTGGATTCGCCTATCCGGCACAACTTACCGATATGCTGCAGCATCCTTACGTCAATGCGGTCTTTGAACTGAACCGCAAAGTTATGAATGAAGCTCATCTCTTCCGGGAATGTGTGCGCTTTCAGACACTTCCGGACGGTGTACTGCTGGCTCATATAAAACCAAAATCCGATATTCTGACACTACTCTATCCAGCGTTCGATGACCGTATGCCATCAGAAAACTGGATGATCATCGATACCACCCGGAGAACCGCTGCCATCCATCCGGCAGATGCGCCGACTTATCTGACCACATTGTCCAAGGAAGAATTTCACCGGCTCAGCCTTGTTGAAAATCAGGTGGATCCATTTACAGATCTGTGGAAGTCTTTTTTCCATCAGACTGAGATTACACAACGCCACAACCCAAACTGCCAACGTACTCATATGCCAATCTGGTACCGTAAACATATGACAGAGTTTAGGTAAAAAAGAACCTCCGGCGGAATGGGAAGCCGAAGGTTCTTTTCGAGAAAATTATTATCCAAAGAAAGTAAATAATCGCTTTACTGAGCCGGAAGAAGAATCACAAGCATAATGGCAGTCTCTACCCCTACGTTTGTCACGCATTTCGGAGAATTTGCTGCAATATGAACACTGTCACCTTCCTCAAGCAAGGTTTCCTGACCATCCTCGCCTTTGAAGAGCAGTTTTCCTTTTGCCACATAATAAATAGACTCTGCTGCATTGGTACTGAAATCAGTGCCGCCGCCAGCCGGCAGGAAATGTGAGCGGGATAAGATCAATTTACCACCTTCTACATCTGCCGGATCATGCAATCTCGTCAGTTTACACTCATTATGTGCCGGAAGTTCATATGTATAATATTCATCTGTTTTTGTAATTTTATATTTAGCCATGTCTGCCTCCTCTGGGTCGTCACATACTTGTTATATACATAGCACATACTTGTTATATACTCATGGTATACCAATTATATCAAAAAATAATATATGATTTTACCACATGGTCCATCCGCCATCGATCACCAGTGTCTGTCCTGTAATCATAGCAGCTTCATCAGATGCCAGATAGTTGAATGCAGCCCCTACTTCAGACGGTTCTACCACACGGCCTACCGGAATCATACCAAGCACCATATCACGATATTCCGGATCTTCCAGTCTTGCTTTTGTCAAAGCTGTCATAGCAAAACACGGTGCCACTGCATTTACAGTAATACCAAATGGAGCGAGATCATAAGCAAGTGCACGGGTCATCGCATTGATACCACCTTTGCTTGCACAATATGGCTGCTGATTTTCACGTGCAACTAATCCTGCCTGGCTACTTGTGAAAATGATACGTCCTTTTCCCTGCGCTTTCATAACCGGAGCCACTGCCTGAGCCATGAAGAATGCACCACGTAAGTTTACATTCATAACTGAATCCCACACTTCCGGTGTAACCTGATCTAACGGCATCGGACGGTTTAATCCTGCGTTGCTTGCCAGAATATCAATACTTCCGTATTTTTCCTTTACATCTGCGATTGCTTTTGCGATGGAATCCTGGTCTGTAACATCCAGATCATGTGTATATACTTCCTCTACGCCTGCTTTCTTGCACATCTCAATGGTCTATCCATAGAAACTCCCGGACGGTCAGTTGGAACTACTTTTGCTCCCTGTTTTGCGAATGTAGCTGCTATAGCCTGTCCAAGTCCGGCTGCCGCACCTGTTACGATTGCTACTTTTCCTGTTAATTCGTACATTTTTTCTCCTTTCAATATCTTTCTTTTTCTTACAATCATGAGTACGATCACTCATGATCGTAATCTGCCAAATAATTTTACCTTATCTCAGGTCGTTTCAATTACATCATACTGTTCGGAATTACCATAACAATATCCGGAATATATGTAATCAGGAACAACATTGCAATACTTACCAGAATGTATGCCACGGTATGTTTATTTACAACAACTTCCACACGGTCTTTTGTAAGTCCGGCTGCTACATACAGATTCAGTCCTAATGGCGGTGTTGCACATCCGATTGCCAGGTTGATACACATAATAACACCAAAGTGTACCGGGTTGATACCAAACGTACCAAGTACCGGAGCCAGGATTGGCGCCAGGATAAGAATCGCTGCTGTTGTCTCCATAAAACATCCTACCACAAGCAGTAATATATTAACAAGTAATAAGAATAAATATTTATTTCCGCAAACGGCAATAATGAAGTTTGCAATGGAATTGGTCAACTGGTAACGTGTCATAATGTATCCGAACATTGCTGCTGCAGCCATGATAAATAATACCATACCTGTTGTAGATCCGGAGCCAACAAACGCTTTCTTCAGTTCCTTCGGATTTAACTCACGATATATAAAAATACCAACAATCAGTCCATATGCACAGGCAACACCTGCTGCCTCAGTCGGAGTAAAAATTCCTCCGTAAATACCACCGAGGATAATAACCGGAACTAATAACGCACCAATTGCTTTTACAAATTTCTGCAGTAAATTTTTCAGTGAAAACGGAGTACGTTTTACATCTTTATGTGAAATACCATATTTTACTGCAACGATCATCATGGCAACTCCCATCAGGATACCTGGCAAGATACCGCCCATGAACATGCTTCCTACGGATGCGTCTGTAACAGATGAGTAGGAAATCATAACGGTTGATGGAGGAATAATACAGCCCAATACACCTGGGACTGCTACGGATGCCAGTGCAAACCGTTTGTCATATCCGGCTTCAATCATCGCCGGCACCATAATACTTCCGATTGCAGCACAGGTTGCTGTCGGAGAACCTGATAATGCTCCAAAAATCATACAGGACAGAATCGATACAACACCTAATCCACCCGGCATCCATCCAAGAATAGCATCACAGAAATCTGTCAGTCTTTTGGAGATACCTCCGGAAGACATCAGATTGCCTGCCAGCATAAATAATGGAATGGCCATAATGGTGAAACTGTCCAGTGATCCGAACATTCGCTGTCCAAGTACGATCGGACTCACATCTCCGGTTGTAAAAACAACCAGTAATGCTGCTGCACCAAGACACAATGCGATAGGAGCACCGATTACAAGTAAAACTAAAAATGTAACGAATAAAATTGTTCCTATCATAATTCCGCGCCCTCACTTTCTGCTGTTTCCGTTTTTGCCGGAGCAAAATCTTCCTTGATATCAACGATCGTATGTACGATTGCCAGTGCCATAGAAATCGGAATAACTAAATATACAACTGCCGTCGGAATGTGAGTAGCTGTTGTCAGCTTACCACTATCCATATACTGCATCAGGCAATTGCAACTTACAAGAAACAGGATTGCTACAATTGCGGTACTGATTATGTGTCTGATTTTGATAATAACCGGCTGCCAGGATTTTGGAAATTTTTCAGCAAACACAACTACACCTACATGAGCATGTGTGCGGAATCCCATGGCCGCTCCTGCATAACCACACCAGATCATCAGATAACGGGCAATTTCTTCGCCCGGCACGAACTGAACTTTGAATACATAACGGCATAATACGATTGCCATTGTAACTACTACCATTGCTGTAAACAGTACAATTACCATCCAATCTTCAATCCCACCGATTATCTTTCCTGCTTTTTTTAATCCTTTCGACATATAAACTCCTTTAATTACTGATATACAAAGTTATCCAAATACCTCTCACATGTATACCATCAAGAATGCCAGAGGCGTTCTGATTTTATTTCAGATACTGCTTTTCAGATTCCTGAATCTTATCAATCATATCCTGCTCGATACCCTTGGTACCTACCCATTTATCATATGTAGAATGCATCGCATCTGCCCACTCGTCTGCATCGATCTCAACAATCTCTGTACCACTGTCTTCAATTTCTGCAACTGCTTTCTCTACATAGGAAGCTGCCTGCTCACGCTGATAAGAAATAGAGTCATTAAATGCTTTCTGAACAATTTCCTGATCTTCAGAAGATAAAGAGTTCCATAAATCCTCGTTCATAACAACCGGTGCCGGAATAAAATGATGTTTTGTCATTGTGATGTAATCACACTGCTCATAGAATTTACCGCCATACATATTTGTAAGGGTTGTTCCTGATACACCATCAATGGTTCCCTGCTGTAAGGAAGTATAAATGTCGCCCCATGCAACGCTTAACGGATTTGCGCCAATGGAAGAAAGTGAGTCACACTGTAACTGTGAAGAATGTGCACGGATACGCAGCCCCTTTGCGTCTTCCGGATGAACAAGCTTCTTATTGGAACCGATCATATACTCACCATTATCATAGAATCCAAGTCCTTTGAATCCGGAACCTTCCAGTGCCTCACAACGATCCTGTCCCAGCCATTCATCCATAACGGACCATGCAGAATCCGTAGCTTTGAATAAGTACGGTAAATCAAAGTAGTTCATGCAATCGGTAAATCCAGATAAAGAAGGGGTAGATGCGATAGACATATCAAGTGTTCCCATCTGAACAGCCTCAAGCATCTCAATCTCAGATCCTAATGTACCACCACTCTGTACAGTAGCTGTAATTCTGCCATCAGAATACTCTGACAGTAATTCTGCAAATTTATTCAGGCCGAGATCCCACGGCTGATCAGCTGATAAAACGTTACCAATCTGCCAATTGTAAGTCTCCCCGCCGGATGCTTCCTTCTTTGCAGAACCATCATCTGTTTTTGCACTTCCACCATTGTCTTTGCTTCCGCAAGCTCCCAGTGATAATGCCATAATACCGCATAATACAACAGCTAAAATTTTCTTACGGGCAATTGTAACAGGAAACTTTGTTGACATTTCATTTTTCATCACGTATAGTGTGATAGGTAATAGAAAGACACGATATGTACTCCCGGAATCTTTCAAAATACGTCGTTTTGGACATGATTCTGTGCGTACATTAAATAACAACAGGAGGAATTCAATATGATTTCAACACCTTCCGCATGTATTGTCGCAGAAAAAGAAAAGGTGGCAAAAGTGGTTCTGATGCCGGGCGATCCTCTGCGTGCAAAATATATTGCAGAAAAATATCTGGAAAATCCGGAATTATTTAACACCGTTCGTAATATGTACGGTTACACAGGTACTTACAAAGGAAAACGCATCTCCGTAATGGGCAGCGGCATGGGAATCCCATCTATGACATTATATGCTCATGAACTCTACAATTTCTTTGATGTAGATTCCATTATCCGTGTAGGTTCTGCCGGAGCACTCCGCGATGACATGAAAGTACGCGATGTCGTAATCGCCATGAGTGCTTCCACAAATTCAAAATTTGATGTACAGTATGGTTTCCCGGGAACACTCGCACCGACTGCTGATTTTGATCTGCTGAATGATGCAGTATCTGTCTGCAAAGAGAGAGAAGCAAGTGTCAAAGTCGGAAACGTATTCACAACTGATGTATTCTACAACGCAGACTCCAATATCCCGTCCCTGTGCCGTGATCTCGGAATGCTCTGTGTAGAGATGGAAACAGCAGGTATCTACTGGGAAGCAGTTGCTTCTCACAAAAAAGCATTAAGTATCCTGTCCATCTCTGATCACATGTTCCGTCATGAAGAACTGACTGCTCTTGAGCGTCAGGAATCCTTTGACGAAATGATCGAGATTGCACTTGAGACTGCATGGAGAAGCCTGTAAGTTTTGTGGCTTGCGTAGATGTGCAGTGATTCTGAGAAGAATATGTCAGCTTTCGCTGACCAGAATCATGCAC
>ERZ1036402.801-NODE-801-length-9253-cov-38.038595_pt1 | contig 9253 bp, 10 predicted proteins | sample MGYA00514216_ERZ1036402 | MGnify/ENA primary metagenome ERZ1036402 (study PRJEB33795, sample SAMN09464942) | human gut metagenome | host: Homo sapiens | place: USA: Stanford, California | collected 2016-11 | study: EMG produced TPA metagenomics assembly of the...
ATGCAAAAATAATTTCCTTTTCCACAATCTCCCTCGCACAAGCCCTTATGTTATTGAGGCATCCTGTCCATTCTAAGGCGTTTTCTGCCTTTAGCTGTTCCGTTATGCCCTGTGCCTGTTTCATACCCTCTATGAGCCTTTCAAAGCGTTCCTGTGCCTGTCTGTTGATGTCGGCAAGGTAGGCGTTTAGCCTGCCGCTTGTAAGAAGATTGGTGTATGTAACTTTACGGTACTGTTTTAGATAATCTAAATGCCGTTGCCCCCAGATGCCTATTGCCTGTTCTTCTTCGGCGGGTACAGTTAAGCACGGTATCAAATAATCCCCTTGCCTTTCGTATTTGCCGCCCAGTTCCTCAAATAATGATTTTGCCATTGTCTGTTACCTCCACATTCTTTTTTATTTTGAATGTCCGCAAAATCCGTCCTACATCTGCCGGATCTGCGCCGGGGTATCTCTGCATTACCCTTTTTTCGGCTCCGGCTCCGTGGTGGTCTTTTCCTTTTTCTCCGGCTCTTTCTCTGGCTTCGGGGCAGTAAGGGCGGCTATCTGCTCTTGATATGCCGACATTTTCTCATAGAGTGCCTTAATCTCTGCGCTGTGGGCGCGTTCCAACTGCTCGCGCTCCTTGGCAATCTGCAACTGGGCTTCCATTTCCGCGCTTTTCACGGCGTATTGTGCTTCTTTCAACTGCTCCTTTAACTGCCCGATTTCCGCTTTTGCCGCCTGTTCATCAGCCTGCAAAGCGTCATACCCGCCCAGCTTGCTTTCGGCTTCTTGTAGCTTGCTGGTAAGCATTTCAATGATAGCCGCCTTATCTGCGGCGGTTCGCTGTGCGCTCTCTGCCGCTTCGATAGCGGCGGCGGTTTCCTTTTCAGCTTCAACGGCTCTGTTTTCGCTGTTCTGCTGTGCGCTCTGCGCCTCGGCAAGCATGGTCTGTAAGGCTTCAACCTTGCCTTGCAAGTCAACTATGGTCTTGTCCTTGCTCTCCAAAGAGGAAATAAACTGCGCCTTTACCCGTTCTTCGGCTTCGGCGTTAATCTCCAGACTGTGAAGAAAAGCGTCCATCAATGCCTTTGTGTGCATTTCAAAACTTTCTATGTCGGTCTGGCGGCTCGGTATCGCTTCTTTCGCCTTTACCAACTCCATCATGGACAAAAGGCTGTCCATGCCTTGCGGCTGGCTTACCCCTTGTTCCTTGCAAAAGGCGCGGAACCGTTCCGCTACTTCCTCTGTTACCCTCATGTTTAACTGCATATCTGCCATAGACAAAACCCCCTTATCGTGATTTCCTATGGATATTATACCATATCAGCCCGCCAATTTCAATACATACTAGCATTATACTAGCGTTGCTAATGCTAGTATAGCAAAGGAAAACGCCCCCATGCTATCAGCGGCAAGGGGGCGTTATTTCCGTTATTTATGTTATATAAGTTATGCAAGTTATATCTATTATTCCGGCTTGATTTTCTCGTATTCTTTCAGCTTCGCGGCGTTGGCGGTCACATACTCGGAAATCAGTTCCGAAATAATATCGCTCACGCTCTGGCGGTTCACATAGGCGATTTTCTGCAAATCGCTGTAACTGCTGGGATAGAGGGCAAGGCTTACGCGCTTCTTGGTTTCCCGGTCGGCCTTTGGCCTGCCCTTGCCTGCCGCCTGCTTGCTGGCCTTGGCAGGCTTCGCCGCCTGCTCCGGCTCCGGCGTTCCTGCCGTTCCTGCAATAATCGACTTAAAAGCCGCTTCTTGGTCAAATTTCGCCTTTCCTGCCATTACTTTGATACTCCTTTCAAAAACTCCTCGATAAACGCCTTGTAATCCTCTGATACCGTGGATTTCCCGGCATAGGCGAAAATATCCGTCCGGTTCGCCTGCGCTTCTTCTACGGCAACTGCCGCCCGGATATAGGTCTTGTAGATTGGCGCGGAAATGTACTCGCTCAACTGCTCGGTCAGCTCTTTTATCTGGCGGCTGATATTCGCCCGCGGATTGAAACGGGTAAACAGAATACCCATTATCTGCACATTGGGGTTGCAATACTTCTGTACGCTCTTAACCGTGGAATTTAGCTGATTGATACCCGTGGTGGCGAATATGCCCGCCGTGGTCGGTATCAGAATATCGCTTGCCGCTGTAAAGGCGTTGACGGTCAGAACGCCCAAAGAGGGCGGCGTGTCGATGATGATAAAATCATAATCGCCGGCAACCGGCTCTATGGCTTCTTTCAAGCGGTGTTCCTTGCCCGTGTGGGACAACTCCTGTTCGGCTCCGGCAAGCATGATATTTGCCGGGATAACATCATAGCCCCCGCCCATGTGTTGTATGGCTTCTTGCGGCTCCGCGTCCTGCTTCATCAGTTCATAGACAGTCGGCACATTGTAGTTTTCCGCGCCGCAAGCCGTGGAGAAATTGCCCTGCGGGTCAAGGTCGATACCCAAAACCTTGTACCCTTTCGCCGCAAGCCCTGCGGTCAATGCCTGGGCGGTCGTGGTCTTGCCCACCCCGCCTTTCTGGTTGGCTACTGCTACAATACGCATTGGTTCACGCTCCTTTATATAATGTATTTATGTTATATAACTTATATACATTATTGTACCACCATAATGTATATAAGTCAAGAGAATAGCGGCAAAAAGAAAAGGGCAAAAACCGCCATTTTTCAACGGTTCTCGCCCCTTTTCGACATTGTTTGACACCCGCATACTCACCGTGAGGACGGGGCTTTTCTGTTGGCTCTCCCCATGCGCTGAACAAAGCCGGGAAGTTCCTGCGGCTCCGGCTCCGGCTCTGGCTCTGCGGCCTTTATCTTTGCCGCTTCATAGTGCTTATACACGGTTTTCTTATCAAGCCCGGTTCCCCGGATAACCTCGGCTTTCTTTGCGTCCGGGTGTTCCCGTAAATAGTCTATGACCGTCTGCGCCGCGCTGGGTCTGCCTTTTTTATTTCTCCATTCTCCATTGGGATAATCTATTTCCTGTACCGCTCTGGCGCGTTCCAAATGTATTTTTTGCTTTCGATAGTTCCGCTTATTTCGCGGCAAATTAAGTTCCGTTATCTTCTCAATATCTTCCAATGTGAAGTTATAGTATTCTCTGTGGTAGGTTTCCAACGCGCTTTTTATATCTTCCTCGGTCAAGGGGTTGTCATGCTCCACCGCCCGCAATTCTTCATAGGCGGCATACATATCCCGTTCCAGCTGCTCCCGTGGTACATCATTCTTGCAAGCAAAGATTACCATGCACATCAAGTAAAAATACCGATGCCCGCCCTTTATCTCTCCGATATACCGCAACCACCAATGATACAAAGCAAACCTGTCTTTTCCGTGTACCTTTCCGGCTATATCCCACTTTTTCGGTCTTTTGTTCCCGTCCTCAACCACCCGTTTATACCAATCTGCATAGGCTTCTTTCGCCTGCGCTCTCGTCATTTTAGACGGACGGAAAGGGCGGTTTATATCAACCCGGTTTTCCGGCTTGGCGTACTCGTTGAGATTGTCCAGCGTCACTTTCTCGCCAATTTTGAACGCCCGCAACGGCGCACCGTACTTTCCGTTGATACTCCCCACCATGCGGAAAGCCTGATTGATAGATTGATACTGTATTGCTTGCTTGGTCGAAGTCGATTTGTATTCCCATATTCTGAAAGTAAGGTCATACTTCAAGGCTTTCAGCTGTAACTTGATATTGGGGTAAAGGTCTATCGGCTCTTGGAACACATAGTACAGATGGACGCCCGCGCCGCTCATCACAAGGAAAGTCGGGGTCGGCAAGGTTCGCACCTTGTTTGCGGGCTGTCCGAACCGCACGAAAAGGGTTTGTAATTCATGCGCCCCCACCCCGTCAAGGTCAAATATCAAAGCGTTCATGCGCTGGGCGTTCTGCAATCGGTTTGTCCTGCCCCGATAAGATAAGCCGCTACACAAGGTCATGGGGTTGCACTCCACATAGTCCATATAATCAGATTCCCATGTATCAGACAGCATAACGCGCCGCCTTAGCCTGCGCTCCGTCCCCTCGTCCTGCGCGTCTTTGTAAAGGAAAATCGCGTTGGGCTTGGAAAAGTCGGTGTGCATTTCGCCCTGCTTCTCGTTGTCCGGGAAGATATACTGATAGAACGCGCACCCGTCCACCTCGTCATACTGATTGCACAAGATACTTTCCAACTCCCTGTAAGACTGCGGAATTTCCATGCGGTTCACTTCCTTTCAATAACTTATATACCATACATACATTATATAACATAAATAACGAAAATACAAGGCATAATTTATAGTGCGGTGGGGAACGATAGGGGGGAAAGGGGAAGCCAAAGAGCGGCGGCAAAGCCGCCTTAAAGAGAAAGCCACCTCCCCCTTTCCCCCCTGCTCTGGGGCATGGAAATGATGGAAAACCCTGCGGGTTTACCACATTCCCACACCCCGCCGCACACCCCCTTTTTCCTCTCCGGCTTTCTCCCTGTCCGTAGAGAAAAGACAGTTTGCCCCATAGGTCATAGGGGGCTTAGATTATCAATACAGTATTTCCACCTTGTCAAAATATCCCTATGTTCACAGGATAGCCCTATACCCTGCACCCTGTCAAGGGGGCTTAGATTATCAATACAGTATTTCCACCTTTTTTCCTGCTCCCTTAGATTATCAATGAAGTATTTTTACCCTGTTAGGGGGCTTAGATTATCAATAGGTTTTTTTACCTTTTTTCCCGCCCTCTTAGATTATCAATATATTTTTTCCACCCTCGCCCTTGTGCTGGAAAGCAAGGCTTTCCCTTTTCCTCCGCTTGGCTACAAAAAAGCACACCCGCGCCATACCGTCAAGGGCGGCTTTGCCGCCGCCGTAGGCGGTTTACCCTTGACGATCTGGCGGGGGCGTGCTATCCAGCCAACAATCGGAAGAAAAGGGGGGCTGTTTTCTCTTGACTTTCTCCGATACTAAGTATATACTAAGCATTAGCTAAGACTTAGTATAAAAGAAAGGAGAAAAGTCATGTCCGAGAAGAAAACCATTACCGTGTCTTTCAAGTGCGATGAAGAACTTTACAACGAATACAAAGCCGCTCTGAAAAAGGACTTGCAAAACCAGTACAGCCGTATCAATGTAGCCGCTGATATAAAGGCTTATTTCCGCTCTGTCATCGAAAGCCACAAAGAGAAGAAGTAAAAGAACGCCCATCTTAACGGTGGGCGTTCTTTTGTTCTCGTTCTTTGATTTTCCTGCACCCGTTGTAGCACTTCCAGCCTTCTTCTTTCGGGCGGCGGCACATCGGATAAGCCAATAATACACGCATAACACCCCCTTATAACGCCGCTACACGCTTTTCTTGCCCTCTTAGGTATTCCGGGTAGGCTCTCCCCGGAAAACGCCGTACACGGTGCGTACACGGCGAATACGGGCTATCTGATTGCCCGCCCGCCGGGTATGGTTGTATTATAACACAACCATACATCAACCGGGGGGCAATAAATCACACAAAAAGGGACAGGCTCTAAAGCCCGTCCCTCTTGTACCATTCAACCTATGCCGGACTTCCCTTCCCGGCTCCGGCGGCGGTAATGGGTTCCTCTCCTATTCGTCACACACGCAAGGGGCGTTTGCCCTGCTATGCGCCCTTTATCCCCTTTATGATACCGCCCCACGGTTTTCCAGTCAAGGTTATCGGTCGCGGTCGCGCCCTCGGTCGTGTGTCCGCTGGTGGGTGCGCTCCTGTGCCTGCTCCGGCTTTAAGGCTGTGTCCAGCTGGCGGCGGGCTTCTACCTCGGCTTCAAACCGGGCAAGCGTGGTCTGTCCCGGTTCATCAGCCGCGACACACTTCGACATTTCCCGTTCCACGGCCTGCCGCTGTTCCGGCGGTACTCTCCGGGCAAGGTCAAGAAAGGCGGCCTTTGCTTCGGCGGCTCGGTCTGCCGCGCCTATGTTGGCTCTTGCGGCTTTCACTTTCGCCTGCTCCTGTGCCGCAAGCGCGGTTTTCTCCCGGATAACTGTATCAGCTTGCGCCGGGTCGGTTATGCCAAACTCTTTTAGCTTGTCTATGGTGTCCCCATGCAAGCGATAGAAGTTGTCCAGCTTCTGCTGTATGGCTTTTTTCTCCTTGCCCTTGAACAGTCCCAGCTTGTCTTTCTCTGCCTGCAACGCCCGTATGCTCTCGCCCTGCTCTTTCTCTCGCTTCACAAGGTCGGTAATCTGCGCCGCCTGCTGGCGGTAAATGGGGTTTTCTTGGTAGCTGGTGCGCCCCCGGCTCTGTATGGTGGCGGTCACAAAAGCCGCCCGGTGCGCGGCAAGCTGGCGGGCAGTTCCGGCAACATCAAAGGCCGGGGAAACTGCCTGCCGCTGTTCCGGCTCTCCGGCTCCGCGCCCTGGCATTTCTTTCTTTATCGCTTCTTGCTTCGCCTGCAAGCGTTCATAGGCAGTCGGGGCGGGCTTCTGCTCCGGCTCCTGCCGCTGGCTCTCTATGACGGAAAGATAGCGGCTTACCCGGTCTTGTAGGTCGCAAATATCCGCAAGGGCTTTTTGCTGGTGGTACACGAAATAGGGGATTTCCTGCTTCTCATAAACAACGGTTCTCCCCTCGCTGGCCTTGCTCGGCTCCTGCCGCTGGACATTGGCAGACAGAACAGAAAGCCGCTCTTGTATCAAGCGCAATTTTGCTTCGTCCTGCTCGGCAATATGAAGCTGTTTATCCAGCCCGGAAATGCCCTCGTGAACTTTGCTCCATGCCATATCTTCCCGAATAGCATTGATTTCCCGGACAACTTGGTTGTGCGCCTTGGCAACCGCCAAAAGCTGGCGGTTTGCCGCCGTGATTTCCCGGTTCCTTTCGCCGCGCTCTGATACCTTGCCGCGCTTCTCCATGTTCTTCGCGGCAACGCCTATATGCTCGGTGGGTATGCGCTGTTTGCCCTGCTCCTTTAGGCTCCTATGGTCTACGCGCTGGGGCAGGTTTTTTTTTTCAAGTTCGCGGTTCACAATCGCCGCCCAGTTCTCCCGGCTCCGCTGTAAAAAATCCTGCGTGTCCCAGTCGGTCGTTTTAACTGTCCGGCACTTGTAGGTTTTCTTTTTGGGGTCGTACTGCTTGTTGCCGTCCTTGTCCAAAAGATACTCTTTCTTTTGCTTCGCTCCCCATTCTCCACCCGGTTCAATCGGGCGCATGGTTAGCATGATATGAGCATGGGGGTTTCCGTCCCCTTTGTCATGCACCGCAAAATCCGCGCACATTCCATTTTTGACAAAGTTCTCCCGCACATAGTCCCGGACAAGTTCTATCTGTTCGTCCCGGTTCAACTCGATAGGCAAGGCAACTTCATACTCCCGCGCAAGCTGGGCTTTCCCGCCTTTCTCTTGCCGCTCTACTTCGTTCCAAAGGACAGCCCGGTTTTGATATTCCTGCGGGGCATTTTCGCACAACATCACTTCGGAATAAACCACGCCGCCCTTGTTGGTGTAGTCGTGGGTTATCCCGTCATAATCGTTTGTCAATCTTTCGCCGCTTCGATAGGCGGCGGCTCCAACAGCGGAACGCCCTTGCCCTCGGCTGATTACCTTACAATGACAATGATAGATAGCCATTCTTCGCGCACCCCCTTTCCCTCGTCCGTTGCCCCCGTCCCGGTTTCCTCACGGTGAGGAAACCGACAAACGCGAAACGGGCTTTTTCCGTGTAGCGTTTGCCGCTGGAACAGAACACCGCAAAGGCGGTTTTCTGTTTCTGCGGTGGCAAGGAAAGAAATGCGGAAAGCGTTTCTTTCTTTGCCTGCTGTCTGCAAGACCCCTCGGAGAGCGCACGATACCACGCTTTCAGCGTGGTATATAAGTGCGCCCTTACGGGATATGCCCCCGCCACACCTTGCCCACATTATACCGCCAATCTGCGAATATGGCAAGGGTGTTGCAATCCGCACAGACTATGCGGGCGGGGGCGTGTCCCGCGTTTCACGCGGAAAATGTGAAATGTGCCAGTGGCACATTTTATATTTGGAGTGTGGAACGCAAAAGCACCGGCTATACGCGGTGCGCCTGCGGCGGCTTTCTTCATTGCTTTTTGCTTCGGTCTGTGGTAAAATTGAAGCGATAAAAAAGAAATGAGAAAGGCGGTGCAAACCACATGGCAGAACGCAAAACCAACGAACAGAAATTAGCCGAACTGGAAAAGAAAATGGAACAGTTAAAGGCGCAAAAAAAGGCGATACAGGCAAAGCAAAGCAAGATTGAAAGGGCGCAAAGAACGCGCCGCCTTATTCAGAACGGCGCACTTGCTGAAAAGTATCTGAACGCGGAAAATATGCCCCCGGAAGATTTTGAAAAACTCCTTTCCTCTCTCGCCGCTCTGGATAGCGTGAAAGCCGTTATCCGCAAAGGGGAATAAACCATGTCTGACGAACATTTATTAAGCGAACTGGAAAGAGAAATTGCCCGCGCTGAAAAGGGCTTGCCCTCTCAAAATCAACCGGGCTTTAAGCAAAAAAAGCCCCGGCGTTTTTCAAGAAAAGATTACTCCTTGCCGGGGGAATATCCGGGCTTTCTCGTTGCCCTCTGTGGCGTGATTGCAAAGCCTTTCGGTATGCTCGTTTTGCTGTATGGCATTGTGGGCGCAATCGTCCAGTTTTTCATTTTCCGAAAAGCTATCGCCGCGTCCGGCTTCTCGGCTTTTCTGGATATGCGGTCGGTGTATCTCCTGCTTTTTCTGGTGTCTTTCGTTCTCCTGTATAAGCTGGGTGTACTCCTTGCCAAAATTGCAAATAGCTAAAAAAAGAGGGCGCGCCTGTTCTGCCTGCGGCAGATCGGGCGCGCCCTCTTGGTGTTATAGGCGGCTTGTAAAGGTTTTATCTTCGTAATAGTTGGCTTTCTGCAATCGCCTGTACCCGGTCGGGAACACGCAAACCACATCTTTCAAATACGCAAATTCTTCCGGCTTGATTATGCGCCGTTCCTCGGTGGTCTGGCTCGTTCCCTGTCCCTTGCCGATACCCATTATATCGGCGTTATAGTTACTGCTCTTTTTCGCCTTGTCGTATGTACCCACCAGCTTGGAACACCATTCTTGCGTGTTCGGTTCGCTGGCTTTCAAAATGGCCTTGTAAGAACAGTTATCCGCGATAACCTCGGCAATATCTTTCCCGTAAATCGCGTTTAGCTGGCTCTTGCTCTGGACGATAAGGGCAATATGAATTTTCTTGCTTCTGAGGGTGGCAAGGCCGTTGCTGACACAATATCCATTCGCATTTCATCATAATTAGTCTCTAATCCTTTCAAATCTC
>ERZ1036402.814-NODE-814-length-9163-cov-15.658981_pt1 | contig 9163 bp, 9 predicted proteins | sample MGYA00514216_ERZ1036402 | MGnify/ENA primary metagenome ERZ1036402 (study PRJEB33795, sample SAMN09464942) | human gut metagenome | host: Homo sapiens | place: USA: Stanford, California | collected 2016-11 | study: EMG produced TPA metagenomics assembly of the...
TCGAACCATTCTCATAACGCAGGATTGTGGAAGCGGTAACTCCCATCTTCTCTGCGACATAAGGCTGTGTCAGATTCAATTCCAGACGGCGCTGTTTTACTCTGCTCCCTATCAGCTTGCGTAATTCTTTATCTTTCATGCTGACTGCCTCCTTTTTCGGTATGTATGAATTATAGCATTGTTTTTCTGAAATTGCAATATGCAATATAAAGTTTATTTTTAACATTTCGTAACGCTTGACAAAAAGATGTGAAAAGGATATACTTACATCACAAGAATTGCATAATGCAATTTGTAAGGAGGTGATTATATGACGCAAAGAAAAATTGCATTATCCATCGAAGAAGCTGCTGACTATACGGGAATCGGCAGAAACACCTTAAGACAGCTTGTAGAATGGAAGAAACTTCCAGTATTAAAGGTTGGTCGCAAAGTCCTGATTAAAACCGATATTCTGGAAATGTTTATGGAAGCGAATGAAGGTCGTGATTTGAGGGATAGAGGAAATGTAAAAGCCGTAACAAGAACTGCGGCAAATTAAAAAGGCGGCTTCCAAAGAAACCGCCAAAGGTTCTATCAGACCGAAGCCATGATATACCTACACGCAAGAGGATTATACCATGTGCTTCTCCTGATATGCAACCGGGAACTGTTGTTTATCGGAAAAAGAAAGGATGAAGACGATATGGCGAAATCAACAAAGACTTATGAAGAAAGAATACGTGCATTAGAGAAAAAGGAACAGGAAAGCATTGAAGCTACAAAAAAGCTCATTGCACAGCGGAAGGAACTGGAAAAGAGAAAGAAAGCAGAGGAAAGTAAAAAACGAACCCACAGGCTCTGTCAGATTGGAGGTGCGGTGGAATCAGTTCTTGGCTGTCCGATTGAGGAGGAAGATTTACCAAAGCTGATAGGTTTCTTAAAAAGGCAGGAAACAAACGGAAAGTTTTTCTCAAAAGCGATGCAGAAAGAATTAGTTACAGACATGGAGGAAGTGTAATGGCGGAGGGAGTGGGTTTTCCATTCCCTTCATTGCCTTTGAATGAAGGGCGCACTTATGGACAACCAGAGGTCGTCCTTATAAGTTTGCCACAAGTGGCAACCGGTCTGCGCTTACGCTTGCCGGGCTCGTTCCGTCGGCGGGGCTTTCAGCCAGACCTGCTCATGCCGCAGGAGGCACTCTTCGCCAGAGAGGCGCATTCCATGCAGGCTGCTATGCGCAGGGCACTCTTACGCAGAGGGAGTTCCGGCAATGCTGCTTTTTCTAAAACTGAAAGCAATGTTGCCGGAAATCTATGCCGGATACGTCAGAAAGGAGGAATCCAGACATGGCGATTTTTCATTACACAATCAAAATAGTCGGACGAAGTAAAGGGAAATCTGTTATCTCCGCTTCCGCATATCTCAATGGGGATGTGATGAAAAACGAGGAAACAGGGAGAATCAGTTATTACACTTCTAAAAAAGAAGTGGTCTACACCCGGCTGATGATGTGCGAAAACGCACCTCCTGAATGGCAGATAGTACCAGAAGAAAATATAAAACGCTTTCAAAAATCTGTCCGATACAAAAGGTCAGAAGATAAAGAAGCTGCTTTAAAAAAATTCAAAATCACATTTCAGAAACAGAGGTTATGGAATGAGGTATTGAAGATTGAAAAAAATGCAGATGCCCAACTTGGCAGGTCATTTGAATTTGCCCTCCCCAAAGAATGGAGCAGACAGGAACAAATTCAATATACAACCAACTATATCCAAAAAACTTTTGTAGATAGAGGAATGTGCGCTGATTGGAGTATCCACGACAAAGGGGATGGCAACCCCCATGTCCATCTGCTTCTGACTATGCGTCCTTTTAACCCGGATCATTCTTGGGGAAAGAAAGAAGTCAAGGATTGGGATTTTGTCAGAGATAAAAACGGAAATATCGTGATTGATGAATCCCATCCGAACTGGTGGCAGGATAAGAAAAACCCTGACCGTCATGGAATCCGTATCCCTGTATTAGACGAAAACGGAATTCAGAAGATTGGAGCAAGAAACCGCCTGCAATGGAAACGGGTGCTGACCGATGCTACTGGATGGAACAATCCAAAAAATTGTGAACTGTGGCGGAGTGAATGGGCAAAGGTATGTAATGAACATCTGCCTTTGCATAATCAAGTTGATCATCGTTCTTATGAAAAGCAGGGAAAACTCCAGATTCCTACCATCCATGAAGGAGCTGACGCAAGAAAGATTGAACAAAAGTTTTTTGCCGGGCAGGAAATAAAAGGCTCGTGGAAAGTAGCGGAAAATCAAATCATAAAACAACAAAACACGTTATTGCAAAAGATACTAAACACCTTTGGGAAAGTATCGGGTGCATTATCATTATGGAAGGAGCGATTAAATGACATTAGAAGAAAGCCGGGAAATTATACCCTTAATGGAATCCATGATTGGTCAAATCGAAGAACAGCAGAACCTAATGGCAGAAATGATTCTGGAAATGCAGAACCGGGACACTCAACTCTCTCTTATGCAAAAACAGAATCAGAAATTACAAAAATTAAACAACGAGTTATCCGAGCTGCTCAACATTTTGCCAAATACCGAGGAACTGCTTTCCAAGATGGAAGAACAGAAAACGAAGATAGAGCTTTTGGAAAACGAAAATCAGCAATGGCAGAAATTGGCACAGAAGCTGAACAGCGAAAACAGTTTATTACTGAAACAGAACACCGAATTGCTGAACTGGAACAGCAGATAGAGAAAGGACGTGATATAGATGAACGAATCCAGAGAATCAAAGAACGCCGAACAGTTGGAAGAACTTCTGCTCTTGACCGAGGAGATACAAGAAGAACTAGAACAGAAAGAACAGCTTATCGTGGAACTGAAGACGCAGCTCAGCGAATCTCTGACCTTGAACGAGAAATTAAACAAAGAGAACAGAGCCGGGAATATTCAAGCATTAAAGAACGACTTGAAGCTGGCAGACAGAGCATTGCGGATCGAGAAAGAGAAGTTGCGAAGCGCAAACGTCATGATAGAGGAATGTCAAGATAAAATATGCTATTTAACACAGGAACGGGATTATGCCCGGACACATCAGAAAATCGTAGAAATACCGGTAGAAAAGCCGGTACTCTATGAAAAATGTGAAGCCTGTAACCGGACAGACTATCAGAATGCAAAAGCAAAATACGAAACACAAAAAGAGCGACTTGCAGGACAGTATAAAGCAAAAACGGTAATGTTCCAAACAACCTTGTTCCTTCTTGCATGGTATTCGTTGACAACCACTCTTTTTCAGGCAGTACAGTCAGATATGTTCCTTGTCGATTGTAAATCATTCTTCAATGATTTAGCATCATTCATACAAACCTTTGTCGGATGGACGATTGATGCCGGGCATTCTGCGGCACAGATTAGTACAAAAATTCCAAATGCTTTTATAGCCGGAATGGTATATTGGTTATTGCTAATATTGATTGTAGGAATATGTATGGCAGGAACAGGGATGCTGGCGATACTGATAGAAATAAAGGTTATAGAATTATATAAGAAAAACTGTTGGGATGTTATTACTCTACTAATGATACTGACAAGTGTTGCTATTGTCATTTATTTTGGAGAATCAATCAAAAAAGTACTGTCAGTAAATCTTCTATTGCTTTTCGTACTTTCGCAGGGCGCATATGTTGGAATTAGATGTTATCTTAAAGTTTGGTTAGAAAAAAGACCATATTAGTATTTTCAACTTACTGTATAGACAGTAAAATTACTTCATACCAGCCTAGTGAAAATTTACTGTATGAAAAGAAGTATTACAGAGAAAAAAGGCTGTAAAAACAGGAACAGCCAGCCCGAAAGAATTTACGGACTGGCTGTATCAGCAGAGTAATGTAATTGTGGAGCTGACCGAGATATGAAAAGCTTTCTATCATCAATTTCGCATTATTGCAATAACAGATTGCTTCTTCCATGAATGAATAAGCAATATTGTCATCAAACTTTCAAGCATAAACATAGCAACAGCAAAAAGAGTAAAAGCAACAACCGGAAATACAAATCCCGTAGACATGCCTGCATTTTTCAAAAATATACCGATTGCATATCCGCCGGGGATTCCAACAACAGCAGTTATAAGCAATGCAATCAAAGTAGTAAAAAGACCTTCCATCATAAATGCTTGCTTCAACTGCTTATTTGTCATACCAATAGATTTTAGTGTGCCCATTTCCTGTTTCTGTGATAAAAGATTTGTCACAGTAAGATTGATTTGATTGATGACCGCAAATATCCACAAGATGGCTGCAATCGCATAAGCTAATGTAAAACCTGCACGATTGTCTGATTGGTGTTCTACAATAAAATCTTGAAGGGTTTGTAAGCGAACATCCCTATTGTCAGAAACGAGTAATTTGAGTTCTTGCTCGATTATCTCCTGATATTCAGCTTCTGCTTGTATTTCGATTGCGTATGTACAGTCATAACCTGCAAGTTCTTTGAGCATATTTTCCGGCATTCTGAAAATATAGCCACCCATTCCATCATTGCTGGAAGTGATTGCACCAATTTTGAATGCTTTTGTTATTGTTTTACCACTATGATTTTTGAAATTAAAGGTCACAGTATCCCCAATTTGAGGTTTCCAATGGTAAACATCATAAATACGTTCGGGATCACTTACAACTAATTCTGTATCATCAGTAATATTTCCAGACAAAACCGCTGCATTTAGCGACGCCAAATCCTTTTCATTATAGCCGAGCATCAAGGTGCTATCTGAAATATCATTGTCTGTTGAGAAATCAACTGGTACGGTAGCATAAGTAAATATATTGCTAACTCCCTCTATATCTCCAACACGCTTTACATAATCAGAAAAATATTCTTTCTGCAAGAGAGCATCCAAATTTTCACTTTCGTTTTCTAAATCAATGCTGATTTTGAAATCTCCGTACTTCATATCCCAATAACGAGCCATACTCTCGGCATTAAAAGAACTCTGATAACTTGCTGCAAGGAAAAATATAACTCCGCACAGTCCCAATGATAAAATGGTCAATAGAGATTTTTTTCTGTTTCTGGAAAAGCTGATTTTCGCTAAATATACAGGCGTAATACGATGTCTTTTGTGAGTGCGGTAATTTACAATTCCCACTGGATTTTTCAGGGCGGAAATTGGAGAAGTATTCGCTGCAATTTTTGCTGGTTTACGAACACTAATATAAACAAGCAGTATTCCAAAAAGGCATGCGCCACATAGAGAAACAATAAATGCAAATACTGACCAGCCTTTTGATTGCAGACAATAGCTGATGATCGTTCCCATGATACTACCAATTAAAATCCCCGGAACTGCAAGCATATAACCCTGTTTAAGAACTATTTTATAAATTTGCTTTTTACTTGCCCCTATTGTCCGAAGCTGTCCGAACTCAGCAACTTTTTGTCCAACCGAAATATAGAAAATGCTGTAAATTACAAGTGCGGCAGCTAAAAACAAAATGGCAGCAACTACACCATATACCGCATAATTACTGAAGGACAAAGTTGTATTTACATAATCATAGTAACTGCTGACTGTCCAATTATTCAGTCCAGTCTCCTCTGAAATTTGAGATAATATTTCTGTTGCTTCGTCTTTTGTAAGGGTATCTGCATTTTCAAGCCAAACATATCCATTAAGCAGGTTATTTCCACGTAATTCCCGGCATTTTTCAAGTGAAACAAAAACAGGATAAGCGGTAGAAGTTTTATCATGATAAATACCAACAATAGTATAATTCTTCAAAGTACCATCCAGATTCAACTGAACTATGGCGTTGATTTCCGGAGACTTATTTTCACTGGCAAAAAAGGCATCTGTAACAGCAATTTCACTTGCTTTCTCTGGATATTTTCCGTCAAAGGCAGGAATCAAACTAAGCATGTCATCATCATAATAAATCAGAGACAGTTCTTTAGAATTTTCTTTCACTGTTTTGATATTACAGGAAAGTCCTACACTTTTTACTTCTTCGTTTGCTAACAACTTTTCTTTACTGTCCTGCGTAATGTCAAAGAAAATCCCTTGATGTAATCCTTCGATTTCTTTCTGATTTTGATAAATGATATTTTGCACTGTGAGCAACGACATCATTATCATAGCAACGGCTACAATAATTGCCGAAAGGCAAAATAAGTTTTTCTTCTTATCAAAACGCACACTTTTTCGTGCTAATTTTTTAATTACTGCACTGGTATCATTTTCAAAAGGATAATTCATAATTCCCACCTCCTTTAGCCAACAATTTTACCATCTTCAATCCGTACAATGCGGTCTGCGAGTTGAGCGATCTCGTTGTTGTGAGTAATCATTACAATGGTCTGATTAAATTCTCCGCTGGTATGCTTCAAAAGCCCTAACACATCTGCACTGGTCTTGCTATCAAGATTTCCGGTCGGTTCATCAGCAAGGATAATCGCAGGCTTCGTAATTAAAGCTCGTGCAATCGCTACACGTTGCTGTTGACCGCCTGAAAGATTGTTCGGCATATTTTCCAGTTTATCTTCTAAAGCCAACATATACACAACTTCGTCCATAAATTTCTGGTCTACTGTATCGCCATCCAGTTCCACAGGCAGGACGATATTTTCATATACATTCAAAATCGGAACCAGATTATAATTTTGGAAGATAAATCCGATGTTACGACGGCGGAAAATTGTCAATTCATCATCATTCTTTTTTGCGAGTTCTTCTCCCCGTACAATCACGCTGCCGGAAGTGGGGGTATCAAGTCCTCCCATCATGTGAAGCAATGTAGACTTACCGCTGCCGGAAGTTCCAACTACGGCAACAAATTCTCCCTGTTCCACAGTAAAATTTACACCATTAAGGGCACGAGTAATATTTGGTTCTGTGCCGTAATACTTCTTTAAGTCGATTGTTTGTAAAATGCTCATATTCAAATGCTCCTTTCAAGGCTTTCTATCTGTTGATAAAGCCATTGTAAACCACAAATGTTACACAAATGTCCGAGATAGAAAAAATTTTTATCGAAAATCAGAGTGAAATGTTACAACGCTCGGACATTTCAAAAAAAGTGGTTATATCTTACCTTACAGGAAGCATAATAGAAAATTCTGAGCCTTGCCTCAGCTCTGAAACAACCTTGATATAGCCCCCTTGCCTTGTTACAATCTCACGAGCCAAATACAAACCTATTCCCACACCCTGTTGATCGTGTACTTCTTCCTCACGATAGAAGCGCCGGAAGATGGCAGCCTGATTGCTTTCTGAAATGCCCTTGCCGGTGTCGGTCACTTTGACCTCTACGTACATTTCCCACTGAACCACTGATACAGAAATCTTTCCACCTGACGGAGTGTATTTTACTGCATTGTCCAGCAGATTGAAAAGGGCTTCGCTTGTCCACTTGCTGTCATGGGAGATTATCAAATTTTCCGGGCAATCCACGGATACAGCAATTTCTTTTTTCTCTGCGGCATATACAATACTGCTCATGGCTTGTGCAAGCGTATGGAATAAGCTGCTGTCTTTCTTTTCTAATCGTATTGCTCCGGTTTCCAACCGGGACGTTTTAACCAGTGCTTGGAACAGAAAATCCAGTTTATCAGTCTGACTACGTATGCCTTGTAAAAAGTCCATCCGTTCTTCTTCTGAAACAGGCTTTGTTAAAAGTGTGTCCGTTACCATTTGCAAATTGCTGACAGGCGTTTTAACTTGATGTGAAATATCAGAAATCAGCATTTGAAGCTCCTGTCGTTCCATGTCTACCTTGTGCCGGTTTTTCTGCATAATCTCATACAACCGAATTAAGCGGTGGTTGATACGGGCAAAAAGAGTTTCACTATCATTTGACTTTTGTAATTCCTCGTTTCCATCAATCATGTTGTCCAGCGTCCGGCACAAATTAGAAGTAAAATGAGAAAGGCGTTTTCCAAAAATCAGCACCAATAGCCAAATCCAGAAAAACGCACAGAGTGTCAATGTTCCACCCACTATAAAAATTCGTATATCCTGCATTATACCGCCGAAAATACCGGTAATTACCAGCATAGAGAAAACCATGCCAGCACTAACCAGTCTACAAATTTTCTTAGCAGAAAGGTTATTCAGATTCATTTCTTTTCGCCTCCTGTCCATTGATACCCCATACCATAAACCGTTTTGATATATGTGTCGCCATCCGCTTCAATCTTACTGCGAATACGGCTGATAGAAGTAGTAAGGGTATGTTCATCTACATATTTTTCATCAACATCCCACAGTTTTTCTAAAAATTGTTGGCGAGTAAGTACCTGCTTCGGATTTTTAAGAAATAGGTTCAACATTTTATATTCCATCGCAGAAAGTGCTAATGGTTTCCCGTTCAAACTTGCAAATTGTTCCGAAAAATCCAGAAACAAGCTACCATCCTCGTAAATATCCTTAGCTGGTTTGTGATGCTCCAACATAGCGAACATGGCTTTGATTTTTCGCTGCAAAGCACTAATCGAAAAAGGTTTCGTGATATAATCCACTGCACCAGCTTCATATCCCCGTATCTGATTGCTTTCCTGATCGTTGGCAGTTAGAAATATAACTACTGTATCAGGATGCTCTGGCTTGATAAGACGGCATAGGTCATAACCATTTCCGTCTGGTAAATTTATATCCAGCAATACCAAATCAAAAATGTTTGTTTTTAATGATTCAGCGGCTGTCCTTGCATTCAGAACAGAAGTTATTGTGTAACCGTCCAATTCCAAATTATAAGTAAGCGTTTTATTCAAAAGATTATCATCTTCGACAATTAAAATATGCTTCATATTATCACTTCCTTTTCTTTTTGCAGATAGTATAACAGGCAAATGTCCGAGAATTGTTACAAGGACAAATATATTTTTCATTTTACAGCTTTTTTCTGTGTACTGCAATTTTATAAAAGAAAGGACAGCAGTGTCAAATTGCTGTCCTTTCTTTTATCATAGCTGGTAGTGTATAAGCGTGGGTTCATCATATCGGGTGTGGTATCTTTAACTACAGGAAACTCCCTACAACACTATCTCACTTCTTGCTTAATAAAGTTCTAATGAATCTTCTGTATCCACCCACATCTGTAAATTGCCATCAAGATATAATCTTGCATATTCCAAAGGCTCATCCACAGCCAATGAAGTAAGCG
>ERZ1036402.827-NODE-827-length-9047-cov-4.069173_pt1 | contig 9047 bp, 9 predicted proteins | sample MGYA00514216_ERZ1036402 | MGnify/ENA primary metagenome ERZ1036402 (study PRJEB33795, sample SAMN09464942) | human gut metagenome | host: Homo sapiens | place: USA: Stanford, California | collected 2016-11 | study: EMG produced TPA metagenomics assembly of the...
ATGTTATATTGACAGTATCAGAAAAACCGGAATAAAGGAGGAAGTGGATATGAAGAGAAAGCAATTAGCAGCATTGGGACTGGCAATTGTTATGGCAGTGGGGACTGTTGGCACATCGGGCATCACTGTTATGGCTGCAGAGACACAGACAGCAGGTACGGAAGCGGAAAAAGAAAGTCAGAATGCGGAAGCTGAGTCTCAGACACAGGAAGATCTCTCTGCACCACAGCAAGACGAACAACAAACACAGCAGCCGGTGGTTGGAGAAGAGCAAGATCAGCAACCGGTAACGGGAGAAGAACTTCAGACACAACAGCCGGAGAAGGAAGAACAACAAGAGGTACAGCAGCCAGAGACTGAAAGTGATCAGGAAGTACAGCAGCCGGGGCTCGAACAGAATAAGGAAGAAAAAGAGAGCATGACGGAAGCTGAATTTATTGCAATGGTGCAGGCAGAAGTGGATGGACTTTTGGCAGATGCAGATGAGGTTATTTTTGGACCTTTGATGTATACGGAACAGTCATGGAAGGTATATGAAGCTGCGAAAGCGGAGATGCTGGCACTTCGCGCAGATCCAATGAAATATTATGATCCAGATGGAACACAGATTTATGGAATTTTTGAACGTTTTGTCAATGCTGTAAATGGTCTTGAACTCATTCCAGAGGTGGTAGACAAATCGGAACTTTATGAATTGATTGCGTTGGCAGATCAGGTTGTATCACAGGCAGAAGTATATGCTCCGGATTATATTCAAGCTTTGAAGAATGTACTTGCAACGATTGACAGAAATAAGATCGAAGCGATGACGCAAGCAGAGATGGCTCAGGCAGTGGCAATGTTGAAGCAGTTGTTACAGACGCCGGTCGTTTCAGAAAGTGGAGTGATAAAGCTGATAGAGGAATCTCGTCAGATGCTGGAACAGTTAAAAGTTTCCGGCCTGTATGCAGATCAGGATCTGGCTACAATTCAAACATTGCTTGATGAAGCACAAAAGGCTGCCGACAGTGCGAACTGGAATGAAGCAATAGAAAAGCTGAATATGGCAAATCAGAAAATGACAGAGATCTCAATGTCTGCTGAGAAAATAAAAGAGGCATTGGCAGGTAAAGTTGCAGATAAAGAATACAAAGATTTGTATGAAGATATTAAAGCACACCCAGAAAATTATGATAAGAATACAACAGGATTTTATGTCGAGTCCTATGATCAGGCAAAAGCTCTTTCTGTATCCAATGAGACAGACGTGGAGAAACTGTATGAGGCATTACAGCAGATAGAGTTTGCGAAGAGTACTGTTATGAAATTGGAAGATTCTATGAAGAATTTCATGGAAGATATGGAAAAGATTCTTGAATCCGAGAGAAAAAATGTCGGCAAAGCCGGAGGCTTTACAAAAGAGGACTTTGACAAGATGGAGGCGCTTTACAATGAGTTGAAGGAACTTCTTGCAAATCCGGATACAGAGAAGGCTGTGCTCCAGGAGAGAGTGGAAGCACTGAATAATCTTCTTGTAACGGCGGAGAGGATTGAGAAAGAAGAAACAGTAGATCCGGAACAGAAACCAGAGCAAAAGCCGGAACAGAAGCCAGAGCAGAAACCGAATAAAGAAGAGGAAAAGAACGAGGACAAAAAGAAGAAATCTGAGGCTCCAAAAACAGGAGATCCGGCTTCGATTCTTGGATTAGGAGTAATGTTAATCGGAAGTGGAATTGCAGGAGCAGTAGGACTTAGAAAAAAATCGGAAGATTCTGAAGAATAGCGGAACGGATTTCAAGCAGGATAAAATGAATTATTAAAAGAAGAGCATGTCTGTGAGTATTTGCAGACATGTTCTTTTTTCGTTATAAGAAGTTTTAGGAAACTTCAAACAAAAAACAGAAAAAATTACAAAAAACATCGTTATTAACAGAAAAATATGTTATAATTTGTATAAAATATCCATATGAAAATAGATGAAATAGCTTTGTTTGTGTTTTGGAATCATATTTTCGGAGCGCAGGGAATCGTTTTTTAAATGGACTAAAGAAGGTGAAAATATGGGAAAGAAACAACCGTTGTATCAAAGTTTCAGGTATGCGTTTGAAGGCATTTTTACCGGGATCAGGAAGGAGCGGAATATGAAGATCCATTGTCTAGGAGTTATCTGTGTGACTGCGGCAGGATTTTTCTTTGATATTTCTGCAACAGAGTGGTGTATCTGTCTGATTTTGTTTGGTCTGATTCTTGGTTTGGAACTTGTAAATACTGCGGTGGAGGCAGTAGTTGATCTTGTGACCGAAGAGAAAAAGCCACTTGCAAAGCTGGCGAAAGATACTGCGGCAGGTGCAGTTCTGATTGCAGCTATCATGGCAGCATTTGCAGGAGTGATTATTTTTTTGCCGAAGGCGGCACAACTTTTTGTGGGATAAGACAGGGTATCTGGAAAAGATAGACATAAGGAGGAAATTTTTATGGAGAAACTTGGAGAAAATGTAAAGAAATTATTGTTGGCAGGAATCGGAGCAGCAGCAGTGACAGCAGAGAAATCAAAGGAACTTCTGGATGAGATGGTAAAAAAAGGGGAGCTGACTGTGGAGCAGGGAAAGGTGTTAAATGAAGAGTTAAAACATAATCTCAAAAAGACGGTACAGGAGAATGTCCATAAAGCAGAAAAGCAGACTTCCACAGAAGAAGTGGATGATCTGCTGGAAAAATTATCACCGGAACAGCTGGAAGAATTGAAAAAGAAACTATATGTTACAGAAGGTGACGGTGAGAAAGACGACTGTGATGACAGAGCAGAATGAGGTTGTAGATGAGCAAAGAAGAATCCAGAGAATACAGGACAAGATTAAAAGAAATGACTGCAATTTTGCATCGCCATGAGATTTCCAAAGGAATTTCACCGGAGAAGCTTCGCTTGATTTTGGAGGATCTTGGTCCTACGTTTATTAAATTAGGACAAATTATGTCCATGCATTCAGATATTTTACCAAAAAGATACTGTGATGAGCTGATGAGGCTTCGTTCAGAAGTAGCTCCGATGAACTTCGCAGAGGTGGAGGAAGTACTAAAGTCTGCCTATGGATGTCCGTGGGAAGAGATTTTTGCATCCATAGAGGAGAAACCGCTTGGTTCAGCATCCATCGCTCAGGTGCACCGTGCTGTTTTAAAAGACGGTAAGCAAGTTGTGATCAAAGTACAGCGCAGAGGGATTTATGAGAAGATGGCGAGGGATATTGGATTGCTGCACCGCGCAGTGAAGCTGGTTCCCCCGGTGAGTCTGAAAGAACTGGTAGATCTTGATATGGTGCTCGATGAGTTGTGGGCTGTGACAAGGGAGGAGATGAATTTTCTGACAGAGGCTTCCAATATGGAAGAGTTTGCCCGGAGAAATAAAGGGATTCTGTTTGTGAAAGTTCCAGAACTTTATCAGGAGTACACAAATCAGCATGTGCTTGTTATGGAACATATTGACGGGTGGAGCATCGATGATAAAGCAGCATTAAAAGAGAATGGATACGATCTGGAAGAAATTGGAACAAAACTGATCGATAATTATATCAAACAAGTAATGGATGATGGATTCTTTCACGCAGATCCTCACTCTGGAAATGTAAAGGTTTGTGGTGGTAAAATTGTATGGATTGATATGGGGATGATGGGACGGCTGACTGAACGTGACAGAAAACTGGTCGGTAAGGCTGTACAAGGTGTTGCGCTGGGGGATGTAGGAATGATTCAGGAGGCAGTTTTGGCGCTTGGAGAATTTCGGGATAAGCCGGATCAGAGCAGACTTTATGAGGACATCAGTGCACTTCTCGCCAAATATGGTACGACGGATATGGGCAGCATTGATGTGGCAGAAGTGATGGTAGATCTGATGGAAGTGATGAAAGAGAACCGGATCATCATGCCCCATGGTCTGACAATGTTGGCGCGTGGACTGACACATATGGAGGGGGTGCTGGCAGACATTGCCCCGGAGATCAATATGGTAGAGATTGCCTCCAGACATATGGCAGGGAAAATTTTCACAGAGAAGGACTGGAAAAGTGAATTGAAAAATGGAGGCAGAAGTTTTTACCGGTCCATTCACAAAGCGCTGGATCTACCTTCCCTTGTGGCAGATTTGATTCAGGGAAATTTGAGAGGACAGACAAAGATCAATCTCGATCTTCATGTATCTGGGGAACTGGAGCGATTGCTTCGGAGACTTGTGAGAAATATTGTGATGGGGTTGTGGGTGATGGCACTTTTGATCAGCTCCAGCATTATCTGTACGACGAATATGAAACCAAAAATATGGGGGATTCCGGCACTTGGTGCGTTTGGGTATGTCAGTGCATTTCTCATTGTGATGTATGTATTTTTGAAACATATTTTTTCAAAGAAATAGAGGAAATACAGCAAGAGACAACTAAAAAAGAATGGTTTGCACATTATTGATAAGAAAATAACGTACAGACCATTTATTTTTGTCAAAACAGGTGTCTTGTCACTTGTAAAGGACGGTGCTATAATGGTAGGAACTGAGGTGGAGAAGAGGATAGGAGAAGACAGAATGAAAATAGTAGAAGAGATTAAAAAATGGAAACAAAAGAAAAATGCAGTCATCCTTGCCCATTATTATGTGAATCCAGAGATACAGGAGATTGCAGATTATATTGGTGATTCATTTTATTTAAGTAAAGTTGCAGTTGGGTTAAAAGAACAGACAATCGTATTTTGCGGCGTTTCTTTCATGGGAGAAAGCGCGAAGATATTAAATCCAAAGAAGACCGTGCTGATGCCGGATCTGACTGCGGATTGTGCAATGGCACATATGGCAGATGCAGAGACCATTCAGAAGATGAGAGAAAAATATGAGGATCTGGCAGTTGTATGTTATATCAATTCTACCGCAGAGTTAAAGAGACATTCGGATGTCTGTGTAACTTCCGCAAATGCAGTGCAGATTGTAAAGGCATTGCCAAATAAACGTATTTTCTTTATTCCGGATAAAAATCTGGCGAGATATGTGGCAGAACAGGTGCCGGAGAAGGAATTTGTATTTAATAACGGATATTGCCCAGTGCATGAGCATATGCAGTTAGAGGAGATCAAGAAAGCAAAAGAGCAACATCCGCAGGCGGAGATTCTCACACATCCGGAATGTCCGGAGGCTGTGTGTGCGATTTCGGATTATATCGGAAGTACATCCGGAATTATTGCATATGCGGCAAAAAGCTCTTGCAAAGAGTTTATTGTCTGTACAGAAAATGGGGTGCGCTATGAATTGGAGAAGCAGAATCCAGATAAGAAATTTTATTTTGCAGAGACGGAACCGGTTTGTCCGGATATGAAGCTGATCACACTGGAAAAAATTCTTCATGTGTTGCAGACAGGCGAAAATGAAGTTCACATCACAGAAGATCTGCGTAAAGAATCAGGAAAGACACTGGAGCGGATGTTAGAACTCGCGAAATAAGAGGAAATGAACGTAGGAAAAAGTAAAGACAGAGGAACTGGAGGAAAAAGAGATGGAGATAAGTGCAGACATAGTTGTAGTGGGAACTGGAGTAGGAGGTTTATTCAGCACACTTTGGCTGCCGGAGGAGAAACAAGTCGTACTGATCACGAAATCGGATTTGGAGAGCAGTGATTCTTTTCTTGCGCAGGGAGGAATCTGCGTACTCCGAGATGAAAAGGATTACGAGAGCTTTTTTGAAGATACGATGAAAGCAGGGCATTATGAGAACCGAAAGGAATCCGTAGATCTGATGATACGAAAATCCAGAGAGATTATTGACGATCTGATTGGATTTGGAGTTGATTTTGAACAGGAAGACGGTTGTTTGAAGTATACGAGAGAAGGGGCACATTCGTGTCCACGTATTTTATTTCACAAGGATATTACCGGAAAAGAAATTACAAGTAAGTTGCTGGAACGTGTAAAAGAGCGGAAAAATGTGACAATCTTTGAGTATACAACAATGACGGATATTCTTGAGGAAGATGGCAAATGTACTGGAATTCTTGCAGAAAATGAACAAGGGACATTGCATATCCATGCAGCAGATACCATTCTTGCAAGTGGTGGAATCGGCGGGACTTATCAGCATTCGACAAACTTTCCGCATTTGACCGGAGATGCGATCCGAATCGCAAAGAAACACGAAGTGCGGTTGGAACATCTGGACTATGTGCAGATCCATCCGACGACATTGTATTCGAAAAAACCAGGAAGACGCTTTCTGATCTCGGAGTCAGTGAGAGGAGAAGGGGCAGTGCTGTACAATAAGAAGCATGAGCGTTTTGTCAATGAATTGCTTCCGCGGGATGTTGTGACAAAGGCGATCCACGAAGAAATGGAAAAAGATGGAACAGATTACGTATGGCTTTCGATGGAACATATTCCAAAAGAAACGATCCTCGGGCACTTTCCAAATATTTATCAGAGGTGTCTGGAGGAAGGATACGATGTGACAAAAGAATGTATTCCGGTTGTGCCTGCACAACACTACTTCATGGGAGGTATCTGGGTAGATCTGGACAGCCAGACTTCGATGGAACATCTTTATGCAGTAGGGGAGACAAGTTGTAACGGTGTGCACGGGGCGAATAGACTGGCGAGCAATTCGCTGCTGGAAAGTCTTGTATTTGCTAAGCGGGCAGCGACAAAGATCTCCGGAAAATCTGAGAAAAGATATCGATAAAGAATCAAAAGATAAGAACATCAATCAGAGCAGTTGTGATATGAAATAGATATGGGAGGTAAACAACATGAATAAGATTACAATGACACTTCAGGTGGATCACCTGATTCTGGAAGCGCTGAAAGAAGATATTTCAAGCGAAGATGTGACGACCAATGCGGTGATGAAAGAAGCCGTAAAAGGGGAAGTAGAATTGATCTGCAAGCAGGATGGGATTATTGCAGGATTGGAAATTTTTGAAAGAGTATTTAAATTGCTTGATGCAGAGACGGAAGTAATATTTTTCTGCAAAGATGGGGACAAGGTGACAAATGGACAATTGATGGGAAAAGTGACAGGAGACATTCGTGTACTTCTTTCTGGAGAGCGTGTTGCGTTAAATTATCTTCAGAGGATGAGTGGGATTGCAACTTATACACGTTCGGTTGCCGATCTTTTAGAAGGTACAGATACAAAATTGCTTGATACGAGAAAAACAACGCCGAATATGAGAATTTTTGAGAAATATGCAGTCCGTGTCGGAGGAGGGTATAATCACCGCTATAATTTGTCTGACGGAGTGCTGTTGAAAGATAACCATATTGGGGCGGCGGGCAGTGTGACTGCGGCAGTGAAAATGGCGAAAGAATACGCTCCGTTTGTTCGAAAGATAGAAGTGGAAGTAGAAAATCTTGATATGGTGAGGGAAGCAGTGGAAGCTGGGGCAGATATCATTATGCTTGACAATATGTCAACAGAAGAGATGCAGAAGGCAATAAGCATCATCGACGGACGTGCTGAGACAGAATGTTCCGGAAATGTAACAAAAGAAAACATCGGTCGTCTGACTTCTCTTGGAATTGACTATATTTCCAGTGGAGCATTGACGCATTCTGCTCCAATCCTGGATATTTCCCTGAAAAATCTTCACGCGTTAGAAAATGCGTAAGTGGAATTAAGAAGGAGATGGAGGGAACAGGTTGCAAGGGACAGAGAGAAGAGAACAGATCATTCACGAAATCCGTGAGAGTACTGCACCGGTATCTGGGAAAAAGCTGGCAGCCCTCTACAATGTGAGCCGTCAGGTGATCGTGCAGGATATTGCGTTGATCCGGGCGGCAGGTTATGATATTCTTTCTACAAACAGAGGATATATTTTGCAGACACCGGCAACAGTCAGCCGTGTGTTTAAAGTAAATCATACGGATGAGCAGCTGGAAGAAGAGCTTTGTTCGATTGTAGATATGGGCGGTTGTGTAGAAAATGTAATGATCAATCATAGGGTATATGGACATATGGAAGCAGAATTACATATTAATTCCAGAAGGAAGGTTATGGAATTCATCGGTGATATCAAAAGTGGAAAATCAAGTCCTCTGAAAAATATCACCTCGAACTATCATTATCACAAAGTAAGTGCAGACAGTGAAGAAACGTTGGATATGATAGAAGAGGTATTGCGGCAGAAGGAAATTTTGATTGAAACAGCTTAAAAAGCAGAGAGGAAATGGACAAAGATGTCTGTTTCCTCTTTTGTGTGTGGAGAGTATAGAAAAAATATAAGGGAAAAGAAAATGACGAAAACAGGCAGCTGTGTTATAATTTACCAAAAGAAGCAGAAAGAAGGTAGAAAACGAGATGCGGATTTTGATTGCAGAGGATGAAAGAGATTTAAATAAGATTCTGGCGCAGCGGCTGATAGCAGAGCATTACAGTGTCGATTCCTGTATGGATGGGGAGGCGGCTCTTGATTATCTTGCAGGGGCAGAGTACGATGTTGTAATTCTTGATATTATGATGCCAAAAAAGGATGGGTTATCAGTACTTCGGGAAATTCGCCAGAAAAATAAACATGTCCCGGTGCTTCTTTTGACGGCAAAAGACAGTGTTGAGGACCGGGTGCGGGGATTGGATGCAGGTGCCAATGATTATCTCGTGAAGCCATTTGCATTTGAGGAATTACTTGCAAGGATCCGGGTACTTTTGAGGCGGCCTGAGAAATCAGAGGATTCGTGTTATAGAGAAGGCGGTTTGGAAGTTCATGTAGATACGCATCAGGTATTTCGGGATGGGAAGGAAATCCAGCTGTCCGGCAAGGAGTTTGCCTTGCTACGCTATATGATTCAGAACAAAGGAATTGTATTGTCGCGGGAAAAATTGGAGCAGCACTTGTGGAATTATGATTATGCGGGCGGTTCTAATGTGATTGATGTATACATTCGCTATCTGCGAAAAAAGATTGACGAACCGTTCAAGGAAAAATTGATCCATACAGTTCGTGGCGCCGGATATGTGCTGAAGGAGAAAGTGTCAACTACCCACGATCTAAAGGCCATGGGCTTGTAACTGCCCAGTCGTACTAACGACTTACGTCTCCGACCTTTAACC
>ERZ1036402.830-NODE-830-length-9038-cov-3.168429_pt1 | contig 9038 bp, 7 predicted proteins | sample MGYA00514216_ERZ1036402 | MGnify/ENA primary metagenome ERZ1036402 (study PRJEB33795, sample SAMN09464942) | human gut metagenome | host: Homo sapiens | place: USA: Stanford, California | collected 2016-11 | study: EMG produced TPA metagenomics assembly of the...
TAACGGGCCCTGGGAGGAAAATAGGTACCGGAAAAAAAGGGCCTGCAGTCCGGCGTCATTATGATAGTCAGCGGCCATCCGCCCTGTCCGTTCATGGCCTGGCACACTGACATATATACAGAATCCACATCCGGCCGTTCCTCCCGGTCCACCTTAACACAGACATATTCCCTGTTCAGGATTTCCGCAATCACCTCATTTTCAAATGATTCCCGTTCCATCACATGGCACCAATGACACGTACTTCATCCGGGACAGGTCAGCTGTACCCAATAGATAAGAAAACAGGCTTATTTTCCAGCCTTGCTTTCTCAAATGCCTCCTCTCCCCACGGAAACCACTGCACCGGATTGTACGCATGCTGCAGCAGATAGGGCGATTTCTCATTGATTAACCTATTGGGTCTGTTGTTTTGATTGTCCACGATATCACCCCCTTATGAACGAATATTTGCCCTTCTATGTTCTCCAAGGATATGCAAAAGTATACCCTTCTGCTGTCAGCTACTATGTCTGTGATTTGAAACTATATTATGGCAGAAGTACGATTCTATTTACAGAATGTTTCGCCAGCATAATTCGGCCGGACTGTGTCTGCATAATGCGTGCAGCCGGTACAATGGATTCATCCGGCAATGTGTTCATATCGGAAGTTTTCTCCGAAGTAATGGTGGTGATTTCTGCTTTTTCCACGGTTTTATTTGGAGTTTCATATTTAATTTCAAGAACCGCTTCCTGGTCGCAGGAACGGTTCAGCGCAAAAATAACCGTATTTCCATTTTCGTCAAGGCAGGCCGCCCCGTCCACGTAGGGGACACCGGAAAGCGGTTCTATATTTCCAATCTGCTCAGACGTACTGTAGGTTGGCGAGAAAACATCTATGTCTAAAACCTCTTTTAAACGGCTTCCGGAATACATGGACATAACATGGTACGTTGCAGTCCCAAATGCATGGCCGTCCTTGCTTACAATGCATCCTCCGGGCCATCCATTCACCAAATCTGACAAATTACACATGGCAAGCTTATCTGTATTCCTTAAAAACATATTGAGCATGCCGGCATTGAAAATAGCGGCCTCTAATGTCTGTTCCCGGTAAGAGTCAATAATGGTTCCCACATTATACTCTGTAACCGCTGCCATGGCAGCCGGATTGCCGCTTTTGCGTATGATCTCGCAGGAGTCGTTTAAAATTCCTTCGTACTTTTTCACGGAACCAGCTGTTGCGTAGTAGATATCCCTGCTGTCATGCTCGCCCTGTATCTCTTTCTGTGAATACATATGGAGGCATACCACATCCATTTTGTCTCCGATGATTTCTGAAATCTTCCGGTTCCATTCCTGGGAAGTGCTGTCTCCGTCCCCGCCGCATACCATGAAAGTTATGGTCGGATCCTTTTCCTTCATGGCTTCATAAAAGGATAGATACTTGACCGCATATCCGGAGGCATCCAGATGGCCTATTTCCCAATCACCAAAGGTTTCATTTCCAATATCCCAGTATTTAATATTCCAGGGTTCGGGATGGCCGTGGGCAGCCCTTAACCGGCCGTAAGGCGTGTCGGCCAAGCCGTTGCAGTATTCCACCCAGTTCGCAGCTTCCTCCGCTGTCCCGCTTCCAAAGTTGACGCAAATCATAGGTTCACAGCCGATTTTGCGGCAGAATTCCATATATTCGTCCATCCCAAAGCTGTTATCCTCGTAACCGCCCCAATGCTCATTTTTACGGACCGGACGGGTGTCCCGCTCACCGATACCGTCCTCCCAGTGATAGCAGTCGGCAAAACAGCCGCCGGGAAAACGTATGACAGCAGGGGAAATGTTTTTAATCCGTTCAAATACTTCTCTCCATATTCCGTCTACCGTATCAGAAGGCATGAGAGAACAGCCATCCACCCATAATGTACCCGCTGCTTTTAAGCGGATTTCCATTGTTCCTGTGTAAGTAACTGCAGCGGATCGAAAATCAAAACAATATTTTTTCCATTCCCCGTTTACAGAAATGGTTTTGCTTAAAAATTCCCGTCCTTCTTTATCGTAAATTTCAATGGAAACAGGAACCTCCTGCTCAGACTTCATCCAGACATATCCTTCGTATCTTCCATTCTGGATACATAAACCGGTCTGTGCGGTTCCGGCATACCCGTCATAATGGTTTCGGTCTGTTATCTTAAGAGAACAGCCTTCCCTGGAAATAGTGTGGTCCCAGTCCTGTTCAAAGTAAAAGGCATCTTTTACACCTGTCCGGTGCCAGAAATCAGGGACTCCGTCTTTTACGTGCTCCGATATTTCAAAGCTCCTGTTTTTTAACAGCTGCGCCCACATGCCTTCGTCGATACAGTCTCTCATATATTCTATGAAATGTCCGAAAATCAGAGGATTTACAGGCCTTTTATTTCCTTCTTTGATAGTAATTTCTGCTTTCATTTGATTTATCCTTTCATACCTGTCATTGCGATTCCCTGTACAAACTGCTTCTGCGCAATAAAGTAAGCGATTAAGATTGGCAGAAGGGACAGGCACGCGCCCGCCATAATAATACCGTATTCGACCACATGGGTTCCCATGAAGGTGGCAAGACCAGAGGGAAGGGTTTTCATATTATCATCCGTTGTCAGGAGCAGCGGATACAATAAGTCGTTCCACTGATACATAAAATGAAATATGAACAGGGATACAATGGCCGGTTTGCACAGCGGAACCATGATTTTCCTAAAAATCCCGAATTCCGTGCAGCCGTCAATCCGTCCGGCTTCTTCCAGACCTTTGGGAAGGGAGATAAAGAAGGAGCGCATCATGAAAATACCAAACGCATTGGTTGCCCGCGGAAGGACCAGTCCCGGATACGTATTGATAAGGCCAAATTTAAAAATTTCAATGTAGAGCGGAACCATGATTACCTGGAAGGGAATCATCATGGTTCCCATAACCAGAAGAAACATAATGTTTTTTCCGGGAAAATTCATTCTGGCAAAGGCATAACCTGCCATGGTGTCAAACACCAGCGATGTAACGGTCACTGCTGTGGAGAAAATAATGGTATTGCGGTAGTATTTTAAAAATGGGACCCGTTTCCAGATATTGATATAGGAATCCAGACTGAACCTTCCCGAAAACAGCTTTGGCGGATAGGATACAATCTCGGCTTCCGGTTTAAATGATGTCACCAGCATCCAGATAAACGGGTACAGAACGATAAAGGCCAGGGCTGCAAGCAGGATGGTTATAATGATTTTTCCGGCATTTTTCCGGTAAATGTTATTTGTCGGCGTCATGTGTATTCCTCCCGTCAGCCCAAATCTTCTTCACCTTTTGTCATATGTTTAAAGGTGAATACTGAAATAATAAAGGTGATGATAAACAGCGCCACTGCAATGGTGGACGCGTAGCCCATGTTGAACGAATCAAAGGCCATGCTGTATATAAGCTGTACCAGTGTCTGTGTCTTAAATAAAGGTCCGCCCTTCGTCATGATGTATACCTGGTCGAATACCTGGAAGGAGCCTATGATGCAGTTCACAACCGTAAAACTTAACGTCGGCATCAGCATGGGGATGGTGATTCCCCTGAATTTCTGAAATCCGGTGGCGCCGTCAATATTGGCGGCCTCATAATAAGACTCATCAATTCCATTTAATCCTGCCAGGAGGATGACCATATTAAAACCAAAATTTTTCCATACGCTGACAAGAATGACCGTAGGCATGGCCCATGTGGGACTGCTCAAAACATTGATTGGGTTGAAACCAAGGAGTTTTGCCCAGTAGCAGAACATTCCGATGTCCGGATTAACCAGAAAACTCCAAAGGATGGAAACAATGGTCATGGAACAGATGGCGGGGATAAAATAAACAGACTTAAAAAAACCGTTCAGCCATCCCTTTCTTTTTACCGCAACCGCCGTCACAAGAGCCAGCCCGATTTGCACGGGAACCGTGAAGGCGGTGTAATAAACCGTATTAAAAAGGGCATTCCAAAACTTTTTATCACCCGCCAGCTTTGCGTAATTACCCAGCTTTTGAAACTGGAAATTCTGGAACATCATGTCGAATTTGAAAAAGCTGAATATAAAAGCGATAATCAGCGGAATAAATACGAATACGGTAAAAATGGTCATGGAGGGGAGAACGAAATAAAGGCCGGCTCTTTCCCTCTTTCTTTCCAGTGAAGTTTTCATCATTTACATTCTCCTCTACAGGGTCCTATTCCAGCATGCTCTGAATGATGTCATTTGCTTCATCCAGGGATTCTTTTACATCTGCGTTCTGCAGAAGAATTTTTTCAAATGCAGGAGTAATAGCCTGATTCTCAATATCCGCAAAGTTAGTTAACTGCTGCAAATACATCTGGCTCTCATTTGCCGGTTTTGCAAATTCTTTGATATATGGATTATCGTTTAAACGCGCATCGTCCGCGATATCAGTTCTTGCAGGTGGAAATCCTGTTCCCAGGCACCATTCTACCTGTGTGTCAACAGAATTCCAGTATTTGAAAAAGTCGTAAACCGCCTCTTTATTCTTACTGGATGCAGTTAAAAACATGCCAACACCGTTTGCCTGTGTTACCTGCTGCTCTGGTCCCTTTGGCGCCTGCGCAACACCAAAATCAATGCCTGCGTTCTTAAATCCGGTGGTTGCCCATGGCCCGCAGAAGTACATGACCAGCTTCTGGCTTTCAAACAGCTTGTCAATTTCACCTCCGGTTAAAACCTCCGGACCAAATTTCTTGTCACGGATATTTTCCGCCCACCTGGTGATGGTTTCCACATTTTCAGGACTGTTAAAAACAGCTTTTCCATCTTTTATGAAATCTCCGCCATTTCCCCACAGCATGATACACCACATTGGGGTTGTCTCCTTAACCGCCATGTCAAAACCGTATTTTCCTGTTTTCTCCACAATCTGCTCTGCATACTGCTCCAGTTCATCCCAAGTTGCAGGAGGCGTTTCCGGGTCTAATCCGGCTTCTGTAAAGATTGTTTTATTGTAATATAAAAGAAGGGTTGCAAAGTTCATGGGTACGCCGTAATAGGTCCCCTTCCACTTTAAATTGTCCTTCAGCGCATCGGGCACCACTGATTCATCAATGATTCCATCTGCATAAGCATCGTCAACAGGCGCCAGGGCACCCGGTTCCGCATACGTGCCAAGGCGCTCCGGAGCAAATGCCAGAATATCAGGCCCCTCGCCTACGGGAAGTACCGTGGCGAGCTTCTGGTAAAGGCTGTCCCAGGGCATTATATTCATCTGTACTTCAATGTTCTTGTCATTGGTATCATTGTACTTTTGAACAAGTGCTTCCAGGGTATCCTTATCAGAACCCGTAAAACCGTTCCAAAAGGTAATTACTGTTTTTCCGCCCTCAGATCCCTCTGTCTGGGCCGCTTCACTTTTTGTTTCTGCCGTTCCATTGGAACCGGAACATCCGGTTAAGGCAGCTGACGCCGCCATGATTCCTGCCAGTCCAAGTGCTAATAATCTCTTTCTCATTTTCTTCCTCCTTGTATAATGGTTCTTATTTTTTCGGCATCCACTTTGTCCCGTCTGTTCATATCCATGTGTCCGTTTTGTTCCTGCTCTACGTCGGTCAGCTGTGTGTAACAATATCCGCTGATAAAATCCATACTATATATCGCGTCTGTCAGGCTATTCAGCCGTTCCAGATAACCTCCTTCTGATGTTTCTGCGTTCCCATATCCCCACGCCTTTTCATCCTTACAGAAAGCGATTCCGCCAAATTCACTTAAAATAATAGGCTGTCCCTCATAACGGAAACCGCCGGCAAAGGCATAGCGCTCCCCGTTAAAGGATTGGGTATTGGACAGGTTTTGTTCCCAATCCGTCCAGTGGCTAAGAAGATCCTCCCCATATTCCGCATAATCATGAAGTGTTATGATATCGGATTTCGTGTGCTCCCATCCGTCGTTGCTGATGACAGGCCGGGTGGCGTCCAGGGATTTCGTCAGATAGTAAATGGCTTCCGTAAAAACCTGCTGTTTTTTATCACATAGGATTCTTGGAATCCCCCAGGATTCATTAAATGGAACCCAGGTAATGATGGACGGATGGTTATAATGCTGTTTTACGATGTCAACCCACTCTTTTGTCACACATTCAATGGCCCTGCGGTCAAATTCATAGAACGAAGGCGCCTCGCACCAGACAGTAAGACCATAGACATCAGCCCAGTAGTAGAAGCGTTCGTCTTCAATCTTTTGGTGTTTCCTCACTCCGTTATATCCATATTCCAGTATTTTTTTAATATCCAGAATCAGCGCCTCTTCATCCGGCGGGGTCAGCAGGGACGATTCCCAGTAGCCCTGGTCCAACACCATCTTTAAATAGAAGTCCATGTTATTGAGTTTTACTCTGCCGGAATCAGTGGATATTTTCCGTAAACCGAAATAGGAGCCAACCTCATCAATTACCTTCCCATTTTTATAAATTCTGATGCATACATCATAGAGGTTAGGTGATTTAGGACACCAGTATCGTACTTTCCACTTGATTTCATCATTAACAAGAGAGATTTTTTTGGAAAACGCATTTTTTATGACTTTATCTTTTCCGGAATAAATGGTAAAATTCTCAAATGTAATAATGGTTTCAATTTCAAATGAATCAGAGCTGTCCTTCCATAAATTCAGTTCATAATCAACTTCCAGGGAATTTTCGTCATAGAGAGGTGTTAAATAAAGGGCTGTTAAATAACTGCTGTCAGTTTCTTCTGCCCATACATCCTTCCAGATTCCCGTTGTCTGGGTATACCAGCAGTCATAATTTTGTTTAAGCCACCGCTGTTTTCCTCTGGGCTGTACGGTTGAATAGGTATCTTCAATGCGGCAGACCAGCTGATTCCCCGTTTTTTTAAGTGCTTCGGTAATATCAAAGGTGAATCTGGTATATCCGCCTTCGTGAACTCCCATATAAATTCCATTGACCCAGAGCTCCGTCCGGTAATCCGATCCTTCAAAGTTTAAAAGGATTCTTTTCCCCTCGTGAAGTTCAAATGACTGGCTTCTGGAATACCAGACAACATTACATTCATCCTGTACCCCAATTCCGCCCGCCGGACTTTCATACGAAAACGGGACGATAATTTTACGGTCTTCAAATCCATTCTGCCATCCGCATTTGATTCCCTCCTTTCGGGGATCGAATCTGAAGTTCCATTCTCCATTCAGGGAGAAAAATGATTCCCTCACAAACTGTGGTCTGGGATATCCTTTTTTATAAAATTTTGTCATGGCACCCTCACATCTTTACTTGCAGTTTTAATGTACCTTTAAAATAGCACTCATTGTACAAAATGTCAATATATTATGGGTATAATAATAAAATATTTGTGCATATTTCCAAAATTAATGTTTTGGTGTGGTTTGATTAATACAGCATTACTGTAACAAATGGCAGAATTAACATTCTATCTCCTTGTTTTTTACTTTTACACCCGATATAATAAAACAATAAAGCATTCTGAATGGGTATGGCTGAAAAAGGTTGGCTATGCAGGAAGTTGGATGTGTGTAAAAGTCGGCTATGTGTAAAAATTGGCTATGCATAAAAGTCAGCTGCGGGAGGTATCTATGAATCGGCAATCAGCAAATGAAAAAGAAAAAATAGACCGGCATATTGTACTTGACATTGATTCGGAAGAGAATTATGAATTATTTGAACGGCTTGGGAAGGCGCTTTCATCCAGAGTCAGAATCCGGATGCTGGCGCTGTTAAAACATAAGTCCATGAATATCGTGGAACTGGCGCAGGAGCTTACGATTCCTGTTTCATCGGCTGCATTTCATGTGAATATGCTGGAAGAAGCCAATCTGATTAATACAGAGATGCTTCCGGGCGTCCGGGGTTCCCAAAAAGTATGCAGTTCCAGGGCAGAGGATGTGTTTCTGTCTATCAACACTTCTCCCCAGGAAAAGGAGCGGCGGTCATTCAGCGTGGATATGCCCATTGGGAATTATTACGATTTCAGGATTCATCCGACCTGCGGAATGGTAAACGAGGAAACCTACATTGATTCCTGCGATGATATAAAATCTTTTTACTCACCCGGCAGAAGCGCGGCACAGTTAATCTGGTTCCAGAGGGGTTTTGTGGAATACCGCTTCCCGAACCATTTCATCAGCGGCAAAAATCCAAATTATGTATCATTCAGCCTGGAAATCTGCTCCGAGGCACCTGGTTACCGGAATGTGTGGCCCTCCGACATTACATTTTCCATCAATGACAGGGAACTTCTTACCTATACCTCTCCCGGTGATTTTGGAGGAAGGCACGGAAAACTGACACCGATCTGGTGGACAGACGGAAACACACAATTCGGTCTTTTAAAAACAATCAGCGTGGATGGGAGCGGAACTTATTTAGACGGGGTGATGAAATCAGAAGAAATCAACCTTGATACCCTTGCGCTTTCAGCCCAGCCCTATATCTCTTTTAAGATAGAAATTAAAAAGGACGCAAAACATGTGGGCGGAATCAACATTTTCGGGAAATCATATGGAGATTATCCACAAAATATAGTGATGCATGTGGAGTATTGACGGGCGGGGGCCGGTTAGCAGAATAAAAAGGCGGGGTGAAATCAGACGTATATTAAAAAACGGGCCGGCGGTGAATAGCCGGATTCGGCAAGGCCGGCAGAAGAAGGCCGGATTCGGCCTTCCTGAAAATCTTCCGGTACCCATACCTATCTGCTCATACTGCGGATATCATAGACAAACTCCTTACGGAAATAGAACGCATGGTTCTTATTTGAAACATTACGGCCATATACTCCGGAATAAATAGGGCGATACGGCATTGAATCCTTGCTCCGCACCTGTATATGCTGTCCGTTGGATGTATGTATGCGCCTATCCGGGCTTGTCTCTATGTGCATCCTCAGCTGCCTGCAAATGGAGTAGTAATCTGAACGCCAAATATCCCGAAGCTGCGCATACCGGGGCGAACTGAGATCGATATGGATGCTGGGCAAAAACATCCAGTCTTTGGGATTGCCGTCTTTACAGACCGGCACATATAAAAT
>ERZ1036402.837-NODE-837-length-8989-cov-3.669241_pt1 | contig 8989 bp, 6 predicted proteins | sample MGYA00514216_ERZ1036402 | MGnify/ENA primary metagenome ERZ1036402 (study PRJEB33795, sample SAMN09464942) | human gut metagenome | host: Homo sapiens | place: USA: Stanford, California | collected 2016-11 | study: EMG produced TPA metagenomics assembly of the...
GGCGCTGTCACCCGCAGCGGCGGCATACGGCGTGTGAAAAACGTGACGACGGTTTCTCCCGAAGCGTTAAGTCCCGGCGGTACCCGCAGCGAAGCCACGGCCGACGTGGAGGATCTGCTCTACATCGTCAATTTCGAGAACGAGGCGGGCTATGCCATTCTGGGGGCCGACGACCGGTTGGAGCCGGTCTATGCGGTCGTCGATGAAGGAAGCCTCACGACCGAAGAGTTCCGGTATGCCGTAACGGTTACTCCCGAACAGGCCGAAGCGGACGGTGAGTTGGTATTCCCCCTGCAAATGGTTGCACAGGCCGCGATCGGAGGTGTCGATACCGGCGGTGGCGGAAACGGCATCGTCGGAGGCCCTATTACCGATATAGAACATTGGTGGCCGGAAGGACAACAACCTGTCGGTATTGACTATGAACCTTGGGAAACCAAAGAACAATCAGGCATTCTCCTCAAAACCCGATGGAACCAAACCAAACCATATAATTATTTATGCCCAATTGAAAATGGCAAAAACTGTTTTGCCGGATGTGTCCCGGTAGCAGTTGCACAAATTTTAGTTTTCAACGCTTTAAATTATAATAAAAAATTTTATCAAATAGGAGATCAGCTTTTGAATGAAGCCATGTGGCTTAATATCGAAGAAGCGGTAACACATCCCCAGTTAGTGAAACCTGTTGTAAGTGGGGAATCCATGAATGCCCAAACATGGGCTGTAGCCTATTTCATCAATAAAATGGGAGAGGCAGTTGGTGTGAAATACCACAGTGACGACGGAGGTTCTCCCGCCCCAACGAAAAACGTAGTGAAGTTACTCCAATATTTGGGTGACATAGGATTAGGCTATTCAAATATAGCTTTATCGCCTATAACTACCGACAAAGTTCGGGATATGATTTTCGTGAAAAAACTTCCATTTTATTATTCCGGGAAGAGCAGTACTAATAGTCACGCATGGGTATTGGACGGTTGGTTGCTCCGTGAAAGACGCGTGATAACCAGATATGCTTTTTTGCCTACTCAATACCACACAGAGTCGAAAGAATTTGTGCATGCCAATTTCGGCTGGGGAGGACAAAAAGACGGATACTATACATTCAATGCGTTCTATACAGACAGGGGATCTGTCAGCCCGCAGTCAATAGAAGACAGAGATTACGATCATGATTTTTCGGCCGTCACTTATAATTTGAGCAAATGAAAAAGTTATTGATTTATATTTTTTTGAGTAGTCTGGTTGGTTGCAACGAACCGGAGGAGTGGATTGGAAATGGATCCGGCTATTCGAAATATCTCGTTCAAAATTATGTGGACGGGAGCTATGTTTTATACGGCATGCTGGCTGAAAAACCATCGACGCTCTATTCCATGTCCGGATTTCAGGTACTTCTGGAGGATCCGGTGTACTATCAGACACCGGAACAGGAGGGGGCGCAGCATACCGACGATTTTCTTCGAATCGCAGAGCGCAATCACGATACGGAATACAACAATCTGAAGTCGCTTCCATGGTCGGATTTGACCGCATTCGCAGACAATTTCACCGGCATAAAAGTTACCAGCGACAAAGATTGGAGCGCCAAATACCCGGCAGGATCGCCGTTGAACGATAAAATGGGAGTTCGGTATGTAAGCTATGCCGAATACATAGAGAACGATTATCATTCTTATTCCGATCTTGGGAAAGAAATTCTATTTCTATACAACAAACCGTTGTCGGCTTTGCAACCCGACGATCTGCGGGTGGTCGAATACACTCTTTCCTCCTTGTCGATTTACTCGTTTATACTTTATTTTACGTCGGTTCCCGACAATCCGGGCGAAGTGCATACTTTTACGGTGGAGTTCACCACTTCGGATGGCACGGTCAAGACCGCCTCGATAACCTGCACGCCGGAGGTCGATCCTGCGTTGCAATAGCCGGCAGCACAAATTCGGGTAATTGTAAAATAGCCGATCCGCAGTGGATCGGCTATTTGTCTTGTCATATCCGTACTTTATTTCTCCCCGGTTTCGGGAACGACTTTCTGAAAAGGTAAAAAACACCCCGACCGACGAAAATGAAGCCGAAGTCGAAGCGGACTGTCTTTATAACCACTTCTTGAATCGGAAGAACCAGATCGTAAGCCCCGAACAGAGCAACATCAAGCCGATGGCAAACAGGTAGCCGTATTTCCAGTGCAGCTCGGGCATGATCGAAAAGTTCATGCCATAAATACTTGCGATCAACGTCGCGGGCATGAAAACCACAGCAGCCACCGAGAAGATCTTTACGATCTCGTTCTGCTCGATATTGATAAGACCCAGTGCCGCATCCTGGATATAGTCCAGACGCTGAAAACTGAAATCGGCATGGTTGATGAGCGAATTCACGTCCTTGATCATCAACTGCAAACGCGGGTAGATATCGTTCGGGAACCGTTCGCTGCGCAGAATGCCCGACAGCACGCGCTGGCGGTCGAAGATGTTCTCCCGCAGCAACATCGTACTCTCCTGCAAGGTATTGATGCGACGCAGCACCTCCTTGTCGATCGAATCCTCGCCATTGATATTGCGGCTCAACGACGACACCTGACGGGCGATCAGCTCGACCATGTCGGCATCGTAGTCGATCCGCACTTCGAGCAACGTGATAAAAATATGATAGCCCGTTGGATAGTTGCGGTAGTTGATCTGGAGCCGCTTCTCCGTCTCCTGAAACGTCCGCGACTCGGCCTGGCGCACCGAAACCAGCACACCTTCGTTCGAAATGATGAACGACACGGGTTCGATGACGAAACTCTCGCCCGTCGGCACGAAAAAGTTGGCGTTCGAAATGATCGCATTCTCGGTTTCGGAATATTTCGAGGTCGATTCGATCTCTTCGACCTGCTGCTTGGTCTGGAGGTTGATCTCCATGAAATTCTCGACCGCTTTCTGCTCCTTGATCGTGGGTTGCAGCATATCGATCCACAAGATATCGTCGTAACCCAACTCCTCGAAGAGCCCGGTATCGGCGTTTCGGATGATCTTGTTGTATTGCTTGAGGTAAATCGTAATCATAAAGCACCCTGTATTAATCCGGTTCCCCGGGTTGCTTTCTGCGTGAACTGGTCAAGACAGGGGGCCGCCCGGCGGCATGAGCCCTGCCTACTCCCTTCAGCCGGGATTTACACGGGGCGACACCTTGAGTCCCGAATCCCAGAACTTCTGAAGGGCCCGGCGCTTTTGATTATCGAAGATATAGTCGATATTACGCGTCAAATATTCATAGGCATCGTACGGCTTTTTGTCGAATCCCGCTTCGAGGATCGCTTCGTAGGTATGTTCCAAACCGAACGTGAGGGCATGCTGCAACGATTCGATGACTTCGTAGGGCGTTCCCTTGCGAGCCACCCAGACAGCAAAGGCGAAGGGCAGTTTGGTCGCGGCCTGCCATTCGGCAGCCAAATCGTATTTATAGCGGAACTTCTCCTCGTGATCGAACACCTTGTCCCCGATCAACAGGAAAGCGTCCCCCTCCTGCGCATGACGAAGCTGTTCGTAGTCATCCAGAGAGTACCATTCGGGAGCGATTTTCCAACGATGGGCGGCCAGATAACCGACCAGTTGCACGGAGGTCTGGGAGTGGGGATCGAGAAAGACGCGCCGAACCTCGGAAACCGGGCCGTCGCTCAACAGCACGACGGTTCGCACGGGGCCGACGGCTCCGATGCAATATTCGGTAATCACATCCGTCGATTTGAGCGAGGGAACGGCGGCAGCCGGAAGCAGCGCCAGATCGGCACGCCCTTCGACGTAGTTTTTCGTACACTCGGAAGGAGGGGACAACAACAGATCGGCACGAAAGTTACCTTCGTGGCGGATACCGTAGATGAATGGTATCGTATTGAGATACGACACTGCCGCTATGCTTGGAACCGACACCATCATCCATATCGTTGAATTTTTCGTTGAACTTCGCTCTTCGCCGCCGTGGAAGATACGGATATTTTCCACTTTTCGGCCGGAAGACTCCGGCTTCACGAAGATATTACGGAGCAAAAGTAGCTATTATATTTCAAATATCCAATTTTCAAGGCCAAATTAGACCGCTGCGACCGTCACCGCAACAGATTGAACCCCAGTCCGAACAAATTATCCACCGACTTTATTTGCCGCAGATCGAAATTATTCCGGGTCGAATCTCTTGACAAGGGGTATTCGGATTGTTTATATTTGTCCCGACAAATCCGCTTTTCAACAGACGGCCTCAGGATATTTCCGACCTTTTCAACAATCGCAACAATTCTGTTGTCAGGAAATTATCCAGACTTTTCAATATCTGTAAACATTTTATCAAAACTTTTTCAACATGAACCGCACCTATCTCACCCGTGCGATCCGGGAGCTCGCAGGCGTGTATGGCTACACGATCCACACCGATACCGACGACCGCACCCCGCGCGAGATCGTCCTGCTGCCCGCAGCCTGGCTTCCACCCATCCGGCTCAAGGAGGTCGAAGGCCGTCTGCACGGACGTGCGACCTACAGCGTCGAACTGCGGCTGCTGCACCCCGGGGCAAAGCTCTCGTCCGAACGGCGCAACGAGGTATGGAGCCAAACGGAACTGCAACTCTTCGATCTCTTCACCCAGTTAAGCACCGACCCGAAGGTCATAGCCGTCGAAAACCTCACCGTCCAACCCGGATCGGGAGCCTACACCCCGCACGGAGAAATCTCCCAAACGGCCAAAGCCGACGTCATCATCTGTTTTTAGGCACCCGGACACCCCGCACAGCAGCCATCGGCCTTTCCGATGCCGCCTCCGCATCTTTCGAAAAAAACGAAGGGCACGACTCCGCCCACAGCCCCGACACCGGCGACCGCACGGTATCTCGGACCGCACACAATCATCCACTTCCAAACCCGTTTTCACATGACATTCACCTCTCTGCCGGAGATGTTTTCCTCCGTATTCGGCCCGCTCGCCTACACGTTCTCCAACGCGGCGGAAACGGAACTGTTTCTGGAAATACTCAGCACCAGGGACGGCTCCAGGATCGGCTCCAAACGGTTTTACAACACCCCGACCGGCACCCTGAACATCGCCCCGATGGTCCGGAAAAACATTCGCTTCGTCCCCTCGTCCGGCATGACCGGATTCTGCAATTCGGAAAGCCGGAGCGCTTCGGTGCAACTGGCCGTCGGAACGACCTACTCCGAAGTCCGGACCTTCGTCGCGGCACACGACTCCGTGAAACCGTCCCGGATTCTGACGACGATGCCTTCGCACCGCATCATCGCCTACGGCGAAAGCGACGAAATCACCTGCTGCATCCCGGGCCAGCACACCGTAACGGTCACGAGCGACATTACGGCAGAAGCTCTTACGTACAATGCGATCGGAGGGGAGGAGCTGACCCTCTTCCGGCTCAACACCCGAAGTTTTCTGCCCTCGGTCGGCACGATCACCGTCCGGATCGCCACCGCCGGGCAGACCGTAGCGGAAATCGGCTACACGGTCGTTCCGAAATGCGACGAAGGATGCCGTATCGCCTGGCGAAGCCGTGCAGGTTCGATCGAACACTACACTTTTCCGGTGGTGAAAAGCGTCGTCCAGAAAATCCGCAAGGAACAGGTACTCACCGACGACGCGGGCTACGAAGATATCAGTATCCGCAACGAACGGACGACGACCCTCGCCTCGGCCTTCGAACCCGCCGCCGTTATCGAAGCGCTGGCCGAAATCGCCGCATCGCCCCAAGTCTGGAAGATCGACGGCGACAAATACGAAGAGGTGGACATCCTGATCCGGGAGCAGACGATCGGCCGGCACGGCTCCCTGGGCTGTATCGAAATCAGCCTGCGTCCCCGACAAGAAACCCGCTGCCTATGAAACTCACTATCGACCAAATTCCCTGCGACCTCGACCCGTCGCAGCGCATCGCCCTCGACTACGATGCCCAGGATCTCGCCGACGTGCGAAGCGGAAACAAAGGGCACGCCCTCCGACTGCGGCTGCCGGCAACCCGGACCAACGACCGCATTTTCGGATTCGCCGCCGAGCCTTACACGGGCCAGCGCTTCAATGCCGCGCAGCACACGGCCGTTTTGAGCGACGGAGAGGCCAAACTGCTGCAAGGCTCCGTCCGGCTGCTCTCGGCAGCGTACGACTCCGACCCGGAGGGGTATCTGATAGAGATCCGCAGCGGCACCTCCGAATGGGCCCGGCAAGTCGCTGCGGAGATGTTCAACACCCTCGGCATCTCCTTCTCGGGACGGCTCACGCCCACGATGATCCGCCAGACCTGGACCAACAACACCCCGGTCAAATTCTTCCCGGTATGCCGCGACGAATACACCCCCGAACTGTCGTCGGTCGAACTGATTCCCGTAGAACGATTCCTCTCCGTGGACGACTACCACCCGTTCATTTCGGCCGCAACCGTCGTGCAGACACTCTTTTCCGAAGCGGGCTACACCCTTGAAAGCGATTTTCTGAACGGCGAATTTTTCCGCTCGCTCTACCTGAGCGGCGCCTATTCCTCGCGCGACACGAACGCCCTGCGGAACCGCATGGATTTCCTGGCCCGGCGTACGACGACGGCGGCGACGACGGCGAACAGCGACGGCCGTGTGTACGCCAACCCCTACAAGTCGATCAACTCGGTAGGCAATTTCGTCGAAACGGTCAATCCGAACGACCAAAACGATCTGGGAGAAACCCTCACCGATGTCTTTTCGAACAACCACTGCTTCACCGTCGAAGACGGGGAGATCGTCTTCAGGCCCATGACCTCGGTGACGGTAGCCTTCGAATACCACATCCGCTACATCACCGACCACCGCATCCTCGACCGCAACCGCCTCAAAGGAATCGACTCCTTCTACCTGGGCGACGGCACCGAGGTACAGGGCGCCCTCGCAAACCGCTACGCCGACCGCAGAAACTCGACCAAACCCGCCTTCCAGTACCGTGCCATCGTGTTCAACCACACCGAAGGAAACTCCTACCGCCTCACCTGCACCGTCAACGGCACGGCCGGGCACGCAATCGGAGAGTTCGATTCGCGGTCGGCTCTGGTCACGACCCCTTCCGGCTCGACCGTCACGGCCCCGGTACTGCTCTACAAAGCCGCCGGAAGCACGACCTACACGACCTACACCGGAGATTGGGCACTCTACGACGGCTACATCGGAGAAACCGGACAGACCGAAGTGGAAATGACCGTCCGTACCAACCCGGTAACTGTCACGCCGACCTCGCCCAAAACCTTCTCGACCATCTATTTCTACGGTGCGGAACCGGGGATGAAATTCTCCCTGAGCCGCCAATGCACCCTGCGCCCCGACTTCACCGGCGCACCCGGTCTGAACACCCCGATCTCTTTCGAGGACGTCGCCCGGCACCGCGTCCGCAAATGGGTCGTACTCGACGCCCTGCGGCACCTGTTCAATCTGCGCTTTTACACCGACGAGGAAACCCGCACGGTTTACGTCGAACCGGCCGACGACTTCTACCGCCTCGGCCAGACCTTCGACTGGAGCTCCCGGATCGACCGCTCGCAGCCGATCCTGCTGGGCGATGCGGCATAGGATGCGGAACGTGTCCGCATCTACAAGTACCGGGAGGCGGACGGTGCGGTGACCCGGCTGAACGCGACCCTGGAAGAGCCCTTCGGCCAGTGGCGTCTGGTCAATGACTCGGCGGCGGCGATCGACCGGGAAAGAAACCTCGCCAACCCCTTCTTCTCGCCGACGGTCAGCGAAACGGAATGTTATGCGGATGCACCTTCGGCCCTCGTCCTGCGGGTCGGCGACCGCGACGCCCCGGACACCACCGACCGGAACAGTTTCACGCCCCGCATCGTCCGCTACTGCGGCATGCAGCCCCTGCCCGCCGGCGAGCGCTGGGGCTATCCTTCCACCGGAGACAGCTACCCCCTGGCCGCATTCCACCGTAACGATCCCGACAACGGGTTCACGCTCTGCTTCGAAGACCGGGACGGACAACAGGGACTGCACCGCTTCTACGACACCCAGGCCGAACAGGAGAAACGCTGCCAGCACCTCACGCTCCACCTGCGGCTCGAACCGTGCGACATCGAACGGCTCTTTCAGATACAGCGCCTCGCCCCCTGCATCGCCTCGACGTTCCTGTTCCGCATCGGCGGCGAAGAGATCCGCTGCACGCTCCGCCGCATCGAGGGTTACGACCCCTCGGCCGCCTCGACCCTGCACCTTCACCCGTCTGCCCAACGGATAGCCCTTCGACCGTCCTTCATCCGCGCGGACCGCAGCCGTACGACTCCCCGCACTCTCACGGGATGCACTCCTCGAAAATCCGCCCAACCCTCCTGCCGGAGCGGGGACGCCGCGAAACCGCAACGATCCCACCCACAGCCAACCCCATTCCGAACGCCGGCGAGCGAGCCGGCAAAAAACAACTTTCCATGCAATCCGACATTCAAATCACCAACCGCAACGACACCTGCTTCGTGGACATCGAAGGGGTGATCGGCGTCCCCGAGGAGTGGCAGTTCGACCAACCCTCGTCGCGCGTAGCCACCTACGAAAAATTCCGGGACAGCCTCGACCGGCTGCGCGAAATCGACGCCCCGGAAATCGTCGTCAATATCCGCTCGACGGGCGGCGACGTAAACGACGCCCTGCTGATCTACGAGGCCCTCTCGTCGCTCGACGGACACATCGTCACCCGCTGCTACGGCTATACGGCTTCGGCGGCCACAGTCATCGCACAGGCCGCATCGGAGGGATGCCGCGAAATATCGGCCCACGCCCTCTACCTGATCCACAATTCGATCTGCACCGCCGAAGGCAATGCCGAAGAGCTTGCGACCCGCATCGACCTGCTCCGCAAAACCGACGCACGCCTGGCGGAGGTCTATGCCGCCCGTTCTGGCCGCACTCCGGAGGAGTTCACCCTCCTGATGGCCGAAAACAACGGCTCCGGCCGCTGGCTCTCTCCGCAGGAGGCACTCGCCGCCGGACTCGTCGAT
>ERZ1036402.872-NODE-872-length-8642-cov-2.925469_pt1 | contig 8642 bp, 8 predicted proteins | sample MGYA00514216_ERZ1036402 | MGnify/ENA primary metagenome ERZ1036402 (study PRJEB33795, sample SAMN09464942) | human gut metagenome | host: Homo sapiens | place: USA: Stanford, California | collected 2016-11 | study: EMG produced TPA metagenomics assembly of the...
CCGCATGGCGCTGCTGGCTGCCGCCATAGGAATTGACACTGCCTCCCGACACATCAGAGGATTCCACATAGCCGCCCAGCTCCCCTACCTTATCTGTAATCTGGGAGAGGACGCCGTCAAAGTCCCTGGCCTCCACGTTCATACTCACATCCCGTATCAGCTTCCTGCCTGCTTCCCCCGGACTTCCAATATCCGGCAAGGGAGACAGACCGCTTCCGCTCTCAGCCTTTAACCCATTCAGGTCTTCTCCCGCAGGGGCCATGGTTATCGCTGCTTCCCTCCCATCCATAGCATATCCGGCAGCCGTGGTCTCAGCCGTGGCTGCCGGATTGGACAGCTTGCTGCCGCAGGCAGACAGAGAGAGCACTGCCAGAAGAACCAGCGTCATTGCCAGCGTCCATGTACGCCTCTTTTTCCATTTTTTCATAACCCATCCTCCTTTATGGTTTCATGGTATCATGAAAAAAACTGCCTTTCAATGGACGTAAATGAGACTTAAGAAACAGTATAAAATATTAAGAAATGCAGCTCCAGGGAAAGTCATTGGGCACCTGGACTATATGAAAAGGAGAACCGGACATCCGGACCTTGCGGTCCGGTATCCGGTTCTCCCTCTATCATGCTGTCCTCCTGCCGCGGGGGCAGAAAGATGATTTTTATGATTATAACTGAGGACCAGCGGAAACCAGTGCCTTTCCAGCCTCATTGCCCTCATATTTCGCAAAGTTCTTGACAAAACGCTGTGCCAGATCCTTTGCCTTTTCCTCCCACTGTGATACTTCTGCGTATGTATCGCGGGGATCCAGAATCTTAGGATCTACGCCTGGAAGCTCGGTAGGAATCTCAAAGTTGAAGAATGGAAGCTGCTTGGTTGGAGCCTTTGCAATGGAGCCGTCAAGAATCGCATCAATAATACCGCGGGTATCGCGTATAGAGATACGCTTGCCTGTTCCGTTCCAGCCAGTGTTGACAAGATATGCCTTTGCACCGCTCTTCTCTATTCTCTTAACAAGCTCCTCTGCATACTTGGTTGGATGCAGTTCCAGGAATGCCTGTCCAAAGCAGGCTGAGAATGTAGGTGTGGGCTCTGTGATGCCACGCTCTGTACCGGCAAGCTTTGCTGTAAATCCGGATAGGAAATAGTACTGTGTCTGCTCCGGAGTCAGAACGGATACTGGAGGCAGTACGCCGAACGCATCTGCTGACAGGAAGATAACATCCTTTGCAGCAGGAGCAGCTGATACCGGACGAACAATCTTCTCAATATGATCAATCGGATAAGATACACGTGTATTCTCAGTTACGCTCTTGTCATCAAAATCAATCTTGCCCTCAGCGTCAAGTGTTACATTCTCTAAAAGAGCATTGCGTCTGATTGCATTGTAGATGTCCGGCTCAGAATCCTTATCCAGGTTGATAACCTTTGCATAGCATCCGCCCTCGAAGTTAAATACGCCGTTGTCATCCCAGCCGTGCTCGTCGTCACCGATAAGAAGACGCTTGGGGTCTGTTGAAAGAGTGGTTTTTCCTGTTCCGGAAAGTCCGAAGAAGATTGCGGTGTTCTCACCGTTCATATCTGTGTTGGCAGAACAATGCATGGATGCAATGCCCTTCAGAGGCAGATAGTAGTTCATCATTGAGAACATACCCTTTTTCATCTCTCCGCCGTACCATGTGTTCACGATTACCTGCTCGCGGCTGGTGATATTGAACATTGCGGCTGTCTCGGAGTTCAGGCCTAACTCCTTATAATTTTCCACCTTTGCCTTGGAAGCATTATATACAACGAAATCCGGCTTAAAGTTCTCCAGTTCCTCTGCGCTTGGCTGGATAAACATGTTTTTTACGAAATGAGCCTGCCATGCAACCTCTACAATGAAGCGGATTGCCATGCGGGTATCCTTGTTTGCTCCACAGAATGCGTCTACAACAAACAGTCTCTTGTTAGAAAGTTCTTCCAGGGCAATCTTCTTTACCGTATCCCATGCTTCCTGGCTGGCCGGATGATTGTCATTCTTGTACTCGTCCGTTGTCCACCATACAGTGTCCTTTGAGTTCTCATCCATGACAATGAACTTGTCCTTAGGGGAACGACCTGTGTAAATACCAGTCATGACATTCACTGCACCAAGTTCGCTTACCTGGCCTTTTTCATACCCCTCCAGAGTTGGTTTAGTCTCTTCTTCAAATAACATCTCATAGGAAGGATTATAAACAATTTCTGTGGTTCCGGTAATACCATACTGACTCAAATCTACATTTGCCATCATTCATTTACCTCTCTTTCATTTTATCGAAATCCTTTTCATTATCTCATTTTGTGAATTAAAAGTCAATATTTCAATTAACAAAATATTAGCAATGAAATATCAGCAAACATGAGGTAGTCTCCGGGGGCATAAAAAAGGACCGGCCCGCTGATTCCGAATACAGCGGGCCGGCCTTTCTTCCTGCGCTTTTTTTTAAGTGCGCTTCAATCACGTTTTATTACGCATTTAATATATTTTTTAATCCTCTTTGATTTTTACAATCACCTTTTTAATAGGTGCCGGCTCTCCGTTGGCAGCCTTTGGCTTATGGGCATCCCACGGGTTAAAAATCAGATACTGTCCGGCTCCGGTCACAACCCTAAGTCCGGGGGTGGTGTTCTCAAAGAATACCACATCCTTATCCGGATTATATGGAACCTTTACAGTCATCTCATGTACCGGCGCGTAGCTCATAATCTCGCTGCCCTCAATCACGTACTGGATATCGGTGTAATGCTCATGTGCCTCATATTTAGCCTCCTCCCACGGGATGGTGGTGTAGGCTGTTACATTGGCATACACGTTTTTGCCGTCAATCTCATACTTTCCCGGCTCCAATGCCTCAAGGTCCGTATTCTGAAGGAAATCCACGGCCTTGGCATATCTGCCTTCAATCCCTAAATTCCTGTAAAAGTCCAGGTTCTTCTTCTCATCAAAAATCATATTCCATTCTCCTTTGTGGCATTTCGATTTTCCAATTCCTAGTATACACCTAAAGCCGCAGGAAACTCAATCCTTTTTTATCTGATTATCGGAAGAACTCATGTCCGTCATGGGCAAAAAGGTAGGTCAGCCGCCGGTCGAACCAGGAAGCAGCACTGCCGGAAGCCCTTCTGTTCATAAAATACAGGGCTCCGTTGGAATAATCTTCACCGGCCAGGGCACGGTCCACGCATTCAATGGTTTCCGCTGTGACCTTTACCGTGTTTATGGTGCCGTTGGATACCGGCTGAAACTGGGATGGCTGGTATACAACTGCCTTTACGCTGTCCGGGAATTTTCCCGACAGGACACGGTTAATGATCACATCTGCAACCAGTATCTTTCCCTTGGGGTCGCAGATTCCTGCTTCCGCCTGGACAATGCGCAGGAGTACCTGGTAATCTTCATCCGTATATTTAATCCTTCTGGCTGCCCGGCGCTCTTCCTCCGCCTTTTTCCTGGCCTCCTCTTCCTGTCTCTCCTTTAATATCTGTTTCTGAAGTGTCTCAATCTGGGTCTGTGCAGCTGCCTGCTTTCTCTGTTTCTCTCGGACGTCCGCTTCCAGCAGCGCACCGGCCAGATGCTGGCCTTCACTGTCTGTGTTTAAATGTCCGAATTGTACTTTTGCTTCAGTAACCAGACCGCTTCCTTCGTTTTCCTCCTCCGCCTTGTCAATGGCGTCACTTTCCTCTGTCATGGGCGCTGCCAGGGCGTTTCTTCCCCCGCCGCCAAACCCATTGGCTGAAAATGCTATGATGGCCACTACCATCATACCCGCCATCACCACAGATGAGGAACGGTACATCTGCTTTGTCACTTTCACAGTCAGCGACTTAACAAAGAGAACTACCGAACGAAGGAATGAATGTAATGTAAGCATACATACTCCTCTTTCCTGGCCCCGCACAACTCTGCACAGGTACCATTCTCAAAATTTTATGCAGTGGGCATCTCCCACTTTGTGCATGTTTTTCCGGGATGTATGGCTAATTATATGGGATTTGACTTTTCGCGTCAATGGAGATTTAATAATTTTGTTACATTTTTTCTTACTTTTGAAACATTTGTAATATTTTTTATATATTTACTATGGTTTTCCAGAGGCACACGCCTTCGTTTTGTGCATTTCGCCAGCCATATCTTTACATTTATGTTACAGTATTATTAATTTTTAAACATGTTACATGATTTCCTATTTTTGTAATTTATATTATGTAAATCTTTTTCTACCTTAATTATTCATTTTTTACATTTTATATCCATCTTTGGATTTTACATTTATTGTCGAATTTTGACAGTCATCCCCCACTTTAACAAAAAAATGGCATTTTGCCCCTCAATCTCTTTCACGAAGTTCCGTCAAAATAGCCAAAGTAGGCAAAAATAAGAAATACCCTTTGACAATCCCCTTGTACTTTGATACATTAAAGTTCAGAAGTTTTAATTATTAAAGTGTATGCGGAGGATATTCAAATGACTGTTAAACTGCTGATGCTGGTTATCTTTTTTGCCATCATGCTGGGAGTGGGATTCTATTCCCGCCGCCATGCCACCAATGTCAATGACTTTGTTCTGGGAGGACGGGGTGTGGGGCCCTGGCTCACCGCCTTTGCCTATGGCACCTCCTACTTTTCCGCTGTGGTATTTATCGGTTATGCCGGTCAGTTCGGATGGAAATACGGCCTGGCCTCCACCTGGATAGGCATTGGCAATGCCCTGATCGGCAGCCTGCTGGCCTGGGTCATCCTGGGACGGCGGACCAGAGTCATGAGCAAGCATCTCTCCTCGGCCACCATGCCGGAATTCTTCGGCAGCCGGTTCCACAGCCAGGGCATGAAGATTGTTGCCTCCCTGATTATATTTGTCTTTCTCATACCCTACACAGCCTCTGTCTACAATGGTCTGTCCCGGTTATTCGGCATGGCCTTTGATATTCCCTACAGTGTCTGTGTCATGGGCATGGCTATCCTGACAGCGGTCTATGTCATCCTGGGCGGTTATATGGCCACAGCCATCAATGATTTCATCCAGGGCATCATCATGCTGGCCGGCATCGCCGCCATCATTCTCAGCGTTTTAAGCGGCCAGGGAGGCTTTACGGCTGCTGTGGGCAGACTGGCGCAGATTCCCAGCGAGGTCCCGGTTACCCTGGGCCAGCCCGGAGCCTACACCTCCTTCTTCGGACCGGATCCCCTGAACCTGCTGGGCGTGGTGATTCTCACCTCCCTTGGAACCTGGGGCCTGCCCCAGATGATTCACAAATTCTATACCATCCGAAGCGAAAAAGCCATTGCCACGGGCACGGTGATTTCCACCCTGTTTGCCATTGTCATCTCCGGGGGCAGCTATTTCCTGGGCGGCTTCGGCCGGCTCTTTGACAGCCCTGCCATTTATAATGGAAATGGATCCGTGGCCTATGATACCATCATACCGGCCATGCTGTCCGGCCTTCCGGACCTGTTGATTGGAATTGTTGTCATGCTGGTGCTGTCCGCATCCATGTCCACCCTTTCCTCCCTGGTGCTCACCTCCAGCTCCACCCTGACCCTGGATTTTATCAAAGGCAGCCTTGTAAAGAACATGAAGGATAAAACCCAGCTGGTGCTGATGCAGTGCCTGATTGTGGCCTTTATCGTCATAAGTGTTGTCCTGGCCCTGGATCCGCCTGACTTCATTGCCCAGCTCATGGGTATCTCCTGGGGCGCGCTGGCCGGAGCCTTTCTGGCTCCCTTCCTCTACGGCCTGTACTGGAAAAGAACCACGCCAGCGGCTGTGTGGGCCAGCTTTGCCACCGGCATCGGTATCACGGTTTCAAATATGTTCCTGCACTATATTGCATCCCCCATCAATGCAGGTACTGTCTCAATGATTGTAGGACTCATTATTGTTCCTCTTGTATCCCTTCTGACACCAGGAATGGACTCCAGGGACATAAGCGCCATCTTTTCCTGCTACGACAATCTGGTGGAGGCCACCACTAAGAAGGTCCTGCCTGACGACCAGTCCTTTGATTCACCGGCTTTTAAAAAGAGAAAGAAAAAATAACATACAAATGCAGCAAAAAAGCTGTTCCTTCCGCGGTTCATCACGCGGAAGGGACAGCTTTTTATTTCATTCCGATATTTTTATCTCGTCTAAACAATAACCTTGACAGGACATTTTTCTGCGCACTTGCCGCAGTTGGTACACTTCTCGTAGTCAATGACAGCCAGATTGTTCTCCATATGGATGGCATCAAACTCACACTGCTTTGTACACAGGGTACATCCGATACAGCCGGCTGCGCAGACAGCCTTAACATCCTTGCCTTTGTCGTGGGAGCTGCACTGTACCAGATGCTCTGCCTTATACGGCACCAGCTCAATCAGGTGGTTTGGACAGGAAGCCACGCACTTGCCGCAGGCAACACATTTTTCCTTGTCCACCACCGCCACGCCGTCCACCACATGGATGGCGTCAAAGGCGCATGCCCTGACACAGGAGCCGTAGCCCATACATCCGTATGCGCAGGCCTTCTCCCCGGCGCCCGGGACAACAGATACCTTCTTACAGTCATCCACACCGTAATAGTTATACTGTACAGCGGTCTTGTCACATGAACCTTTACATTTCACGAAGGCTACCTTCTTCTCGGCGGCTCCGCCTGCAACGCCCATGATGGCTCCGATTTTCTCCGCGGTGGAAGCGCCGCCCACAGGACATGCGCCTACATCCGCCTGGCCGGCTGCGATTGCCTTTGCCGCAGTTGTTGCCGGGCAGCTCGTTACGGACCAGGATTTCCTTTTCATCTACTTCAACTTTAAACTTCTCGCTGGCTATGCCTAAGAAGACACCTATCAGAATACCAAGGATACCTACCACGGCTGCCGCTATTATAATACCTGTAACCATTTTCCTTCTCCTCCTTCTAAATTAATCCGGAAAATCCGAAAAATGCGATTGCCATAAGACCCGAGGTAATAAGGACTATAGGTGACCCCTGGAATGAATATGGGACGTCATTATGCTCAATCTTCTCGCGGACACCAGCTAACATGACAATAGCAATGGTAAAACCAACGGAGATACCGATACCGTTTACAACGCTCTGTACGAAGTTATAGGACTTCGTCACATTGGTAAGGGCAACGCCCAGAACCGCACAGTTGGTGGTAATCAGAGGCAGGTATACGCCCAGAGCCTCATACAGTGACGGCATGGATTTCTTTAAGAACATCTCCACGAACTGAACCAGGGCTGCGATAACCAGGATGAATACAATGGTCTGGAGATATTCCAGATGCAGATTCACAAGAATCCCTGTATACACCAGGCTGGTCACAGCGGACGCAATGGTAATAACGAAAATAACCGCTGCACCCATACCGGCTGAAGTCTCAACCTTCTTTGAAACACCGAGGAATGGACAAAGTCCTAAGAACTGGCTCAAAACAACGTTATTAACCAGAGCGGAACCAATCGCAATTAACAATAACTCTTTCATTTATCCACCCTCCTAATTTTCTTTCTTGGAAGTAGCTGCTTTTAACTCTGCTTCCTTCTTTGCTACGGCTTCCTTCTTTGCAGCAAGGGCCTTCTCTTCCGCCTGACGCTTCCTGGTCTCCAGCACTTCATGGTTGGACATGCAGGAGGAACCCGTGCACTCCATACAGTTGCCGCCGCATGCCAGCCTGGACTTGGGAACGGAACCGTTGGTCGCTGACGGCGCCTTGAACTTGTTCTGAAGGGCGGTCAGCACTGCAAGGACAAAGAACGCGCCGGGAGCCAGAACAAAGATGGCGATGTGGTAATCCTCAGGAATCACTACATTGCCGAAAATTGCGCCGGAACCGAGGATCTCGCGGACAAGGCCGATGCATGTAAGGGCAAGGGTAAAGCCCAGGCCCATGCCGATACCGTCAAAGGTGGATACAAGCGGGCCGTTCTTGGATGCGTAGGACTCTGCGCGGCCAAGAATGATACAGTTAACTACAATCAGCGGAATATAGATACCAAGGGCAGAATACAGGCTCGGCACATAGGCCTGAAGCAGCAGCTGCACAACAGTAACCAGGGAAGCCACGATAACGATGTATGCCGGGATACGCACGCGGTCCGGTATAATCTTACGGAGTGCTGATATAATCATATTGGAAAACAGTAAAACCACGGTTGTGGAAAGTCCCATACCAAGGCCGTTGACAGCTGATGTGGTTACGGCCAGGGTCGGACACATACCAAGCATCAGGACGAAGGTAGGGTTTTCTTTCACAATACCGTTATATAAACGTTCAGAACAGTTATTCATATTCCCACCTCCTAATTATTTGATGCAGTTATGCAGGTAATATAAAGCTGCATTCACTGCGTTGGTTGTTGCGCTGGAAGTAATGGTGGCACCGCTGATTGCATTAATCTGGGTGTCGTCCGCATTCCCCATCTTGGTTACACTTAAGGATTCGGCATTCTTGCCGATGAACTGGTCTTTGAATTTAGGCTCCTTGGCCTTAAGTCCCAGACCCGGCGTATCATTGATTTCCAGGAACTCGATTCCTGTGATGGTGCCGTCATCCTTAAGGCCCACGGACAGCTTCACCACCCCGCCGTAACTGTCATTGGAAAGGGAAGTGATGACATAGCCCAGCTGGTTGC
>ERZ1036402.875-NODE-875-length-8607-cov-3.240879_pt1 | contig 8607 bp, 6 predicted proteins | sample MGYA00514216_ERZ1036402 | MGnify/ENA primary metagenome ERZ1036402 (study PRJEB33795, sample SAMN09464942) | human gut metagenome | host: Homo sapiens | place: USA: Stanford, California | collected 2016-11 | study: EMG produced TPA metagenomics assembly of the...
ATGTCATACAAAAGTACAACATCCCATTTTCGTTTCACCCGTTACACGAGTCCTTTTCCACGATATCTCATCCACCTTCGCGGAGCATTGATCTCAATCGGAGATTGAACCTCAATTAAAATCAACCCTGCCGTTTTTCACGTTCCACAAGCCGTACTCATTTGCTGCAGATCCGGTATAATTGAAATTAATCTTGCCGCCTTCTACATACCACCAACCATACTCATTTGCCACAAGTCCGGTATGATTGAAGTTGATCTTGCCGCCTTCTACATACCACCAGCCATACTCATTTGCTACAAGTCCGGTATAGTTGAAATTGATCTTGCTGCCTTCCACATACCACCATCCGTATTCATTTGCTGCAAGTCCGGTTGTTTTAAAATCTATGGTTCCGTTCTGAACATACCACCAGCCGTATTCATTTGACGTAAGTCCGGTTGCATTAAAATCTACTTTTCCATTCTGAATGTACCACCAACCATATGCATTTGCTGCAAGTCCGGTATAATCATCTGCGACTTTATTGTTTTTATAATAATACCAGTTTCCGTCTGCTGCCGGTTCATTTGCAAGTCCGTCCGGAATCACGGTTTCCAGTGCATTCATCGCATCAACAACAGCTTTTGTTGCTTTATCCAGCCCTTTGATCACGGGAGCTTTCTCTGCTGTATAATCTGCAGACTGTTCCTGTTTTCCTTCTGTTACCTGTAAATAAATTGTCTTGTCGAGAAGTGTGGATAATCCTTTTTTGAATCGGTTTACCGAACCATCTTTATCCTCAGCATTCTTCACAGAACCATAGCCTCTGACCGGATCTGCATCCGTACCATATTTTGCGATAACATCTGCTGCAAGCGGATCTTCTTCCGTAACGAGAGATGTTTTCACCGTTTTCAGTTCTTCCAGAGCGCTTTTTAATGCAGCCACACTCTCTTCCGTGTAAGTCACATCGGTACTGTTCAACAATTCTTCTGCTGATGCGATCACTTCATCTGACGACTGTGCATCCTCCGTTTTTGTAATCGTAAAGTCATCTGCATAGCGGTTTCCATTATAATCATAGGTTTTGATCGTAAATGAATCATCCGTGAAATCAATGGTTGAGAAAGATGGCAGACACTCATTTGTTCTCTCAGCAATATAATATGGTGTATAGTTTAACAGGTTATAATATTTGGAACCTGAACCGGAACCTGTTGTAATATACATGGTACCTTCCGGATCAGCAACTGTTCCGCTGCTGATATCATAATCCACAACATTTCCGTCTAATACCTGATAGCTTCGTGAGTAGGTATGGTCATGACCTGTCAGACAGACATCAATATCAAACTCATCCATCAACGGAGCAAAAATAATTCTGTTTGTAGAAGCATCGGTATCCGCATGCGGCTGACCTGAACCATAAATATCACTGTGGAAGATTACCACTTTCCATTTTGCATCCGGATTGCTTGCAACTGCTTCCTGCATGAATTTTCTGTGCTCTGCCTGATTACGGTTATTACTGTTCAGTGAAATAAATAATGCATCGCCGTAATTAAAGTAAAAATCACTTCCTGCTGCTGTCTGTCCCAGATTTTCTCCGGAATTCGGATTATTGAAATGTGCAGAATAATCGGATCCGTTCATATCATGATTTCCGATGGTTGCTGCAATCGGAAGACTTCTGAATACAGATGGATATAAATATCCGGCATATTCACTTTCTCTTGTTTTTCTTACTTCTTCTGTATTGGAGTTGGACTCATTGATCTGATCGCCTGCTGATAACAGAAATGCCGCATCCGGGCATGTTTTGATTGCCTGCTGCATGGTTTTATTCCAGTTATAAGCATCTCTTGCGATACTTGCATCATTTGCCTGTCTATCGGAAGAACTTCCGGAAGCACCTACCTGCGGATCACCGGTAAGGATAACTGAAAACTGATCGGTTGACTGTGTGGTATAAGTGTATTGTTCAGACCATACACTGGTACCATCCTCTTTGTAATCATTCGTGTACTGATAACAATATTTTGTATTTTCAGCAAAATAATTTTCAATATGTACTTTATTGGATGCGGTATAAGTCTTTCCCTGCCAGTTTGCTGCACTGATATCAGATGCTGTTCCGGTAAATACCTCAGCCGCTCCTTTCGCACCGACTTTCCAGATCATAACAGCCGGTATTCCTTTGCTTTCAGAATACCACCCAAAATTCAGATCATTTGCATCAGATCCCGGTGTCAGTGCTACTTGATCTGTTCCGGAAAAAGCGCCTTCACCGCCCTGCCAGACATTGGATACCCAATTCTGAAAATCTGCTGAATTATCGGTATCCGTCTTGAAGGTACTCTGACTTACATCATACGCGCCATAAGCAAATGCGTTTACAGACGGTACCACGCCTGTAATCATGGCTGCCGCAGCAGCTACAACTACACCCTTTTTCCATAAATTCTTATTTTTGTTCATCTCATCCTCCACAAAGCATGCTGTTTTCACAGTTACCCAGGCAATTGCCTGTTTTATAATATCGGATCAGCATCCGCTATTACTTAATTGCAGCCCACTCATCACCCGACAAGGTGTGAGTAAACTATTCCGATTTCTACAAAACCGGTTCCGGATTAATCGTCGGATGGGTTCCATTAATAGAAAAAATGACCCATTCCGCAATATTTGTGGCATGATCGCCGATGCGTTCGAAGTATTTGGCTACCATCAGCAGATCTGTCGCTACTTCTGCACCTGCTCCGTGATTCTGGATCAGCTCGATCACTTCTTTTTTTGTATCATCAAACATAGCATCGATCACATCATCTCTCGCGATTACTTTTTTTGCCATCTCAATATCTTTTGCCACAAAAGCTTCCAGTGCTTTCATAACCATCAGCATGCATTCCTGTGACATCTGTTTCATACGATCCATCATCGGCAATTCTTTTTCATTTACCAGACATAACGCTAATTCTGAAATATCTGCTGCCTGATCACCAATTCGTTCCATATCTGTAATCATCTTTAATGCCGCGGAAATCAGGCGAAGATCTCTGGCTACCGGCTGCTGTTTCATCAGAAGTTTCATACACAGTGTCTCAATATCTTTTTCCTGCTGATCTACTTCGGAGTCAAATTCCATGTTTTGTCTTGCCTTTTCTGCATCCTGATGTACCATGGCTTCAATCGCATGCTCGATTGCCTGCTCTACCATGTGACCCATCTGGATCAATTCACCGTTTAAAGTATTTAACTGTCTGTCAAATTGATTTCTCATTTTTTATGTTCTCCCTTGCATTAACCAAATCTACCGGTAATATAATCTTCTGTCTTTTTCTCTTTCGGTGTGGAGAATAACTGATCGGTATCACCATACTCTACAAGGTCGCCCAACAAGAAAAATGCGGTCTGATCAGATACACGTACTGCCTGCTGCATGTTATGTGTTACCATAACGATGGTGTACTGGGATTTCAGTTCCATAACAAGATCCTCGATCTTGGATGTGGAAATCGGATCCAGCGCAGATGTGGACTCATCCATCAAAAGTACCTCCGGATGAACAGCCAGAGCACGGGCAATACAGATTCTCTGCTGCTGTCCACCGGATAGACCCAGTGCACTCTTTTTCAGACGGTCTTTCACTTCGTCCCAGATAGCTGCATCACGAAGCGATTTCTCCACAATCTCATCCAGCTGTGCTTTATTATGGATACCGTGAGTCCTCGGTCCGAATGCCACATTATCATAAATACTCATCGGAAATGGATTTGCCTTCTGAAATACCATACCAACCCTTTTTCTCAGCAGGTTTACATCCATATTATTTCCGTAAATATCTTCGCCGTCCAATGCGATCAGACCGTCGATTTTACATCCCTCTACCAGATCATTCATACGGTTTAAGGATTTCAGCAAGGTGGATTTACCACATCCGGAAGGTCCGATAAACGCTGTAATCTGATTTTCTTTAATATTCAGATTAATATCTTTTAACGCATGAAAATCTCCGTAATGAAGATTCATATGCTCGATTGTCATTTTATTTTTTAACATGTTCTTTTCGTTGTCCTCTCTCACATATTGCTGTTTGCAAATTATGTTCATCCAGTTCTCTTTTGGTATTTGTAAAAACTATTTCAAAAGATTTTTTTACAGTGCCAATCGTATCGCTTTAATCTCTCTGCATTTTCTTTGCAATGACGGAAGATAAAATATTGATCAAAAGTACCATTACCAGCAAAATAACTGCAGTGGCAAATGCCTGATCCGTATGCAGACCTTCCTGGGAAAGCACATACATGTGAACAGCCAGCGTACGTCCGGAAGAAAGCAGATTCTTCGGTAACGTTGCCATAGTTCCTGCGGTGTAGATCAATGCAGCTGTCTCACCGGCGATTCGTCCGGTAGAAAGAATAACACCAGAAAGAATACCTGGTATCGCACTTGGAAGCACAATCCGAAATACCGTACGAAGCTTTCCTGCACCCAGCCCGAAACTTCCCTCACGGAAACTGTCCGGAACTGCTAAAAGTGCTTCCTCGGTGGTTCTCAAAACCGTTGGCAGAACCATGATCGCTACTGTTAAAATACCTGCCATTAAGGAATAGGACATGTGGCAGGCTGTTACGAAAAATAACATACCAAACAATCCATATACGATAGAAGGAATACCTGTCAGAGTTTCTGCCGTAGTTCTGATTACTTTTACAAGTTTATTTCCTTTTTTTGCATACTCTGTCAGATATACCGCTGAAAATACACCTACCGGAACTGCGATCAGTAACGCTACTCCGATCATGATCAATGTATTGATAATAGATGGAAGCATTGATACATTGTCACTGTCATAATGTATAGAAAACAGCGACGGAGTCAGATGCGGAATACCTTTTGCAAGAATATATACAATCAGATAACCAAGCATCACAAGCGTAAAAACAGCTGCCAGAATGACCAGTATTTTTAAAATCAGAGAGCCGGCATAAATTTTTTTCTTTGTCTTTTTCATTACTCCTTCTCTCCTTTTCCTTTGATGATGCTGAATGCCAGGTTAATGACCAGGATAAATACAAACAGTACCACACCGGTTGCGATCAGTGCTTCTCTGTGAAGTCCGGTTGCATATCCCATCTCAAGCACAACATTTGTGGTCAGTGTACGTACTCCCTGCAAAATTCCCTGCGGCATACGTGGCTGATTTCCTGCAATCATTACTACCGCCATGGTCTCACCAATGGCACGTCCGATGCCAAGTACCACACCGGCTAAAATACCGGATTTCGCTGCCGGGATCACACAACGGAAGATGCTTGCTTCCTTTGTAGCCCCCAATGCCAGCGCGCCTTCAAAATAAGCGTTATTTACAGACCGGATGGACGTCTCCGTTACACCGATGATCGTCGGCAATATCATAATTCCAAGAAGGAAAGATGCTGTCAGAATACTCATACCGTCTGTGTTATCCGTTCCGAAGATCATACGGACCGCCGGTACGATTACCATCAATCCAAAGAATCCATATACGACAGAAGGGATTCCTGCCAGAAGTTCGGTTGCCGGTTTCATAATTTTATAAAGTCCTTCCGGACAATACTTTGCAAGAAATACTGCAGTAAAAATACCAATCGGTACACCTACTACAATGGCACCGCCTGTAATATACAGACTTCCGATGATCATCGGAAAGATACCATATTTATCATTTCCCGGCTTCCACACCTGTCCGCCGAGGAATTTTCCCAGTCCAATTTTTCCCATTGCCGGAATTCCATTTGCAAATAAAAAGATACAGATCATGGCTACTGCCACAATGGAAATACAGGCAACTAACAGGAAAATGATTTCAAACACTTTTTCTTTTCGTTTCATATATTTTATTTCTCCCTGCGGGAATGCGCCATGCAGACCCTTGCTGTATCAGGTTTGAATCTGTCATGACGCATACATGATAATGATTCAGAACATGGGGACTTTTCTATAACCAGTATTTTATATGTAGTTCTGAATCATTATTTTACTGAATCAATTATTTTACATCCTGCCATTTTGTAACTTCACCGGTGAAGATCTGTTTTACCATATCAGAACTGATCTCATCTGTTGGGTTATCATTGTTTACGATAACTGCGATACCATCAAGTGCAATCTTGGTAGCCTTTACACCTGTCTCTTCTTCTTTCAGATCACGGGAAGCCATTCCGATATCACATTTTCCGTCAATTGCAGATGTGATACCTGTTGTTGAATCTGTTGTCTGCTGCTCAATTTCTGCATTCGGGTTTACTTTTTTGTAAGCCTCTGCCAGTTTCTCCATAACTGGTGATACACTGGAAGAACCATCGATAGTGATTTTTCCGCTTGCTCCTGTAGAAGTAAATGCCTCACCTTCTGCCACGGAAATATATCCGTCATTGGAGATTACTTCCTGACCATCCGCACTCATGATATAGTTGATAAAGTCCTGTGCCACATCACTTACACTATCTTTTGTAATAATGTTGAACGGTCTGGATACTTTATAAGATCCGTTGGATACGTTCTCTGTGGTTGCTTCAGCACCGTCGATTTTTACAGCTTTAACTGTATCATTCAAAGAACCGAGGGAGCAGTAACCGATTGCATATTCGTTACCGGCTACCGTAGACATCATAACCTCTGTGTTGTTTGTGATGGTTGCATCTACGGTTGTCATGTCCTCTTTCTCGCCTGCTTCATTTTTCTCTTCAATTCCAAACAGCTCGATGAAAGCACCTCTTGTACCGGAACCATCCTCACGGGATAATACTGTGATATTTCCGGAAAAATCAGATGCGTCTGTCTTTCCTGCATCACTGCTCTCTTTTGCTGCGCTTGTTGCATCACCTGCTGCGCTGTTGTCACTGCTGTTTCCGCATCCTGTAAGTCCAAGTCCTGCTACTGTTGTTGCGCAAAGTACAAGCGCCATCATTTTTTTTAATTTCATCTTATTCTCTCCTTTTTACAATCATTGTCCTGTCTATCTTATTTTTAATTATGTTGGCAAGTTATTTCTTGTTTGCCTTACGCGGTATACTTTATCCCGAATCTGTTTTTCATACTATCCGATTCATGCAAAAAAAAAGTAAAGCTTTTGTAAAAAACTTTACTTTCAAAGGGAAATCTCTGCTTTTTCCTGAAAAAAGAAGGCATCATACCGCAAGGATACGACGCCTTCTTCTTTTTGTGGGAGTTTTATTTTATAGAATTATTTCTACTTTTTTAATAATTGTTTTCTATAGTAAAGATTAGAAAACCACTTTTCCTCCGACTACATTCCAGGTTCCATACTCGTTGGATGCCTGTCCTGTGTAACCAAAGTCTACTTTTCCATTGGTTACCTTAAACCAACCATACTCATTTGCTACAAGTCCGTTGTAATCAAAGTTTACTTTTCCTCCAATTACCATGAACCAGCCATACTCATTTGGCGCAAGTCCTGTATAGCCAAAGTCTACTTTTCCTCCGACTACCATGAACCAGCCATACTCATTTACTGCAAGTCCTGTATAATTAAAGTCTACTTTTCCGTTGGTTACTTTGAACCAGCCGTTCTCGTTTGCTGCAAGTCCTGTGTAATCAAAGTCTACTTTTCCATTAGTTACTTTGAACCAGCCATACTCGTTGCTTGCAAGTCCTGTGTAATCAAAGTCTACTTTTCCGTTGGTTACTTTGAACCAGCCATACTCGTTTGCTGCAAGTCCATTGTAACCAGATGCTACGGTACCATTCTGATACAGGTACCAGTTGCCATCTTCTGCCATTGCAAGACCATCGAGTGCCGGGGTTGCACCTTTTGCTCTTACTTTGATGACAACCCGCATCTGATCCATCGGGCCTCCGGTGGAACTCAGAACATATGGGTACTCTGCAAAATCAGTACTTGGATCAATCTGTCCATTTGTCGGTGTAGTAGAAACGATCTCATAACCATCCTGTACATCAACGCTGAACAGTACCGTACCTGATGGGGTATTCAGTGTCGCTACTTTTGCAGCTGCTGAATTGTAGGTACCATCCTCATTTTCCACATAGAATACATATGGGATATTTACGAAAGTCTGTCCTTCTGCCGCAATACCGGTATCCGGAATTACAATATCACTTGCTTCTACTTTGATGGTTACGTTGTTGATCGTGTATGTACCATACTCATATGCTACATCGCCAACGGTCAGGGCTGTTGTATAAACAGTCTCCGGATCTGCTGCTGTGATACAATCTTCTGCTGCCAGATCCAGTGTATTCAGGTAACTGTCACCGGTAACGATCCATGTGGAATCTTTGTCAACATCTAGGTTGACCGGGTTATTAATTGTCTTGTGAGCGGTATGAGAGAAGCTTCCGATTGTCATATAATCGCCGGTCGTACCTGTGCCGTCGTCAGCCAGATAGTTTGCATGATTTCCGCTTTCGGATCCTGTGTATGCCTGCAGAACAGTACCGTTCTCTACTACATCTCCTGTCTCCGGATCAATATGTACTGCTACTGAGGAGGATACAGTACCTGTCAGCTGTGCTTTTTCCAGAGATACATCCAGTGCCTGTTTGTTGTTGTAGATACTGTTCCAGATATCACCGGTGTACGCACCGTTTTTGAATGTT
>ERZ1036402.880-NODE-880-length-8554-cov-6.087304_pt1 | contig 8554 bp, 9 predicted proteins | sample MGYA00514216_ERZ1036402 | MGnify/ENA primary metagenome ERZ1036402 (study PRJEB33795, sample SAMN09464942) | human gut metagenome | host: Homo sapiens | place: USA: Stanford, California | collected 2016-11 | study: EMG produced TPA metagenomics assembly of the...
GTATTATTACTTCTGTATTTGCAATTCCTTTTCTAACAATCTTCTTTACTATTTCCAAGTTTATATTATCTATTAACCTATGCTTATATAAATATAAAATAGTATAAACTTCCGATGTTATACCGGTAAAAGCTCCATAGCCTTCCATATCAGCCCAATTATCAGAGGACAAATTAAGATGATCAACTACCGGAGAAATTGTTTCATCTGCAATTTTTCTATAAAAACCGTTTTTCGTTTTAGAATATAACAAATAGTAGAACAGTGCTATTCCAGAATTCCCTTGATACAATGCCAATCCTATCGGCGTAATTGTATAAAAAGCTTTTCCAAATCCTCTCATTCCGATCCACATCATTTCTTGTTTTCCATCAATTACATCTTTAATTCCTCTTCGTGCTAATAGTTCAGCAATTTGACAAGAACACTTTAATTTCTGTAATGTCACATTTTTTCCATTACTTATTGCAAACCACCTCATATTTGTCCCTTGTGGTAAATCTGTTTTTATATTACTTCCCATAAAACTATGATTAATTAATGCAATCTGCCTTTGGTAATCATTTTCTCCCATATATTCTACTTTTCTGTGTATAATCTCAACCACCGAATTTTTACTCATTACCGAAAAAATTTTTTCATTATAACGATTATATACAGTATAGTCATTTGTTCGCATATAAAAAATGGGTATATCACCATTCAATAATTCATTGTACTCACTTTTATATAAAGAAATGCGATCCCAATCCTTGTTTTGAATCAGTAATAATCCTAATCTACATAAATAAATTTTTCTGTCCCATTTGTTGTGTAATACATCTGGGTGATAACCCGTTTCCAATAATTGTGTATAGATATTAGTATTTTTACATATTACTCTACATTCCACCTCTCCAAATAATGTTTTCAGTTCATTTACATAGGCCTCCTTATGCTCAAGAATCCATAGATAAATACAACTAAATCCATTTCTTACCTCTTGTAAATAATTTGAACACCCTATCACTGTACCATTATATTTTGGATAATTTTGTGCTAACGGAAGCTCTTTATTCACAAATTCAATTTCTATATTATCTGCTTTTGTATTACGTAACACCTGCGTTTTAAAAGGAGAAATTTGTTTCATTCCTTTTCCAATTCCCCCTACTTCAATTGCTTCCTCAGTGTTTGTGTTCGGCAATAATGTTGGTAACAAAGAAGTACCGATTACCGATTCTTGTATTGTATTATTAACAGAATATATAATATTATCTTCTTTTTTATCCTCCAGTGTTCCATGCAATAGTGTTTCAAGATCAATGAGAACAGGCGAATCTCCGTCCGCAATAATGTTCTCACAATGGAAATCTTTTGAATTTAATGTGTATAGTATACATAGCAATTCACCTATCTTATAATAAAAGTCTGACACCTCATCAAGTGTATTACATTCTGAATAACTTATTGCTTCCATAAACCCTGAGTTACTGATCTCATACACTTTTCCACACTTAATACTCTTATAATTTGGAATTTGTTTTTCGCACCATTTAAGTAATTCAGAATATCTTTTTTCCATTGTTAATTGTCGCGGCTTATAATACAATGTTTTCTTTTCAAAAACAATTTTAGCAACACTCTTACCATTATTATGGGTGTCACCAAGACCATTTTTCACTTCTAAAAGCATACCAAACTTACAATTTTTCTCCTTCACTAATATATCTATATCTGTAAATATATCCCTAAGATAATTTAAAGTATTTTCCACATAATTATCCAACAATCTAATTAACTCTGGGTATATCTCATAAATTTCTTTAAGATAATCCTTATTTTTCAAAAGAACCTCGCAATAATATTTTCCTTTGCTTTCGTTACTATTTCCTTCAAGTATTCCGTCTTCACTTGCAATGTTTGTTTCCATTACGATTGTTCTAAAACTCATATTTACTAACCTAACATATAGATTAGTAAATATTTTTTCTAAAAAGGTTTTTTTATCTTTTATAATTTGTTGTTTCCAAACTAATTCTTGGTAATCCTTAAAATATCTAACAATAATAGGCTCAAAAAAATATACCCATTGTTGTTTTTTCTGCAATTTATCATTTATTTCTTTTAGATCCTGTATACCATCTACGGATTTGATATTAAAATATATATTATTAATTTCTTCTTTAATGGTAACATCTTCTACTTGGCGAAGAAAAAGAAGCTTGTCAATATCCATTCCCAATAAAGAGGTTACACTTTTTTCAAAATTGTCTTTTGATTCAGGAAAAAAAGTTTTCCAGTAATCTAATATTGAATCATTACTTACATTTTGTTTTTCCATGTCACTTTTCATATAAACCCTCCACCAAACTAAATGTGCCACAAAGCAAGTATTTACATGACGGCTGCTGCACACATGTACCATGCTTTGTGGCACTTTTCGGTTAAACATTATTTTTTTGATAGAATAATATTAGCCGCAGGAAACGTTATTGCTGGTGCATTCGTATGAACCTGTAAAATGATTTCCACATTTACCTGCAAGAGTTAACTGAATAGCAGTAAAAACTCCAGCTCCAGATTTTCCAACTAAATCCTGAGATTTAATTTCATAACCAACTGCCATGTCATCATTTGCTTTACATCTTGTCATTGGATTTCTCATTGCTTTTTTACTCATAATTTGTTACTTCCTTTCTTTTCTTTTTTTAAATTGCAATTTATTTTTTGTAGTTACTGTAACTGTCTATATAATAGCAAAGAAAATTACTTGTTTTTCAAAAATGTAATTTTTCCGAGTCTTAGTGTAACTTTTTCTTCATCCAATTATATTTTTACTTTTATGGCATTATCCTTAACTTATTTATATTAAACACAGTTTCCCAATATATGGAAGTAACATTCTCTATAAAAAAACAGATATGTCTCTTTCACATATCTGCTCTACTTTCCTTGCATCAGAAAGAACCATCTCCTCTATAGTTCCTTCGGTTCTTCCTGATTTTCCATATTTCATTTTTCCAAACATGTTCTACGATATTCACTAGGTGTCCTCCCATACTTTTGCTGAAACGCCCGGTTAAATGTCCTCTGGCTTTCAAACCCAGCTTCCAGATAAATATCGGTAATCCTTTTATCTGTATTTTCCAGCAGAGAGGAAACATAGTTTAGCCGGATTTCATTCAAATACTGATTAACATTCGTATGAAAGACACCGGAAAAAACTTTCGATAAAGCAAACTTATTGATTCCAAGGGCTTCTGCCACACTTCCAAGTGTCAGTTCTTCCTGAAAGTGAGATAACAGATGCGTCATAACAGTATATATCAGATCATGACTCCCCACATTGTCTTTTTCTATAAATTGAAACAGCTTGCTGCACTGATACAACATAATCTGTAAATAAGCCTGCCCCACGATTTCATTGACATCCTCCATACGAATCAGACATTCCAGAGAATTTCTGCTTTCATAAGGAAGAGCTGCTTTTTTCATCACTGGATTTTCCGGACATTTTTTCTGCGGCAAAGTCATAAAGGACCCGCTAAGTTCCAGGGAAGCATAAAACTGATACACTTCGTTGCTTCCTTTGGAAAATACCTGATAATGGTGGATTAAATCCGGGAAACCACTGCAAAGTCCCCTTTTTCCTGTGATACAGTTCATAACCAATGCCAAGCTCCAGCTCCCCTTTTGTTACATGAAGAATATCTGTCTATCCTCATTAGGGATCTGTTTCTGCTCATCAGCCGTCAGGCTCCTGTGGGCACTGCGCAAAACCTCCTTCTTCAGAAAGAAATGGAAGACGCCACGCAGTTTTTCAACGAACATTTTGCCGAAGACTTCTCCATAGAAGATTATACCCAGTCCAGACACGTAAGCACCTGCTGGTTTATCCGCAGCTTCAAACGTTACAATGACGTTACACCAATGCAGTATATCCTGAATCTGCGGATCACAAATGCCAAAACCCTGCTCCGAACCACCACGTTCTCTGTTGCTGATGTAACTGCCATTGTAGGGTATGAAAATCCTTTGTATTTCAGCAGGCTGTTTAAAAAACAGACCGGGCTTCCTCCTTCGGAGTTTCGGAATAATCATGATGTAATGTTTATCACAAAAAATGATTATGAAATTTAAAAGGTAAAAGGTGTGAATCATATCCAATACAGCTTTTACCTCAATCTTTTTAGTCAATCTTATTTCCGCTTACCAACATTTTCTTTTTTTAAAATTTTAGAAGTTTTTACAAGTGCTTCTATTAAAGTTAAACCTGTCAGAATTACAGCAACCCCCATCATAAATAATGTCCATGCTTTGCCCTTATCAAATGTTATCAAAATAGCTATCATTGCTACAGGCATGTTTATATATCCTAAACTTGTTGCCCATTGAATAAAAAAGTTCGGCCAAAACTTTTTCTCTTCTTCCACTTCATTCACTGTTTTCACTTTTTTAGCGAAATATAACATACAGACTATAGATACAGCTATCAGTATTATCTTCCATACGCAATTAGCTTTCGTTTCCTCTGGTGGAAAAAAGGTATCTATCATAATAACTGATATTCCAATGATATACGCAATTTCACTATACAATCCTGAATAAGCGGAATCTTTCATCTCATTTACTTTTTGTTTTAAAGCAGTAATTACAGATTGGTGATACTGTTTTGCACTTTTCTTATTTCCGTTCATGTAATAAATCCTCCATTAGTAATAATAACATACCATTTCATCTCAATTATATCTCCCAAAAACTATAACTTTTTCAACCGATACCCCACATTGACCAACGTTTCGATAATATCATATCCCATCTTTTTTCTTATCTTCCATATCACATATTCTACTGTTCTGTATGGTATCTGATCATCATGATAATGAATCCCCCATACAGAATGATAAATATTTGTCTTTGGCATTACCCAGTTTGGCTTTAAAGCCAGTAGGTATAAAACTTCAAATTCCCTGGGTGTCAGGTCTATCTCCTTTCCTTCGTAGATAACCTGATAGGACATTGGATTTAACTGTAATTTCCCATTGCCCAACACTACATTCTCTTTATATTCTGGAAAAACATACTTCATGTGTATGCCTCCTCTTGATTTGTAAATTCAACTTTTCTCATTCCAGAAAGAAATACTGGACGAAAACTTCCCGCCCAGCACTTCTTCAATTATCAGTTATTTTAATGTACTCTCTATATCCTCCGCTGCCTTTTCTATAATTTGAAGATACTCCTGGAGCTTTTCAGATTGGATATTTTCCTTTTCTGCAAGTGAATTGATTAGAAAACAACTTGTTTTTATGCAGCTTAGCGGATTTCGGATATTGCTCTGCAGTTCAGCCCGCATAGTACGATAATCATTTTCTATATCCAGTGTCCTTGTTATTGCCCTCTCACAAATATCCAGCAGTTGCTTGATACACTCTGCTAATTCCTGCACTGAATCATTCAAATACCGTCAGCCTGCAAAAGGCTGACGGCAAAAAAGATATCATATCACTATAAACTATTCTTAAATAAATTTTAATCTGGCCAATCCAAATAAGAAGACTCAACCAAGCTACTACCACTGGCTTTAAAAGTATCTAAAAATGTACAATCTTTTGATATATTCAAACCTTCCCATAAATAATTAATAGTACCTTTCATGTGAATTTGTACAAATTGTTTATTGCTTGATATATCCGTCCAAGAATAATTAGGTTCCCAACTGCCGAGTGTAAAACCTGTATCATAGGAACTGCCTACTAGTGAAACGCTTGAAATCCGAGAAGAACTTACATTAGCTGTAAAATCTTGTTTAATATACCCCCAACCGATTGCAGGAATCATACTTTCTACGCTTGCAGTATAAGATCCTGTTGCCCTTGCCATATTAGAGCGGTCTATAAGTTTCACCTCCATATTCTGCATAGCATTCTTCATCATTTTAACATACGATTTTACTGATTTTTCTATTTCTTCCACGCTCATATCGCTCCTGCTCGGTGAGATATAAACATTTTCAAAAACAACCCCAACTCCATTTGCTTCTGCCCAAGTATTAAGTTCTTGCTCAACATATTTGTTTGGCTCAAACTGATTTTCATCATTTGAAGCATATACTGGAATAGTCACTAAAAACATTGTACATAATATCATAATAATACCAATTACTTTTTTTATATTCTTATTCTTCATTTTTATACCTCCTGTATATTTTGCGGTAGCATTTTAAAAACAATATATAAAACGTATATATAATTATAATATTTAAAAGAAAATTGCCTATTGAAAAATGAATAGATATAATTTGTTGAGTATTTATATGGATAGAATAAAATTTATATGGAAAACCTAACAATAATAAATTTTTCTCTATCTTTTGGGTTAATGGAATATATGGAATACACATTACGATCCCTATTACAATAAACAATTCCTTAATCTTAAAATATTCTTTCAAAGCTTTCGCCTCCCTCATACTTTTAGTCTATATAATCAATTAGAACATCGGAATCACCTTCTTCTCCAAAATAATTACTGCATCCAAATTCAATTTATATTTTTATCTCCTCATTTATCTGATTTAACAACAGTCTTCTATATATATCATTATTATTAAATAATTCTTCATGTGTTCCGCTTCCACATATTCTTCCCTTTTGTAATACAACAATTTTATCTGCACATTGTATTGTTGAAAAACGGTGAGCTGCAACTATTGTAATTCTCCCTATCATCAGTCTTTCTAACGCTCGTTGAACAGATTTTTCAGTACAACTATCTAAATTTGCGGTTGCCTCATCTAGTAACAGTATTTCTGGATTTCTAATCATCGCACGTGCTATGGCAATTCTTTGTTTTTGTCCTCCCGACAGTTTAACACCTTGTTCACCAACGTCTGTATTATACCCCTTTGGCAATGAACTAATAAATCTATTCAACTCTGCCTTTTCTAAAGCACTTAATACATTTTTTTCATTATAGCTATCAAGCCCATAAGTTAAATTATCTAAAATAGTTCCTGACATAATTGGTGATTCCTGTTGAACGTATGCTATTTTTCCTCTCCAATCATTCATAGGTATATTCCTAACATCTATTCCTTCATAATAAATATTCCCTTTGTCTTGTTCATAAAATCTCTCTATCAGTGAAAAAATAGTAGATTTTCCAGATCCGCTTTCTCCAACAATTGCTAAAGTCTCTCCTTTTTCAATGAAAAAACTGATACTGCAAAGAGTATTCTTTCTATCTGAATACCGAAAAGAAATATTATCTAATACTAATCCACAATTGCATTTTTGATCGGAAATTATAATCTCTTTTTTAATCTTTTTCTCCACGATTTCTTCATTTAAAATTTTACTAATTCTTTCCATCGCACCACAGCTTCTATTCAATTGACCTACAAATGCCGTCAATCCCATACAAGGTGTTGCAATTTGGAAAAGATAATATATAATTGCAACAAGGCTTCCCGCCGATAAACTCCCATTTGATACTCTCACACTTCCATATCCAAATATAAGAATTAGTAAAAGGAAGATCAACATTGTTGTTAAAGGTTGAACTAAAGCAGTTATCTTTCCACCTTTAATACCTATATTAAATAACTCTTTCGTTAATAATTTTCCTCTTTCTTCTTCTTTTTCTTCAGCTATACATGTTTTCACTAACCGAATATTAGTTAAAACATTGTTCATTCTCGCCTGATATTCTCCTGTCTTATTTTGAAAATCTCTTGAAATCCTATATAATTTTTTATTTAAAGGACTAATTGCAAAAACTGTTATTGGAACTAATCCAACCATAATTGCTGCCATTTTCCAATCAACTGCAAAAATTAAAATTATAGAGCCTATTATAGATATAGCACCTGTAATTGCACTCAAAAAATCATTCGTTATAAACTCACTAATTACCATAGTATCGTTTGTTATCCTGCTCATTATTTCGCCTGTTTCTGTTCTATCGAAATATTCAATTGGTAAATGCAAAACTTTACTCCATAAATCATCACGCAATTGCATAATAATTTTATGAGCCATCCAAGACATCAAATACAACACTCCTACCGAAAATATTACTTGTAGCAAAATAATAAAAGCAATCCAACAAATTTTTTTCCACTCATAATAATTTCCACTACTAATATCTATAGTATTCATTACTGCTATAGGCATATATAATGTACAAAAAACTTGACTAAATATTAAAAATAGCAATATACCTATGTTTTTTTTAAGTGGCAGGTATTTTCTTAACAATTCCCAAAACTTTTTAACATTCAATTCGTTTTTCATCTATCTTATTCCCTTTTCCTATAAACCAGAATATCAGAAAAATAAATACAAAGATAAAGATATAGTCCATTAAATTACTATTTCCTTTTATAATCAAATATTCTCCATCTAATACATTTCTTGTATTTGCTATAATAGTTTCATACATATCATTCTTAGATCGTAAAACGACATCAACTACTCCAAATACCAGCGTTGCAATAAGCGAAAATATCATACTTGAAATGTATAAACTATTCCCACGTAATTTACTTACTTTCTTACTTTTAATTAAA